>WNGA01006331.1_pt1 | contig 18548 bp, 18 predicted proteins | sample 5400061 | NCBI WGS metagenome assembly WNGA01 (sample SAMN13153366, study PRJNA577476) | soil metagenome | isolation source: 100 cm soil or saprolite under grassland replicate 2 | place: USA:California | collected 2016-06-15 | reverse complement strand
CTAGCCAAAGATATTTGAAATTTTTCTGAGGTTGATCATGGGCGATCGATTTGATCATGTTGTGGGCCTGACACGAACCAGCGAGAGGATGGCCCATGGAAACGTTTATGCGCCTGTATGGCAACCTGATCGTTTTTGTCTACCACTGTTTCGACCGTATCGTGATCAACGGTTATCTCTCTATGCTGTCGCGTCCTGAGAACGTGGTTTACTTCTTTCACAAAGTAGTGGGTATCTCGCTGATTACCAAAGAGGTGCTGGCTCAAAGGACGCACGACTACCAGGGCTGGGTGAAAGGGTTTGCTCGAAATCAAAACATTCCCATCCAATGGGCAGAGAAGGGGGTTAAAAAGGAAGAGTTTGTCGAGCCGTTGTTGCGCCGCATGGAACGAGCCAAGCGCTATGGGGTCTACTTCATCTTCCAGAGCATGGAGCAGGGAGCCACGTTGCGCTCGCGAAAGCCCAAGTTTGCCACCGCCGATCCGAATTACCAAATCCTGAGCAAATGCCGCAGCCGCTTTACCCACTACTACTTTTATATCCGCGACCCAGCTCTGGGAGCCCTGGTGCTCCGAGTGGCTTCCTTCCTGCCCTTTCACACCACCTATTGGCTCAACGGCCATAACTTCATCGAGGTAGAACTGAAACGTAGCAGAGTCCAGTTCCGCAAAAACGACAACGCTTTTCTTTCCGTTTCCAACCCCAAAGCTCTTCAGGCCGCTGCCGATCGGCTTAGCCCACAGCTCATCCGCCAACGGCTCGACTACTGGACATTTGTGTTGGGACCAAAATTCTCTGAGCGGGAGAGAAAGGCGATGAACCTTTCTCGCTTCTACTCCATCAGCCAAATTGAGTACTGCCGCAACTTCATCTTTAAGCGCCACTTCCCCATTCGAAACCTCTTCGAGCGCTCCTGCGAGTTGGGGCTTTTGCTTCTGACCGCTGACAAAATCTCTGAGTTCTTCGGTCAGCGCATCAGCAAAAAGCTCAAGGGCAAGCTGCATACGACCCTGGAGCGAGTCGAGCATGGTCATCACATCCTGAGAGCCTACTTCAAGAACGCCTTTGTCAAACAGTACGAGAAGTTTCTCACTTTCCTCAGAGGCGAAGTGTGCAGCAACAACCTCGCTGACTTTCATCTGAAGAAAGCTCTCGATAACCTCCCCACGGTGCGTCAGGTCCTCTGTGAGGTCACTGACCGCTTCTCCGCTTTCCAAGCTCAAACCCTCAACGTGCATATCGATTTCGCTCTGTTCCAACGCCTGGCCCTGCCTGTTGTGGCAGGCAAAAGCAAAATCCCAGGGATCAAGATCCACGACACTCGCATGGTTCGGTTGATGGAAATTCTGCTCCATAGTGGCAGACAAATGTCGGCTTGGCGCACCGCCCACATCCTTCAGCTGATCACCCGTACTTACAATCTCAAACACTACACCCTCACTCAGCTGCGCTATGATCTGAGAAAACTCAAAGCCCATGGACTGCTGGAGCGCGAGGGCCGACGTTATCTTTACCGGCTTACCGACAAGGGGTTGAAAGCAGCTTTGATATTTGTCCTTTTCCACAAGCGCGTCTGCGGCCCGTTGGCCCACAGCCTGTTTAACCGAAAGCCAGACCAAACACTCTCTGTAAACAGCAGACCAAACACTCTCTGTAAACAGCAAACTAGAAACCGCGTATCGCAAAGCTGATGACTCCATTCAAAAAATCGTCGACCTTCTGGCGGCATGAATATGTTAGAAACAAATTCTCAGACTGTACCGAGTAAGAATCTAATGCGCATTTAGGAATGAGTTTGGCGACGGACGGAAAATTGAGCTATACAGGAACGAAGACAATGAGAACCCAGAGAATGACATAGGTGCAGCCGCTCTTTCGCCCGCTGCACACGTCGCATGATGAGGATCAGGATGAAGCCGCCGAGAGACTTAAATCTTTTTCTCCACTATTATTTGACGACCGCTTAGTTATTTGTTTACGACATTGTACGACATTGTTAAATTAAATAGAGCGGTGAGATTAAAGAGTGATAGCTCGATCGTCCGTGAATGGCAAGGATGTCTGCTAGGCTTTCTTGTCTGTACGCTAGTACTCACTCCCTGCGCACACGGGACAGAGCCGCCGCGGCCGCTCGAGCCATTCCTCTCTAAAAATACCCGACTCATGGTTTTTTCTCCGCATCCAGACGATGAGACTCTGGCAGCCGGAGGTCTTATCCAGCGGGTGCTCAGCCTTGGCGGAGCCGTCAAGGTCGTGTTTATGACCAGCGGCGACGGTTTTCCTGAAGGGGTGGAAAAGGAAAATCATATTGCCCGTCCCACCGCGGAGGATTATCGCAACTATGGAAAGACGCGCAAAAAGGAGGCACGTCAGGCGCTTCGGATTCTGGGAATGAAAAAGCAGGATGTAGTTTTTTTGAACTTTCCCGATGGTGGGCTTCGCAATCTCCTGCGCCAGCATTGGCTTGATAGATTCCCATATTTTCGATCTCCTTATACTTTGGAAGATCATCCGCAAGCAGATGACACAGTGCTACCAAATATAGAGTTTAACGGAGAGGACGTAAAACGAGAGATCGAAAAATTGCTGGTAGATTTTCGTTCCACTCTCATCGTGCTTGCTGATTACAGGGATCGACACTCCGATCATTGCTCGACGTACTTTTTTGTTAGCGCCTCTTTAAAAGAATTTAGGAAGAAGCATCTCACTCTTGATCCCTACGTTCTCACTTACTTAATTCACTTTCGCCAATGGCCGGTTGATAGCGGGGCAGGCACTGGGTCCCGACTAAACCCTCCCGAGGGTTTTTCTGAGGAGGAAACCGACTGGATCTCATTCGCACTATCCGACGAGGAATTAGCGAAGAAACGAAAAAGCCTGATGGAATACCATACCCAAATGCTGGTCATGGGGCGATATCTCATGAGCTTTGCTAGGGCCAACGAGCTTTTCCTCATGGGTCAAAAAAGGGCGAACAAAGAGCGGGCGAAGACACGATGCCTGAATTTAAATAAGTGAGTATTCGAGATTTGGGCTAAACATGAGAAAAGGGAGCACTGAGAATATCGGTATTCTAATCGACGAGATGTTTTAGGGCAATGCGAATCGGCCATTCGGCATTCGGGCTACCATAATTCGGTGAAGGGCGACTCAAGTAGTTAACTCTCTTGGCCGTGACACGTCTTGAGCAATTGCCACGTGCCGACGATGATCATCGCAACGCTAAACCACTGAGCTTCGGTCAAACCCAGAGTAAGGACTGGATTCACCCGGGAGAATTCGACGACCAGGCGCGCTAAGCCTGCGAGCGCAAGATAGAGCCAAAACATAGTGCAGGCGCATATCTCAAGGTCCAAGGCAAAGAAATAGAAGAGTGGCTTAGTTCGGTCTATTTCTTGATACACAAGCTCGCGCAGCACGATGGCCGAACTGGAAGCATCTGAAGAGATCCGGTCCCGCGCACCTCCGGACCGGAGGTGAAAAGAATGGTATCGTTCGATGACGATTATCCAGCCATCGCAACCGCTTCGTCGTGCACAGCAACGCGTCGAGCCAACTCAGGCACAGCCGTTACTTCCACGATGGAGGCGGGCCCGTTCCCATTGGCCCGCACCAGAAGCTGGCGAGCATGGAAGGGACGCAGTGTCGCGCGATGGCCCACACTGAATACCGTCGTTCCCTCAAGCCGTTCGCGTACCAGTCGATAAAGCCGCGCCTCGGTATTTTCGTCAACCGCCGAGGTTGCCTCGTCGAGAAAGAGCCAATCGGGCTTCTGAACGAGCGCGCGGGCGAAAGCGATCCGCTGCTGCTCGCCTGGGGAGAGTTGGAGCGCCCAATGGCCAACCTCATTGAGTCGTTCGGCCAGGTCACGGAGTCCCACGGCCTGCAGAGCTTCGCGCAGTGTCACGTCATCGATACCGCTCCCCGGCATCGGATAACTCACCACTTCTCGAAGCGTACCAATAGGCAAGTATGGCTTCTGCGGTAGAAAGAGGACGTGGCGGTCGCGTGGCCCCCGGATCTCGCCGCGCCCAAACGGCCAGATTCCGGCGATGGCGCGGAAGAGCGTACTCTTCCCTGAACCCGAAGCTCCCCCCAGGAGAACTGTGTCTCCTTGCAAGAGCGAGAGATTCACATTCGCGATGAGCGGCTGACCATCCGGGAGATCGAGATCCAACCCCTCAACGGTCAGGTCTGTGGCCTCTCCATCGGAGCGCCGGACGCCGCCGCCAGTCGCCGCCTGGATGCGCACCCGCTCTAGCGCCCGCTCGAAACCGGAGAGCCGCTCAACCACCGAGCACCATTCAGCAATCATCTTATACGAGTCGATAAAAAAGCTAAGCGAAGCCTGTACCTGGCTAAAGGCGCCGATGGTCTGTATGAGCCCTCCAAGTGCCAGTTCGCCGCGGAAATAGCGGGGCGCCGCGACGAGCGACGGGAAGATCCAAGCCGCTTGTTGGTAGCCCGAAGTGAAGTAGGTCAGCCGCTTCTGGCGGCGCATGATGTCCCACCAGTTCATCACCACCGCCTCGAACCGTTCCCGAAAACCACGGAGCTCGTCCGTCTCGCCGCGGTAAAGGGCCACCCCCTCAGTGTTCTCCCGGAAGCGTACCAGGCCGAACCGGAAGTCGGCTTCACAACGCTGCTTGTCGTAGTTTAGCCGCACGAGCGGACGGCCAATCCAGTGGGTGAGCCAAGTGCCGCCGATCGCGTATAAGATCGCCGCCCATACCATGTAGCCGGGCAGCATAATGGAGAACCACCCGCCAACAGGAACGCTGAGCGCTCCGGAGAGCGCCCACAGGATCGCCACAAAGGCAACCAAAGTTACCAGCGCGCGCAAACCTCCAATGACAAGCGTGAGGGTATGAGAAATGAGTAGATGAACGTCTTCAGCGATGCGCTGATCGGGATTGTCCGTCTCACCCGCCACCAGCTGCATCCGATAATAGGCGCCGTCGGTCAGCCAAGCGCGAAGATATCGCTCGGTAAGCCAGCGCCGCCAGCGGATCTCCAGCATCTGGTTGAGATAAAGCTGATAAACAGCGAAAACGATTGTAAGGCCTACAAGCCAGGAAAGACCGATCAGCTGCCGGAAAAAGACCGTATGGTTCTTATCCTGCAGAGCGGTGTAGAAGGCGTTGTTCCAGTGATTAAAAAGAACACTCATGTGAACCATCGCGAGAGTGAGCGCGATCACGACGGTGAGCAGCCCCCAGGCCGCCCAGCGGTCCTCCGAGGACCAGTATGGGCGAATCATCGCCCATGCTGTTGGGAGCAATTGCCGCAGACGAGTTGTGGTTGAATCTTCGGTAGGACTTGGAGGGGCGACTTCGTCATCGGTCGAACTTTGAATGCTGCCTGCAGATTTCTGACGATCGGCAACGGTAGAATTTTTTGGCTGCTTTCCGTTATTCGGCTGCCTGCGCACTAGTCACCTCCGTAGATTCTTTGTGTGTCACTTTTCCGTTTGGCGATTCGCCGATTTCCCGCAACAAGACCGCCAAAGTAGCTGCTCGTGCCTGCCTGTTGGAGACGACTGAGCCAGCTGTGATACACACGTCATCCCACAGAGGATTCGCACTACTACCCACAGATTTCCGCCAATCGATCTTTTCCAATAGCCTAAGTTTCACTTGCCAGTCTTCGGGATATTTTGCCAGCAACGTTCTGCCGACGCCTCCGAGCGCGCGCAAAACAACCGCATGAGTGTTGATTTTTTCTTGACGAAGTTCGGAAGCGCTAAGTGTGCCATTTTTGACTTTCTGCCAGTCACCAATGATCTTTGAAAGCTCTGTCCAGTATTTGACAGCTCTCCTGAGAATTTCTGCGTAGAGCGGTGATCCCTGTTCAGGGACTTTCTTACCCAACAATTCTTCATTCGCTTCGTATAAAGCGGAAATGGTAAAAAGCTTAAGAGACCGCCGCGGAATCGTTACCTTCTCTTTATCCACCATGTCGCGGAACACGTCCACATGCTCGGATACTTCCATTGTGAGCGCGGAAAGATTATCCCGACGATCATAGAGCATCCCTAAGGATTTTGAGGTCTGCTGCACGAACCGATTCAAATCTGAGAACATCTGCTGAAGCCGTTCCAAACTTTCCGTCTCAAAGAGAAGCACCGAAATTTTTTCCTTCCCAAGCGCAGGACTTTCTTTGAGTGCCGCGGCAATCGCCGCGCAACGATGCTGACCATCATTGATAATGAATTCCACGTTTTCGAGCTCCATCTCGAGAGTTCCAACTTCAGCATTCTCTGCTGAAGCGACGAACTTTACCGGACACGAGTAGGATGCAGTGATCGACGAAAACAGGTATCCGTCCTCATTTTCGAGTATGTAGCTCGTAATGTCTGGAACTCTTGCCTTGTTCAGAACCCTTTGCGCCCGGAGTTCCGGAGGGCAGTGTTCCCAGTCGTTGAACTTGAACAAATGAGGAATCTCTGAAAGCGGAATCAGTAGCGAATAGTACTGACGCCCGCCCATGTTTCCCCTCATGACAGGAAAAGTAACTTTCATTCGGTAATCACCCTTATTGTCATCATTCCAGCTCTCGAACACTTAAGCATGAGCTGATTTGTAACAGCCGAGCAGCTCTTTGTCAATACCCAGCTGTATTATATATTTAGAAGAGCTTAAGCCCCGAAATATTACAGCTCTAAGGCCTATAAATAGGAGCTCAAGCGGTTATCTGAGAGACTTCAATTCAATCATAAGCTCTTGATTTGTAGAAACATTATTTAAACGCTGTCGTGCGACCACGCATCAGTTTGAAGGTAGGACAGGTGATAAGCGAGGAAAATTTGCCCGATTCTGGGGTGAACAACCGACGCGACTGACGAGTGGAAGCGTTCTTCTAATGAAGGCTCTTCAAAGCGTAGACGAGGTCCAACCCAACGATCCTATCGGGGGTTACCGCCACTCCGATCGTCTTTGCGCCCAGCTTTTCATGCCAGATCTCGGCCCGGTATTGCCCCACTGGTAGTTGTTCCATGACGAAATTTCCGTTCTGGTCGCTGACCGCAAAGTATGGCGTGTCGGTGACGACGATGACAGCGCTCATCCATGTGTGCAACACATCACAGTCAATTCTGACCACCCCGATTCGGTCCAGCCGTTTCGTGACTTGTCGCCAAGTTGGCAGGCCGACGTTAAACAATGTCTCGTTACCCATGCGCGCATGCACTGTGTGGAGGATCGGGTCGCTATTCTTGAGCAGCAATTCGCTACCGACTGCACCGACCTGAAGGTGCGGCGCAAACGCACATTGCTTATTGTCGAGAACTAATGACATTGTCTGCGCTGCAGCATTCCGATCAAGAGGATGGAGCGTAACAACCGCGTTCCGCAATCCGCCTTCTCGTCCAACGAGCAAGGTTTCATTCGGCACTCGCGAGCCGCAGAAGGATCGATTTTTGAACACCGGCAACGGCTTTGGCTTATTATAGCTGCCACCAATGATCACTCGACCGCTCACCCTTCCCATCCCTTTTAGCGAAGATACTTCTTTGCCTGGCGCGGCACGAGGATCGTCCTGCGCGAAACTCTCTTGCCAAAATGGCGAAAGCCCAATACCTAGAAAACACAACAAAACTTTCGCTAGCCGTGTTAACATGATCAGCTTATCTGCCGTACCTTATCCATCCTAATGCTGGCGACCTTGTTGTCACTATGTTCGTTCTTTGTTAACAGTCGTACAGTGATACGAATGATCCTCAGCCGAACTCGCGTGTCTTTTTACATACCACGTCTCCATACAATTATGCTTTTGAACTGATTTCACGTGCGCGCTGTAATTCAAAGAGTCACTGAAGCACGTGTAGCTGTGGAACATGAGATCGTTGGTCACATCGGGCCGGGTCTCTGCATCCTACTGGGTGTCAGCAAGAAAGATGTCGAAGAGCATGCCAAGTCGCTCGCTGACAAAATCAAGAACCTGCGAATTTTCCAGGACGATCAGGGCAAAATGAATCGATCTATTATCGACATCGGCGGCGAGGCGCTCGTGGTTTCGCAATTCACCCTCTATGGCGATTGCCGTAAAGGTAACCGGCCGTCTTTTTCTGATGCCGCGGCTGCCGTCGAAGCCGATAAGCTTTATCAATTCTTTACCCAAAGGCTGCGCGACGCAGGCCTCAAGGTCGCGACCGGCTGCTTTCAGGCCCACATGAAAGTCTCGCTCGTCAATGATGGGCCCGTCACTTTTATTCTGGAAATCTAAACATGCATGTCGTCTTGTTCGAACCCGAGATCCCGCCCAACACGGGGAGCGTCGCGCGACTGTGCGCCGCGACGCTTACGCCACTGCATCTGATTGAGCCATTGGGCTTCAAGATCGACGATAAGCATCTCAAGCGCGCTGGTCTTGACTATTGGGAGTTTGTCGAGTTGCATGTTCACAAGTCATGGGATGATTTTTTAACGACAGCGGCGCCGAAAAATCTGCTGTTTTTTTCTAAACGGGCGGCCAACTCGTACACCTCAACCCGCTATGATGAAAATGATTTTCTCGTATTCGGCCCGGAGACGCGGGGCTTACCACCGCGCCTGTTGGAGACAAACCAGAATCGTTTTTTTCGAATCCCGATGATGGGTATCGGGGTGCGCAGCTTAAATCTTTCCAACGCGGTTTCCATTGTTCTTTATGAGGCGCTTCGGCAACTGGGTAAAACATAATTTCGCCAGGGCCTTGACCGTAAAGGAGTTTATGATTATTTATCTGCAAACTTTTCTTACTGAGGGGGGGGGTAGATATGAGGGTTAGGGCAACGAGCATTCGCCCGCGCATAGTTTTATTCTTGTTCATAAGCTTATTCCTCGCTTCGACGTCAGTCTCCCAGGGATTCGCCGCCGAAGCACAAAAAGCGGAAGCCTCGCCTCCTTCGAAGGAATCGTTCAATTTGATTCTGCCGTTCAAGGATCTCACCGTGGGTCAGGGGCAAGAGACCACGATGGATGCCGAGGTAGTCAACCGAACGAAGGACCCGGTGGAAGTAAGTCTGACGATTGAAGGCATCCCCGCAGGATGGGACATCAATTTCAACTCCAGGTACCCCAGCTTTCCCGTGCGCTCTGTGATGGTACAAGGAGGCGATCAAAACTCGAACAAATCAACGACACTTGAGTTCAAGGCAAAAATTCCGGAGAAGACCAAACCGGGAACCTACCCGATCAAAGTGACCGCCAAAGATTCCAAGGGAGCAACTCAGTACGTCGAAACCATCAATTACAGGGTGACTTCCAAGAAGATTGAGACCGGCGGCATCAAGCTAAACAGCCAATATCCAGTGCTCAGCACGGCTTCGGGACAAACCTTGAAATTTACCGTCGATCTCAAAAACGAGATCAACAAACCGCTCACCACTTCTCTAGTCGCGCAGCCGCCGCAAGGCTGGACAGTCCGTTTCAAGCCGCAGTTCGGCGACCAGCAAATTTCGTCGATTCAATTAAAAGAGAACGGCTCGGAAACTTTGAGCGTCGAGATTGATACTCCCGCGACCGCTGAGGCGAAAGAGTATCCGGTAACGATCCAAGCGCGCGCGGGCGGGTACGAAGCCTCAGCCAACATAAAGGTTTCGCTCAAAGGCACCCAGGATCTAAAGATGGGCTCTCTGGCGGGGACACTCAACACCTCGGTAACCGCCGGCACAAAAACCCCGATCGACTTTGTGGTCGGCAATGCCGGCACCGCGCCGATCCGCAATCTCGGATTTGTCACGAAAAAACCGAGCGACAAATGGACGGTTGAATTCAAGCCGGACAAGATCGATTCCTTGGGCCCGCAAGAAGTGAAGCAAATCAAGATGGAGATTCTGGCGCCGGACCGGACTATCGCCGGCGATTACCTATTGACGCTTACGGCGAACTCGCCAGAGACGAACAAATCTGTCGAATTCCGTGTCACGGTTTCGACGCCAACGATTTGGGGTTGGGTCGGGTTTGGCATCGTGGGTCTAGTTGTGCTCGGCTTGGCGATCGTATTTTTCCGTTTGGGTCGTAGATGAGCGCCGTCGTCGAAACCAAGGCGTTGACAAAGCGTTACCGCGAAAAGCTCGCGGTCAACGCGCTCGATCTGACCGTCCAGGAAGGTGAGATCTTCGGTTTTCTCGGCCCCAATGGCGCCGGCAAAACAACCACGATCCTCATGCTCCTCGGGCTCACTGAGCCGACATCCGGGCAGGTTACCGTCTGCGGCCACAATCCCACGCTTGACTCACTCGAGGTGAAAAAACGCGTCGGCTACTTGCCGGAGAATCCCGGCTTTTATGACGATCTCAGCGCGCGGGAGAATCTCCTCTATATGGCGCGCTTAAACCGTATTCCAGAGGATGAAGCGCAGCGCCGAACTGTGCAGGTTTTGGAGCAGGTCGGGTTGCCGGAGGATGGCCGCCGCTTGGTTAAGGAGTTCTCACGCGGCATGAAACAGCGCCTAGGGATCGCCGAGGTCCTGGTTAAAAAACCCACGGCGATCATTCTCGACGAACCGACTCTCGGCATCGACCCCGATGGCGCCATTCGAATTCTTGAATTGATCGAGAATTTGAACCGCGAGTATAATTTGACCGTCCTGCTCTCGTCGCACCAATTGCAGCAAGTCCAGCAGGTCTGTAGTCGCGTCGGCATCATCGTCAAAGGTAAGCTGATCGTCCAGGGAGCGATGGACGCGCTTGGCAAATCGATTTTGAAAGGCCGCGAATGGAACTTCCTGCTCGAAGTCAGCGGCCCTGCCGAGGGCATGGATCGTGACCTGCAAAGTATCAAAGGTGTCGATGAAATCGAAAAGCGCAGCCACGGTTGGTTTATCCGCTGCACCGAAGACGTTCGCCACGAAGTGGTTTCGCTGGTCGACCGTAGAGGACTTCAACTGCTCCAATTGCGCTCCGAAGACCCGACGCTGGAAGAGATCTATCTAAAATATTTCCGCGAGGCTTAAAAACATGAGCGTGGTGTTCTGGAAAGAATTGGCCGATCACTTTAGTAGCCGCCGCTTCATGATTCTTCTGATCATGATCGTTCTATCGGGCCTTTGGGCGACCTATGCCACCGGACAAGCGATCCGGCAAAACACCGACACGGTGCCTTCGCAGTATGCTTTTTTGCTCTTGCTGACCTCGAGCGGCGAAACGCTTTTTTCCCTGACAACGTTTCTCGGATTCTTCGGTCCTTTGGTGGGGATCACGCTGGGATTTGATTCCATCAGCGGCGAGTATGCCCGTGGCACACTTAGCCGCGTGCTCTCGCAGCCGATTTATCGTGATAGTCTGATCAATGGCAAATTTCTTGCCGGTCTCACGACGGTCTCAGTATTGTGGGGCTCCATCCTGCTTTTAGTCATCGGGCTCGGCATCACGCTTCTGGGTTTCCCTCCGAACCCCGAAGAGCTTTGGCGCATGTTGATATTTACCGCGGTGGGAGTGTTTTACCTGGGCTTTTGGCTAGCTCTTGCCATGCTGTTCTCTTTGTTGTTTCAGAAAACCGTGACCGCAGCTTTGGCGTCGATGGCGGTTTGGCTTTTCTTGTCTCTTTTCGTGTCAGTTATAAGCTCGGGAATAGCTGGATTGATCGTCCCGGATGCTTCGAGTCCCGAAGCGATCGCCCGGCGATCCGATGTAGAAAATATCATCGGTAGGATTTCTCCGAGCACGCTGTACTCGGAAACCGTCGGCATTTTGCTCAATCCAGCCGCTCGCGTTTTCGGCATGACGCTGCAAAGCCAGGCGGAAGGTATTCTTCCGACACCGCTGGCTCTTAATCAGAGTTTAAGCTTAATCTGGCCGCATATCACAACGATATTCGGTTTGGTGGCCGTGTGTTTCGGCATCTCCTATATTATCTTTATGCGTGCCGAGATCAGGGCATAAAGAATCCTCAGGCCAAGCATCCAGGATTAACGCTCGCCGAACTTTTGCAATAAAAACCCTTAGTTCTTCCTCCGCCATTGTCGCAGTGCTGCGTCAATCGATGTAGTTTACTATTTAATTGTTGATATATAAATAATTTCTGTTTACTATACGAAAAAATTCTTTGCTTAGCTGGTTTGATAGACGGAGGATGCATGGCATACCGCGATCTTCGAGAATATGTTTCGACACTAGAAAGAAATGGCAAACTCAAGCGCGTCACAAAAGAAGTCGACAAGGACTGGGAAATTGCGGCGGTGTGCCGTCAGCTTTTTAAGAAAATCCCGCCGCACAAACGACCGGCGCTGATCTTCGAAAACGTCAAAGGTTTCAAGATTCCCGTGGTCGCAGGCGTGCTGGGCGCCTCCAGGGAAATTTACGCCCTCGGTCTTCAAACCGAATCCGTGGAAGGCATCAACCGCAAGTGGGACTACGCGCTGGGAAATCCGATTGCGCCGCGCATGGTCAAAGACGGGCCGTGCAAAGAGAACATTCTACATGGGAAAGATGTTGATATTACCAAACTCCCCGTGCCCACCTGGACCGTCGGCGAAGATCCCGGACCATTTTTCACCTCGCCTTATCTAATCACCAAAGATCCCGAAACCGGCGTGCGCAACGTCGGCACCTATCGAATGGAAATAAAAGGCCCAAACAAGACCGGACTCCTAATCGGCAAACGCCAAGACATGGCCTGGCACATTCTAAAGAACAATGCCCAGAACAAACCCACACCGGTCGCGGTGGTCATCGGTGCCGACCCATCGATAGGTTATGTATCGGTATCGAAAATGTCCGAAGCATTGGATGAGTTTGCCGTCGCGGGGGCGCTTCGCGGCGAGCCGGTCGATCTCGTTCCTTGCGAAACCGTTCCGCTTGAAGTTCCTGCCACAGCGGAAATCGTTCTGGAGGGGGAGATCCCGCCAAACGCCGTCGAACCCGAAGGTCCGTTCGGCGAATACACGGGTTATATGGGGCCCGCTGGAAACGAGCCCTTCTTCAACGTCAAGTGCATGACCTTTCGCCACAAGCCGCTCTATCAAGCCTTTATCAGTCAGATGCCGCCGTCGGAGTCGAGCTGCATCCGTGGCGTGGGCCGCGAGTGGCCGCTGTTTAAACATATAAAAGATACCTTGCGTATCCCGATCAAAGATCTGCGGCTCAAGGAAGCCGGTGGCAGCGGCGCCTATCTGGTCATTTCGCTCAAGAAGCAATTTGACGGGCAGGTGCGTCAACTTATGTATGGTGCCTGGTCATTGCGCACCGGCTTTGGCAAGATCACCGTCGTTGTCGACGACGATATCGATGTATGGGACGATTTCGCCGTCGATTGGGCGCTCAGCTGGCATGTCCGACCCGACAAAGACATTTATATCGAGCGGGATGTTCAAGCCGTCGGTCTTGACCCCTCCCAGGCCCCCGCCGATATCGTTCAGCATCATCCCAGCCGTTACGTCGGTTCCCGCATCGCGATCGACGCGACGAGAAAGCATAAATATCCGGCGATATCACTTCCGCCCAAAGAACACTTGGAACTCGTGGCGAGTCGCTGGCAGGAGTACGGAATCGAGGACTAGAAGGTTCAAAACGTTCAAGAACTTCAAACCGTTCTAAGAGCAACTGAGAAAAACATCCGAGTCAAGAGGTTGAACGATTGAAACGGCTTGAGCTATTTGAACGTTTAGGCTTTTGACCGCATCTTCTTCGCCGCCGCCATGATCGACTCGATAATCTTCTTGTAGCCGGTGCAGCGGCAAAGGTTGCCATGCATGAAATGTTTCAACTCGTCTTCTGTGGGATTCGGCATTTCGTCCAGGAGAGCCTTTGCCGCCAATATCATACCTGGCGTACAAAAGCCGCACTGAAAGCCGCCATGTTCAATGAACGCTTGCTGGAGAGGATGGAGCTTGCCATTTTCGGCGAGGCCTTCAATCGTTAATACCGACCGTCCGCGAACCTCGAAGGCGAGCGTTGTGCAGGCGCTCACCGGCCGGCCATCCACCAGCAGCGTACAGGCTCCGCAGACTTCAACATCGCAAGACCGCTTCACTCCGGTAAGGCCGAGTCGGTCCCGCACGACATCGAGCAGCAACTCGTGGGGCTCCACTTCGATCTCTTGGGAGCGTCCATTTAACGTGAACGACACTGGGATGAACTGCGCATCGTGTTGCCTTGACATCGCTTTGGACATGCCTGTCTCCGTATCCGTACCAGTCGCCCGACGTCAGCTCACCAGACTCTGAAAAGCGCGCTTCAACAGCACGCCCACAATATGCTCTTTATATTCCTGGGAGCCGTGCAGATCACTGTTTGCTTCAGCCGCACGACCCGCGATGACAGCCGCGGCGGGCAGATTTTGCATCGCCTCCTGGGTGCTTTTCCCATCGAGCAGAGCTTCGGCTTCGACGACGCGTCGGGGCGCCGGCCCGGCACAGCCTACGGCGATCTTCGTGTCACTTATGCTTCTGGCGTTTACGGTCAGCGCCAGCGCGACCCCAACGCTCGGTCTCTCGAGATAGCCAAACTTCAAATAAGCGCTCCTGGAGTTTGTCTCCGGAGTCGGAATTCGAATTTCTGTGAGCACTTCATCCGCTTCGAGTGACGTTTCGAATGCATCGACAAAGAATTCTTCCGCGGCAATCTCTCGTTTGAAAGACGACTTCTCGGCAACCATCTTTGCGCCCAAGGCCATCAACAGCGTGCCGGGATCGGCGTGGGGCTCGGCAAAGCAAAGATTGCCACCGATGGTGCCCACTTGCCGCACTCGAACATTGGCGACATTTTGCTCCAGTTTGACCAGCGCCGGCAGTTTTTGCTGCAGCGCCGACGATGTTTCCACCTGGCGGTGAGTACACAGCGCGCCAATCCTAATCGTGCCATTATCGATGACGACGTCGCTTAGTCCTTTGACTCCTTTGACATTGATCAGCCGCTCATATCGAACTAATCCCTCTTTCATGGCTAACAGAAGCTCGGTACCGCCGGCATAAATCTTCGCGCTGTCACCGAACCGCCCGAGCAGCTCGGAAACTTCCGCGACGCTTTCCGGTTCTTCCAAGCGGAACCTTCGTAGCATTTACGAGTCTCCCTCGAGCTTCTGCTTTACGGCCTGAGCAAATTCGTCAAGCACCTGGTCGGCTTTGCGTTTGATGATGCCGTGGCCCAACGCCGCGAGCTTTCCTAGGATGTCCACGCCAGCGACAAAACCAAGAATGGTTTTATCATCTTGTGTGCGCAGACTTACGTCAAGATCAACTTTCATGCGGCTGCCGATCTTGTTGTCCGCTCCCGAAGCTTGCGCTTTGATGCGGCTTAGCTCTTCCCGTTCGATAACTTCGATAGTCGTGGGGAACTCCACTTTAAACGGACCCACTTTTTCTACCATGGTTGCGGTGTATCGCTTGCCCTCTTCGATGGTTTTCGCGTCTTTACAGCCCGGCACACACAAGATGAAGCGATCGACGTCCCAGATGAACTGCCACACTTTTTCCCGAGGCGCACTAATCTCTACTTCCTTTTGAAATTGCAAAGATGACTCTCCTAGCTCAGTTGTAATTTTTTGCTATCAGAAGCGGGCGAAACGCGCAAGCAAAACGCCCTTCATTTCACCGCCCAGAGGTCAATGCGATGGCCGCGCCGTCGCAGTTTCCTAAGTACCCGGGCAAAATAATAAAGTGAAGATCGTGGTTCGCCTCGCGACGTTGGCAGAGCTTATGCCGAGCCCGCAACGTCGGTTATGTCCTTGAGCTCTTTGTTGAGGTAAGTCTTGAGCTTTTTCTTGACCCGTTCCTCGATTTGTCGAACCCGCTCCCGACTGATGCCGTATTTTTCGCCGATTTCTCGAAGCGTTACCGGGTCCTCGGTTAAGAGCCTTTCGCGATAGATCACTAGCTCTTTATCTTTGAGGTTTTTGGCAAATTGCTCCATTTTGAGCCGCAACAACTCGCGATATTGGGCGTCAGCGAATTGTTCTTCCGGGGACTGCTTATTGTCCTGCAAAAAATTTAGCAGCGTCGCTTCATCGTCGTCGCCGATCGGTACGTCAACGGAGAGATCGCGGCTGCCAAGCCGTTGCTCCATTTCGACAACTTCGTCTTCTTTGACGTGCAAACGCTGGGCGAGCAACTTGGGCCCTGGCGCCAATCCTTCAGCTTCGATCTTTTCTTTTTCCTTTTGCAGGTTGAAGAATAGTTTTCGTTGGGCTTGGGTGGTGCCGATCTTCACCATGCGCCAATCGTTCATGATATATCGGATCATGTACGCGCGGATCCACCACACGGCGTAGGACGGAAAACGAACGCCACGATAAGGATCGAAATTCTTCACGGCCTCCATGAGTCCCATATTGCCTTCTTGGATAAGGTCAAGCAGGTTCTTGAAGGCCTTCTGATACTCTCGCGCAATCATCACGACCAACCGGAGATTCGACGTGACCAATTTGTATGCGGCTTTCACATCTCCATATTCTTTGTACTGAACCGCGAGCCGATGCTCTTCATCGCGGCCAAGCAGCGGGAAGCGCCGGATTTCCGTGAGATAGCGTTGGAGCGGATCGAACGGAACAAGAGCCTTGTCTCTCGCACCTCCCTCCGACGTTTCAACGATTTTCCGGAGGTCAACCTCGGAATACGGAAAGTCTAGTTCGGTGTTTTTGTCGTCTTCGGCCATGAGCGGTTTTGAAATCCTCGCTACCAAAAGGCTGGTATCACGGGGGACTGGCGGGCCCTTCAAAATGATCGAATCTAGGAACTGCGCGCGATCAAAATCAGAAATGCAGGATCAAGCGCGAGCGGAAGCGTAACAGTCGTTAAGACTGATTTGAAACTTTTCTTACCTTGCCATCAGCTATTTCGCGAAGGGCCACCACAACTTCACGGTTATCAGATTCGATCAAAGGCTTGGCCCCTTTGAATAACTGTCTCGCTCGCTTCGACGCAAGCATAACCAATTCAAACCGGTTGGCAACCTTCTGCAGGCAATCTTCGACGGTAATGCGTGACATTAAAGGCTCCTCAGTAAGTGTGCGCCGATTCAATCAGATTTTTCGGGAGGAGTCAATGTCGCGGCGTCGCACAGAACGCCGCACAGCGGGACAGCACAACAAGCCCGCCGCGGAATCGGACAAAAGTGAATGGATCAGAGACTGCGATGAAACCGGAGATTCAACGGAGTATTAGTAAGTGGCTTTAGTGCTCGATTTGTTTGCAAGTCTTCGTTTTGGCAAATGCCATGTCGAGAGCAAGACCAGTGACGACTGCATGCCACGCTTCATCTTCGGAAATCCCGCGGCCTTTGATCGAGCGCCAAAGATAGATGATTTCCTCTTCCGTCACGCTTTCGAAGAGATCCTGATCATACTCTTTGTCTAAGATTGAATTCGTGTTCATTGGCATCATGTCTCAACCGCCTCTCCCGTGTCGTTACATATTACTCAAGCAAGGGGGATGCCACGCGTTTAACCTACCGGAATTTCTGCGCTTCATTATTTCGCCCGCGGCCGCAATGTCAGTAATTTGAGCAATCTTGTCGACACAGACGCCAAAAATGGCGGGGCGAGGGAGGAAATTTCCTTCAAAAAGACCGGCTAGTCAATGACCGCAATGGCCGAAATTTCGATCATACAATCAGGATTATACAAGCGATTTACTTCCACCAAAGTAATCGCCGGAAAATATTTTCCGAACACTTCGCGATAGGCGATGCCCAATGGCTTTTTATTATCCCAATAGGCGGCCAAATTCGTGATATAGATCGTCAGTACCGCGTACTGGCTCGGACGCCCGCCGACGGCCTCTATTGCAGTTTTCAAATTCTGCATAACCTGCGCAAACTGTGCGACAAAATCTCCCTTACCAACGACTTCTCCTTGGTCATCGAAGGGTGCCTGGCCAGCGACGTGAACCAATTTTCCATCGGAAATCTTTGCGACGTGGGAATAACCGACCGGTGCTTCCAATCCTCTGGGGTTTACGAGCTCAAATGGCATTTCGATTATCTCCTACTTCATCAGTCGCTTCGGTGATTGCGGGACTCCAAAATTTGATAAAGCTCTTGATCTCCCCGACGATGTCGTCGGACGCCGTCACGTAAGGCAAGATAACTCTTGTCGCTCCCGCTTCAGTGTATGGCTTGAGTTGCTCAATCACTTCCGCAACCGATGTAGCGGCGATCAGCGGCAATGAACTAAACATACGGTCCGTAACTAACCTGCGAGCTGCGTGGAATCCGTCGGATTTCCAAGCTGCCCGCATTGACTCAACTTCGGCTGCAAACCCCATGCGTCCCAACAGGTCACGGTAGTAATCCGCCAAGGCATAGTACGTAAGCGCGTGACTCAATGCGTCCTGCGCGACTGCGTAGCTTCGCGCAATCGAGCAACGAATCTTGCAAATGATCTCCATCTTTCCAGGATCTTTACCTGCGTCCAGTGCGCCGGCTCTCACTTCTTCGATGATGCGGCGAATCTCGGGCGGATTGGCCATATTGATCAAGACTCCGTCGGCGATCTTGCCCGCCAATCGAGTCATCTTCGGACCAAATGCGGCTAGATAAACGGGGATCTTTCGACCGGAGGGTTTGAAAGCCATTTTGAAATTCTGCGCGGTAAAGTATTTGCCTTCAAAGTTGAGTTTCTCACCGCGCATCG
>WNGA01005345.1_pt1 | contig 18548 bp, 13 predicted proteins | sample 5400061 | NCBI WGS metagenome assembly WNGA01 (sample SAMN13153366, study PRJNA577476) | soil metagenome | isolation source: 100 cm soil or saprolite under grassland replicate 2 | place: USA:California | collected 2016-06-15 | reverse complement strand
GAGGAGGTCTGAGGTTCCCACGTCGTCGCGGCACCCGCCGTATCGACCACCGCCAGCCCCTGACGCGGTTTCCCGCCGATGGTCGTGAAGGCGCCGAGGACATAGATCGATTCGCCTGCCGGGACGATGGCGGACGGGATGCTGTCCGGACTGGGATCCCACGCGGTCGCAAGTCCGGTCGAGTCAATCGCCGCCGCGAACATCCGACTCTTCCCGCCGATGCTCCTGAAGCTGCCGGCCGCGTACACGGTGCTCCCTGACATCGCGAGCGCGTCCACTGAAAAACCGTCGGCGTTGGGATTCCACGCGGTAACGGCGCCGGCCGAGCTCAGCGCCGCGATGTGGCTGCGCGTTTGCCCGCCGATGCTCGAGAATTCGCCGGCCGCATAGATGGTGCCTGCCGACACGAGCAGTGCCCGCACCCGGCCGTCCGCCTCGGGAGCAAAGGCGGTCGGCGTTCCGGACGCATCCAACGCGGCGATGCGGTTGCGAGCCTGCCCGCCGATGATCGTGAAGTCCCCGCCCACGTACAGCGTGCTCCCGTCCAGCGCGAGCGCGTAGACCCTGTCGCTCGCCCCTGGATCGAAGGTCGTATCCAACCCACCGTTTGCGGTGAGGCGCGCCAGGTGATTCCGCGTCACACCGTCGATCGTCGTGAAGCTCCCGCCGAGAAAGAATCCACCTTTTCCGTCCGCAACGGCGGCGAATACGGCTCCGTCGACATGAGCGCCGACCAACCTCGGGGTTCCGGTGGCAGCATCGATCGCCGCGAAGCCTCCAGTCGAAGGCCCGACGTCCGAGAAACTGCCACCGACATACGTGACGCCGTTACCCGACGCCATCGCGTGCACGCTGCCGTTGATGGCCCAGGCGGTCTTGAGGGGCGAGCTCCCGAGGGGCGGACCACCGCCGCTGCCGCCGCGACTCGCGGAGCCGGCGACTCCACCCGCGCCGCCGCGACCGGCGGTGCCGGAGCCCCCCGAGCCGCCGCCGCGCCCCGCGGAACCGCCGGAACCCGCGGTCGCCGCGCCGGCGCCACCCGCCGAGCCCGCGGCCCCGGAGGTTCCCCCGGTCCCCAGGGCGCCGCCCGAGCCTCCATCGCCTGGGGCGCCGCCCGTGCCGCCGTTCGCGGCCGTCCCGGTCGTTGCTCCGCCGCCTGCGCCCGCATTGCCGGTCGTCCCCCCGACGGAGGTCGATCCTCCTTTGCCTGCGCGCCCGGCTGCCGAGCCACCGCCGCCGCAGCCGGCAACCACCAGAATGGCGGCCAAGGAGAATGTCCTCTTCAACTGACCCGGCAAGGAACACCTCCCTCACGTGCAGCTCCGGGACGATTGGACCGTCGGCGGGCTACGTTTGCGTCGACGACCCGCTCAGCTTGACGACCTTCTCCCCGGCGAGCGGCTCTGTCAACGATGGGAGGGACCCCGACGGGAAACACGGGAGACAACCCGCGTGCCGATTCGTCCGTAAACAAGCATAAACAATTTAGATTTACCGTTTGCTTGCGCGGCCATGTTACGTCCTCCTCGTCGGTGTCTGAACCGACATCAAGGGGGAGAGCGATCATGATCAGGAGAGCATTTGCGTGGGTCGCGGCACTTTGCGCAGTGGTCACGGTTCAAGGCTGCGATGACATCGACAGCGAGACGACCGAACTGTCCGGGGCGCTTCGGAGCGCGGAGACGCGGTTCTTCATTCCGGCGCCCAACCCGGGCGCGGTCAAGCAGATCGCGGCGCTCGTCAAGGCCAGGGATCTGCGCAACGCCCTCCGCCTGACGGCGATGGTCGCGACGCCGCAAGCCGTCTGGCTCACCGGGGGTACGCCGGGAGAGGTCGAAAAGGCGGTGAAGAAGGTCATGTCCGCCGCCGCGCTCGAGAAGCGGATCCCGGTCCTGGTCGCCTACAACCTCCCGTTCCGGGACTGCGCGCAATATTCGGCTGGGGGCGCGGTCGACACCGCCGCGTACCAGGCCTGGATCGACGGATTTGCAAGCGGCGTCCGCGACGGCAAGGCCGTCGTGATCCTCGAGCCGGACGGCCTCGGCATCATTCCGTACAACATCACGATCTACGGCGCCGAGGACTGGTGCAAGCCGACGGTCACGAACCCCGACGGCAGCGTCACGCCCGCACCGGGCGCGAACCCCGACGAGCGTTACGCCCAGCTCCAGTACGCCGGCGCCAGCCTGCGCGCCCGCGCGCCCAACGCGAGCGTCTACCTCGACGGCACCCACGCCGCCTGGCTGGGGGTAGGCGAGGCCGCCTACCGCCTCCACCGGGCAGGCACCGATCCGACGACCGGCGCGCCGCTCGGCAAGGGCTTCTTTCTCAACGCGTCGAACTACCAGACCACCGAGCAGGGGATCCAGTTCGGAACCTGGGTCGCGATGTGCACGGCGTTCGCGACAAACCCCGAGGAGGGCGGCTGGCGGCTCGGAAACTTCGGATGGTGCGCGAGCCAATACAACCCGGCCACCGGCTACGGCCTCGACTACAGCCCGGCGTACGCCGCGACGGTGACCGCCCAGATTCAGGGGCTGATGGGCAGCGCCGTCGCCAGCTTACCGTTCGTGATCGACACGAGCCGCAACGGCCGGGGGCCGCTCGACGCGGCGGTCTACGGCGCCGCGCCCTACAACCAGCCGGGCGGCGTGATCGGCGCGCTCAACGGCGGCAACTGGTGCAATCCCCCCGGGGCCGGCGCCGGGTTGCGTCCGACGGCGACGACGAACGTGCCCCTGGTCGACGCGTACCTGTGGGTGAAGATCCCGGGGGAGTCGGACGGCTCCTGCGACATCGCCGGCGGGGCCCGCGGTTGGGACTATGGGCAGTACAACCCCTGGGGCGTGACGGGAGACGCGCAGAACCACTTCGATCCGCTCTGGGGCATGGTCGACCCCACCGCCGGCGCCTGGTTCCCGCAGCAGGCCCTCGAGCTGGCGCAGAAGGCCGTCCCGCCGCTGCTCTGACGTGGCTCTATCTGGATCCGCGCCGGCAGGTTCGCTGCTTGCGAAAGTTTTGGTACCAATTTGGTACCGGGGACGTGGCGCTCAGTTGATATGCAGAGCCTCCGCTTCAACCCCAAACCTCTCGTGCGGTCTCGACGACCAGGCGCAGCTTGGCACGTTGCGCCTCGACCGCGATGTTGTTGCCGTGCACGGTGCTCGAAAATCCACACTGCGGGCTGAGAGCGAGCTGGTCGAGCGGAGTGTAGCGGGAGGCTTCCTCTATCCGCCGCTTGAGGTCATCCTTACTTTCCAGCTTGCCGAGCTTCGTGGTCACCAGTCCCAGCACGACGATTTTTCCCTTCGGCAGAAAACGCAACGGCCGGAAATCGCCGCTGCGCCCGTCGTCGTATTCGAGAAAATACGCATCGACCTTCATCTCGGACAGGAGGGCTTCGGCCACGGGCTCGTAGCCTCCGGTCGCAGCCCACGTGCTCTTGAAGTTGCCCCGGCACAGATGCACGGCGAGGGTCATCCCCGCCGGCTTCAAGGCGACCACCCGATTGATGAACTTGGCGTACCGGTGCGGAAGCTCGTCGGGATCGTCGCCACGCTGACGCGCGGCTTCGCGCAGCTTGTCGTCACACAGGTACGCGAGGTTGGTGTCATCCATCTGCACGTAGGTCGCGCCAGCAGCGGCCAGCGAGCGAAGCTCGGCGCCGTACGCCGCCGCGACGTCTTGGTAAAAGTCCGGCTCGAGCTCCGGGTAGTGCGCCGCGCTGATGCCGGCACGGCCCCCGCGAAAATGCAACATGGTCGGTGACGGTATCGAGACCTTCGGCGTGCGCCGCGTGTGGTCCTTCAAGTAGCGAAAGTCGGCGACCTGAATGTCCTTCTCGTGTCGCACCTTACCGACGACGCGCATGACGGGTGGTGCCAACTCTTCGGTGCCATCCGGCTTCTTCACGGTGACGGGCACATCAGCCTGTACCCCGGAGAGCTGCTCGAGAAAGTCGATGTGGAAGTAAGTCCGGCGATGCTCTCCGTCCGTGATGCTCTGTAGCCCAGCATCCTCCTGAAGCGCAATGGCCTCCGAGATCGAGCGGTCTTCAACCTCGCGCAAACCGGCCGCTGAAAGGGTCCCGCGCGCCCGCGCTTCTCGGGCCTCCAGCAAGTACGCCGGACGAAGCAAGCTTCCCACGTGATCCGCGCGAAAAGGAGGAACTGAACGAACGTGTGTCATCGCTCTTGCCTTTCACCTGGGCGCCCTCGCGAGGCGAAGGCGCGTCACCGAACCTTGGGCATCGGAAAAACGGAGCTTCCCTCGAACTATTCCTTCCGCAGCGCGCCGTCAACTCCCGGGCCGGATCGAGCTGCCGAGAAATCATGCTGGCGCGGTTGCGAGCTGCGGATGAAACGTGAGTGTTGGCGCGCCGGCCCCGAGCACGCCAGCAGCTGCTCGGGTGGCGATGGCCTTATGCTTTGGTCGATGCCCGCGCCCAAGAAGAACCCGGGGCCGTTCGTGGGCGCGGTCATGGCTCTTTTGCGCGATCCCCGGCCTTCTCGGTGCTCGCGCGCGGTCTTATCTCTAAGGGCGACCGCACAATTTCGGGGGCCTCGTTTGTCATGAATAGAGAAGGAGTTCCCATGAGCCAGAACCCAAAGGAAGTAGCCGTTGCTTACATCGAAGCGTGCAGCCGCAAGGACTTGGACGCCGTCGCGACTCTGCTTGCGCCCGGCGTTCGATTCGTGGGCCCCGGCAACGAGGTGACCGGCGCGCCAGCCTATCTCGCGGTCCTCCGGCGCCTCGGACCGGTGTGGGAGCGCAGCGATGTCAAACGCGTCTTCGCTGACGGCAGCGACGTGTGCGTGATCTACGACTTCGTCACCAATACGCCGGCGGGCGCCGTCCCCATCGTGGAGTGGCTGCAGATCGAAGGTGCGAAGGTTGCTTCCGTGACGCTGATCTTCGACCGACTGACCTTCAAGCCGGCGAGCGACGAGCTCGCGCGCATCGCGGCGGCGCGATGACCATGTCGAAGCCCTGTCGCACGCTTCGCGCTTGATCGGGCGTACAATCAGCGCATGCGGCGTGTCCTCGCCGTCGACGTCACGGCGATTGTGCTCTCGGTGCTCGCCGCTGCCTGTCACGGCGGTGTCGCCAGTGGCGGCCTGGGAGGCGGAGGGGGAGCGGCCGTCGGCGGCGGCCTCGGCGGCGGTGGCGGCGTTGGTGGCTTCGGCAGCGGTGGATTCGGCGGCGGCGGTGCTGGATTCGGCGGCGGCGGCGGCGGCCTCGGCGGCGGTGGTGGCGGCGTTTCTTCGGTGATCGTGGCGGTCCAACCGCTGACCGCGAGCCTATCGCCCGGCGGCACGCAGCAGTTCACCGCGACGGTGACCGGCACGTCGAACACGGCGGTGACCTGGAACGCGAGCGGCGGCACGATCACCGCGGCGGGCCTCTTCACCGCGCCCCAGAGCGGCGGCAGCTACGTCGTCCGCGCCACCAGCGCGGCCGATTCGCGGGCCAGCGGCACGGCGCTCGTCACCGTGTCCGGCGGCGCCGCATCGGTCCTGGAGCCCTTCTACGATTCGTCCCATCCGTACGTGCAGGTCATGACCCCCATCCCTTTCGTCACCTACTTCGCGCCCGCGACGATCCGGATCTGGGCGCACGCGCCCGACACCGGCAGCGACAGCGTCAACGGTTACTCGCCCGCCGTCGACTTCTACCTCGGCACGATGATGGTCGGCAGCGTTCGCGTGACGACGAACGACCCGATCGACGACTACGAGGTCGACGTTGCCAACGTCTCGGCGGGATCCTACGAGGTGAGCGTGCGCAGCCGGCTCGCCAGCGGCACGGTCGAGAGCGTGCACGTCCCCGTCACGGTGATCGACGTGTCCCCGCACGCCGGACCGAACATGAATCTGACCAGCGACATCGTCCTCAGCGGCAACACCAACTTCGAGCTGGTCGGCACGCCCGACGCGCGCGCGCTGCTCACCAGCAGCAACGGATCGCGCATCCGCAGCGCCGCGGGCTGGAACGGTCACCTCATCATCCGCAACGCGGACATCATCGGGCTCGGGGCCATGGACGTCCCGAGCGTCGCGGTCACCGTCACCGGCAGCAACAGCCTCGAGATCAGTGGCTCGGTCTTCGACCGCTGCGGGCCGCCGTCGTTGACCGCGAATGGGCAGGCGCCCGTGACGATCTCCGGCAATACCTTCCAGCCGAACATCCTGACGCCGGTCAACGACCAAGCGGACTACGCCGGCTCGCACCCGAGCCTCACCTTCGCCGGCGACTCGACGGCCGCGAAGCTGTTCCAGGGGAACAACGTGGGCGTTTCGTTCGTGCGCTTCGACCGCACCAGCCACTGGCTGATCGGCGGCGACCACGACACCGACGGCAACGTCTTCATCGGCGTGCGGGCCGGCGTCGAGCTCGCCAATGCCAGCGACGTGGTCATGCGCGGAAACTTCTCGTACCACCGCTACCCGTTCGGCTGGTCACAGGGACACAACCTCGACTGCGAGGGGACAAGCGGCGCGACGCTGATCGAGCACAACATATTCCGCGGCAGCTCCTGGATGATCCAGGGCCTGGGCGGCGAGCTCCGCTACAACCTCCTCATCGACAACATCAACGAGGCGTTCGTGCGCTTCAACCAGACCGGGACGCCCATTCACCACAACCTGTTCGTGAATGTCGGCTATCAGCGCCAGTACTCTCCGAGCGGCGGGGTGACGCTGTCGAACGGGTCGTTCTACAACAACACCGTCGACGCGGGCGGCGCGAAGCTGGGCTGGTTCGATGGAAGCTTCGTCGCGCCGATGGGTCAGTACAAGCTGACGAGCGCGCGCAATAACCTGTTTGTGGGATTCGCCTACCAGAACACGACCACGTTGTTCGCCGCGGGCGCGGTCGCCGCCGCCGACTACAACGCCTTCTACAACCCCGACACGAGCAAGCTCACGCGCTATGCCGACAGCGGCCTCGGTAGCCACGACCTCGGCGGCGGCGCGAGCACCGATCCCAAGCTCGCGCAGGCCCGGGTGGTGCCGTTTCCGATCGGGGACGGCGAGATCTGGCTGCGGCACGTGACCGTCTCACAGATCCTCTCCCTCTATCGCGGGATGTATGGGCCGGCGGCCGGCAGCACCCTCATCGACGCCGGCAATCCCGGCGACGACACCGGCGGCGCCCGCAACACCGACATTGGCGCGGTCGGCGCCGGGAACGCCCATCCGGACGATCAGTTTGGCCGCTTCGGGCCGTGAACGACACCCGACCGCGGCGATGCCGCCGACCGTCAATCGCCCGTCGCCGTCAAGCGCGTGAATCCATAGTCGCCATTGGTCCCGACGCACGAGGCGTCGCCGGTTTCGAGATTGAAGCCGATGCCCGGATTTCCGGTCGTGTAGGTCGAGTCTGTCGCGGTTCCGACCACGACGCCGTTGAGGTAAGCGGTGATGACGTTGCCGACGATCGTCGCCTTGACGGTGTCGCCTTCCGCGATGCCATACTGTGCGCCGGTGGAGTTCTTGAGGTACGTGAAATCACCGACTGGCCCGTTCCACCGCACGATGATGAGATACGCGCTCGCGCTCTTCGTGGCCTTGAACGAGATCTCGTAGCCCGTGCAGCTGTGGGCGGTGAGGCTGCTGCGGAGGCGCATCTCGACCTCCTGATAGCAGGACTCCTTAGGGTTGACGGTGTGCACGACGGCCTCCACGGCCTGCGTGGGCCCCCAAGCGCCCGTCAGCAGGGCCGTTCCGTCGGTGTAGGACGATCCGCTCTGGTGACCGATCGCGAGCCCGGGGGTCGTCGAGACGTCATGCCAATCGAGCCCGACCGCCTTTCCGTTGATCCAGTTCCCCCCCTCCGAGATCGGGTTCTCGCTCTGCGGGAAAGTCGTCGCGTAGACGCGGCCGCCCCCGGATCCCGAAGCGCCTCCGGCCGTGCCGCCCGTTCCGGAAGCGCCTCCCGTGCCGGCAACGCCTGCTTTTCCACCGCCCGCATCGGCAACCGCCGCGCCACCCGAGCAGGCGGCGAGCAGCAGCGCGGCGCTGACAACGACGGTCCCTGTTTTCAGCGTCGAATCCGAGGTCGGCCTCATGATCAATCTATCGTGAGCCCGTCGCTCGCGCGCCGCCAGTGCCCTTGACGACGTCGGCCGTGCCGCCACGCCACCGGCAGAATCGCAGCCTCTCCTCGGACCTCGTCTACACGGTCGCGCTCAGCCGCCCGGGCCGGACCGGGTTGACGGGAGTTTTGGGCGAATCGAATTCGTCGCCGATCAGGGGCGCGCGCCCTCGGCGATCCAGCGGCGCACGAAATCGACCTCCGCCTGATCGACCCACTGCAGGTCGTCTTTCAGACGCCCGACGTAGAACTGGATGAGGCAGCTTGCGTCGGGATTCCCCGGGACCACACGGATCGTGCCACCGGCCGTCGCGCACAGGCTGGTGGTCGAGGCGACGTTGACGAGCGCCGCGTAGGCCGTACTGGCGTTGGTCATGCTGAGGCGGGCGCCGGGGTTGGCGCCGCCGTGGCAAGGGGCAGCGGTCGTGCAGCCCGCGTAGCTGGCGCCGCCGCGATACACGAAGGGCGGGTTGCGGGTCTGGTTGAACACGGGCCAGATGTCGGCTGCGAAGCTCAGCGCCGCGCCTGCGCCCGCGCCACCGCCGGTTCCCGCCGGGCTGGCGCCGCCACCGGTTCCTGCCACGCTCGTTGTCCCCGCAGCTCCGGTCGTGCCCGCGGCGTTTCCGCTCCCGGCCGTGCCCGCGGCTCCGCCGGTTCCCGTCGCCCCGGCGGTTCCCGTGGTGCCCGCGGCTCCGCCGGTTCCCGTCGCCCCGGCGGTTCCCGTGGTGCCCGCAGCGCCTGTGGTCGCGCTCGTCCCGCCCGTGGGCGTCGCCGATCCGTCCGACGGCGAAGCCGCGCCGTCAGCGCATCCGGCCCAAAACGCGATGCACAACCCGCCCAGGGTGTGCAGGAGAGCCCACCTCATGGTCGGATGCTACATCCCGGCCGCGGTTGGGCCAGCGCATTCGACATTGGCACTCGAGCGGCGCGACCGACCTCGTTAACGTCTTCTGTGACCTCCCCGCCCCCGCTCTACCCGAGAGCGCCGGAGCCGGGAGCCCCGCCTTGCTCCAGCCACCGCAGCGCTAATTCCCTCTGCTTCAGACAGCCCGACGGGTGAACGTCACGTGGGTCACTCCGCTGGGCGAAGAGGTGGCCTCGACCTGGTACCGCTGCTCGAGGCCCTCCAGTCCTTCCCACAGGCGCACGCCCCTGCCGAGCAGGATCGGGACCACGGCGACATGCATGTAGTCGATCAACCCGGCGGCGAGGAACCGGCGGAGCATCGTGGCCCCGCCGCCGATGCGCACGTCCTTGCCGCGCGCGGCCTCGCGGGCCGTCGCGAGCGCCTCGGCCGGCGACGCGTCGACGAAGTGGAACGTCGTGCCGCCCTCCATCTCGATCGAAGGCCGCCTGTGATGGGTGAGGACGAACACCGGCGTATGAAACACCGGGTTGGGTCCCCACCACCCCTTCCAGTCGGGGTCCTCGTGCCATCCGGGATAACCGTACTTGCCGGCCCCCATGATCTCGGCGCCGATCCCCGGACCGTGCTGCTGGGCGAAGGCGTCGTCGACGCCGCGACTCCCGTCGGGCTGCCAGAACCGGGTGGCGAACATCCATTCGTGCAGCCGCTCCCCGGCGTGGCCGAAAGGTGCGTCGCGGGTCAGACCCTCTCCGGTGCCGAAGCCGTCGAGCGAGATGGCGAAGTTGTGGACGCGGGTGAGTGACATGGGGGCTCCTTTCGGTGGGAACGTAACCAGGCGCCTCCACGATGGCCATCACCTAACTCGAGGTCGTCGATCGTTCTGCTAGGCAGCCTGGGATGTGGCGGCCCGCCTCTTCAATCGGGGGGCCGGACCGCTTGTCTATGTGGGTAGCGATCTCGCGGTCGCCCAGCGCCGCGAGGCTGGAGTAACTCTGGTTGCTGTAGTGCCTGGGCTGAGCACTGTTGAGCTCGTAGATTCAGAGACTGGCATTGCGACTCAACTGAAGCCTCCACAGAGCGCGGTCGTGTATCCGCTTTCCTATCGCAATAGCGGTGGGCGACCTGGATGCAGATGGGCAATCGGACATCGCGATCGTCGATCCCTCTCGACGTGACTCCCGGCTCTGGCGGAGTATTTCGACCATAGTTCCGGGTGAACTCGCGAGCGATGGGCTGCTACGATATAAGTGGTGCCTTGTTTGCGCGCGGCAATCCTTGGTGGTTGCATCCTGATCGGTGCCTGCTCGAAGGCTGATTCCGGGCCTTGTCCTTCGCGTGATGTTGCGCTCGATGGGGGGACAGATCTCCTGCCGGCAGATGGAGCGCCTGGGAGCATCGACGCATGCACGATGTTCTGCGGTTCAAGGGACGACATGTGCCATCTCAGCGCGCCCGATACGGTGAAATGCACTTCGTCATGTCCGTGAGCTGAGCCGAATCGAATAGCTGGGCGTTGACCGGACAGCGGGTACGCTTGGTCGTGATCTGATGCGTACCTTGATCCGCTGCCCTCGCGCGCTGCTCGCCCGTTTGCTCGTCGAGGCCATCGGCGCACTTTCGCTTGCTTGTTGGTGAGGTGGGCTAGACGTAGTGTTAGGTTACCTGATATAGACCTCGTCCGATGCGCTCCGTCCGGAGCGCGCCCAGCTCGATTGGCGTCGCAACGTCGCACGTCGACCGTCCACGGAGGTCGGAGGACCATGCAAGATCAGAACGCCCTGTTTTCTCGCGCTCTGGGAGTGGTTTCGCTCGGTACGGCGATCCTGGTGGCCGCCTGTTCGAGCCCGGGCGACGGCGGCGGCGGCGGAAGCCCGGGTCACGGGGGCGCTGGCGGTTCGACGTCGAGCGGCGGCACGAGCGGCGGTTCGACGGGACAGGGCGGCTCGACGACCGGAGGATCCGGCGGCGCGACCGCGCTCGGTGGTGCGGGCGGCGGCGCGGCCGGCAATGGCGGCTCGACGACCGGAGGAACCGGTGGCGCGTCGGCGGGCAGAGGCGGCGCCGATCAAACGGGAGGGAGCAGCGGAGAGGCGGGAACGTCAGGCTCCGGGGGCGGAGCGTCCGGCAAAGGCGGAGACGCGGCGGGACGCGGCGGTAGTTCCGGTAGCGGAGGGAGCGCCGGGCGCGGCGGTTCAGGATCGACAGCGGGCGCCGGCGGGAACGGCGGCTCGACCGGCGTCGCCGGGGCAGCCGGGGGAGCCGGCGACGCCATGCGATCGGCGGGGTGTGGGAAGACGCGGAGCCTTCAGGACGGCAAGCGGACGATCACGAGCGGTGGAGCCAGCCGGTCGTACATCCTGAAGACGCCCGCGAACTACAACAACATGAACGCGCATCGTCTGATCTTTGCGTTTCACTGGCGCGGCGGCTCGGCGAACTCGGTCGCGAACCCGCCGGACGCCGACCACAACACGGATCGGCCCTACTACGGCCTGCCGGACGTCTCGGGCGACAGCGCGATTTACGTCGCGCCCGACGCCGTCAACGGTGGGTGGAACGACAGCGGCGGCGCCGACGTGACCTTCACCGAAGACATGCTGAAGGCGATCAGCGACGACCTGTGCATCGACACGTCACGGGTCTTCACCACCGGGTTCAGTTGGGGCGCTGCGATGTCGTGGAAGCTGGCCTGCATGCGCCCCGAGAAGTTTCGCGGCGCGCTGGTTTACGAGGTCGGCGCCGTGAGCGGCAACAGCGCTTCGCAATGCACCAAGCCGATTGCGTGGTTCCAATCGCACGGGGTGGACGACACAACCTTCTCGTACTCGAGCGGCCTGGACGTCTTGAAGGTGTTCGCCAAGACGAACGGGTGTACGTACACGATGCCGACCAATCCGGCGACGAACGCCCACGCGTGCGTCTCGCTCTCCGGTTGCACGGCGGCATATCCGACGCGCTTCTGCGCGTTCGGCAGCGGAGAGAACAACCCGTACAACACGGGCCTGCACGGGCACTATCCCTCGCCGAAGGATCCCGGCGAGACCGTGACCTGGGTGACCGCGGAGGCGTGGAAGTTCATCTCGCAGTTCTGAGCGCCATCGACGCGCCCGGTTGACGGGGCCGGGTCGCTGTTACCGCTCGCCGCGCATCGACCCGCGACGGCGGCGCGCGCGGCGGCCCGCCCATTGCAAGCCGGGAGGGCGCCAAGTCCAGCGATCCCAGTTTTCCACCTGGGTTTCGAAGGATCTTGCCACAAGCTCCCGTTTCCTTGACATGGCTCTCCAAGCTCGTTCCCATCGCCACGCCGCGATCGGCGACAACGGTAAAGCGATGACGCGGGTATCGATCGCGCTCGTCATTCTCAGCGTGGCATGCGGCGGGAGCGGCTCGAGCCCGTCCGCAGGGAGCGGCGGATCGAGCGGGTCAGGGGGCGCGAGCGCCTCACCGGGGACCGCGGGCGGACCGGGGGGCAGCGCGGCGGCATCGGCAGGCTCGAGCGGGTTGGGTGGAGCTGGCCTGTCTTCTGGGGGCTCGACAGGCTTCGGTGGCATGAGCCCGCCGGCGGCCGGCTCGAACGGATCGGGTGGTGGCGAGGCAGGGGGCGCTGGCACATCGGCTGAGGGCGGTGTGAGCGGTACGGGCGTAGCAACCGGCGGTCGCGGCGGCGGCAGCACGGCCGGCTCGGGCGGGGCAACCGGCGGTCGCGGCGGCAGCAGCACGGCCGGCTCGGGGGGGGCAGCCGGCGGGCCGCCGAGCGGCGGCGCCTGCTCGCGCGAGCTTCTGAAAGGTACCGTCGATGCCTACTTCAAGGCCCTCGCGGCTCATTCTTCAGCCGGACTGCCGATCGCCGGCACGGTGAAGGCCACCGAAAACGGCAAGGTCATCAAGGTCGGCGAGGATGGCCTGTGGAAAACCGCCGGCGTGCTCAAGTACAAGCACACGGCGTACGACGTCGACGGGTGCAACACCGCCAGCGAAGCCGTGGTCCCCGAAGGCAGCATGGATCTACCGGTGGCGCTTCGCTTGAAGCTGGTCGATCAAAAGATCACCGAGATCGAGACGATCGCGGTCAGGCCGGGCGACTACAAGGTCTCGGGTTCGAATTTTCCGTCGAAGCCCGACGCGATCATCATGAGCGACACGAGCGTGGGGTGGGAAAAACCGGTTCCCGAGGCGATGCGCAATACCGCGAAGGAAATGAACGCCTGGATGCTGAAGTACTTCAAGGCGTTCCCGGCTGGTGTCTGCAACACCGTGAGCAATTGCCAGCGTCAAGAAAACGGCAACTCGCCGGGCAACTGCTCCTTGGGAGGGAGCTGCCAGACGGCAGAGCCCACGGGCACCGTGCTCAAGTCCCACATCATCTTCTCCGACGTGGAGACCGGTATCGGGGTCGGGTTCGACCTGTTCATGGGCAACACCGACATGCACATGTTCAAGATGTACGGGGGCAAAGTGTACGCGGTTCACGCGATCCTCGGCGCCGCGGCGACGACGGGCTGGGACGACAAGTAACCGTCGACCTCAGGGCGACCGACGCCGCAGGAGCTGTCCCTTGTCCCCGGCGATCCAGGTTTCGTTCGCGGACACGGCGCGGACGCCTAACACCAGGCCGGTGGCGCCGCTCCTCGACGGCGCCCAAGCCTGGCCGTCGAAGTGAAGCACCGTGCCCGCGTCGCCGACCGCCCAGGCGTCGGCGGGGCCGCTGGCGGAGACATTTCGGAGCTGCTGCGTCGTTCCGCTCGCCACCGGTGCCCAGCCGGCCGCGCTGCGGTGCAGGATATTGCCACCCCAGCCCACGGCCCAGATGTCGTTCGGCCCCGAGCCCCAGATCGAGAACAGGTTGGTCGCGAGCCCGCTTCCGTCGTCGGCCCACTTCGTGCCGTCCCAACGCAGGATCGTGCCTGACAGACACGCGGCCCACACCTCGCTCGGCGAGGCGCCCCAGATGCCATAGACCCAGTTCGCCGTGCCCGACGGCACGGTCGACCAGGTCGTGCCGTTCCAGCGCAGGATCGTTCCATTCGCGCCGCCCGCCCACACGTCGCTCGGCCCCGAGCCCCACACCGCGGTGTAATCGATCGTGGGCGCGCCGGTCGCGACCCGCGTCCACGTCGAGCCAGCGAAGTGGAGGATCGTCCCCGCCGTGCCCACCGCCCAGACGTCGTTCGGCCCCGAGCCCCAGATCGAAATGAGATCGCTGGTCGTGCCGCTCGTGAAGCGCTCGAAGCTGACGCCGTTCCAGCGCGCGATGAAGCCCTGCCGGCCGATCAGCCAGACGTCGTTCGGTCCCGCGCTCCACACGAACAGCGGCTCGCCGACCAGCCTGCGGCCGAAGGCGGTCCACGCGCCGGCGCTCGCGCCGCTGCCGCCGCTCCAGCGCGCGAGCGCTCCGAACCAACTCACCGCCCAGCCCTCGCTGGCGCCCGCGGTCCACACGCCGCTGAGATGCTCGGAGGTGCCGCTCGCCACCGACGACCACGTCGTGCCGTTCCAGCGAACGATCGTGCCCTTGTCGCCGACGGCGAACACCGTGTTCGCGTCCGCCCCCCACACGGACTCGAGGAACTGGGTCGTGGGTGTCTGCGCCGGCGTCCAGGTTCCCGCGACCAGGTGCGACACCATGCCGGAGCTGCCCACCGCCCAGACGTCGTCGGCGCTCGATCCCCAGATGCTGTAGACGCGCATCTCGGTCGCGCTCACCGTGACCGGCGAAAAGGCGCTGCCCGTCCAGTGCCGGAGGCGCTTGCCGAGCTCGAACGAAGTCCACACGTCGTTCGCGCTCGATCCCCAGATCGCGTCGCCGTCGTCGAGGCTGCCCGAGCCGCTCGGCGCCTGCACCATCGACCACGCGCCGTCCTTCCACCGTCGCACCATCGCGGACGCGCCCGCGACCCAGACGTCGTCGGCCGCGGCGCCCCAGATCTCCGTGAGCTGGCTCGTCGTGCCGGAGTCGAACGGCTTCCACGACGTCCCGTCGAAGCGGTTGATGACGCCGTAGTTCCCCACCGCCCAGACGTCCGATGGACCGGAGCCCCAGAGCGCGAACAGGCTGTCACGCGAGGGCGCGTCGACCCACGACCAGCGCGCGCCGTCCCAGTGCACGGTGTCCGACTGGAATCCGACCGCCCACACGTCGCTCGCGCCCGACCCCCACACGGCGTACAGCGGCAGGCCGTGCGGCCACGGGTTGAGCCAGCACCAGCGATCGCTCGTGCACACGGTGGGCGTGGGCCAGTCGTTCGAGGACGCGGCGTCGCCGCCCGACGCCGAATCCCCCGCGGCGTCGAGGCGCGCATCGGGCGCATCCGCGGCGGCCGCATCGTTCGTCGTCCCCCCGTCGAGAGCAGCCCCCGCGCTGCCGGTCGTACCGGCGCTGCCGGTCGTGCCGGCGTCGCCGGTTGTGCCGGCGTTGCCGGTCGTGCCGGCGTCGCCGGTCGTGCCGGCGTTGCCGGTCGTGCCGGCGCTCCCGCCCGCACCCTGGCCGGCGTCGCGCGGCCCGGCAGCACCGCCGCCGCACGCGAGGGCCGAGGCGAGCACGAGGACGACAGCGCGGAAGAAACCGTGCGCGGACACGCGTCGTCCAGTGTACCGCCTGGCTGTCGTCACGGGCGGTGCTGAAGGATGCCGCCGCCGCCGGCCGCGAACACCCCCAAGGTCGGGCCCGCCCAGATCGCGTTCAAGTAGACGTAGGATCCCGTCCACGACGTCGCCATCGTGACGCCGTCCCAGTGCAGCGCCCCGGTCTTGCCGCCCAGCGCCCAGATGTCGCCGGCGCGGCCGGCGAAGCCGCGGATCAGCGATCCCTCGTCGCCGCCGCTGTGCATCGACGTCCACTTCTGTCCGTCCCAGCGCGAGATCTGCTCGTTGTCGCCGCCGATCCAGACGTCGTTCGGCCCCGTTCCCCACACGGCTCTGAGCGGCTGCGAGAACAGGCCGGTCATCCGCGTCCACGACTGCCCGTCCCAGTGCTTGACGTAGCCGCTCGAGCCGACCGCCCAGGCGTCGGTCGGCCCGCTCCCCCACATCGCCGCGATGGTGTAGCCGGCGTCGCCGGCGCCCGTCACCGTCCAGGTCTGGCCGTCCCAGTGCCTGAACCCACACCACACGTCACTGGGCGACGTGCCGGAGAGAAATGACGACGCCTCGCTGGCCAACATCGTCTGGATCGAGCTGCCGTTCCATCGCTCGAGGGCGTAGCTGTTGTCGACGAACCACAGATCGTCGGGTGCCGACGCCCACAGGCCCGTGACCGATCGGCCTTCCGTCCCGGGCAGCGTCGACAGCGACGTCCCGTCCCACACCTGCACGCCGTCGTCGGTGCCGAACCAAACGCGGCTCGGCTCGAAGCCGTACGTCGATCGTGCCCACACATGGTTGGACAGCGTGGCGTCGGTGCTCGCGGTGAACGTGGTGCCGTCGCCGCGCGCCAGCATGCCGTTCGCGCCCGACACCCAGACGTCGCCACCGATCGCGAACACCGATCGTGTTTGCGACGGCTGTCCTCTCCAGGTCTGCCGCCACGACGTTCCCTGGAGGTGGAACAGCGTATCGCTTCGATCGAGCACCCAGACGTCGCCGGGGCCGCGCGCGGACAGGCTCCAAACGCCGTCGCCCGTGTAGCCGGTGCTCTTGGCCCAGCCGGAGCCGTCGAAGTGCCAGATCTCTCCCGTCGCGTACGCCGCCCAGACGTTGTTCGTGGCGCTCGCCGACAGGAACGACACGCCCTTGCCGATGCCAGCGTCGGTGAACGTCTTGCCGTCGAAGTGGTAGACGGCGTCGCACGCGATCCAGATGTCGGTCGCCGACCCGACCCAGATCCCCGAGCAGCTCGAGCCCGGGCTCGACCCTGTCGCCCAGCTCGATCCGACGAGGTGCATGAAGGTTCCCGACCGCGCGACCGCCCATACCTCGCTGCCGACGCCGGAGATCGCGGAGCCTGCCGTCGTCGTCGCGCGTGTCCAGTGCGCGCCATCCCAGTGGAAGAACCCGCTGTCGCCCGCGGCCCACGCGTCGTTGGGTCCGACCGTCCAGACGCTGACGACGTCGTAGACCTCACCCTCGACGGCGTGGGAGGTCCACGACCGCCCGTCCCAATGCAGTGCCGCCCCAGCCTGGCCGCTCGCCCACACGTCGTTCGCAGCGCGACCGGTCACGTTGTAAAGCAGGCTGCCGGTCGGACGTGGTCGCAGCCAGCACCAGCCGTCCGAGCTGCAGCCGGGCTCGAGCGCGACAGGGCCGATGGGCGCGTCGGTCGCCGCGCCATCGTTCGTCGTCCCAGCGTCGAAACCCGCGCCCGCACCGCCGGCGGTGCCCGCGCCACCGGCGGCACCCGCGCTGCCACTTCCGGCGGCGCCCGCGTTGCCGCCCCCGCCCTGGCCCGACGAGCCCGCGCCCTTCATTCCACACCCGCCACACGCGGCGAGCAGGACCGCGAACGTGAGGACGGCGCGATTCACTCCTGGGCAATCGTACGCTCGGGGACCTTCCCATGGAAGGTTCGGCGTCTACCGCTGAACTGCCGTTGAACTGGCGGTTGCGACCGCGGGGAAGCGAACACAGAAAGTCACTTTCCTGCGTGAGGCCGCTCAGCGAGCCGCCCCCGCGCGCGCCTGCAGCTCGGCGAAGGCGGCCGGCTCGGCGGGGCCCGATGCGCCGGGGAACGAAACCGTCGTGCAGCGTTCCAGGAGGGAGGCTCATCGACGAGAGCCGTCCATCAACGAATTGGAGGTAGCCATGCTTCGAAAGCTTTCACGTCTGTTCATCCTCGCTTCAGCCGCGGCCGCGTGCGGCACCGATGACGCCGATGCGTCCGGTGCGTCGGCGGTCGAGCCGACCGTCAATGCCCTCGAGGCGTCCGGCCAGGTCGACTTCTTCGTCAGGATCGTGGGCGCCAACGGCGCAGCTTTCCGCGGCGAGTCGCAGAACGCGGTGTTCAAGGGGGCCATACCGGCCATCCGCTATTACTCGGACGTCAACAAAGGATCCTCGACGGGCGTCACCCACTGCACCGCGTTCCGCTTCACCAAGGCGGCGGGGTCGGCGAGCCCCCAGCTGGTCGGCGCGGTCGCATCGGGTGAGACGCTGCAAAAGGTACACTTCGACTTCGTGCATCCCGATGGCTTCGTCTGGCAGCAGGTCGACCTCACCGGCATCCGGCTGTCCATGATGGAACAGGCGGTGTCCCCGCCCGACAATCTGTCCGCTTCGGTGGTGCTCGAGGAGGCAACGCTCGTCCCGGCGGGAACGGCGACCGTGACGCTGACCGCGACGCCCCAGAACCCGGATGGGTCGAGCGGTGCGTCCATCGTCAGCACGTTCACCTGTCGGCCCTGAGCGGAATCGCCAGCCGCCAGGGATCCCGCGCAAGCCGAGCGATCCGATCCTGGCGCCGCTCGCGTCGACGGCAAGATGGTGGGCGAACAGCTCCACAACCGCTGATCGTGACTGCCGTCGTTGCCCGATGTCTGTCGAGCGACGACGATCCGTTACTCCTTTGGGATCGATTGCGCTAGCTCACCGTCGAGTGAGAACGCCTCGGAGTGATCCGGAATCGAGAATGAAATCTTGCGGGGTGGACGGGACT
>WNGA01005341.1_pt1 | contig 18552 bp, 13 predicted proteins | sample 5400061 | NCBI WGS metagenome assembly WNGA01 (sample SAMN13153366, study PRJNA577476) | soil metagenome | isolation source: 100 cm soil or saprolite under grassland replicate 2 | place: USA:California | collected 2016-06-15 | reverse complement strand
ACCCCGTCTCGACGCTGCTCACGTTCGATCAGTTCGTGCGCCCCGCCCTCCTCAAGATGATGGGCCACACGGAGCTGCTCCGGCCGCTCGTGCGCGCCGTGCTCCAGGACGACTTCGCGCGGAAGCCGGGGCGCGTCTCGTTCCTGCGCGTCCGCCTCGAGCGGCGCGACGACCGGCTCCTCGCCCGGACGGCCGGCAACCAGGAGACCGGGATCTTGAAGACGATGCTGCGGGCCGACGGCATCGCCGTCATCCCGGCAGAACGGGGCGCCGTCCGTGCAGGCGAGGTGGTCGATGTCCAGGTGCTTCGGAACGTGGCGGAGGCTTAGTGGTGCGCGCACCGAGCGATGCCCCGGCGTCCGTCTCCGCCCTCGAGGACACCTTCGGGCGGAAGCTCGAGTACCTGCGGCTCTCGGTGACGGACCGGTGCAACTTCCGCTGCGCGTATTGCCTGCCGGAGGGGTGTCCGCGCGGATCGGGAGCGGAGCCGCTCTCCGTTGCCGAGCTCGAGCGGCTCGTGCGGGCGTTCGCGGAGCTCGGGGTCTGGAAGGTGAGGCTCACGGGCGGCGAGCCCACGCTGCGCCGCGATCTCCCCGACATCGTCCGCGCGATCTCCGCCGTCGCGGGCGTGCGCCGGGTCGGGCTCACGACGAACGGCTACCGGCTCGCGGCGATCGCGGCCGAGCTGCGCGCCGCCGGGCTCGCCTCCGTGAACGTCAGCGTGGACAGCCTCGACCCGGCGCGGTTCGAGCGGATCACCGGCAGCGCGCTCCTGGAGCGGATCGTCGAGGGCGTCGAGGCCGCCGCCGCCGCGGGGATCGCCTCGGTGAAGGTGAACGCCGTGCTCCTGCGGGGGATGGAGGAGGGCGAGCTCGATCGGTTCCTCGCCTGGACGCGCGATCGTCCCCTGACGGTCCGGTTCATCGAGCTCATGCAGACGGGCGACAACGGGGAGTTCTTCCGCGAGCACCACCTGCCGGCGGACGAGGTCCGCGAGAAGCTCGAGCGGCGCGGCTGGACGAGGCACCCGCGCGACCCGAACGACGGGCCCGCGACGACCTACGGCCATCCCGCGCACGAGGGCAAGGCCGGGCTCATCGCGCCGTACGCGCCGGGGTTCTGCGACGCGTGCAACCGCGTGCGCGTCACCTCCACCGGAGACCTGCGGCTCTGCCTGTTCGGCAACCGCGGCGTCCCGCTGCGTCCCCATCTCCAGGACGACGAGCAAGGGCCGGAGCTGATCGAGCTGATCCGGCGCGCGGTCGCCCACAAGCCTGCGTCCCACCTCCTCCACGAGGGGTTCTCCGGCGCCACGACGACGCTCGCGTCGATCGGTGGCTGATCGAGAAGGGCAGGTCGTGATGAACGCGCTCATGAAGCTCCGCCGCACCGTCCACATCGCCGCCGCCCTCGTCGCGCTCGGCGCCCTCGTCCTCTCGCCGGAGCGGGCGGGCGCCGCCGAGAAGCGCCTCCGCCTCGCCACGACGACCTCGACCGAGAACTCCGGCCTCCTGAAGGTGCTGCTCCCGCCGTTCGAGGCGCAGTGCCGGTGCAAGGTGGACGTCATCTCCGTCGGGACCGGGAAGGCGCTCAAGCTCGGCGAGCTCGGGGACGTCGACGTCGTGCTCGTGCACGCCCGGGCCCTCGAGGACCGGTTCGTGGCCGAGGGCCACGGCGTGGACCGGCGCGACGTCATGTACAACGACTTCGTCGTCGTCGGGCCGGCGAGCGATCCCGCGAAGGTGCGGGGATCCGGGGACGCCGCCGAGGCGTTCCGCCGGATCGCAGGAGCGCGCGCCACGTTCGTCTCGCGCGGCGACAAGTCCGGGACTCACGAGAAGGAGCTCGAGGTGTGGCGTCGTGCCGGCATCTCGCCCGAGCGCCCGTGGTACCTCGAGGCGGGGCAGGGGATGTCGGAGGTGATCGCGATGGCCGCCGAGCGCCGCGCGTACACGCTCACGGACCGCGGAACGTACCTCGCCCATCCACGGAACCGCGAGGTCCCCATCCAGCTCCAGGGAGACCCGACCCTCTTCAATCCGTACGGCGTCATCGCGGTGAACCCGGCGAAGCACCCGTCGGTCGATCACGCGCTCGCGCTCCGGTTCATCGAGTTCCTGACCGGTCCCGAGGGCCGGCGGCTCATCACCGGGTTCAAGATCAACGGCGAGCAGCTCTTCTTCCCGGCGGCGCGGTGATGGACTTCGTGTCGGAGTCGTTCGCGACGGCGCTCGGCCTCATCGCGGCCCGCGACGGTGAGGTGCTCGGCGCGGTGCGGACGTCGCTGGGCTGCGCGCTCGCGTCCACCGCGATCGCCGCGGCGATCGGGATCCCCATCGGCACGTGGATCGGCATCCGGAGCTTCCGCCTGAAGCGCGCCGTCGTCACGCTGCTCAACACGCTCCTCGCGTTCCCGACGGTCGTCATCGGCCTCGTCCTCTACGGGATGCTGAGCCGCAGCGGCCCGCTCGGGGGTATGGGCCTGCTCTTCACCCCGACGGCGCTCGTCATCGGCCAGACCGTCCTCGCCGTGCCCGTCGTCGCCTCGTATGCGGTCAGCGCGGTCCAGGGGGCCGACGCCCGGATCCTGCCGACCGCGCTCACGCTCGGCTGCGGACCGGTCCAGACGACGCTCCTGCTCCTCGGCGAGGTGAAGTTCGCGGTCGTCGCGGCGGTGGTCGCCGCGTTCGGCCGCGTCATCTCCGAGGTCGGCGTCGCGATGATGCTGGGCGGGAACATCCGCACGTACACCCGGACGATGACCACCGCGATCGCGCTCGAGACGAGCAAGGGCGAGCTCGCCTTCGGCCTCGCGCTCGGCGTCATCCTCGTGGGCGTCGCGCTCGTCGTGAACATGGCGTTCAACCACCTCCAGCAGGCGCACAGGTGACCGTGTCGACTCCCCTCTACGAGCTCGAGGCGATCCAGCAGCGGCGCGGCGCGAGGCTGGTCCTCGACGTCCCGGCGCTCACCGTCCGCGCAGGGCGCATCCACGCCCTCGTCGGCCCGAACGGCAGCGGAAAGACGACGCTGCTCGGGATCCTCGGCTTCCTCGCCCGTCCGGCGTCGGGAGCGCTCCGCTTCGCGGGCGAGCGGGTGGACTGGACCAGCGCGGCGCTCCTTCCCCTGCGCCGGCAGGTGACGCTCGTGCAGCAGTCGCCATACCTGTTCGCGGGGACCGTCGAGGCCAACCTCGCGATCGGCATCGCGCACCGCAAGCTCGGCCGCGAGACCGTCCGGGCGCGCATCGCGGACGCCCTCCAGGCCGTGGCGCTCTCGGCCTACGCGCGGCGCGACGCGCGCGCTCTCTCGCAGGGGGAAGGGCAGCGGGTCGCGATCGCGAGGGCGCTCCTCCTCGAGCCGCGCGTCCTGCTGCTCGACGAGCCGCTCGCGAACCTCGACCGGAAGACCACCTCGGTGCTCGAGGAGCTGATCGCGGCGCTTCCCGGGCCCGACCGCACCGTCATCATGTCCTCGCACGATCCGGAGCACCCGCGCCGCTTCGGGTGCGAGGTGATCGCGCTCCACGACGGCGGCCTCGTGTCGGCGCCGGTGCGGCCGGCGGAGGAGTACGCCCCATGGGCTCGCTGCACCGCGTGACCCCGCGCATCGAGCGGCGGCGGCTCGTCGATCGCGCCTGGCAACGCTACGTCCAGGACGGGATCGAGCCGCAGGACGTCGGGGGCGAGATCGCCCGCTCGTGGCGGCGCGCGCGCGACGCGTACCAGATCGATCCCGCGATGGCGCGTCCGGGCCGGCTCCTCTCGAACGAGGCGCTCGCGGAGCGGTGCGCGCGCGACGAGGTGTTCCAGCTCGCGAGCCCGATCCTCGCCGACTTCGCGCGGCGGCTCGGCCTGCACGACAGCGTGCTCGCGTATCTCGACGGCGACGGCTGGATGCTCTCCATCGACGGCGATCGGCGCGTCGCCGCCGAGGTGGAGGAGATCGACTTTCGCCCCGGCGCGCGCTGGGCGGAGGACGCCGCCGGCACGAACGGGCCCGGCACCGCCCTCGCGGAGCGCAAGCCGATCGAGGTGTTCGCCTCTGAGCACTTCGTCGCCGCGCTGCAACCGTGGAGCTGCGCTGCGGCCCCGGTGCTCGCGCCGGGCGACGCGGCGCCGGTCGGGCTCGTCGACATCACCTCCCGGTGGGAGGTCCAGCGCCGCCACGCCATCCTCATCGCGAAGGCGATCGCGCGCGCCATCGAGGAGCGGCTCCGTGCCGCCGCCGGCGTGCGCGACGAGGTGGTGCGGTACGCGTTCCGGGCGGCTCAAGCGGCCGGGGACGCCGTCGTCGCGCTCGACGCGCGGGGGCGCGTCATCGGCGCGAACGACCTGGCCGTGCGGCGCCACGTCGTGGAGCGGGGCACTCTCAGCGGCTCCGCCCACGACGCCGTCGCCGCGGCGCTCGGCGCCGCGCGCGCCGCGCTCGACTCGGACGTACGGGTGGAGGCGCCCGAGGGACGCACCTTCGTCGCCTACCCGGTGCGGTACGAGGGCGCGAAGGTGGGCGCGATCCTGCGCGTCTCCCCGCCCGCACCCCGCGCCCGCGCCGGGGATCGTTCGCGCCCTGCGGCCCGGTACGACTTCTGCCGCATCCGCGGCCGGTCGGAGCCCATCCTGCGCGCGCTGGAGCTCGCCCGGAGCGCGGCGGTGAACGAGCTGCCCGTCGTCGTCCACGGCGAGTCCGGCACCGGGAAGGAGCTGTTCGCGCACGCGATCCACTCAGGCGGCAGCCGGCGCGACCGGCCGTTCGTCGCGGTGAACTGCGGGTCGATCCCGGCGCAGCTCGTCGAGACGGAGCTCTTCGGGTACGAGCCCGGGACGTTCACCGGTGGACGCCGCGACGGGAGCCCGGGGCGCTTCGAGGACGCCGCCGGGGGGACCGTGTTCCTCGACGAGGTGAGCGAGCTGCCCATGGCGGCGCAGGTGGCGCTGCTCAGGGTCTTGCAGGAGCGCGAGGTGGTGCGGCTCGGCGGGAGCACGCCCCGCGCGCTCGACGTGCGCGTCGTCGCCGCCTCGAACAAGGCGCTCGGCGAGGAGGTCCGCGCGGGGCGGTTCCGGCGGGATCTCTACTACCGGCTGGCCGTGCTTGCGATCCGCGTCCCTCCGCTGCGCGAGCGTGGCGACGACATCGCGATGCTCGCGGAGACGTTCCTCGCCGAGGCCGAGGCCGAGATCGGCCGCCACGATCTCGCGCTCGCCCCTGACGCGCTCGCCGCGCTCCGGGCGCACGCCTGGCCGGGGAACGTCCGCGAGCTGAGGAACGTGATCCTCCGCGCGACGGCGACGGTGCCCGGCCCCTGGATCGTCGCCGCGGACCTCCAGCTCGAGCCGTGCACCCCCGAGCCGCCGCAGGCCGGCGCGCCGGGCGCGACCGGGACCCTCCGCGGCGTGGTCCTCGAATCGGAGCGCGACGCGCTCCTCGCGGCGCTCGAGGCCTCCGCCTGGAACGTGGTGCGCGCCGCAGAGCGGCTCGGCATCTCGCGGATGACGCTCTACCGCCGGCTACACCGGCACGGGATCTCTCGCGCGCGGGTGTCGCCATAGCGTGCCGTCACAGGTTCGAGACATGTCGCGGGATGTGGCGCCGCGGTGTGACAGCGGCAGGCGCGGGGCCGTCGCGAAACGCGCGATACGCCGGGGAATACGAACGGAGGTCCCGACGTCGCACGCTGGCCTGCGCGTTGCTCTAGAGACCGGACGACTTCCTCACGCGCAGCGAACCCCGCAGCGACGCACGAACCCGGAGACGAACCATGGCTCTCGCAGATCAGGTGTACGGCTTCTACATCCCGAACGTCTCGCTCATGGGCGTCGGCTCCTCCAAGGAAGCCGGCCCCCAGGCGAAGGCGCTCGGCGCCACGAAGGCGCTCATCGTGACGGATAAGGTCCTGAACCAGCTCGGCGTCGCCGCGCGGATCAAGGGCCAGCTCGAGGAGGCGGGCGTGAAGGCGGTCGTCTTCGACGGCGCCGAGCCGAACCCCACCGACACGAACGTCCGCGACGGGCTGAAGGCCTACGAGCAGAACCGCTGCGACGCCATCGTCTCCCTCGGCGGCGGCAGCGCGCACGACTGCGCGAAGGGCATCGGGATGGTCGCGACCAACGGCGGCGACATCCGCGCCTACGAGGGGATCAACAAGACGACGAAGCCGATGCCGCCGTTCGTCGCGATCAACACCACCGCCGGCACCGCGAGCGAGATGACGCGCTTCTGCATCATCACGAACACCACGACGCACGTGAAGATGGCGATCGTCGACTGGCGCTGCACCCCGAACGTCGCGATCAATGACCCCGTGCTCATGGTCGGCAAGCCGCCTGCGCTCACCGCCGCGACGGGCATGGACGCGCTCACCCACGCGGTCGAGGCCTACGTCTCGATCGCGGCGACGCCCATCACCGACGCCTGCGCCATCAAGGCGATCGAGCTCATCGCCGAGTACCTCCGGCCGGCCGTGGCGAACGGGGCGAACCTCGAGGCGCGCGACCGGATGGCGTACGCGGAGTTCCTCGCCGGCATGGCGTTCAACAACGCGAGCCTCGGGTACGTGCACGCGATGGCGCACCAGCTCGGCGGCTTCTACAACCTGCCGCACGGCGTCTGCAACGCGATCCTCCTGCCCGCCGTCTGCGAGTTCAACCTCATCGCCGCGGCGAAGCGGCTCGGCGACGTCGCGGTGGCGCTGGGGGAGCCGATCGACGGCCTCGCCCCGGTCGACGCGGCGGCGAAGGGCATCGCGGCCATCCGCAAGCTGTCGCGTTCGATCGGCATCCCCGCCGGCCTGAAGGAGCTCGGGGTGAAGGAGGGCGACCTCCCCACGATGGCGGAGAACGCGAAGAAGGACGCCTGCCAGCTCACGAACCCGCGCACGGCGACGCTCCAGCAGGTGGTCGACATCTTCAAGGCGGCGATGTAGCGCGGACCGAGCGCGGGCGGGGTGGGGAGCATACCGGCTTCCCGCCCGCCCGCGTCCGCATGCGTGTTGGCGATGGCCCAGCCGTGCGATCGGCGGGCGCTCGTTCGCCGCCGAGCAGCATCCGCGAGCCGATGTGACGCGTCCGACGTGTGACCCGGGCGGGGCTTCCGACGCGCGAGGAAGGTGTCACGTTTGGCGTCAAGGACCTCTCGCCGCGTCGCGTGCGGCAGCGTCCGAGAACGGCCATGCGCGTCGCTGGAAGAAGTGAGCCCGCCGAGCGCTCGTCCCGCTTCACCCTGGCGCGAGCGTGAGGGGCTGCTCGCATGACGGTCGAGCTCAACGTCGGACCCGCGGCTCTGATCCTGAGCCACGGGAGCACGTTCATGGTCAGCGACATGAAGGGAGAGATCGCGGCGGAGAGCGAGCAAGGCGTCTTCGCGCGCGATACGCGCTTCCTGAGCTACTACTCGGTCTCCGCCAACGGCGAGCCATGGAGACTGCTCACGTCGGCGGCCACCAACCACTTCTCGGCCCGTATTCACCTCACGAATCCGTCCTTCGCGACAGAGAAGGGCGACATCGAGGCCGACACGCTCGAGCTGGTCATCTCGCGTGCCGTGGGAGAGGGGATCCACGAGGATCTCGACGTGACCAACTACTCCGGGCATCCCGTCGAGTTCAACCTGGAGATCGCTCTCCGGTCCGACTTCGCCGACATCTTCGAGGTGCGGACGCACCGCTTCGTGCGGCGGGGGCACATCGAGGCGGAATGGCGCAAGGTTCCGGGCGAGCTGCGCGTCTCGTACGCCAACGGCGACTTCAGGAGAGGGCTCATCTACGGCCTGATCAACTGCGACTCGCCCCCGTACTACGGCAATGGGCGCGTCTCGTTCGCGGTCACCCTGGCGGCGGGCAAGTCGTGGCACACCTGCGCGGAGTACGTACTCGTCTCCGACGACAAGGCCCGGGCGCCCGCGTACGGGTGCCTGCATTCCGAGGAGAACGACCTCGACCGGCTCCAAGCCGAGTGGCTCGCGCGGGCGACCCGTATCACCACGGCCAACGAGGACATCTACCGGTTCTGTCGCAAATCGCTGGAGGACATGGGTGCGCTCCGATTGCACGAGGAGGACTACGCCTCGAACCTCTGGCTCGCCGCTGCGGGCGTGCCTTGGTATGTCACGGTGTTCGGTCGCGACAGCCTGATCGCCAGCATGCAAAACATGATCGTCGACCCGACCTTCGCGCTGGGCGCGCTGAGGTGGCTCGGCGACCTCCAGGCGACCGAGGCCGATGACTGGCGCGACGCGCAGCCGGGCAAGATCCCGCACGAGATCCGGTTCGGCGAGCTGGCGCACCTGCGCAAGATTCCCCACATTCCGTACTACGGCACCGCCGACGCGACGGTGCTCTACCTGATCGTGCTTCACGAGGCCTGGCGCTGGCTCGGAGACATCCAGCTGCTTCGCGAGTATCGCGGAATCGCGGTGGGCTGCCTCGACTGGATCGACCGCCACGGCGATCTCGATGGCGATGGCTTTCAAGAGTACGAGACCCACAGTCCGGTGGGGTACGAGAACCAGGGGTGGAAGGATGCCGCCGACGCGGTGGTCTACCCGGACGGCAGCCAGGTGCGCCAACCGAAGGCGCTCTGCGAGCTGCAGGGATACGTGTTCGACGCGTGGATGCGGATGGCGGAGGTCTTCGATGTGCTCGACGAGCGGGAGCGGTCGGCGCAGCTGCGAAGCAAGGCGGAGCAGTTGCGCGCGCGCTTCGAGGACCGGTTCTGGTGCGAGGAGATCGGCTCGTACGTCTTCGGGCTCGATCGGGAAAAGCGGCAGATCAAGACCGTGGTCTCGAACGCCGGCCATTGCCTGTGGAGCGGCATTGCCAGCCCGGAGAGGGCGGCGCGGGTCGTGGCTCGCCTGCTGGAGCCCGACATGTGGAGCGGGTGGGGAATCCGGACGCTGTCGGCCGGCAACCCCGCCTACCACCCCTTCTCCTATCAGCGCGGCTCGGTATGGCCGCATGACAACGGGATCATCGCGCTGGGCTTCAAGCGCTACGGCTTCGGCGGCGAGGCTGCCCGGGTCGCGCGCGATCTCTCGGAAGCCGCCAGCTCCTTCGAGCTCTACCGCATCCCGGAGCTCTACGGAGGCGTCCCGCGGGGCGCGACCTCCTTCCCGGTGCAGTATCCCGGCGCAAACGCGCCGCAGGCCTGGGCGTCCGGATCCATCTTCCATTGCATCCAGGCCATCCTCGGCCTCCAAGCCGACGCTCCGAACGGTCGGCTCCTGGTCGCCCCCGAGCTGCCGCGCTGGCTCCCGGACCTCGTGCTCCACGGCCTCAAGGTCGGCGGAGCGCGGGTTGACCTGCGGTTCTGGCGCGACGGTGAGCGCAGCCGCTGGGAGGTGCTCGGGCAGGAGGGTGCGCTCGACGTTCGGGAGGACTCGAGTGTACCCGTGGGGAGCCGTCGAAGTGCCCCAGCCGTGCACCCAATGTGAGGCGAGCGCCTGTGAGGCGAGCGCCTGCCTCGGAAAACCCATCGAAGGGAGCAGGTGGCGCGTCGCACGCCCGGGCGGTGCCGCCTGCGGGAATGAAGGTGTAGGACGCTGTCGTTCCAGGTTATCTCCCCGGCGTGCGAGCACCGCCTGGCGGGGGAGAAGGGGCCGAAGACGCGCGCGGCGGAGACACACGGGGCGAACGCGGAAGCTCGGCACGCCGCCGAGCTGCTCGAGCTCTCGGACGCGTTCCTCGAGGTCGACCGGGATTGGCGCGTCATCCGCGTCAACGCGAATCAGGAGAACCTCTCGCAGAAGCCACGCTCCGAGAGCCTCGGCCGCGTGGTCTGGGAGGTGTGGCCAGAATCCGCGAATCCCCAGTGCAGGTTCTGGCGCGAGTACCACCGCTGCATGGAACAGCGCGTGCCGGTGAAGTTCGAAGAGCATTACTCGCCGCTCGACCTCTGGACCCAGGTGACTGCCTACCCGACCAGCACCGGCGGGATCGCGATCTTCTTCCGCGACATCGCCGACAGGAAGCAGGTCGACATCGCGCTGCGCGACAGCGAGGAGCGGTACCGGTCGCTGTTCGACTCGATCGACGAAGGCTTCTGCATCGTCGAGGTCCTGTTCGGCGACGGGTCGCGCCCGATCGACTATCGGTTCATCGACGTGAATCTGTCGTTCGTGCGCCAGACCGGAATCGTGAATGGCGCCGGCAAGCGGATGCGCGAGCTCGCCCCCTCGCACGAGGAGCACTGGTTCGAGACGTACGGCAGGGTCGCACTGACGGGTGAACCGATCCGCTTCCAGAATCGGGCCGAGGCGCTCGGTCGCTGGTATGACGTCTACGCGTTCCGGGTCGGCGAGCCCGAGCGCCGCCTCGTCGCGATCCTCTTCAATGACATCACCGATCGGAAGCGCAGCGACGACGCGCTGCGAGATGCCGACCGCCGCAAGGACGAGTTCCTCGGGATCCTCTCGCACGAGCTGCGCAACCCGCTCGCCCCCATCCGGAGCTCCGTCTTCATCCTGAGCCACGCCGATCCGAACGGCGCGCAGGCACGCAGGGCGCGGGCGATCATCCGGCGGCAGACCGATCACCTGACGCGCCTCGTGGACGATCTCCTGGACGTGACTCGCATCGCTCGCGGCAAGATCGAGCTGCGTCGCGAGCGCATCGACCTGGCGGAGGTCGTGCGACGCGCCAGCGAGGACTACCGCGCGGTCATGGTGGAGCAAGGGGTGAGGCTCGTCGTCGACGCCCCCGACGAGAGCGTCTGGATCCACGCGGACGTCACGCGGATTGCCCAGGTGATCGGGAACCTGCTCCTCAACGCGGCCAAGTTCACGCCGGCCGGCGGCACAGCCACGCTTTCGCTGGAAGCGCGGGAGTCCACCGCGGAGATCCGGGTCAGCGACACGGGGGTCGGGATCGAGCCGGAGCTTCTGGCGTCCGTGTTCGAGCCGTTCATCCAGTCCGACCGGACGCTCGCGCGGACTCAGGGCGGGCTCGGGCTCGGGCTCGCGCTCGTCAAATCGATCGTGGAGCTGCACGGGGGCACGGTCCGCGCCGAGAGTGCCGGCGTTGGGAACGGTGCGGAGTTCGCGTTGACGTTGCCGCTTGCCGGTGCACGCGATCCCGTCGAAGCCGTGCCAGTCGCGGATTGCGTCGGTGATGTCCGCCGCCGCGTACTCGTCGTCGACGACAACCAAGACGCCGCAGAATCGCTCGCCGAGCTCGTCCAGATGTTCGGCCATGCGGTCGAGGTGGTGCACGACGGCCCGACCGCAGTTGCCATGGTACGGGCGAACACGGCCGACGTCGTCCTGTGCGACATCGGCCTGCCGGGGATGGACGGCTACGAGGTGGCAAGGCAGATCCGTGCGGGCGAGAATCGCGACGTGCGGCTCATCGCCGTGACCGGGTACGCGCAGCTCGAAGACCTCGAGAGAGCCGCCGCCGCCGGCTTCGACGGCCACGTCGCGAAGCCCGCCGACCCCGTGATGATCCAGCGATTGCTGGAGCGACGGCGGTAGCGCCCCGCTCACGCTTCCACGCGCTCGCGGCGCAGGCCAGCAAGAAGCGCCGGCTCACGCCGACCGCTCACCTCCGCGCCGCGAAGTGGATCTCGACGCGCGCGCCCGAGCGGGCATCTTCGAGCACGAGCGAGCGCTCGCCCCGGTCATCGCGCAACATCACGTGGGCGGGCGCGGCCGCCGACGTGTCGCCGCACCGGATCGTGAGCGGCTCGTCCGACTCGACGAATACTCGCGTCACCCCCGGTCCCGCGGAGCTCACCCTGATGCGCGCCAGGATCGGCACCCGGCCCTCGCCGTCGCCCACGACGAGCGGCTCCCTGGACCCGGCGACGTATGCGAACGGCTGCGCGACCGGGGCCATGCGGAACCGGAGCGGCACCGCCGGAACCGTCCGGATCTCGACAGCTGGCGGGGAATGGGGGCGGACCGGCTGCTGGTACGGCGGAGGCGCCGCCTCGGCGACACCCTGGTCGTGCCGATAGTACGGCGGCGGCGCCGCTTCGGCGACGCCCTGGTCGTGCCGGAACGGAGGCTCGACGGCCTGCAGCTCGTGCGGGGCAGGTGCCGGCGCCGGCGCCGGCGAGAAGACGCAGGCGCCCGCGGCCGGGTCGCGCGGCGGCGGCGGCCCCGACGGCGTCCGATCGAGCGGCGGCGGCGCCGCCTCCGCGACGCCGCGATCGTGCGCCACGGCGCAGCCGAGGACACCGATCGCCGCCGCGACGGCGGCGAGGTGGCGGGGGCCGCGCAGACGCCCGCCGGCGGCGCGCGCGGCGGCGTGGCGCTTTCCGAGGGCGACCGAGGCCTTTGCGTACCGCTCGAGCGCGCCGCGGTACTCGCATACCTGGCGCACGCGGGCGGCGCGCGCAGGCGCCTCGCGGCGGCGAACGTCGGCGAGCGCGCGCCCGAGGGCGGGGTCGCGACCGTCCGGCGCCTCGCCGCAGGCGACGACGAGCTCGCGGAAGAGCCCTGCGGTCTCCAGGTTCAGGTCGACCTGCCACGCGCGGAACGACGCGGCGAGCTCGCGCACGCGCCGGCCCTCGTAGAACCGATCCAGCACCGCGACCTGGTGGTCGAGGCGGATGACGGAGCCGAGGAGGTCGTCCTCCCCCCAGCAGCGGCCCGCGAAGAGCTCGCTTCCGAGGCTCCACACGAGGGCGACCTTCGGATCGGTGTACCGGTACGTCGGGGCGAGCGCCGTGCCTTCGAGACGCCCCGCCGCGCGCATGCGCGCCTCGAGCGGCGTGCCCGCGTAGATCTCGGCGCGGCAGTAGTTCATCGGGTGCGCGGGGTGGCGCGTCGCGAACGCGAGGTCCGCGAGCATGCTCGCGACGGTCGCCTCGGGGTGGAAGATGATGAGCGTGTACTGGGTGGAGATCCCCAGCGACTCGCACAGCGAGAGCGCCCGCTCCGACTCCTCGACCTTCTGGCGCCGGCCGATCGACGCGAGGCCGCAGGCGCTCCCGGACTCCACGCCCATGAACAGGCGCAGGAGTCCCATCCTTCGGAGCGCCTCGAGCGCCTCGCGCTCCGCGTCCCGCGGGCTGCACTTCAGGACGAGGCCGACGTCGCGCACCTCACGGGCGGCGAGCGCCGCATCAAGCCGTCCGATCCGCTCACGGTTGTGGGCGCGGCTCGGGACGAGGAAGTTGTCGTCGTGGAACACGAACTGGCGGACGCCGCGACGGTGATACAGGTCCGCCATCTCGCTGGCGACGTCCTCGGGGGTCCGCTGCCGAAAGCGCGGCCCAGGGGCGAGGCGATGGAGCGTCGTGATGCAGCAGTAGTCGCAGTTGGACACGCATCCGCGGCTGCCCATGAGGTAGGCGGTAGGGACGCCGCAGAGCAGGCGCGCCGGACCCGTCCGATCCGGTCGCGGCACGCGATCGAGGTCGGCGGCGGTCGGCCGCGGCGGCGAGAGGACCCCCCGGGCGTCGCGCCGGAACGCGACGCCGGGGACCTCGCCCGCGCGCGCGACCAGCGCGTCGCCGAGCTCCGCCAGCGCCACGAGCGTCTCCTCCCCCTCGTGGATCACGATGACGTCGAGGGCGGGGTACGCGTCGAGGAGCTCCGTCGCGGCGCAGGAGGCGTGATGGCCACCGGCGACGATCGGCCGGCTCGGCGCCTCGCGCTTGAGCTCGCCGGCGAGGGCGAGGAACTCGCCCGCGCGGACCTGGAAGCACATGGACAGCCCGACGAGATCGGCGCGCCGCGCGGCGCGCAGGACCGACGGCGCGTCGCCCCATCCGTTGAACGCCGCGATCTCCGGATCGTGGCCCGCCGCGCGCAAGGACGCGGCGAGGTAGAGGAGCGACAGGTTCGACTCGTGATCCGGTCCAACGAGCAGCACGCGCATTCGCTCTCCTCGCACGGCAGGCCGCCGCCGGCCGCGATCGACGTTACGGCAGCTCGGCAGCCGGGATGCGGCGTGCGGCCCCGAGACAGCTTCGCAGGACCCGGCCGTCCCGGAAAGGCGCCGTCCGACGTGAACGCGCGGCAACGCCGAACGATCTGTGGGCGCGGGTGCGACCCGGCGCGGGCGACCTCGACGGCGGCCACCTCGAACGTCGCGAAGCTCTCCAGTGCGACCGCTGAGCGCGTCAGGTGGAGCCAACGCATATCAGCGCCGACGTCCGGCGGCGTACGACCCGACGAAGCGGAAGGCGCGGCTCGCGCCGGCGAGGTGCACCCGCCCGTCGCTCCCGACGAGGACGGCCGAGACGTCCGGATCGTCCGCGAGCGCCGCCGTAGCGCGCTCCGGACCGAGCACGAACAGCCCCGTGGCGAGGGCGTCCGCATCGGCTCCGCGGCGCGCGATCACGGTGACGCTCTCGCTCGCCATGGCCGGGTATCCGGTCCTCGGGTCGAGGACGTGATGGTAGCGCCGCCCGTCGATCATGAAGAACCTCTCGTAGTCGCCGCTCGTCGAGATCGATTCGTCGTGAAGCTCCACGGTCCCGAGCACGCGGGATGGACGGCGTGGATCGCGGATCGCGACGACCCACGGCCGGTCCCCGTTGCGTCCGCGGGCGGAGACGTCGCCGCTCGCCGCGACGAGCACGTCTCGGACCCCGCGTGACACGAGCAGGCTCGCGCCCGCATCGGCGATGTCGCCCTTGCCGATTCCCCCCAGCCCGAGGCGCATGCCCTTTCGGCGGAGGAAGGCGGTGCTCGCGTCCCGGTCGAGGACGACGTCGCGAAAGTCGACGAGGGCACGGCGCCGCTTCACCGCGGCAGGCGGCGGGACGCGAGCGGCGCGCGCGCCGCCGAATCGCCACAGGTCGCCGAGTGCGGCCCAGGTCACGTCGAAGCTCCCCGAGGTCTGCGACGACACTTGCGCCGCTCGGCTCAGGAGCTCGAGGACCTCCGTCGGCACCCGCACCGGCGTCAGGCCGGCGTTCCGGTTCACGAGCGAGACGGGGCTGTCCGGGTTCCATTCCGAGAACAGGCCGGCGAGACGATCCATCTCGGCGAACGCTTCCCGGATCCGTCCCTCGAGCAGCTCCGCCGGACAGCCTCGTGCCGTCACGGTGACGATCGTCGCCATCATGGGGCGGGCGCGCTCCAGCACGACGTCATCGCACGGGGCGCCGCCCGCGCTCACCGGCGCCGGCGCCCCGGCGAGCGCCACCGCGATCGCGAGCAGCGCGAGCCACATGCCGGAGGTCACGGTGATGTCCCGGGCGAACGGCGGCGCAGGATCTCCGCCAGCGCGAGCCCCTTTCGCACGGCATACGTCGCGGAGTGGGAGGAGATGGTGGCGCCGGAGATGGCGTCGATGTCCTTGCCGACGAGGAGCGGCTGGTCGGCGCCCTTGCCCGCGAACTGGGCGCGGAACCTGCGCTCGCGGATCTCGGAACCGTGTGGCTCCCGGTACACCATCACCTGGACGTCCTGCACCCGCCCCTCCGCCTTGACCGCGACCGCGAACGTGATCGGCAGGCTCTGCCCGACGACGTCGAGCACGAACACCCACCCGAGCAGCTGACCGGAGCCGGCCGACACCGCGAGGTAGGGATACGGGTGGGCGTCCACCTTCCGTCCGACGCGTCGGCTCAGCTCGTCGAGCTCGGCCGCCGAGAGCTCGAGAGTCGATCGCTCGGCGCGGACGCCGTCGCCGAACAGGGCGCGCGCCGCGTCGGGCTCGCGCAGGAAGACCTGATCCGCTCGCGCCGCCGCGAAGCACAGCGCCGCAGCGAGGATCGCGGCGGCGAGCTTCACGTCCCCTCCACCGTCTCGACGCGCGCCGGGGTCGCCTTCCCGTAGCTCCAGCGTTCGGGGCCCCACATGCACACGAGGGAGATGGCGAGCATGCAGAGCATCCCTCCCGCGAGCAGGAGCCACGCGACGAGGAGCGCGTACGCGAACGCTCCGGACACGTACCGGACCGCCCACGGAGCGCCGATGTCCAGGAACGCCCCCGCGGTCGTCGCCCCGATCACGGCGAGGCGGGCGCGCGCGGGGACCGGCGTCGCGCTCAGGAGGTGAGAGAGGATGAGCAGCACGACCGAGATCGAGAACAGGTGGAAGTGGGCCACCTCGGCGAGTTGCCAGAACTGCTTGGGGAAGCTCATCTCGTTCTCGCCGCCGCGGTAGTACACGGCGATCGCGCCGGGGGTGATCCCGATCCGTCCGACCGAGAGCGCCCCCATCGAGACGGCTCCCAGAACGGTCAGCGCGAGGAACGCGGTGTAGGCGAGCCGCGTCTCGAGAGAGGCCGTCCTGAGCTGGAAGCCACGCCTGGAGAAGACCTGCATCGCGTCCGTTCCCTCGTCAGAAGAGCCAGGTGATCGCGGAGGCGAGCTCGTGAGCGGTCGTGTCGTCGCCGAACTGGCGGAACCGGTAGTCCGTCTTCAGCGCGACCTGGGGGATGGGCCGGTACACGAGCCCGACCACCTCCGAGTACCGCCGGAACTCCTTTCTCGCATCGAAGCCCGCGGGAACGTCGGCCTGGGTGTCGGCATAGTCGAACCGCGTGAACGCGGTGAGCCCCTGGCCCGAGCGGGGCGCGATGAGCGCGAGGACGTCGTACGCCACCTCCACGTACGCGCCCCGGGACTGTGACGAGATCGGCCCCGCGTCCGGCGACGCGGCGGCGAGCTCCCGGCTCAACGCGCCCGCGTCCCCGATGAACAGCACCGCCACCTCGGCGCGCGCGCTGAACGCGCCGCGGCGGGTCCGCGCGTCCACCTCGAAGAGGCCGACCGGGATCCTGCCGATGGACAGCGGCAGCGGCGGAGTACGCGACGTGCCTCCGTACGCAGAGACGCCGAACACCGTGCCGAGGATCGGCTCGTAGTCGAACCGCGCCACGCCGCCGAACACCCCCGCGTTCGCGAGCTGGGCCTCCTGGTGGCCTTCCCGGAGCGCGGATTCCGCCGTGAAGCCGTTCGCGTCGAAGCCGTTCACGAAGTAGAGCTGGTATCTCAGGCCCTCCGCGAGCTCTCCGAAGATGCCGACTCCCGGCTCGCGCCAGGTCGTCGGGATGACGAAGGTGTCGACGTCGGGGCGGTCCACCCCGTTGAAGCTGGGCGGCTCGTGGTAGACGTTCGTGATCCCGACGGGCATCAGGATGACGCCGCCGCGCACGTTGAGCTTCCGGTGGAGGAGCCCGTCCAGGTAGGCCTGCTCGATCTCGACCTCACCGCTGTCTTCCGCCGAGCTGATGGCGTGCTCGACCTCGACCTCCGAGTAGAAGCGGATGTGCTCGCTGTAGTCGTGGCCGAAGAAGAGGACGAAGCGCCTCAAGTCCACGATCGCGGGCCCGTCCGACGGACTCGAGAGCGTGAGCTCGCCGTAGCCGCCGAACGCGTTGCCCGCGCCGGCGCCGGTGCGCCCGAGCGAGGTCTCGACCTCGCTCTCGCGCGGCAGGCCCGTGTCGGGGATCTGCCGTTCGGCGGAACCCGAGCCCTGTCCCTTCGGCGCCGCGGCGGGTTCCTCGGCTGCGGCGGATGCCGCGAACGAGGCGAGGGCGAGCGCCACGACGATCATGCGAGCTGCGGCTGGGGTGCGTGCTTCCACGTGAATTCCTCCTCGAGGACGTGCTCTGTCAGCGGGCGAGCGGTCGGCGGATCATGAAGGCGATAATGCATATCACAATCATGACCGTGTCGCGCTCGCCTCGAATCGGGATCACACGGCGTTCACGCCCTGGGCGCGATGTGCCGAACGGGTTGGCTGCAACCGAGCCACCCTGACGGGGTGATCATCACGCCCCGCGACGACGTCGCCGGGGCGGCCCCTTCACCTGCGGTACGCCGCGATCCGCCGCTCGACCGCCTCGATGAGATACGGCCTGAGCTCGCGCGCGCCGATGATCCGGTCGAGGGACCCGACCTTCAGGGCGCGCTCGACGGTGTGGATCGCGTCGAACTCCTCGGCGACCTCGCCGACCTTCTCCGAGCGGACCACCCTCGCCAGCTCGTCGAGCCGCGTGCGCGCGGCGCCGCCCGAGGCGGCGGCCTTCTCCGCCTCGACGACGCGCGGGTCCTTGCGCAGCCTCGTCTCGACCTCCCGCGCGAACACCACCGCCGCCGCGGGGGCGCCGCCGATGACGGACGCGCGGGCGCCCTCGACCGCGACCACCTCGATGTCGTCGCGCAGCGTCTTCGAGAACACGACGAACGCGCCGCCGTGGTACCGCGACACGACACAGAAGACGATGGGCCCGTCGAAGTTCACCACCGCGCGCCCGATCTCGGCGCCGTACTCGAGCTGCAGGCGGCGCATCGACTCCGGCGAGCCGTCGAACCCGGAGAGGTTCGCGAGCACGACCGCGGGCCGGTTGCCGCTCGCCGAGTTGAGGGCGCGCGCGATCTTCTTCGAGGACTGCGGGAAGAGCGTGCCCGCCGACCAGAGCTCCGGCCCGTCCGCTGGGACGAACTCGAGCCGCGGGAGCGGCCGCGACTCGATGCCGATGAGGCACACCGGCCGGCCGCCGAGGTGTGCGTCCCAGACCACGGCGGTGTCGCCGCCGCGCAGGTCGCGCCAGCGCTCGAGCGGCGCGTGGTCCTGGTCGACGCAGGCGGACATCACGCGGCGGATGTCGAACGGCTTCTTGCGATCGGGGTTCTTCTCGCGGCTGAACAC
>WNGA01014050.1_pt1 | contig 18555 bp, 14 predicted proteins | sample 5400061 | NCBI WGS metagenome assembly WNGA01 (sample SAMN13153366, study PRJNA577476) | soil metagenome | isolation source: 100 cm soil or saprolite under grassland replicate 2 | place: USA:California | collected 2016-06-15 | reverse complement strand
GACCGCCGGATTACGCGCGGTCTGCAGTTCCAAATCTCGTACACCCTGTCGGAGTCTCTCGACATGGCCTCCGATCCGGGCTTCGGCAGCGGCGACAATTACCTCGCGATGAACACGGCGGCCGATGACACCTTCGTCCGAGATCGCGAGCGCGGCATGGAACTTCGAAAGGACGATCTCTACGGGCCGTCGCGTTTCGACATGCGCCATGTCGCGAACGTCACCGGATCGTACGAACTGCCATGGAAGCGGCGTCCTGGTATCGTCGGCAGCGTGGTGAGCGATTGGGCGCTCTCAGCGTCAGCCCAATACCGGGACGGTGTGCCCTTCAGCGTGTTCTGCAGCAATAACGGCGGTGACTGCAATCTGGACGGCGTGGCGCAAGACCGCGCGAACATGTTGGATCGCGGCGTGCTCGGCACCCAGATCGACGGTTACCCCAGCACGCCGGCCGACACTGCACACGTGTATATCCCGCTGGGCGCATTCGATCAGACGACGTGCCGGCAGGCCGGCGCGACCGCGAATTGCGTTGATGTGGGCGGCAGCAGCACGCAGCCGCGAAACAGCTTCCGCTATGACGATTCGTTTGCGATCGACATCGCGGTCGTGCGGACGATCCCGACGGTTGGCAACCAGCGGGCGCAGGTGCGGCTGGAAATCTTCAATCTGTTCAACACCCAGTACGCGGGCGTTCCGAACACCACGATGTCGCAGCCTGACAACTTCGGCCGCGTATTCACGACCAACGGCAATCGCAAGTGGCAAATCGGCGTTCGCTACGACTGGTAAGAGTCCAACTTGTGCGAGCTCAATCGTAAGTGGCGCCATGCCGAAACAGAGCGCGGGCCTGTTGCTCTTTCGTGGTGTGCCGGAGGCGATCGAAGTCCTTCTCGTCCATCCGGGCGGTCCGTTTTGGGCGAAGAAGGACGAGGGCGCGTGGTCAATTCCGAAGGGAGAGTTCTCGGACGGCGAGGATCCGTTGGAGGCCGCGGTTCGCGAATTCAAGGAAGAAACGGGTGGTTCGATCGCTGGCGATTTCCTCCCGCTCAGACCGCAATTGCAATCGCGAGGCAAAATCGTTTACGCATGGGCGGTCGAAGCCGATTTCGATCCTGGACGGCTACACAGCAACACCTTTTCTATCGAATGGCCGCCGCGATCCGGCCGACAGCAGACGTTCCCGGAAATCGATCGAGCGGCCTGGTTTCGACTCGACGTCGCTCGGACGAAGATCGTGAAAGGGCAGATCGCGCTGCTGGAAGAGCTCGAGGCCGAGCTGACATCCAAGCAGACGCGATCGAATAGTGCGGCCGCTGGCCAAACGACCCGGCGAAAATGAGGCATGGCTTTCCTTCGCGACTTGAAGGTCCCTCTCTCGTGGCCGCGGTTGCTGCAGCGGACGATGTACGAGGCGTTCTGGAAAGACAACTGCCTCGCGTTAGCGGCGCAGCTCGCATACTATTTTTTCTTCGCGCTCTTCCCCACGCTCCTGTTCCTCGTTGCATTGGCGAGTTACTTCCCGATTGCAAGCCTCATCGACGATCTTTTCCGGACGTTCGGCGGAGTATTGCCGCCCGAAGCACTTCAGATCATCACAGACCAGATCACGAAGATTTCCGGCGCAAAACATGGTGGCCTGGTGAGTCTCGGGGTGCTGCTCGCTGTGTCGAGCTCCTCGGCCGCGATGGTCGCCATCATTGACACGCTGAACAGCGCGTACGACGTGCAGGAAGGGCGGCCGTGGTGGAAAGTACGACTGACGGCGATTGCCCTGACCGCCACGGTTGCGACGTTCATTCTCGTCTCTTTTGCGCTGGTCCTCGTCGGGCCGACCGTCGCAACCAAACTCGCCAACTCGATGCATCTCGGGAAAGTATTCGAGTGGACCTGGAAGATCCTCCAGTGGCCCGTCGTGTTCGCGCTGGCCAGCGGGGCCATCGCGCTGATCTACTACTTCGCGCCGGATGTCAAACAACGCTGGTTCTGGCTGGTACCGGGGGCGGTGCTGGCGACCGCTCTGTGGCTGCTGGCGTCGATTGGATTCAAATTCTACGTGGCGAACTGGGGCAACTACACGGAGACCTACGGGTTGATCGGCGCCGTCATGATCTTGCTCCTCTGGTTCTACATCTCAGGTCTAGCCATTCTCGTCGGAGCGGAGCTGAATGCCGAAATCGAGCATGCGTCGCCCTACGGCAAAAGTCCCGGAGAAAAAGTGGTCGGACAAAAACGGAGGATTGGGGTAGCGGCGATGCGCGCCTGGGTAGCACGGCGTCGCGCGCGCGGTGAGAAGCCGCCGAGCGCGGAGGAGGTCGAAGCGGCTGTCGAGAAACGCACTGACCGACAGAACGTGGAGAACCATCGCTCTCAGTCTGGGTCATAGTGCTGCTTACTATGTGACGCCCGCGCCGCGCATCCGCGCACGCCAACAACACGCGCGAGGACGGTGTTCGTGGTCATCGTCGCTGCAGATGGAGTGCCTCTCGCTGGTCGCGTGCCAATTCACCCCGTCTTACTCGAACCGTTCGAGGCCTCTCGGCTTCCACACCTTGTTCGACTCGGGCCGCAACAGATATCGGATGAACGCGCGCGCATCGTCGGCATGCGTTGCTCTGGCCGATACCGCGACAGCCGAGTCGATCCACGCTCCAAGCTCGGCCGGCAACGGACCGACCAGCTCGATTTCCTTGTACGGAAGAATCTGGCTGATGGTCTGAATGGCCATGTCGCCTTCGCCACGCGCCAGCGCCTGACCTCCCTCGCCGTTCGTGCTCGGCGGAGCGTTCACGCCAGCGAACTCTGGCCGCTTGAGCAAATCGTCGATCAGCGTTGCGACCATAGTGCGCGACGCCGGATTCGAGCGCATTACCGCCTTCGCGCTCTTGAGCGCGGCGGCGAACTTTTCGACGGTGGAGATGTCCGGCTTCGGTGCGCCCGCTCGCACCGCCAGACCCATCCGCGTACGGCCGAGCGGGGTGAACGTGCCCGGCGCCACGCCACCGTCCAGGGACAGCGTCGTCATCAACTGGAACGGCAGCACGATGACATCGGGCGGCGGCGTTTTTTTCGTCATCTCCTCGACGATGGTGCCCATGCCGACGACGACGATGCCAACCTTCTTGCTGGTTTCTTTCGCAAAAGCGGCGGCAATGTCAGGCAGGCCGGAGGCGAACACCACACCCGGGGTGATGACTCGGATATCTGCAGTCGCATAATCGCCGGCCGGCGCAAATACCGCCGGTGCATTTTGCGCCTGGCCGCGAACCTCAGAGGTGATGAGCCAAAACGCGACCAACGCGGCTGCGAGAGCGGACACATGAATGCGGCGCACGTGTGTCTCCTTTTTGACGAAACGATCGTAAGCTAATCGCTCATGTTCGTGATCGAACTGATTTACAAAGCGGATCTCGCGGATATCGATGCACAGATGACGCCGCACGTCGCCTTTCTGAAGAAGTACTACGCGGCCGGCAATTTCCTTGCCTCCGGCCGCAAGATACCACGCGATGGCGGAATCATCCTCGCTGCCGGGAAGAGCCGGCAGCAAATTGAAGCGATTGTCGAAGAAGACCCGTTTGTCGTGCACGGCCTCGCCGACTATCGGATTATCGAGTTCCGCGTCAGCCAGCGCGCGAACGACATTCAAAAGCGGCTGTTGGACGGCTAGCGTCTTAGAACACTGATTCGGATCTCGCTCATGAAAACCCTGCTGGTTGTCAGGCACGCCAAATCGAGCTGGACCGATAGCGCACTTGATGACCATGAGCGACCGCTGAACACGCGTGGCAGGCGGGATGCGCCGCGAATGGGAGAGCTGGTGCGAGAGCATCGACTGACCCCCGACTTGATGATCAGCTCCGATGCGGTGCGGGCGCGTCTAACGGCCGAAGCCGTGGCGGAGGCTGCTCACTACGCGGGAGAGATCCTGTTCGACCCGCGTCTTTATGCGGCCAGCCCCGCCGACATCGTCGCGGTGCTGCACACGGCGCGCGTGGCGAAAGCCGGAATCGTGATGATCATCGGCCACAATCCCGGCCTGGAAGAACTGATCGCGCAATTGACGGACACGCAGCCCGACTTGCCAACCGCCGCCCTCGCGCACATCGTGCTCCCGATCGATCGATGGCGCGACCTCAAACTGTCGACTCGAGGGACGCTCGTGGGCCTCTGGCGACCGAAGGAACTGAGATAGCAGAGAACGCCGTCGACCGGACGACTATTTGCTCGCCGTCGCCGCTCCAGGCAAAGTGAAGGCCATCACGCTGGCGGGGACAGTCGGATCGCCGAGGAAACCGCCGCCGCTGACAACCAGCGCGAGGTACTGCTTTCCATCGCGACCCAGATAGGACATCGACACTGCGTGCGCGGCGGCGCCGACGTTCACCGACCAAAGTTCCTTTCCGGTGCGAGAGTCGAATGCACGAAAGCGATTGTCGAGCGTGCCGCCGACGAACACGAGACCGCCCGCGGTCGACATTGGACCGCCCAGCAGCGGCGTGCCCACGTTCGTGATGCCGAGCTTCTCGATCTCGTCGAACGACCCAAGCGGCACACGCCACGCGATGCCTCCGGTGTTGACGTTCACCGCGGCGAGCTCGCCCCACGGCGGCTGCGAGCACGGCCAGAACTTGTCGGGGTCCCAGAATTTGTAGCGGCGCGCCGTTGGTGGCTTTGACCGATCCGCGTCGCGCACGATCTGAAAGACCTCGCCGAGGCTCATCGTGGCGGCAAATACATAACCCAGATTCGGATCGTACGAAGGGCCGTGCCAGTTGGCGCCGCCGAGCGTGCCCGGGAAGATGATGCTCGGCCGCTCGCTGAACGGGAGATAGAGGCCGCCGGTGCGAAGGCCGCCGTCTCGCTGCAGCATCTCCTGGCAGTACTTCGTGTGTTCGGGTGTGATGCGCGCGATTTCCGCAGGTGTGAAGGTTGTCCGCGCCAGCGGTGGCGGCTTCAGCGGAAACGGCTGCGTCAACGACGGCAGCTCTCCTGCTGTGAATCCATCTTTCGGCACTGGCCGTTCTTCGACGCCGTAAATCGGTTCGCCCGTTTCACGGTTGAAGATGAACATCAGGCTCTGTTTCGTGATCTGCGCGACGGCCGGAATCGCCTCGCCATTTCGCTTCACGTCAACGAGCACAGGGGCCGCGTTGAGATCGTAGTCCCACACATCGTGATGCGTCGTCTGGAAGTGCCACTTCTCTTTGCCCGTCGCCGCATCGAGCGCCATGAGCGTATTGCCATAGAGATTTGTTCCCGCTCGATCGCCGCCGTAGTAGTCGTAGGTGAGACAGCCGATTGGCAGGAACACGATGCCGCGAGCGACATCGACTGTCATCAAGCCCCAGACGTTTCCACCGGATCGGTTCTTCCACGAATCGCGCTGCCACACGTCGTGGCCGGCCTCGCCAGGTCGCGGAACGGTGTGGAATGTCCACAGCAGTTTTCCGGTGCGCGCACTCCAGGCACGCACATCACCCGATGGACCGAGTGCGGGTTGCTCCTGCACATGCGATCCCGTGATCACGATGTCCTTGAAGAACACGGGCGGCGACGAGAGGCCGTAGTTGGCTTGCGGGAAATCGTCGCCGGGACCGGTGCGCAGATTGATCGCGCCGCGCTGACCGAACGGCTCGGACGGTGCGCCGGTTTGTGCGTCAAGTGAGACGAGATAGCCGCGCGTGGTGCCGAAAAAGATCGCGGGCGCGCTTCTGTCGTCGCCGGACCAGTACGCGAGACTCCGCACGCCAGGGGTCCCGTATTCCTGCGGGATCTGATAACTCCAGATTTCTTTGCCTGTCTCGGGTTCGAGCGCAACAGCGCGGCCGTACGGCGTGGTCACGTACATCCGGCCGTTCACGACAACGGGCGTGATCTGCGACAGGCGCGGACGAGCAGGCGTTCCAGCTGGAGCCGGAGCCGGAACCGCGTCGTCGGCCCGCATCATTTCGTACTTCCACGCGAGTCGCAGCTCGGTGACGTTCTGCGGCGTGATTTGCGTGAGCGGCGAGAACCGATCGGCGCCTGCGTTGTGGCCAATCACGGGCCAGTCGCCATCGAGGTTCTGTGTGGTCGCGCCTTGTACTCGGGGTGACGCCGCCGCGGGCAGTGCACCGGAGTCAGCGGCTGGCACGGACACCGCTGGCGCGCGCGGTGGCACAGCCCCTGGCGCTTTGCCGAAATACTTCGCAAGGTAGGCAACCACGACGTCGATTTGCTGCGGCGTCCCCTGCGCGCCGCGGACGAACATGTCCTCGACGATTTCACCCCATCGCTCTGGCGTTTCGCGCCGGCCGTTCAGAACCTCCAGGTCATGGCACGACGTGCACATCTGTTGAAGGACATTTTTTGCGGGGTCCTCAGGGAGTCTCACCGATTGCGGGGCGACTGACGACGCCACGGGCGGGGGCGCCACAGTGAGCGTGGCGACCACCACCAACGTTGCTGCGGCAACAGCTCCCGTGGACGTTCGTATCATTGCCCGGCTCCTCAGCCGACCTTCAACTTGAGCCGATCCGTCATGTATTTGAGATCCTTGGTCGCGCTGTCGAGCGGCGTCGTCCGCGAGGAATCGATCTCGATCATGACCCACTTCTCATAACCGATACCGAGAAGGAAGTCGGCGAGTTGCGGCAAAGGCACGATGCCCTCGCCCAATTCGGGAAAGCCACCCTTGCGCCCGGTTTCGGCGGTGCGCGCGGTCACCATGTTGGGATCCCAGTCTTTGAAATGCAGGTAGATGATTCGCGATCGATACGTACGGAACACTTCCAGCGCATCGCTCCCGCCGGCAACGAGATGGCCGGTGTCGGGGCACAGATTGAAGTAGCGCTGATCGGTCATGTCCATCATGCGGCCGATCTCGGCGCGCTTTTCGATCATGTTGCCAGTGTGCGGGTGGTATCCGAGCTGAATTCCGTATTCGTTCTTCAGTCGCTTGCCGACTTCGTTGACGAGGCGCGCCAATGCCTGAAAATCCTCGGGCGGATTGCCGCCAGGCTTTCTCTGGCCTCCGGCGAGGTTGAAGATCGGAATGCCGACATCGTGCATGAACTTGCCGACCCGCATTCCCTCGTCAACGCCTTCGTCGAATCGCGCCGCATCATCCACGGGCAAGCTGTGATAGAGCGCTGCCATCTGCATCGCGTGTCTGGCAAGCCGTTCGCGAAACCCGGTGGTATCCGTCGCGTAGACCGTGCTCAACTTCGCGAGGTTATCGTCAGCCTCGGTCGCCTTGAACCCAAGCGACGACAGCTCCTCGACGCCTTTCCAGTAGCCTTCGTGCGGTGGTCCGCCGAGCCGCAGATAAGGACCAATGTTGTGTCCGACGCGGAACTTCTGGACCGGCCGCGACTGACCCTGCGCGGCTGCCCACGCCGGACCGAGCGCCGCGGCCACAATCGGCGCGGAGCCCAGCGCCAGAAACTCTCGTCGATCGATTGCCGCTGTCGCGGCTGCGCGATCCATCGCTAGAAGCCGTAGCGCAGCGCGAGCTGCACCTGACGCGGATCGTACGACGAGAGAATCTGACCGAAGTTGCTGGCGCCCAGCACCGCCTCGGGATTGCGGAAGTTCACGGTGTTGAAGGCGTTGAACGCTTCGATACGGATATCGATCGTCTGGGCCGTCGCAATCTCGAAGCGCTTCGTCAAACCGATGTCGACGTTCCAGAACCCCGGCCCCCACGTCATATTACGCGGCGCGTTGCCCGGTGTGTTGATTGCCGGCATTTTGAACGCGTTGATGTCCAGATACCTCGTACGATCGTCCTTCGGATCAATTCCGGTGAGCGGGTCGCCGATCGCGTCCGGCCTGAGCTGGTCGCCGCCGCTGCTCGCCAGGTACGAGTAGGCGCGGCCGGTGAATGGATCGGTTCCGGTGCGCGCCAGTGTCACGTTGAGTGGCAGCCCGGACTTGGCGGTGAAAATCACCTGCGATTGCCAGCCGCCGATGATCGAATCGAGCACGCGATTCATCCCCTTGCCGAAACGCTGGCCGCGTCCGACGGGTACGCGGGCGATCGACGATACCGACAGACGATGACGTGTGAGCTGCTCCATGAATGCCGATTCGAGGATGGGAATCGCTGACGGCATGTGACTCCAGTCGTAATTCTGCGAGCCGCCGCCGCCGGCGCCGAAGGTTGGAGCCTCGCTATGCCCCGCCGCGAACGTGTACGACGCCAGCCCGTACCATCCCCCATTGAAGCGGTGCTCGTATTTCGTCTGCAGCGCCTGGTAATCGGAGTGCCCGAGCGGCGCCCGCATCCCAAGCGTGCCGAATTCGGGGAACGGCCGATTCGCCACGATACTGCCGTCAATGCCCCATGGCGTGTTGTTCGGGCTGATCGTGACATCGAGGTTGCGGCCCTTGTTGCCCACGTACGCAATCTCGGGCTGATCGCACTGGTGTCGAGGAAACTGGCCGGGACGGCATCGGACAGCAGGAGCGGCGGCGGCCCGCTTCCGGCGCGCTGCAGTGTGACGCGGTACAGATTGGGCGCGTTGACCAGCAGCTCGCCGGCGGTCGTGCCGGTGATGTTCTCGCCGTTGTAGAACGCGCCGAATCCTGAGCGCACGACCAGCCGGTCCGTTGCTTGATAGGCAACGCCGAGTCGTGGGCCCCAGTTGTTGAAGTCAGTACGCTGGAACGCGTACCGGCTCTCGGCGCGACGACCGCCGTAGACGATCGGCGCCGGCTCGGCGATCACCAGCTGGCGAGCCGCGTAATCGATGTTGCTGTTCACATAGGGGTCACGGCCGTACAGCGGCGTCGTGTACTCATAGCGCAGACCGAGGTTGAGCGTGAGGTTCGGTCGGATCTTCCAATCGTTCTGCACGAAGGCCGAGTAGTTCTGCTGGACCTCCTGCGCCACGAAGAAATTCGATCCGCCCAGACTCTGCACGTAGCCGAGGAGGAAATCGGCAATGCCGTCGTTGGTGAAGCGCGAATCGAAATTGTACGCGACGGTGCGGAACGCGAGATCAACCCAGTCGTCCTCCTTATAGCGGTAGTCGAATCCGAACTTCCATGTTTGGGCGCCGCGCGCCCACGTCAGCGCGTCGGTGACCTGGTACGCAAATGGGTTGTGATACTGCGGTCGGAAATTACCGACACCAATGGACTGATAGCCGGTGATCGTGATGCGCGGCAGACCGCCAACCGAGTCGAGGTGGCTCGGCAGCCCGCGGAACCCGAACTCGGTGCCGGTGGTCATGCCGACGGTCGCATGCGAGAAATCCGCCGCGGTCTTGTTGTAGCCAACACGGAACTCGTTGACCGCTCGCGCCGACAGGATGCGGTTCCAGCTTGCGCCCACCGCCTGGTTGCGCGCGTATTGACGGCCGCCGTCCTGCGCTCCGGTATCGGCTAACCCCGGCATCGTCGGTGTCTTGAAGTTGTAATCCTGGTTGAAACTGTAGCGCGCGAAGAAGCGGTCCTTGGCCGAGTGGTTGTAATCGGCGCGGAGGTCCCACTTGTGGGTGTCGCGGGTCGTCGGCACGCGGCGCGTGTAGTTGTTGATCGGACGGCCGCCCGACCCTGGCGTCGGCCACACGTTGTTCGGTGCTGGAAAGACCTCGTCGAGGATCTTTTTCGCCAGCGGATCGAACCGGCTCGCGGGAATGATGTTGCCGGGGAACGGCTGGCCCGTCACCGGGTCGAGAATCGGCACCGTGAGCGCGCTGAAATCCCCGTTTCGCTCGGCCAGCGTCGGCACGGTCACGAACGGCGCGTTGGTCACCTTGCTGAAAAATCCTTCGTAATCACCGAAGAAGAACAACCGGTCGCGACGGATCGGTCCGCCGAGCGTGCCGCCGGGCTGAGTCCACTTGAGATCGTCTTTGTCGAGCCCGCGCCAGTTGTTCTCCCATTTGTTCGCCGCGAGCGCGGCGTTGCGGTTGTAGATCCAACCCGATCCGTGAAACTGGTTGGTGCCCGATTTAATCGACGCGTTGATGACCGCGCCGGCGGCGCGCCCGAATTCAGCGGAGAAGCCGTTCGTGATGACCTTGAACTCGCCCAGGGTATCGGGCGAGGGTGAGACCACCTGCGCCGACCGCGACTGCATGTTCTGGGTGTTCTGGTTGTTGTCGAACCCATCCAGCAGAAAATTGTTCATGATGTGCGAATTGCCGTTGACCACCAACCATCCCGGTCCGCGGAGATTCGGATCGGCGGTGCTCTCCGTGGCACCGGGCGTCAGCAGCGCGAGGTCGGTGTAGCGCCGGCCCGCCAGCGGGAGCTGTTCGATCACCTGGCTCTTGAGCACCTGGCCGAGCGACGCATCTTCCGTTTGGATGACCGCGGCCTGTGCGGTCACTTCCACCGTTTCCTGGATGTCGGCCACCGCGAGCGTCACCGGCAACAACCGGTTCTGACTGACGTCGATCGTGACGTTGCTGATTCGCACGGCACGAAATCCCTGCAACGTCACGCTCACGCTGTAGGTGCCGCGAGGAATAGGCGAGAAGATCGCATAGCCCTGGTCGTTCGACACCTGCGAGGTCGCCACGTTGGTGGCCACGTTCGTGACGACGACGTTCGCACCGGGGACGACCCCCCCGGGGTCCTGGACCAGCACGCGGAGCGTGCCGGCGTCCTGCTGTGCGAGCACGGGCAACGACGACATCAGGACGGCTACAACAATCGTCGCGGAGAGTCTGCGTACGGGGCAGAGCGGTGGATAGCGCAACATGACGTACTCCTTTGCCGAAAGACGCTAGGATTCCAAAACGTGGCGGCAGTAATCGAGACATTGCCGGACGGCCGTCACGCGATCGCCGTCGACTTCCCACTCGATGTGGGCGGGGATCGTCCAATGCTCGTCGCGAAGCAGTTGCAGCGTCTCGCGGATTGGCGTGTCGCCCTGACCAAACGGGAGATTCGGCCCGTTGTCGCGCTTTCGATCCTTCACGTGGAGAAGCAGAATGTCCGCGTGACGGCGTTTCAACAGCGCAACGGGATCGGCGTTGGCCGCAACATAGTGGCCGATGTCGAGATTGATCGCCATGCGCTCGGATAAGCCCTTGAGGATTGCGTCGAAATCCGCTTCCCCGCGAATCTCGGTCGCGTGGTTGTGGACCAGGACGCGCACGTCATAGCGCTTCGCCATTGGATCGAGACGACGCGCGAGATCCGCGTTGATCCCCGCGCCGCTGACGATGCGCGCGCCCAGCGCGCGCGTCGCTTCGAGCGACCGCTCGAGTTCTCCGTCGCTGAAGTCGGGACGATAGTTGACGTTGTAGGCGTACAGCTCGATCCCTTTTGTGCGAAACAGCTCGCCCACGGTTTCGTAGTGCGACATCGGCACCGTCATGCGCCACTGCCGCAATTTCTCGCGATTCTCGGCGGGCATTGGTCCGCCGCGTCCAGCGCCGAACGACGGTTCCAGGTGACGCGGGTGCACTTCGCCGAGCGAGAACCCCAGATCGGCGATGACGTCAATCGCCTGCTCGATCGGGCGATCCGGAAAACAAAACGAGTTGGCGCCGATCACGACGCCGCGAAACGTGGAGTGCTTCTTCGCTGGCGTCGCTTGCGCGCGCGCGAGATCGGCAGCCGCCAGAAGCGCGCCGGCGGCAGTCGACTCGATGAACGTCCGTCGTGAAACTCTCATCGCATCCCTCTCATGTCCGATGGATCGGCGCGCGCTACAGGTCGCCGCGCCGCAGCAGCTCGGCGAGGTGATCCGCGGCACGCATCGAGATTGCCGAAATCGTGAGGGTCGGGTTCTGCCATCCGCCCGTCACGAAGGAACTGCCATCCACCACCAGCAGGTTCGGAATGTCGTGGCTTTGATTCCACTTGTTCAGCACACTGGTCTTCGCGTCGTCGCCCATGCGGCAGGTGCCGAGCTCGTGCACGCTTTGCCCCGGCTCGCGGTGATTCGGATTCTTCGTCAGCAACTGGAATCCCGCCGCTTCGAACAATTCAGCCATGCTGTCTTGCGCGTCCTGATGCATGTGCCGCTCGTTGTCGGTGTAGGCGGCCGAGACGTGCAGAACCGGTATGCCGTAGACGTCGGTCACGTTCTTGTTGATGCGGACGTGGTTCTCATGGCGCGGCAGCACCTCGCCCATCATGCCCCCCTGGCACGTGGCGCCGGTATAATCGGCGAGCTTGTTCTCGAGATCCTCGCCGTAGGTCGACAACACGTCCACCGGCGGGCTCCCGCCGACGTTCAGATTGACAACGTAGCGGCGGATGAACGTCTTCTCGCGCGTCGTGACGTTGCGAAATGGCGCGACGATCCCGCCGCCGAATCCGGGCCCGGCGTTCGCCTGCCGCGCGCGTCCGATGGCTTCTGGAATCACTGCGATCGCCGTACCGCCATAGAACTGATCGAACAGGTAGTGTCCGAGCACGCCGCTGGAATTGGCGATGCCCGAGTTCAACAGAATGCGGGTGCTTTCGAGCGAGCCGGCGGCGAGCACGACGACGCGCGCCTTGACGTGCATGTCGCGGCGGGTGTGGCGATCGAGAAAGTGCGCGCCGTTCACGCGTCCCGTGTTTTTGTCAATGCTCAAGGCCCGCACGATCGCGTTCGGCACGATCGCGAGGTTGCCGCTGGCAAGCGCGTCCGGGAGCATGAGATTGATCGAACTGGCGAGGCCGTCGACACCGAGCGATGACCGTCCCTTCGAGATCGTGATGCCGCGGGACTTCGCGACCGCGATCACTGTTTTCATCAACTCGGAATCAGGACTGTCGTTGATGGTGGCGAACTTGGAATCCGGAAACTGCGGAAGGCCTTCCGGACGGCCGGTGACGCGGTACATCGCTTCAACGCGCTCGTAATACGGCGCCAGATCCGCAAGACTGATCGGCCAGTTCTCGCCGAACCCATCATGATCCTTCGCTTTGAACTCGAAATCGCTGAGGCGGAAGGATTGACGGCTCCAGAAGATGGACCGGCCGCCGACCAGGCGGTTGCGCACCCAGACGTACGGCTTGTCCGGATCGTGCGTATACGGCACCTCGCTCGGGTGGACGAACGCATTCAGGACGTTTTCGCCAATCGCGCCGTCGCCAATCGATCCCGGCTCCATCAAGCCGCGGTAAGACATCTGATGCGTCGGAGTCGACCGCCGATCGCGAGAAAGATCCGCAGGCGGACCGGCATTCAACATCAGGCAGCCGACGCCCTTTTGCGCGAGGACGTACGCGGCCATGCCGCCGGCGTGACCCGAGCCGATGATCAGGACCGTGTGGTCTTGGTTTGCCATGGAGCCAGACTTTCGAGGGGAACCGTCGGGTCGACCTTGCGCCAATACAGCAAGCGCGGGACCGGCGTTGCGGTGGCGGCCTGCGCTGCCGCCCACTGAGGAGAGTTGATCGTGACGGTGCGCACGTCCTGGTGCACTCGATTGATGAAGGGGCCGAGGTCGACCACGGACATGATCGGTCCGCGGACCTTGAACAGCGGCTTCACGATCGCGTCGGCATCGCTCGCGCTCAGCTCCGCGAACGGCTTCTTGAAGCGGGCGAGCGCCTGCCGGTTGAGATCGTCGAGACCGTCGCGATACAGCCGCTGGCGCTCTGCCGCGGAGACGGCGGTGTAGTTGTCGAGAAACTCCGGCGCCTGCGCGTCCAGCGCACCGGGGTTGCCGTTCAGCGGTGGCATCAAGAGATCAGCGAGACGACGCAGGGTGGCAAACTGCACGTCGCTGAAGAAGCGCGCCTCGGTCGCGGCCACCGTGTCCGAGGCAACCGTCTCCAGCCCCGCGTTCTGGGTGGCCGCTGCATCGGCAGTCGCCGTTGGAGGAGCCGTCGCGGGCGCGGTTGGCGGCGCGCCGCCCGTCTGCGCGGGTGACGCAGGATTCTGTGCAGCGGCCGGTTGTTCGAGAAGCACCGCGCCAGCCGGGACACTGACCACCGTCTGCAAAAAGTCGCGCCGCTTCATGTCGTCCCCTCCAAAACCTTGCGATCCGCTTCGAGCAAAATTGGACGGTAGCCGCCGCGGCTTCGGTAATAGACAAAAAGCGTCGCGAACACGACGGTCAGCACCGTCGGCAGCACGGCAACGTATCGGAACGCTGCTGCGGCACCGCCGGTGTCGTACCAGCGGCCGATCACAGGCAGCACAAATGCGATGGCCAGATTGCCCGCGCCGCCCATCAACGCCAGCAGGAACGCGCCGCCGCGCGGGAAACGCTCCGATGTCACCGACAGCATGGTCGGCCAGAAATAGGCCGTGCCGACGCCAAACATCGTCGCCGCGAGAAAAGCCTGAGGGGCGCTGTGAATAGTGCTGAGCGCGTACAGCCCGATTGCCGAGAGCGCAGCGGAACTCGTCAGCAGCGCGATCGGCGACACGCGGTGCGCCAGACCGCCGGCAAAAAACCGCAGCGCGAAGGCGAGGCCTGCCGTGTAGATGAGGATCAGAATGCCCTGCATGCCGGTGAGATTTGTGATGAGCGACGGGATCCACTGTCCCGGTGCGACTTCCGTCGAGGCGGTCAGCCACATCAACGCAAACCACAGCAGGAACATCGGTCGCAGCGCTTCGCTGAACATCTCACCGTGACTGACGCCGGCGTTGACGCGTTCGGTTGCGGGAAACGGCTGCCGCAATACGAGCAGCGCCGCGGCAATCGGCGTGACGAGCGCCGTCGCGAGCTTGATCCGCCAGCCAAGCGCCATCGTGTCGGGTGGCACGGCAGCGGAATCGAGTGCCCACAGGCGCGTCATCGCGTAGGCAATCAGACCACCCGCAATCAGGCCGCCTGGCCACCACGCGTGCAGCACGTTGAGTTTGTGCGTCTTGTTGGTCGGGTACAGGGTTGCCGCGAGCGGGTTGACAACGCCTTCGACCAGCCCCTGCGACAAGCCGAACAGCAGGAAGCCTGCATAGAGAAGGACAAACGCCGCCTGCGATGGCGCGCCGGCCACCGGCGCGGGCGCGAAAAGCACGATCACGATCGCCGCCACGTACCCCAGCGTTGAGAGGAAGAACAGACGACGCATGCCGACGAAATCAACCAGAGAACCACCGAGGACGTTGGCGACGGTGTTGCCCCAGAACGCCGGACTCAGAAGAACGCCGAGCTGATAGCGCGAGAGCCGGAACTCGGCGCCGAGCGCGTCGAGAATATCGCCGCGGATGGAAAAGACGATGCCGGTGGTCGCAATCGCCACGCAGCTTGCGATGAACAAGCGTTCGCGATCAATGGCTCCGGACCCTGCAGTGCGCGTCATCGCTGCTGGTGCGTGCACACGTGTGCAACCACAGCTGCGCAGTTTAGAGACCGTGAGGCCACGTGTCAACAATGACAGCGGATGGCGCGGGGCGCGCACACGTGCGCCGGGTTCGCCGCACGCGCGGCCAGGGCGTGCGACCTGAAAAATCACCGCGTTCTCGCGAGAATTCGGCTATGCTGCGGCGGACGCGTCGGGCACCGACCGCCTTCTCGGCGCGCGCACGTTTGCCTCACATGGCGAAATCCGTCTCGATCAAAGACATCGCGCGCGCCGCCGGCGTGCACCACTCGACCGTCTCGCGCGCCCTCAAAGGACAGCGGCGCATCAATCACGAGACCGCCGCGCGCATTCGCCGCATCGCGGTCGATGCCGGCTTCACCGTCAGCGCCGTCGCGCGCAGCCTCGCCACCCAACGAACCGCGATGATCGGCGTCGTCGTCACGACCATCACCGATCCGTTCCATCACGAGATCATCGCCGGCCTCGACGACGTCGCCACCGAAAACAACTATTCCGTCATCGTCGCCGATTCGCAGGGCGATCCGGAGCGCGAGCTGAAAGTTGTTCGCAGCTTCCACGAACGGCGCGTCGACGCGATCGTCGTGCTCTCGTCGCGCGTCGGCGCATGCTACATGTCGCTGCTGACGGAGCGCCGCGTCCCGATCGTGCTGGTGAACAATCAGCGGCGCCACGCGGCGGTGCACGCGGTGACCATCGACAACGTGGACGCGTCGTCGGTCGCGGTGCAACACCTGCTCGACCTCGGCCACCGCCGGATCGGCTACATCGGTAATGAGAACGGCGTGTACTCGGACACCGAACGACTCGCCGGCTATCGTCAGGCGCTCACCGACGCAGATTTGATCTTCTCGCCGGATCTCGTGCAGCACGCCGACAACAGCCCCGAGGGTGGCAGCCGCGCGATGACGAGGCTCCTCGATCTCCCGGAACCGCCTACCGCTGTCTTCTGCTACAACGACATGATGGCGCTCGGCGCCTACCACGCCACTCGCGGGCGCGTCACCGTGCCACGCGATGTCTCCATCGTCGGCTTCGACGATCTCTTTTTCTCCCGCTTTCTCGATCCGCCGTTGACGACGACGGCGCAGCCAAAGAAGCAGATGGGCCGGAAGGCGATGGAGGTCGCGCTCGCGCTGCTCAACGGCGAACCGATGGAACGCACAGTTCACATCAAGGGCGAGTTGATCGTTCGCAGTTCCACCGCGGCGCCGTCGCGCTTGTAGGGTCATCGTTTCGCATTCTCGAGACCGCTAGCGCTGTTCTGAACGGATGCCAACTGTTGACGCGCCCGTGTACACGACGCCATCCTTGATCACGACGTCCACGTGCGACAGCGCGACGACATCGTAGAGCGGGTTCCCTTTCACGACGATGATGTCCGCGAGCTTGCCGGGTTCGAGTGTGCCGAGATCCTGGCGCCCGAGAATGGACCGTGCATTGACGCGAGTGGCGGCCATGATCGCGTCGGAATGGAGATTCGCGGCACGAACTGGTTTGCGACGATCCCGATGTCGTGAATGACACCATGCTCACAGGAACGCTAGGACACTACCGCATCGTGCGCCTGCTCGGACGCGGCGGCATGGGCGAGGTGTACCTCGCCGAAGACACCACGCTCGGTCGTCAGGTGGCGCTCAAAATCCTGCCGAGCGAGCTTGCCGCGTCCGACCGACGCGAGCGCTTCGAGCGCGAAGCACGCGCCGTCGCCGCCCTCAATCATCCAAACATCGTCACGCTGCACTCCATCGATCAATCCGGCGACACGCCGTTTCTGACAATGGAGTTCGTCGACGGCAAGCCGCTCGGCGAGCTGATCCCGCCGACTGGGCTGGCGCTCGATCGACTGCTCAAGATCGCCATTCCACTGACCGACGCCGTGGGGGCGGCGCACCAGCGCGGCATCCTGCACCGCGATCTCAAGCCCGCCAACGTGATGGTCACCGCAGATGGACGAGTCAAGGTGCTCGACTTCGGCCTCGCGAAATTGCACGAGGAGGTCGAGGCGCGCGAGACGCTGCCGACGCAGGAGCTCACCGGCGAGGGCCGGATCGTGGGCACGGTCGCGTACATGTCGCCCGAGCAGGCGGAAGGCAAGACGGTGGACCAGCGTTCCGATGTCTTCTCCATCGGCGTGCTGCTGTACGAGCTCGCCACGGGCACACGGCCGTTCAGCGGCGAGACGAGTCTTTCGGTGCTCTCGGCGATCCTCAAAGAGACGCCACGGCCAATCATCGAGCTGCGGCCGGATCTGCCTCGCGACTTCACGCGCATCGTCCGTCGCGCGCTCAACAAGGATCCTGAGGAGCGATATCAGTCGGCGAAAGATCTTCGCAACGACCTCAACGGCGTCCTCCAGGATCTCACGTCAGGCGAACTTGCCCGTCCTACCTCCCCACCCGCGAAGCGGCATCGACTGACAGCAATAGCCGTCGTCGGGGCAGCGGCCGCGCTTCTGGCAGCGGCGCTCGGAACGTGGCTGTTCACGCGACCCGCGTCCGTTGCACCGCCGGGCCAGGAGCGCGACTCGTGGGCACCGGTGCGACTGACGTCGAGCGGATTGGTCGTCACGCAGGTGGCGATTTCCCAAGACGGTCGTTACGTGGCGTACGCGCAGCTTGCGAAAGGCGGTCAGGGACTCTATCTGCGACAAATCGGCACTGGTACCGATGTCACGGTACGTCCGCCGGAGGCCGCGCGCTTCGACGGCATCGCGTTCTCGCCTGACGGCAATTTCATTTACTACAGCACGTACCCCACGGGGAATAACGTCGCGACGCTGTACCGCGTGCCATCCATCGGCGGAGTGCCGCAGAAGATCCTCGAGAACCTCGACGCGCCGGTTGCGTTCTCACCGGACGGTCGCCGATTTGCGCTTGTCGTGGACTACCCCTCCGCTGGACGATCTGTTCTGGAGGTTGCGAACGCCGATGGCACGGAGCGAACCAAGCTCGCCGAACTGACGCGGCCCGGTCGCTTCGTCGTGGCGCAAGGACGGCTCGCATGGTCACCCGATGGCAGTACGATCGCGGCGCCGGTCGTCGATGGTCCGGGGCAGACGGTGGCCCTGGTTGCCACCTCCACCGGCACGATGCGGATGGTTACCGAGAAGCGGTGGCCCATCGCCAACGGTGCGCAGTGGCTCCCCGGCGGACGCGAGCTCATCGTCGCGTACCGCGAAAGTGGATCGTCAGCGACACAGCTTTGGCGCGTCGACGTTGACCGCGGCGTCGCCACGGCCGTCACGCGCGATCTGTTCAGCTACGCCGATCTCGGCGTAACGGCCGACGGGAACGCCATCGTAGCGGTCGCGGCGCTGGGCGAATCGACAAT
>WNGA01008324.1_pt1 | contig 18559 bp, 15 predicted proteins | sample 5400061 | NCBI WGS metagenome assembly WNGA01 (sample SAMN13153366, study PRJNA577476) | soil metagenome | isolation source: 100 cm soil or saprolite under grassland replicate 2 | place: USA:California | collected 2016-06-15 | reverse complement strand
GTTCGTTCGGGTCGGGACGGAGCATCGAGCGGCCGCGGGCGCGGCTCCGGAACCGCGTGGCGTGTCGATGAAGGTCGCTCCGCCGATTTGGATTTTGCGCGCTTGGCGCGCCGCGGCGGCGCGAACAGGTCATGCAGCGACGAGCGCAACTGGGCGAGCGGGAGATCGTCCCTCGCGGCGCTCTCGCCGGCGCTTGCGCCGAGCATGATCGCGGCAAGCCCCAGGACGGCAATCGCAGAAAAAGTATGGGCCGGCAACGTCATCGATAGGACCGAATTCGGTCGCCCATTGGGCGCAGATTGCGGCTTTTCTGCGAGAAATGCCAATATGGGGCGCGAGCAAATGCATTAACGCCGGGGGCGCCTTTGTGTTCCTCTCCGGCGCCAGCCGGCTGTTCACCGAGCGCGGCTTTCGCAGAGCTTGGATAATTGAGATTCTCTGCTCAAAAGACTACATTGGCATCATGAGCGACCCGCTCAACCAAGAGACCGTCAACGACACCGCGAAGCTAATCATGCATCGGCTGATCGCGCGGTCGCTGGTGCGCGACCCCTCGTTGGTCGATCGGGCGCAAGTCTCCCTTGCTGCGGTCGCGGCTCGCTTTCCGGACCGGTCGTTCGCGCGGGACTGGGAATCACTGCTTGGTCTTCCGACGACCAAACTCCGGTCACTGCTCACCGGCCGCGATCAGGACATGACGCGGTTGCGACTATCGTCTCCGTTGGTGACGGCGGCGGGCGTGGATTTTACGGATCAGGCTTTGCGGCGACGGATATGGCGAGCCGCGAGGAGGAGCGACCGCGATAGGCGGAAGGCGGCGGCTTGATGGCCGATCGTTCAGTCCGCTCGTTGGAGGATCTGGACCGAACGGTTCGTGCGCTTGCCACCGAATTCAAAACCGACAAGGTCTTCATCATCGGCAGCCAAGGTATCCTATTAGGCTGGCCGGATGCACCGACCGTAATGAGAAGTTCGCCAGAAATCGACGCGTTCCCGGGGAACGCTAAGATGTGGGAAATTGAGGAACGGAAGAAGCATCCGGACACGGAAGCCTCGGAACATATCAACGGAGTGTTCGGATACGGTTCGCTTTTCCATCGGACTCACGGCTTCTACATCGACGGCGTCGATGAAAACACCGCAAGGCTGCCGACCGATTGGCAGAGAAGAGCGATGATTCGGCGGGTGGAGGCGGGTGGACGGACAGTGCTTGCGGTCGCACCCTGTCCAGAGGATAGCGTCGTATCGAAGCTGGCGAGATTGAGCGACAAGGCGTTTATCGAGGCCTATCATGCAGAGCGGCCGCTCGATCCGGCCGTGATCGAAGAAAGAATAGGCTCCAGCAATTTCGACCCTGCTGTCGCGGAAAAAGCTCTCGGATATATCCGCGCCCTCACGCCGGAACATGACGGCGGCCACGGTTCAGGCGGCGGGGTGAGCGGAGGTCCTCCGCGGTGATGCTCGGGGTCGGTAACGCTCGGGAGGAGGTGCCATGCACGGATTGATGCAGGACTGGCCGCTTCTGTGCCATCGCGTCATCGACCATGCGGCGATCTATCATCCCGAGCGCCCGGTCGTGTCGCGCTCGATCGAGGGTCCGATCCACAGCACCACCTACGCGCAGATACGCGCTCGCGCGCTGAAGGTGGCGCAACGCCTCGACCAGGACGGGATCAAGCAGGGCGACCGGGTGGCGACGCTCGCCTGGAACACCTGGCGTCACCTCGAATCGTGGTACGGCATTCTCGGCATCGGCGCCGTCTACCACACCGTCAATCCGCGGCTGTTCCCCGAGCAGATCGCCTGGATCATCAATCACGCGGAAGACCGCGTGATGATGACCGATCTCACCCGTACGAGGAGTGGATGGGCGCGGTCGACGGCGACTTCGCATGGAAGTCGTTCGACGAGAACACCGCGGCGGGCATGTGCTACACGTCCGGCACCACCGGCAATCCGAAGGGCGTCCTCTACTCGCACCGCTCCAATGTCCTGCACGCCTTCATGGCCTCCCTGCCGGACTCGAAAGGCCTCTCCTCGCGCGACGTGGTCATGCCGGTAGTGCCGATGTTCCACGCCAACGGCTGGTCTCTCGCCTTTTCGACGCCGATGGTCGGCGCCGCGCTGGTGCTGCCCGGCGCCAGAATGGAAGGCGCCGCGATCTACGAGCTGCTCAACACCTACAAGGTGACGTTCACCGCCGCGGTGCCGACCGTGTGGCTGATGCTGCTGCAGGATTTGGAGAAGACCGGCTCCAAGCTGCCGCATCTCAGAAGGGTGGTGATCGGCGGCTCGTCTTGCCCGCGCGCGATCACCAAGAAGTTCCAGGACGTCTACGGGGTCGAGGTGATCCACGCCTGGGGCATGACCGAGATGAGCCCGCTCGGCTCGCTGTGCACCATGAAACCGGAATACGCCGATCTTGCCGGGGAGGCGCGCCTCGACCTCCAGCAGAAGCAAGGTCATCCGCCGTTCGGCGTCGAGATGAAGATCACCGACGATGGCGACCGCCGGCTGCCGTGGGACGGCAAGACCTTCGGCCGCCTCAAGGTACGCGGGCCGGCCGTGGCCAGGGCCTACTTCAAGGCCGAGAGTGAAAGCATCCTGGACGACGAGGGATTCTTCGACACCGGCGACGTGGCGACCATCGACTGCTGCGGCTACATGCAGATCACCGACCGCTCCAAGGACGTCATCAAGTCGGGCGGCGAATGGATTTCATCGATAGACCTGGAGAACATCGCGGTCGGCCATCCCAAGGTGGCGGAAGCGGCGGTGATCGGCGTCAAGCATCCGAAATGGGACGAGCGGCCGCTGCTCGTGATCGTGCTGAAGAAGGACGAGCGGGCGAGCAAGGACGAGATCCTCGGCTTCATGGAGGGCAAGATCGCCAAGTGGTGGATGCCTGACGACGTCGTCTTCGTCGACGAGATCCCGCACACCGCCACCGGCAAGATCCAGAAGATCACGCTGCGCGAGCGCTTCAAGGACTATACGCTGCCGACCGCCGTCGCTGCGGAATGAACCGGCCCAGGTTAGAAGAACATTGGAGCGGATTGCGCTCACATTGGCGCGGCAGGTAAATGTGGAGCGGGCCGCTCGCTCCACCTCTCCCCGCGTGCGGGGAGAGGTGGGAGCAAGCGTCACCGCCTTTTCCCTCTCCGAGATATGTGCATGCCTTACGAAACGCCCGATTCAACGACATGGAAACTTGCTGTAGAAGCGGCGGCCGATGTCGAGCGTCGAAGGCAGGTTCTGCCGTCCTCTCGCCTTGATGGTGCGATGGGTTAAGGTGCGGCAAGCCTCGATTCTTTCATGGGGAGATGAATGACCGCGCTTGACGCAGCCGGACCGCGTTCCAGCGTGCCTGCCGTCCCAGTCGTTGCGAGCGCGCCGGCCGCGGGCCCTCCCGGGACGGGCACCGCGCGTTTTGTCGGCAACGAGAGGGCGTATTGGCGCTTGATGGTGCGCGGCGCGCTGCTGCTCATGGTTACGCTCGGCATCTACCGCTTCTGGCTGGCGACCGACCAGCGCCGTTTCCTGTGGGCGAACACCGTGATCGCGGGAGATGCCCTCGAGTATACCGGCACCGCGCGCGAGCTGCTGATCGGGTTTCTCATCGCCATTGCGGCGCTGGTTCCGATCTACGCCGGGTTTTTCCTCGCCGCGCTCGACCTCGGGCTGGTCGGCCGGCTCTCGGGCGTCATCGCCTTCGTCCTGCTCGCGCTGTTCGGGCACTTCGCGATCTACCGGGCGCGCCGCTACCGACTGACCCGTACCGTGTTCCGCGGCGTGCGCTTGCACCAGACCGGATCCGCCTGGCTTTATGCCGTCTACTCCATGCTGTGGTGGACGGTCACGCTGGCCACCTTCGGACTGACCTATCCGTGGGCGCAGGCGACCCTCGAACGCTACAAGATGGGTCACACCTTCTATGGCGACGTTCGCGGACGCTTCGCCGGGTCGGGGACGCGCCTGTTCTTGCGGGGCATCGTCATGTGGTTGCTGGTCGCGGGACCGCTTCTTGTCGGCTTCGTCTATGCGGTCGGCGGCATCAATTGGACCGCGCTTGCCGAAGCGATCGAGCACGGCGGCGACAATGTGATCGGCCGGATCGAAAGCGCGAGTCCCAACTTCGCCGTCGCGCTCGCCTTCGTAACCATCGCGTTCATCTGGTCGGCGTGCGCGGCCGGACTGCTTTATCCGGCTTTCCAGGCAATGATGCTGCGTTGGTGGACGTCGGGAGTGCGTTTCGGCGAGATGGCGGCGACCTCGCGGCTGCGGACACCTCAGATGTACGGGCTCTATTTGCGATTCATGGGGTACTCGCTGGTGTTCTCCATGATCGCCGGCGTTGCGGCGGGGTTCGTTTTCGCCATGTTTTATTCGATGTTCCAATTGATCGGCGACGGCAAGCTCGCCGAGATCGGGGGCGTCGTCGGTGGCGTGGTGAGCTACGTCGTGATGATGCTCGGCTACTCGACCATCTATCAGGTCACCGTAAAGCTCAGGCTGTGGCGGCTGAGTTTCGAAACCGCCGCGTTGTCGGGCCTCAAGGCGCTCGACAACGTGAAGGCGGCGGGCGTGCCCAGCTCCGCCTTCGGCGAGGGCTTGGCCGACGCGCTCGATGTCGGCGGGCTGTAACAGCGATGACCAGATCGGGTCCCGGCATCTTCTTCGATGGGACGACCAGCGCCCGGCACGACGTGTCGGTGGAGCTCGATCGCTCCGGCCTGCTCGTGCGCGCCGCGGAGGGGCATCTTCTCGCGCGCTGGCCCTATGGCGATCTCGAGCAGTTGTCGGCGCACGAGGGAATGCTGCGGCTCGGCCGCATCGGCAACCCGGTGCTCGCGCGGCTGGAAATCCACGATCCCGCGCTCGCGACCGCGATCGATGACCTGGCGGCGACCGTCGACCGGACCGGCGCCGCCGAGCGGCGCGGCCGGACCAAGGTCGTCGCCTGGAGCACTGCCGCCGTGGTCTCCCTCGTCCTCGTCGGCATCTTCGGCGTGCCGGCGATCGCCGACCGTCTGACGCCGTTCGTTCCGAACGCGGTCGAGCGCAGGTTCGGCGAGGCGGTCGATGCGCAGGTGCGCTCGATGCTCGATACCGGCCGCAAGGGGCAGGCCTTCGAGTGCGGCCATGCCGACGCCGAGAAGCAAGGGCGCGCGGCGCTCGACCGTCTGGTGGGCCGGCTGGAAGCCGCAGCCTCTCTCGCGATGCCGCTCAAGGTGGCGGTGTTGCGCAAGCCGGAGGCCAACGCGATCGCCCTTCCGGGCGGGCATATCTACGTGTTCGAAGGCCTGATCGGCAAGGCTCAAGATCCCGACGAGGTTGCCGGCGTCCTCGCGCATGAGATCGGCCATGTCGCCCATCGCGACGGCACCCGTTCGGTGCTGCAGGCGGCGGGATTGTCGTTCCTGTTCGGCATGGTGCTGGGCGATTTCGTCGGCGGCGGCGCGGTGATCATCGCGACCAAGTCGCTTCTGCAAACCTCTTATTCCCGCGAGGTCGAGCGGCGGGCGGACGCGTTCGGCAGCGAGCTGATCACCACCCTGGGCGGCGATCCGCGCGCGCTCGGCGCAATTCTCGTGCGCATCGACGGCACCAATCATCCCGGAATGAAGCTTCTCGTCGACCATCCGGACACGAAGGACCGGCTTGCCGCGATCAACGCCGCCGTGCGGCCGAAGGCGGCTGCGGCGCTCCTCACCCCCGCCGAGTGGGCGGCATTGAAGCGCATTTGCGCCGGACCCTGAGACCCTTCATGCCGCGACGCAGCATCGCCGAAGAGCCGACCTCGCGGCTTGCCGTCTGGGCACGCCGGCTGGCGCTGTTCGCGCTCACCGTCGCCTTCATCGCCATCGTCGTGGTGCGGCTCGATTTCATCGAAATCGTGCCCGGTCTTGCCACGTTCGGCGGCGCGCTCATCTTCGCGCTGATCGGAATGCTGCTCGCGGTCGGCGCCTTCATCGTCATTTGGCGGGAGGGGCTCAAGGGCTTCGGCTACGCGTTGCTCGCGCTGGTAATCGGCATCGCGCTCGTCACTTATCCCGCTTATCTCGGGGCCAAGGCCTACCGGCTGCCGCCGCTCGCCGACATCTCCACCGACCTCGCCGATCCGCCCCGCTTCGACGCAATCGCGCGGTTGCGGCCGCGCGAGGCCAATCCGGTCGCCTATCCCGGACCGGCAGCCGCCGAATTGCAGCGCGCCACCTATCCCAGCATTGCGCCGCTGCTGACGTCCTCGACGCCGCTCGAGCTCTACGAAGCCGCGATCGCCGTGGTGACCAAGCGCAAATGGCGCGTGGTCGATGCCCGCGCCCCACAGGCGGGACGCCGCGAGGGCCGCATCGAAGCCGTGGCCCGGACCGCGCTCATGGGCTTTCGCGACGACGTGGCGATCCGCATCCGTCCCATCTCGGGGGGCGCCCGCCTCGATATCCGCTCCGCTTCGCGCTATGGCCAGCGCGACTTCGGCGCCAATGCCAAGCGCATTCTCGGCCTCATCGAGGATATCGAGGAGGCGGTCGCGCCTCAGCCGGAGCCGAGACGATAGGTGGCAGCGATCGACGGCTCCCCGTCGGCCGTGACGATCCCGCGCGCAACCAGATCCTCCAGGTGGGCCAGGACCGAGAGGCCGGCAGCGCCGGTGAGCCGCGGGTCGAGACCGATATAGATGGCCCGCACCAGGGTCGGGATGTCGGCCGCGCCCTTGTCGAGCCGACGCAGGATCGAAGCCTCGCGGCCCTCACGGTGGCGAATATAGCGCTCGACGAAGCGCGGCGCGTCGCGCACGGCGCCGCCATGGCCGGGAAAATAGACGGTCTCGATCCGTCCCGCGAGCTTGCGCAGCGAGGCCATGTAATCGCTCATCGCCCCGTCCGGCGGCGCGACCACCGGGGTCGACCACGCCATCACGTGGTCGCCGCAGAACAGGAGGTCCGTCCCGCCGAGGGCGAAAGCCATGTGGTTTGCCGTATGGCCGGGCGTGGCGACGCCCGCGAGGCTCCATCCCGCGCCGCTCACGGCCTCGCCGTCGGGCAGCGGCATATCGGGCCGGAAGTCCGTGTCGGCGCTGGCGTCGAGGCGCTTGGCCTCGCCGATGTTGAGGGACCGCGCGGGACGGTGCGGACCTTCGGCCACGGTCACGGCGCCGGTTGCCGCCTTGATGCGCGCGGCGGCCGGCGAATGGTCGCGGTGCGTGTGCGTGACGAAGATATGCGTGACGGTTTCGCCGCGCACCGCGTCGAGCAACGCCGCGATGTGCCGCTCGTCGTCGGGACCGGGATCGATGATCGCGACCCGGCCGCGTCCGACGATGTAGCTCACCGTGCCTTTGAACGTGAACGGGCTCGGATTGTCGCAGAGGATGCGCCGCACGCCGGGTGCGACCTCCTCGACCCGGCCGGGTGCAAGGTCGAACGTCTTGTCGAAAGGGATGTCGTCGGTCATGGGTCGTACGACGCCATCATGTTTGAACCGTCATGCGCGGGCGAGCCGCCATGAGTGGCGGGATTGATCCGTGCATGACCCCCACCCGGCGCGCAAGAGCGCGCCGACCTCCCCCTTTTCAGGGGGAGGTGGAACAAGCGGCACGCTCCTGCCACGAGGCCTAAGCGCCGAACGCGCGGCTCGCTCTTCCCTCCCCCTGAAAGGGGGAGGGATAGGGTGGGGGTCTTATAAATCACACGTAGGTTAGCGCCATGGGAACAAGCCCGGTGATGACAAAGGCAAGATTGCCGCCTCAATGGATTTCCGGCTCGGGAATCGCCCCGCCCGATCGCAGGAAATCGAAGTCGCAGCCCTCGTCGGCCTGGCCGATGTGAGCGGAGAACATGGCGCCGTAGCCGCGCGCATAGCGCGGCTCGGGCGGTCGCCAGGCGTCGCGGCGGCGCGCGAGTTCCTCGTCCGCCACATGGAGGTGGATGCGGCGCCCCGCAACGTCGACCTCGATCTCATCGCCGGAGCGGACCAGCGCCAATGGCCCGCCGACGAAGCTCTCGGGCGCGACGTGCAGGATGCACGCGCCGTAGCTCGTGCCGCTCATGCGCCCGTCCGATATGCGCACCATGTCGCGCACGCCCGCCTTCACCAGTTTCTTCGGGATCGGCAGCATGCCCCATTCCGGCATCCCGGGCCCGCCCTTGGGTCCCGCATTCTTGAGCACGAGCACGTGGTCGGGCGTGACGTCGAGGTCGTCGCGCTCGATCTCGCGCGCCATGTGGTTGTAGTCGTCGAACGCAAGCGCCGGGCCGCGGTGCTTGAGGAAGCGCTTGTCCGCGGCGGAAGGCTTCATGACGCAGCCGCGCGGCGCGAGATTGCCGGTAAGCACCGCCGTCGCGCCTTCGGGGTAGATCGGGTCGGCGCACGAGTGAATGACGTCGGGCAGATAGACATTGGCGCCGGCGATGTTCTCGCCCACCGGCTTACCCGTGACCGTCATGCAGTTGAGATCGAGCTTGTCGTTGAGCGCGAGCATCAGCGCCCTTAAGCCCCCCGCATAGAAGAAATCCTCCATCAGGTATTTGCCCGAGGGACGCACATTGGCGAGCACCGGGATCTCGCGCGACAGCGCGTCGAAGCGTTGCATGTCGAGCGCAACGCCGGCACGGCGCGCCATGGCGACCACATGGATGATGGCGTTGGTCGAGCCGCCCATCGCCATGTGGACCTTGATGGCGTTGTCGAAGGCGCCGGGGGTGAGGATGCGCGCGGGGGTCAGGTCTTCCCACACCATGTCGACGATGCGGCGGCCGGCGGCGCTGCACATCCGCGGGTGGCCGGAATCGGCGGCCGGGATCGACGAGGCGCCGGGCAGCGCGAGCCCGAGCGCCTCGGTAATCGCCATCATGGTGGCGGCCGTGCCCATGACCATGCAGGTGCCGAAGGAGCGCGCAATGCCGCCCTCGATTTCGCTCCAGTCTTCCTCGGTGATGTTGCCGGCGCGCTTCTCGGTCCAGTATTTCCACACGTCCGAGCCCGACCCGAGAAACTGGCCGCGCCAGTTGCCGCGCAACATCGGTCCCGCCGGCACGTAGATCGCCGGGATGCCCATGCTGATCGCCCCCATGGCGAGCGCGGGCGTGGTCTTGTCGCAGCCGCCCATCAGCACGGCGCCGTCGATCGGGTGGCTGCGCAGGAGCTCCTCGGTCTCCATCGCGAGGAAATTGCGATAGAGCATGGTGCTCGGCTTGACGAACGGTTCGGCGAGCGACATCGCCGGCAGCTCGATAGGGAAGCCTCCCGCCTGCAGCACCCCGCGCTTCACGTCCTCGGCGCGCGAGCGCAGGTGCGCATGGCAGGCGTTGATCTCGCTCCAGGTGTTGATGATGCCGATGACGGGCTTGCCGGCCCAATCGCTCGCGTCGTAGCCGAACTGACGCAGGCGCGAGCGGTGGCCGAACGAGCGCATGTCGCTCACGCCCAGCCAGCGATGGCTGCGCAGGTCCTCAGGGCGCTTGCGCGGGCTCATGGCGGACGCCGCCTACTCCATCAGCGGCACGTTGGCGGACTTGATCACCTTGGCCCACTTGTCGGTCTCGTCGGCGATGACTTTGCCGAAGTCGGCCGGCGTGCCCGGAATCAGGATGCCGCCGAGCTCGGCCAGGCGCGCCTTGATCTTGCCGTCCTGCAGCGCGGCGTTGATCCCCTTGTTCAGCTTGTCGATGACCTCGGGCGGCGTGCCTTTGGGTGCGCCCATGCCGAACCAGGCGCTCGCCTCGTAGCCGGGCACCGTCTCGGCGACGGTCGGCACGTCGGGCAGCGCCTCGGAGCGTGCGGCCGTCGTGACCGCAAGCGCGCGCAGCTTGCCGGCCTGGATGTGCGGCAGCGACGACGGCATGTTGTCGAACATCACCTGCACCGTGCCGGAGATCATGTCGGTCAGCGCCGGGGCCGAACCGCGGTAGGGCACGTGGGTGAGATCGATGCCGGTCATCGACTTGAACAGCTCGCCCGACAGGTGCACCGATGTGCCGCTGCCGGAGGTCGCCCAATTGATCTTGCCCGGGTTGGCTTTGGCGTAGGCGATGAACTCGGCCACCGTCTTGGCCGGAACCGCGGGATTGACCTCCATGACGTTCGGCACCCGCATGAGGCCGGCAGAGGGGCGATGTCACGGATGACGTTGAAGGTCAGCTTGGGATAGAGCGTCGCGTTGATCCCGTGGGCCGGGTTGACCAGCAGCACCGTGTAGCCGTCCGGCGCGGCGCGGACGACCGCTTCGGTGCCGATGTTGTTGCCGCCGCCGGGCCGGTTTTCGATCACGAATTGCTGGCCGAGATGCTCCGACAGATAGCCGCCGATGATGCGCGCCAGGATGTCGGTCGAGCCGCCGGCCGGGTACGGCACGATCCAGTGCACCGGCCGCGTCGGGTAGTCGGGGGCGAAGGCCTCGCCGATGCCGGCAAGCCACAGGCCCGTGAGGCACAGGACGAGAAAACGAAGCGGTTTTACACGCGATGTCATGGCGCTCCTTCCAGGCAAGCTGCGGCGCATCCCTTCGATGGCGGCGATGCATCAGCCAGCCGCCGCGCGAAGGTAGCAATTAACATCATACGGCGAAACGGGGACAATGCGACCTTAAGATTATATGCCGTTCACTGCGTCCGGCCGATGAACCGGTCCATCCCGATATCGGCCTGCCACATGCGCCGATGCGCTTCCAGCATGTAGGGAAGCGCGCGTTTGCGCGACTCCACCACCCGGTCGTAGTCGGCGATGAAGTGGCGCATGAGATCGGCCACCTCGCGACGCAGGGCGTCTTCGTCGATGGTCTTGAGCTTGCGCTCCTTGATCACTATCCGGCCGTCCACGATCACGCTCTCCACGCCGCGGCCGGCCTCCGTGTACACGAGCTGACGCGCGGCGCTGTTGTAGGGAAGATAGGCGACGTCGTTGAGGTCGATGAGGACGAGGTCCGCCTTGTAGCCCGGCCGGATGGCGCCGAGCCGGCCGGCAAGACCGGCCGTGCGCGCGTTGCCGATGGTCGCATGGCGCAGGACCTCGTGCGCGAGGCCCGGACCCGGCTCCGGCTCGCTGACCGCCGCCAACAGGCAGAACAGCTTCATCGCCTGGAACACGCTTTGCACGTCGCTGCCGCTGCAGTTGTCGCAGCCGAGCCCCAGGCGCACGCCCGAATCGCGCAGATCGCACACCGGTGCGATGCCGCTCTTGAGCTTCATGTTGCTCAAGTGATTGAGGACGATGCCGGCATCGGCGGCCGCCATGCGATCCATTTCGCGGCGGGAGATCCATACGCTGTGGACGATGTTGAGCCGCGGTCCAAGCAGGCCGACGCTGTCGAGATACCCGATCAACGATCCGCCGTGATGCGCGAACTGCTCGCGCGCGATCAACACCTGACCCCTGGTCTCGTAGACGTGGGTGTACACAGAGAGGTCGTGCTTGTCGGCAAGTTCGGCGCAGCCTTCCAGCATCTTGGGCGTGCAACGCTGCGGCGCGAACGGCGCGATCGCCCAGTGCAGCCTGCCGCCGGCCGGGTGGCGTCTGAACTGGTGCTCGAGGTAGTCGAGCTGCTCGCGGATCGGCCGCCCCTCCGTTCCCAACATCTGCTGAACGTCGGGCGGCAGGCTCTCCGTGTGGCGGACCATGGCGATGGGAGGCACGTCCCACACCATGGGCGAGAACACGACTCGGATGCCGGCCTCGCGATAGGCCGCGATGACGACGTCGGTGTTCGCGTCGTCGAGCGGAACCAGACCCAGCATGTCCTGCACGGTGGTGATGCCGCAGCGGAGCGACTCGACCGCGCCGACCAGGGTGCGCGCGCGCACCTCCTCCTTGCTGCGGTTCTGCCCCATCGGCAGCGTGTAGAGCAGCCACATTTCGAGCGGCAGCTCCTCGAATAGTCCGCGGCACAGCGTGTCGTGCGAATGGTAGTGCGCGTTGATGAGGCCGGGCACCACCAGCCGGCCGGACGCATCGACGACCTCGTGCGCTCCCTCGATCGCGAGATCGGCGCCGACCGCGACGATGTCCCCGCCTTCGATCAGGATGTCGGCGGCCGCCGGCTTATGGACGTCGCCCTCGTGGTCGTAGACCTGGCCTCCGCGAACCAGCAGCCGTTGCGTGCCTGCCATGGACTTCCTCTCGTTTGCGCGTCACGGAAACCGAAGGTCAATACGTAGCCCGCATTGAGCGTCAGCGAAATGCGGGGGCGGTTCCCGGATGTCGCCAACGCTCCATCCGGGCTACAGCCGCCGCCGCATCTCGACGCGCCGCTCTCGGTCCGCTACAGCCATGTCCCCCATCATGAAGGCTGTCATTCGATGGCGAACCCTTCATCCGACAGTTGGATCGGTGCGCGCCTGCTGCGCAAGGAGGATGCCCGCTATCTCCTCGGCGCCGGCATGTTCATCGCCGATATCCGCATGCCCGGCCTGCAGGACGTCGCCTTCGTGCGCAGCCAGGTGGCGCATGCCCGCCTGCGGCGGGTCGTCAAGCCTCCGCATGCCGTCGAGCGCGTCTTCACGCTGGCCGACATAAGCCCGATCAATATTCTCCAAGCCGGCCCGGAACTGGCGGCGTTCCGCCATGGTCCCTTTCCGCCGCTCGCCGACGAGCGCGTGCGCTACGTGGGCCAGCCGATCGCCGCCTGTCTCGGACCAACGCGAGCCCAGGCCGAAGATCTGGCCGACCAGGTGTCGCTGGACATGGAGGAGCTGCCGGCCGTCGTCGATTGTGTCGCGGCGATGCGCCCGGGCAGCGCGCGCCTGTTCGATGCGTGGCCCGACAACGCCTTCATCGCCAGCACCGTGAACGAGGGCGACGTCGCGTCGCTCGCCTCCGCGCCCATCCGGCTGCGGCGGCAATTCCGGACCAACCGGCAAGCGACCGTCTCGCTCGAGTGCCGCGGCGTGCTCGCCTATTGGGATCACCGGCTCGACGAGCTCGTCGTCTACCTGTCGACCCAGGGCGGCCACGTGAAGCGGATTGGCCTCGCCCAGGCGCTCGGTCTGCCCGAGCACAAGATCCGCGTCATCGCGCCCGATGTGGGCGGCGGCTTCGGGGGAAAGAACCGCATCATGCCCGAAGACATGGCGGTCGCCGCCATGGCGCTGAAGGTCGGGCACCCGGTGCGGTGGATCGAGGACCGCCGCGAGCATCTGCTCGCCTCGGTGCACGCGCGGGACCACACTTACGACCTCGTTATTTCGGCGGATCGCGACGGCCGTCTGCTCGGCCTCGAAGGCGACGTCCATATCGACGCCGGCGCCTACGCGCTGTGGCCGACCGGCGCCTTCATGGAAGCCAGCATGGCGGCGCGCAACCTGACGGGCCCGTATCGCATCCGCCACTTGAACATCAACACGTTCACGGTCGCCACCAACAAGGCGCCCATGGGCCCTTACCGCGGCGTTGCGCGGCCGGGCGCCTGTTTTGCGATCGAACGACTGGTCGACGAGGTGGCGCGCGAGCTCGGCCGCGAGCCGATCGAGCTGCGCCGCCTCAACATCGTCACTGCCGACGAGCTTCCCTACCAGACCGCCGCCGGCATGCGGCTCGATACCGGCGACTACCTAGCCTCGTTGAACAAAGCCGTCGAGATGGTGGACCTGCCCGCCGTCCGCAGCCGCCAAGCCGCCGGCGAGCCGGACGGCAGGGCCATCGGCATCGGATTTGCGTTCTACACCGAGCAGAGCGGCCATGGCCAAGCCGAGTGGCTCAAGCGAAAATCGCGCGTGGTGCCGGGATACGAGTCGGCGACCGCACGCATGCTGCCGGACGGCTCCGTCGTGCTTCTCGTCGGCGTCCAGAATCACGGCCAGGGACACGAGACCACGCTCGCGCAGATCGCGGCCCATGAGCTCGGCATCGATCCCTCTCGCATCTCGGTCCGCTATGGCGATACCGCCACGACCCCCTTCGGCTTCGGCACGTTTGCGTCCCGTTCCATCGTGTTCGCCGGAGGCGCGGTCGCCAAATCCTGCCGGGCCTTGATCGAGAAGGTGCGGCGCATCGGCGCTCATCTGCTGCAGACCGAGGTTGCCCAAACGCGCATCGAGGCCGGAGCGGTTCACGGGCCCTCCGGCGCGGTCAGCTTCGCCGAGATCGCGTATGCGGCCAATGTGCGCCAGGAGCTGCTGCCGGCCGGGATGGATCCGTTGCTGGACGTGACGGCGACCTATGAGCCGACCGAGTCGGGCGGCGTGTTCTCCTACGGCACCCATGCGGCGGTCGTTGCCGTCGACCCCGACAGCGGCGTGGTGGAAATCCTCGACTACGTGGTCGCGGAAGACTGCGGCACGATGATCAACCCGATGATCGTCGACGGCCAGATACAAGGCGGCATCGCCCAGGGGATCGGCACCGCGCTTTACGAGGAGATCCCGTATAATGAGATGGGGCAGCCGCTGGCCACGACCTTTGCCGACTATATGGTGCCGTGCGCGCCTGAGATTCCGACCGTGCGGATCGCGCATTCGGTGACCCCGGCGCTCGCCACCGAGTTCGGCGTCAAAGGCGTCGGCGAAGGCGGCGCCATTGCGCCGCCGGCGGTGATCGCCAACGCGGTCGCAGACGCGTTTGGCGACATCGGGGCGAGCTTCAACGAGGTTCCGCTCACCCCGCGCCGCGTGTCCGAGGCGGTCGATCGCGCGCGGCGCGCGAAGGGCGTTGCATGAAGGCCGCGCCGTTCGATTACCTGCGCCCCGACACGGTCGCCGAGGCGTGCGCCGCGCTCGCCCAGGACGGCACGACCACCGCAGCGATCGCCGGCGGGCAGTCGCTGTTGCCGATGCTCAATCTCAGGGTCGCCGTCATCGACCTCCTGGTCGATATCAGCCGGCTCGAAGAGCTCAAGGACTTCACCGCAACGCCGGCCGGTCTTCGGATCGGGGCGCTCACCACCCATGCGGCCGTCGAAGACGGCAAGATCCCCGACGTGTCGGCCGGGTTGATGCGGCGGGTCGCCGGCCAGATCGCCTATCGGGCGGTCCGCAATCACGGAACGATCGGCGGCAGCGTCGCCCTCGCGGACCCCGCGGCCGATTGGCCCGCCTGCCTCATGGCGCTCGGTGCCGATGTACGGATCGCGGGCCGCAACGGCCTACGCTCCGAGCCGGTCACGGAGTTTGTTCAGGACGCCTATTCCACGTCGCTGACGGCCGGCGAAATCATTCTCGGCTTCGATCTACCCCGCGCACCGCTACGCTGGGGCTTCGCCAAAGTGACGCGCAAGAGCGGCGCGTTTGCGGATTCGATCGCATTCGTCGTTGCGCGCGGCGAAGGCGGACCTTTGTCGGTGGTTCTTGGCGGTACGTCCTCGCGCGCCCGTCTGCTCCCGACGGTGGCCGAACATCTGCGCGCGGGGAAAAGCGCCGAGTCCCTGCGGCCGGCCATCGCCAAGGACCTGGAGGTCCAGGTGCCGGACGCCGATGCTTATCAAACACGGATGCACACGGCGACCATCCTGCGCGCCGTGCGCGAGCTGCGGGCTTGAATGATTACCGTTGCGATCGAGCTGAACGGGAGCAAGGTCACGCAGGCGATCGAGCCGCGCGAGACCCTTGCCGATTTCGTGCGCGAGCAGTGCGGCCTGACCGGGACGCATCTCGGCTGCGAACACGGCGCCTGCGGCGCCTGCACGGTCTTGCTGGATGGCGAAGCGGCGCGCGCCTGCCTGATCCTCGCCGCCATGTGCGACGGACGCTCCGTGCTCACCATCGAAGGCCTGCGCAACGATGCAACGATGGAGCTGCTCCGCCGCCATTTCCATGAGTGCCATGCGCTGCAATGCGGCTTTTGCACCCCCGGCATGCTGGTCGCGGCGCGCGACATCCTGCGACGCATAAGACGCCCGGACGAACCGACGGTGCGCCATGAGCTGAGCGGGCACATTTGCCGCTGCACCGGCTATACCGGCATCGTCAATGCCATCGTCGCCGCCGGGCGGGAGATCGACGGCACGTGATCTCGCGGGGGACGACTAGTGCGGTGGATTTGAAGTTCCTATCAGATCGTGCGGCAAGGTCCGTATAGGAACTTCAAATCCAAAACCGCACTAGAAACATATACTTGCTAGTGCTCCTGATCGTGCGGCAAGGTCCGTATAGGAACTTCAAATCCAAAACCGCACTAGAAACATATACTTGCTAGTGCTCCTTTGATTCCGAAGTTCGCACGAGAGGGTGCCGCGAAATGATGCGAACTTCGGAATCGGAGCACTAGAGTTTGTCGTCATTGCCGGGCTTGACCCGGCAATCCATCCATCTGAACTAAATCATCTTTTCTGATGGATGCGCGGGTCGAGCCCGCGCATGACGATTCAATTCAATTGGAAAACACTCTAATGCGTCGCTCAATGTCTGCCTTGCTGAGCCTTGATCTCGTTGAATTTGGACAGCGCTCGTTCAAATTTGTCATTGAAGAGCCACATCGCGTCGAGAATTTCGCGCAAGGTTGCCGATGTTTTTGCCCTGTCGGCTTGTCCAAAGGTGAAGATGCTATTGTTGCGCAAATATCCCATTATCGTCGGATCAGAAATTTTGTATTGGGCCAGGTTGCCTGATTTGAGAGCGGACTTGGTGGGACTGGGAATAATTTGGATGAGCTCAAAAAGCTTCATTTGATCGATCGGATTTGGCAATGCTTTCACGATCGCCGGTATTTGCAAGAAAAGCTCGGCGTGTGCGTTCATGAGGGCGTCTCTCACGGCGGTCCAGTGATTGAATCGATGATCCAGATTGCCAACCCGCGCCTCTTCTTTGTCGTCGCGGGCGCCCAGTGCCGGATCAAAGGCCGTGATCGACCTTTTGATCGCTGCCCATCTCCTTTGACCATTTTGATCTTCAGATATGCCTGCTTGCAAACTTCCCTTGTACTTATTCGAGCGCGCATTCCCGATGTTCTGATTGCCGTTTGTCTCGGCAAAGAAAAGGCCCAAGCTGATACGGCCTGCCACGTCGGCATTTGCCGCATCGAGGCCCTTGGCTCGTCCAATACCCTTTCCCAAGTCGACAACGTCATTAAATGGAGTATTCGAGTTTTGCGCATTGACGGGCGGCGCCTGCATGATGTTGAAGAGATTTGTATACTCATCGAGAAGCGGCTCATTGTCGGCATCGAAGTAGGCTGGAGGAATTCCAAATTTATTGGGTCTGCCGAGTTTGGACGGAACCGCGTCCGTGAGATCTCTATACGCGCTCATCATGTTGTTGCGAGCAAGATAAAGTGCTTGGCCCGGCAAGTTCGGCAGCTGTTGATTCGAATTGATCTGCGCGCGGCGCTGGCGCAAGACCGACTTGAAGTCGTTTACTGCCTTGTTGTACGTATCGAGCGCATCCGACTGTGATTTGGTGAGTGCGGCCGGCTGACCCTGAGCGGGGGAAATGAAGCTGAGATTGCCGATGTCGGCCGGGATGAGCGACGTGAGCATGTTGGCGATCGGATCGATGGCGTTGACAACCGCCAGCGTGAACAAGAGGGCGAAAGCAAGAGCTGCCGCACGCATCAGTTAGTGCCTCCGGCCGGCGCGTAAGTCGGTGTTCTGCACTGCGACAGTCCGCCACTGCCCATTAAGCTTGCGCACCACGCGGGTACCGATGCTGGTGCGCTCGCTCTCCTCAATGTCGCCGTATATGTGGAACCGCGAATGCACGATCGCCACGTCCGGCGCGAGAAAGCGCACATGCATTTCCGGTGTCTCGCGGGTACTCGATCGAAACGGCCCGTTGGCGCCGTGCAGGCGCCGCATCAAGTCGCGGAAGTCGGCGCGGGTCTTGGTCCATGCGCCGTTGACGGTAACGAACTGGGCATCGTCGACCAGCGACTCGATCATGCCGTCCGCGTCGTGTCGGCCCCATGCGTCGTTGAACCGCAATTCAATCTCGCGGATCGCATCTTCATCTGCCATGGTCATGATAACCTCTCCCCTCTTGTCGCGGTCCATGCTCCGCGGGACTATTTCTCCACTACCACATCGTCGGCCTTCCGGCCCATGTGGTCGCGAGGGTGCGATGATAAGTCGTCGAAATTTGCTCAAGGGTTTTTCTGCCGTTGCGCTGACTGCTCATCAAGTGAGTCGTGCCATCGGGCAAGACCCCATGCCCCGTTCGGTGCTCGATACCGGGAAAAAGGGCGTCATGCTTATGAACCGGATCGGACCGTCATCGTCCGAGCTGTATATCGCCAATTCCGATGGAACCGGCGAGCGAAAACTCTTGAGAGAGTCCGTATTCGACTATCACGCATCCTATTCCGCGGACGGCAAATGGATCGTCTTCACTTCGGAGCGCACCGGCCTTGGCCAAGCGGATATCTATCGGGCTCGTTCAGATGGTACCGAGATCGAGAGGCTGACTGATAGTGAGGCGGTGGATGATCAGGCTGCGCTCTCGCCGGACGGGACGTTGGTTGCGTTCGTTTCAACCCGCGACACGTACAAGGCCAACATCTGGATTCTCGATCTCGAGACGAAGCAACTCCGCAATCTGACAGGACAATCCGGCATACAGGGTGACCCAAACAAGCCCGGCGGCTTCTTCCGGCCGTCGTGGTCTCCAGACGGCCAATGGCTCGCCTTTTCCTCCGATCG
>WNGA01017292.1_pt1 | contig 18568 bp, 18 predicted proteins | sample 5400061 | NCBI WGS metagenome assembly WNGA01 (sample SAMN13153366, study PRJNA577476) | soil metagenome | isolation source: 100 cm soil or saprolite under grassland replicate 2 | place: USA:California | collected 2016-06-15 | reverse complement strand
GCCGCGACGAGCTGGCTGAGTTGCTGTGGACCGATGACCTACCGCAGTCGTGGAAGCAGCTCGTGCGGGGTGTGATCGCCCAGATACGGGTCGCGCTCAGGGAAGCCGGCGTGTCTCCAACCGAGGCGTTGACGACGGCGTTCAGCTGCTACCAGATCCAGCTGCGTCCCGGCACCGAGGTTGACGTCGAGCAGGCCGCGGACGACCTCAATGCCGCGCACAGTTCGCTGCGGACCGGGGACCACGAAATGGCGCGCCGGCTAGCTTCGGAGGCCACCAGGGTTGCCGCCCGCGGGCTCCTGCCCGCGGCGCGAGGCCTGTGGATCGAGGCTCAGCAGGCCCATCTGCGCGACCTCCACCTCCGGGCGCTCGAAGCGCTGGCCGAGGCGTGCCACGCGGCCGGCGACCACGCCGCGGCGATGGACGCAGCCGAATCAGCCGTCGCGCTCGAGCCATACCGCGAGTCCGCGTACGTCCTTCTCATGCGAGCCCACGCCGCAGCGGGCAATCGGGCGGTGGCGCTTCACGCGTATGAGCGCTGCCGTGACCAGCTCCGGGAGCAGCTGGGTGTGGAGCCGGCACCGTCGACCGAAGCCGCGTACGTCGAGCTCCTCCGCACCGATTCCGGACCCGCCGTCGCGCACCCCGGAGTCGCCGGCTCGCGGTTCATCGGCGCGCCAGAACTCCCGGCATCGCTGCAAGCCCTCCGCCACGGTCCGCTGGTGGGCCGTGATGCCGAGCTGGCCTCGACACGCGAGTTCCTCGACAGCCGCTCTCCCACTGTCGGTGTGTTCATTGGGGGTGAGGCAGGGATCGGAAAGAGCCGGCTGGGAGCCGAGCTCGCCGCCGGCGTCGCCGAGGACCGGGCCCTCGTACTGCACGGCACGTTCGACGTGGAAGGCAGCGAGCCATTCGGTCTGCTCGGGGACATGGCCGCCGCGGCGGTGCGCCTGCTTCACGACAACGACGTCGCGGTGCCCGCGGAGGCGGCGTTGGCACCACTGGTCCCGACACTCCGTCGACCATCCGAGGCCGTGCCGGCACCAGCTGGCGATCCCGTAGAGGTGCGGACCGCGCTCTTCGAGGCGGTCGTAGCGCTTCTCATCGAGGCCGCCGCCATCCGCCCACTGGTGCTCGTGCTCGACGACATCCAGTGGGCATCGGTGCCGACGGTGTTGCTCCTGCGCCACATCGTGCGAGGAACGGCGGGCGCCCGGCTCACGATCATCGCAACGTTCCGCGACGAGCCCGCCGGGCTATCCGAACCGATCGTCGAGCTGCTCGCCGACGCGGCGCGATCGGGTGCCGTGCGCCGGCTTTCCCTGCGGGGGCTAGACGTCGGGGCGCTCACGGAGCTCATCCGCCTGTCCGGCGATGACCAGCTTCACGATCAGGCGGGGGCCCTCGCGCGGGACCTGCACGAGACGACGGGCGGAAACGCGCTGTTCGCCCGCGAAGTCATACGCCATTGGAACGACGGCGGGACCGGCGTGCCGCCCGCCGTCGCCGACATCGTTCGCGCCCGGCTGCTCCCCCTCTCACCCGCCGCTCGGCGAGTGGTCGCGGTTGGCGCCGTGGTCGGCCCGACCTTCGACGTCTGGCCGTTGAGCGAGCTCACCACGCTGGGCGACGACGCGATCCTCACCGCGCTCGAAGAAGCCGCCGGCGCCGGGCTCGTCGGCGAAGTCCCAACGGCCCTGGACCGCTGGCGCTTCGCCCACGAGGTCGTCCGCGACGTCATCGCCGCGGAGGTGTCGGCGGGGCGCCAAGCCCGCATTCACACCCGCCTGGGCCTCGCTCTCGCGCGGCGAGCGGACCCCGCGCTCGCGGGGGAGATCGCCGTCCATCTCCTGGCCGGCACCCCGGATCGGCGGGCCGAGGCCATCGACTGGCTGGTCGCCGCCGCCCAGCACGCGCTCGACGGGCTCGGGTTCGAATCAGCGGTCGCGTATTACGAACGCGCCGTTATCGAGAGCGAGCACGAGATCCGCGCCGCGCCCGGGCGAAGCTTCCAGCTGCGGCTCGCCCTCGCAGAGGCGCTCCGCCTCAGCGGATCCGGCACGCAGGCAAGAACCGCGTTGCTCGCCGCCGTCGACCTGGCGCGGCAAGTGGGCGATGCCGACCTGCTGGCGACCGCCGCAATCGCGCTCGCCACCGTGAGGACACCCCGGAGCTCGGGACGGCCCAGCTCGACCATCACCGCGCTGCTCGAGGAGGTGCTCCAGCAGTTGCCCGAGACGAGCTCCCCAGTCCGAGCCGCCGTGATGAGCCACCTGGCGATCCAGCTTCAGCTCGGCAACCAGTACGCCCGTGCGTCCCGGCTCGTCGCTGAGGCCGAGCGGATCGCAGAGAGGCTGGAGGACCCGTCGATCGACTTGTTGACCAGCGCCGTGGTGGCAGGACAAGCGACCGATCCACTGGACAACCTCGCCCGAAGCCGCCGATGGCTGGACGCGGCCATCCACGTCGGCGACGAAGACCACGAGACGTGGGCGCGGATCATGTTGGTGTGGGCAGCCACCGCCTCGGGCCACCTCGCCGAGGCCCGCCACGAGGCACTCCAGTTCGAGCATCGGGCGAGGGCGCAGCAGCGAACAAGCCAGCTGTGGTGGCCGACCGTGTGGGAGGCATCCCAGGCGATCGCGGAAGGCCGCTTCGGAGACGCCGACGGGTTGATCGATCAGGCACGGCTCCGCGGCGCCAGTCCCGAGGGCATGTCATCGGCGGTGCAGATCTGGTTCCTGCGGGCGTCGCTCGAACGGCTCACCGGCGCCCTGAGCAAGGAGCTCGTCGCCGAGTTCGAGCAGTTCCGCCACAACCTCGATGATGCGTCTCGGTTGGCGGCGCTCGACGTGTGGGTCCGCTGGTACGGCGGGCAACGGGACGACGTGACTGCCCAGCTCCGCTCGGTATCGCCCTTGACGCTGCTGGGCGAGCACGACGGCAACCAGCTCGCTTACGCAGGCATGCTCGCCGAAGTGGCGGCTGCCGCCCACCCCGAACCGAAGATGCTCGATGAGCTGTCGGCCTGGCTGCGGCCCTTCGCCGGCCGCTACCTCGTCCTGGGCTACTGCGGCGCCGTCTTCGGCTCGGTGGACCGGACGCTCGCACTGTTGGCCACCGCCGCCGACCGTCGCGACCGTTCCCGTGCCGATTTTGCCGCCGCGCTCCGATCCTTCAGCGGCAACGGCGCGGCGGCGTGGGCCCAACTGGTCACGGACGAACTGTCCGCCCTCGACCCCAGCTGACCGTTGCTCGACCCGGGACGGTGTGAGCGGATGAAGCCCGCCAGAGCCCGATCGACGGGACGTCTACACCTCGCCTACGGTCATCACCCTCTCGAAGCTCGAGCACGTGACCTACCAGGTTGGGGTCCTGTACTTCAGCGACGCGGGGGATACGCCGACCACCGCCACGGTCCTCGTCGGGCGGGCGGGGAGCTCGTGAGCGAGATGACCACCGAGTTGCCAGGCCCCCGCTATTTCTGGACCGTCGCCGCCGTCGCCCTGGAAGGCCGGGAGATAACGGTCACCCCGATCGACGAGGTGACACCGCTCTGAGCGGCGCGCTCAGTCCACATCGGGTGCCGACGACATATGACGGAAACCGCACGCGTCAGAACATCGCGCCGCGGAAAGCTGGCTCTCACGCCGCCTGCGGGCCCCCCCTTTTTGCCTGTTCCCGGCCGCGTCGAACACGAAGGAGCCGAACCGGCCGTCGAACGCACCCGCCACTACCGCACCGACATCGACGCCGAGCACGAAATAGTCGGGCGCCGGGTGCCGGCCTCGAGGAGAGGGTCCATTGGCCCTACGCCGCGGCGGCGTCGACGCCCAGAGTCGTTTCATGATCATCGACGAGGGTCTCGAGCTCTTGTCCGAGGAGCAGGCTCGTGATCTGCTCGCGAGCGGTGAGGTCGGGCGCATCGGCATCACCATCGGGGCTCTTCCGGCCATCTTCCCGGTGAACTACCGCATCATCGACGGTGCGATCGTGTTCCGCACCTCGCCCGGGTCGAAGCTGTCGGCCGCGGCCGAGGGGGCGGTCGTCGCCTTCGAGGTCGACGACTACCAGCTCGCCGACCGCACTGGCTGGAGCGTGCTCGCGGTGGGCCGCGCCGAGGTCGTCCACGACCTGGCGACGACCTTCAAGGTCCTCGACTCGCACCTCCAGCCGCTGGCCGACGGTCGTCGCACGTCGATCGTCCGTATCGTGCCGACATTTCTGTCTGGTCGGCGGATCGTGCACGAGGCACCCGTCGCCTCAGCCTGACGCCGCACTCGGATCGTCGCGGGATCAGATCACCCGGCTGCGGGCGTTCCAGGGCACCGTGCGAGCCGCGGAGCTCGATGACACCCCGCTCTGTCCGCTCAGCCGCGACAAAACACTTCACGCCGATGATGGGCCGGCTGCCATCGTGCTTGCGCTGGTCGTAGAGGATCGACTCGTCCTGGATGCCACCTCGGGAATCGGGGAGCGCCGAACCTCTCCGCGTTCGCCGCCGCCAAAGCCGGCGTGGCCAGATCCACCGACACGCTGGCCAACAAAGTCCGCAAGCTCGGTGTGAGGTCACAACCCGTGGGTGGGGTCAGGCAGGATTGGCGGCGGGGTCCTCGGGCCCTTGGTCGAGCCGGAACGGCGGGTATTGGTCGGTCATTAGCGCGGCGTAGGGGATCACCCTGTAGATCCATCGCTGGAGCCCCATCACGAGGTCGAAGACGGTGCGGGGGTAGCGGCCGGTGAACAGCAACACCACCGCGGCTACCAGCACCAAGACGCCGACCAGGCCGGGCTCACCGCCGCCGGCCCCCCGGTTGCCCCACCACCATCCGAACAGGAAGCCGGTGCCGATGATGCCGACGACCACGTAGTGGGGGATCGCCAGCAGCCACCACTTCACCAGCACCAGGCCCCGTGAGAGCTGCGCCGGGTATGCCACGTGGAGGCGGGCAGGGTAGTCGGGCACGTCGGCCAGCGTGAAGGGCGGGTATCGGTCGGTGCCGAGCGCACCGTACGAGTAGAAGATGACCCGCCACGTCCAGCGCAGCACGCCGAGATTGAAGTCGAACAACCCCCGGGGGTAGCGGCCGGTGAAGAGGATGGCGAAGCCGGCGATCACCGTGAGCACGACGAAGGCGACCCACAGGACGAACAGCACCACGAAATGGGGGATGGCGAGCAGCCACTTCACGAGCCACAGCCATCGGCTGAGTGGCTCGTCGAGGCGCCCGCTGATTCGCACGGGGGTAGCGGCCGCCGCGTCCTCGGCGAACGGCCCACCGGCGACCGCGGCGAAGACACCGACGGCCGCCTCGGCCACATCGAGGTCGCCATCCCTTCGCGTGAGGCCCACCACGCCCGCCACCAGCAAGCCCACAGCCGCGATCAGCAGCACGCCGCCGCCCGAGAGCAGACCGATGCCCACGGGGAGCAGCCAGTCGACCTTGGCACCGACCGCCGCTTCCACGCTGACCCCCGGCGAGCCGTCGGCGTTCATCACGACCACCACCCACCGGCCCGACTCGAGCTCCCACTCGAGCGTCTGCGGCCCGGAGCCCTCCACCGACGCCGCCCAGAAGTCCTGCTCACCGGGTGGTTCGGGCGTGTCGGCGCCGGTCTCGTACTCGTAGGTGACGGCGAACGGGTCGAAGTCGACGTCCTCGATGCGGGCCCGGCTGACGTCGTTGAGATAGTCCTCGACATCGTCCTGGGGCCCGATGCCGACGAAGAGGGCGTGCTCCGCAACCGGCCCGACCTCGATGCGCACCGTGGCGAGGTCGCCGATGTTGAACCACCTCCGTCCCCGGTCGGTGCCGAGATCAATCCGGTCGGAGGTGATGGCGTGGGTCAGCGTCTCGAAGCGGTGCGCTCCTGTGGCGAAGAACCCCTCGTCGTCACGCTGAGTGATGTGTGCCCACGTCATGACACCGCCGACGAAGACGAGGGCCAGGCTGACGAGCACGAGCAGCGCCCCGATCACCACCATCACCACCCGGCCCGCCGGCACCGGCCGCCGCGGCGGCAGGGCGTCTGGCTCGGGAGAGCCTGGCCACGCTGGCGGTCCGGTCGGCGGAGGCGCTTCGGGCGGCGTCGTGTCGCTCACGGACCAGAGGCTACGACCGAGCCAGAATCACAGCCAGGACCCTCGTCAGCCCTGTGGACGCGAGCCACGAAACGACCGACGGCGGCCTCGAGGCAACAAGTTCGGGCGGCTGCCACCCGCCGAGAGTTCGAGCGATGCATCCAGGCGCGTGATACCGCGGCCGTTGAAGAGTCTTCGCCTACGACTATGCGCTCGTTCCCCTGCAACCCGGTGCCACAGTGATGCCACGAGAGCGCTGGCTCGCGGTCCTGCGGACTACCCCACCGGTGGAGCAGATCTCGATGTTGACGACGACTTCGCGGTGGCTCCAGAGAGTTCCGGATGGTGTTGCGCGCCCCGTGGATCCGTCGCGCCGGCGACATAGGCTGCTGGGTTCTGGATCGGGCACGATGCGACCCGCACTTCAGGACCGATCTACGGGGAAGGCCGAGACGACACGATGAAGACGGTGATGATCGTTGGCTTCGGTCGCCGGGACGTGAACAGCTCTTCTGGCCGCCCGTCGAGCGGCGACGAACCGCCCGTGACTACTGACTGGGCGGGCTCCACCCACATCGGGTTTTCGACGGAACGGCTGGTCCTCACGCCCCTGGTCCCTGACGACGCCGACAAGATGGTCGATGTGCTCGCCGATCAGGCCCTGCACGAGTTCATCGGTGGCGAGCCTGAGACGCTCGAGGGGCTTCGAGACCGCTATCGGCGGTTGGTCGCGGGTTCGTCACGGGTCGATGAGGTGTGGTTGAACTGGATCCTCCGACGCCGCTCAGACGATGAGCCCGTCGGCACCGTGCAGGCAACGCTCGTCGACGACGGCGGATCGTGGACAGCCCAGGTCGCCTGGGTCGTCGGTGCCGCGTGGCAGCACCAGGGGTACGCGTCTGAGGCGGCGCGCGCGTTGGTCGACTGGTTGCAGTCGCACGGCGTGGTCAGCGTGCTGGCCCACATCCATCCGGACCATCAGGCGTCGGCGAAGGTCGCGGACCGGGCTGGTCTTCGACCGACCTCCGACGAGGTCGACGGAGAGCGCGTCTGGCGAGCGGACACCCGGACCGTTTCGCGATGACCAAGGAGTGCAGATGGCCTCTCGTCTCAACCCGTACATCAGCTTCGACGGCGATGCTCGCCCCGCGATGGAGTTCTACGAGGGCGTCTTCGGTGGCGCCTTGACGTTGAACACGTTCGGCGAGATTGGTGGGCTGCAAGGCCCAGGCGCCGAGAAGATCATGCACGGCATGCTCGAAACCGAGAACGGGTTCACGCTGATGGGTGCAGACACGCCTCCCGGCGGCGAGCACAAGCCGGGCAACAACATCGCCGTGAGCCTCAGCGGCGACAGCGCCGATGAGCTTCGCGGCTACTGGAAGAAGCTGTCCGACGGCGGGGCTGTCTCGGTGCCGCTGGAGAAGCAGATGTGGGGCGATGAATTCGGCATGTGCGTCGACCGCTTCGGCATCACCTGGATGGTCAACATCGGCCAGCCTGAGGCGTAGGAAGCGGTCCCGGCTGACGGACGCGGGTTGGTCCGGCGAGGAGAAGCGAATGAACCAGCCAAGGGCCGAAGCAGCACTGAGGAAGCTCGAGCCGCTCGTCGGCGAGTGGACCCTCGAGGCGAAGCCGCCCGACGGTGAACCGTGGCCCGGTGGTGGTCGAGCCGTCTTCGAGTGGCATGAGTCGGGGGCGCACCTGATCGAACGCTCGACCGTCGAACTGCCCGAAGCGCCCGACGGTGTCTCGATCATGGGCTGCGACGCGGCCAACGGGACGTACTTCCAGCTCTACTCCGACGAACGAGGCGTGTGCCGCGTCTACGAGATGAGCATCGGTGACGGTAGATGGAAGCTGTGGCGCGACGGTGAGCCCTTTCCGCAGCGCTTCACCGCAACGATCAGCGACGACGGAACCACAATCACCGGCCGATGGGAGAAGGCGGAGGACGGCACGAACTACACCACCGACTTCGACCTGACCTACCGCAGAGTCAGATAGCGCGCCCTGTCATCGAAGGCTCTGAGCGGTCGCGCACCGGCGAACGCCTTCTCCCGCAAGGTTGCGGCGGAATGGGCAGACGATCGGTCCTCAGGTCTCCTCGCCGGCAGCGGCAGGTAATCGCGCCTGCACGCTGAGGCCGCCGTGTTCTCGAGGTGTGGCGTGGACGTCACCGCCGTGGGCGTGGGCGACAGATCGCACGATGGACAGCCCCAGTCCGGCGCCGCGGCTGGTCGACGCCTCGGCGGAGTCGGCTAGCCGTTCGGTGGTTTCCAGCCGGCGGAAGGGTTCGAACAGGCTGGCGACTTCGTAGGCCGGGACGGGCGGCCCGGTGTTGTCGACGGTGAGCTGCGCGTGGCCGTCGACGGTGTCGGTGGTGACGATGATCTCGCCGTGTTCTGCGACGTTGTAGCGGATGGCGTTGTCGATCAGGTTCTGCGTCAGCCGTTCCAGCAGCACCGTGTCGCCGGTGACGGGGGCGGACCGCAGATCGGTGCGGATCTCGATCTCGGCGCTGCGCGCCGCGATTTGCGATTCGGCGATGATATGGCGTGCGACGTCGGCGAGGTCGACTGGAATGCGGTCGGTGAGGCCCTGTTCGCTGCTGGCCAGGGTGAGCAGCCCGTCGATGAGTCGTTCGTGCCGTTGGTTGACGGTGAGCAGCGTGCCGGCGAGCCGACGGAGTTGTTCGTCTGCCTGCGGGTCGTCGATGGCGACTTCGATGAGGGCGCGGCTGATGGTCAGTGGGGTGCGCAGCTCGTGGGAGGCGTTGGCGACGAATCGGCGCTGGCTGTCGAACGACTGGTCCAGCCGTTCGAGCATGGCGTCGAAGGTGTCGGCGAGGTCTTTGATCTCGTCGTCGGGGCCGTCCAGCGCGATGCGTTCGTGCAAGCTGCGGTCAGCGACGCGGCGGGCGGTTGCGGTGATGTGCTGCAGCGGCTGTAACGCCCGGCCGGCGAGCAGCCATCCGAAGCCTCCGGCGGCAACCCCGACGACGCCGAGCGCGACGAGCGAGGCGATGAGCATGGAGTCGAGGGTTTCGTCGCGGTCCTGCTGGAACTGGCGGCGTAGCGCGTCCTGCGCTTCATGGGCGGCCTGTTGCGCGTCGGGCTCGGAGCTCGGTTCCGGCAGGTGTTGGGTGATGCCAACCCGGGCCGTCACCTGACGGTCGAGGGCCTGGCCCAGGATGACGTACATGACCGCTACCAACGCGGCGCCGGCGAGGAAGAACGCGCCGGCGTAGAGCAAGGTCAGACGCAGGCGGATCGTCGAACGCCACCAGCCGCGTGCGTTCGTCACGGGATGCGGTACCCGGCGCCGGGAACGGTGTCGATGATCGGCGGGTCGCCGAGCTTTCGGCGCAGCGTCATGATGATGAAGCGGACCACGCCCGTGAACGGGTGAACGTGTTCGTCCCACGCTTTCTCGAGCAGCTGTTCGGCGGACACCACGCCGCCGCCGGCCAAGAGGAGCTCGGCGAGCACGGCGAACTCCTTGCGGGACAACCGCACCGGATCGCCGTCTCGGGTGACGGTGCGGCGGTGCTGGTCGAGGCGGATGCCGGCGCGTTCCAGCACCGGCGGCGCGGCGGGTCGGGCGCGTCGTCCCAGCGCTTGGATGCGGGCAACCAGCTCGGCGAACGCGAATGGTTTGGTGAGGTAGTCGAGCACCACGACGTCGTAGTCGTTGACGGCGAGCCGATCGAGCGCCGCGTCGCCGTCGTAGACCACATCGACCGCCATCGCCTGGCGGCGCAGTCCGTCGGCGATGGTGTCCGCTAGCAGCTGCTCGTCCTCCACCACCAGCACGCGCACCACCCCATGGTGGCCCGCCCCGTGTGAGCGGGCTGTTAGGGAACTCCCTGACGGCGCGCTAACGCCCAAAGGCGTTCGATCCTGCCATGGGAACTGGATCGGCAGATGAAATGCGGACATCGAAAGACGACGGCCGGCCGAGGGCGAAACGCCAGCTGATGCGCCGGGTCCCGACCTGGGTGCGGGTGTCGGTGATCACCGCCGCCGTCCTGGTCGGGGTGCTGCTCAGCACGATGTTCTTGGGCGCCAGCGGCGTCGGCGATAGTGGTCGCTCCGGCGGCCACGGCTCGGGCGGCCAGATGGAGATGAATGGCGGCTCGGGCGGTGACCACAGTGGCGGCGATCACGGGCCTGGCGGTGACCACACGGGCGGCGATCACGGCTCTCGCGGTGAGCACGGCTCGTGGCCATGCCGCCGAGCGTGAGCGTCCCGACACGCCGACCGGCGACGCGGATCGGCGGCACGCTCGGCGCCGGACGCGCCTTGCGTCGCCGCATGCTCGTCCACCACGTGCCGCTCGCGGCTGTGAGTACCGCGGCATGCGTCGTGCTCGTACAGGTCGCGGGTCGGGGCTTCGCCATAGGCCGCCTGGCGTCGCCGACCGGCGACGTCGCCCTCGTTCTCCTCTCGGTGACGCTGCTCATCGGGCCGGTCAACCTCATGCTCCGCAGACGGAACCCGACCAACAGCTACCTGCGCCGTGACGTCGGAACGTGGACGGCTATCTGGAGCGTCGTGCACGTGGTCGTCGGCTTCCAAGGACACACTGCCGGCGCCTTCGGCTTCGTCGACTACTTCGTCGCCGACGGCCGGCCGCTGACCAACGACTTCGGCATGGGCAACTGGACCGGGCTTGCGGCCACCGTCGTCGTGGTGCTGCTGCTTGTGCTCTCCACCGACCGCTACATGCGCGAGCTCAAGTCCCGCCGCTGGAAGGACCTGCAACGACTGAACTACACCCTGTTCGGACTCGTCGTCCTGCACGCCGTCTACTACGGGGCGCTGAAGCGGGTGACATCCCCCTTCAGCCGCGTCCTCATCGCCGCCGTCATCGTGGTGATCCTCGGCCAGACAATCGGGATCTGGCTGTGGCGGCGCCGGAACGCGGGCCCCACGGCCACGCCTGGTCGCGGTCTCGGGAATTGAGACGGCACCCGGCAGCAGAGGAGCGCGGGATCGTCGGGGGTCGCGCAGCAGACCAGCCGGCACCGTCAGGCCGGCGTTGGGTGACATCGCGGCCCGCGGTTTCGGGTCGCGGGTTTTCGGCGGCGCGTTTGGTGAGAGCGGCTACGACAAAGCGGCCGCCCGGAACGCCGACTCGGTGACGGCGGGTACCGTGATCGTCACCAGCCTGTCGCGTCGATCTGTATCGCGATCGCCGTCGTTCGCTGCGGTCAGCTCCGCTCGCTCAGATCGACGTTGGGGCTGCTCATGGCCGGGGACGTCGGCTTACCCCTGCCAGTTCCGGGATGCGCCGGGTCAGTTCCGCGAAGCCGTCACCGGTCGCTTGGCGGATGAGCGGGATGGATGGAGCGAAGACCTCCCACGGCATGAGCATCTGTAAGGCGCTGGTGTAGTCGTGAAGCGGCGGCCGAGCACGGCGGCGCTGCGCCGATGGTGGTGTTCGACGTCGCCCGCGAACACCCAGCCGCCGAGCGGTTCGGGCGCTACTCGCCGACGCCACTCGGCTTCGAGCCGCTTCCAGAGCATCGCGGTGGACGACCCCAGGGGTGAGCGTGCGGGCGCGGCCCGATTTCGTCGTGCTCAGCAGTTCGGCCGACAGGGAACGCTCGATGCGCAGGACGCGGCCGTCGAGATCGGCGAACTGGAGCGCGGCGATCTCCCCGCGGCGGGCGCCGGAGTTGGCGGCGAGGCGGACCAGCAGCAGCTCCTGCTCCGCCAGACGCCGCCGCTGATCCGATCGCGGGCGGCCGTCGTCGTTCGCCACCGCGGCCAGCAGGTTCGCCTCCGCCGTCCACAACACCGACCGGAGGTCGCTGTCGGTCAACGGCCGGCGCGGTTCCATCCGGCCCGGCCCGCGCATGTTGCGGATCGGGTGATGGTCGATGATCCGCTCGTCGTACGCCCAGCCCACCGCGGAGCGCAACGCTCGGAAGCGACCGGCGATCACGCTCGACGTCGCCCCCTGCGTCTCCCACCGCTCGAACGCGGTCCGCAGCAGGCCGCGGCGTGATCGAAACGACCTTCGTTCACCGCCCCGAGGGGCGGCTGGCTTCGCCGGAGCAACTGGGGCCGCTTCGTGTGGGACCGGGCTCCGGCGACGTCGGCTGGCCTCGCGATGACGACGGCATATGGCGATGGACGTTCCACAGCCTCCGGCACGTGTTCGCGACATGGGCCCTCGACGACGCCCGTATCCCGATGGAGGACGTGTCCCGTCTGATGGGGCACTCCTCGACTCGGGTGACCCAGGACATCTACATCCACGTCCGCAACGACATGTACGACCGCTTCTTCAAGGCGACTGGTTAGTCCCGGAGCAGGATCGGCCGGTCGTAGATGTTGAAGCGCCCCGGATCTGGAGAGCCTCCACGGTTGGCAGCGATGCCGGGTGCATGCCGTGCGCAACATCTCGAGCAAGATCTCCAAGGCCGACGCCGAGATGGTCGCCGCCGCGATCCGCACGATCTTCGCCCAGCCCACGCCCGAGGCGGTGGCCGGTCAGTTCGACCGCATCGTCGCCACCCTCGAGCCCCAGTTCCCGGCGGTGGCCGGCATGCTCATCGACGCCCGCGACGACCTGCTCGCGTTCAGCGGGTTCTCGATCGAGCACTGGCGCAAGATCTGGTCCACCAACCCGCTCGAACGGCTCCACCGCGAGATCAAGCGCCGCACCGACGTCGTGGGCGTGTTCCCCAACGACCAAGCGATCGAACGGCTCGTCACCGCCGTATCGTCGAACAAGACGACGAATGGCCAGTGTCCCAGCGCGCTACCTCTCCGAGACCTCCATGGCCCGACTCCGCCAGAGTTCGCCGGCACTGCCGGCCACCGCCACCAAACGCAAGCGCCTCGCCAGCTGACCGCCCTACGATCACGCTCAGCCGGAGATCACTTCTCCACCACAACGAGGGACGTCATCGGCGCTGGTGGGACGGGGCAGGCGTGGGGTCTGATGACGAATGCGATGACAAGCAGTCTCGCCGTTCGGGCGACGGTGCCGTCCAGCAGGTGGCGGTTCTTCTCGACCGATCCCCGCAAGTGATCGTGGGGTGCAGCTGGCCGTCGTCGTCGACGGCACGACCCGGACGACGGCGAGGCGATGGCAGTTGCCGGCGAACAGCATCGCCGTCGGAAAGACGCGAGGGCGGTCACGGCCTCGGACAGCGGCGGCCGACGCAGCGGTCCTCAGGGCGCGAAGTCGTTGACCACCGTGAGGTCGATGAACTCCGGCGGCCCGTCGAAGATCTCGGCCATGGTCGCTCGTGCTGCCGCCAAGCCTTGTCGGCGGCGCTCGTCGCGTTCACGGGCCCGGGCCTTCTCTTCACTTTCGAACAGGACGAGCGTGTAGACCCGGGTCGGATCGTTCTGATCACGCATCGCCAAGGACCGCACCAGGCCGGAGCCCGGTTGTTCGACGGCGCGGAGCTGGTCGAACAGCTCCGGGAGGTCTGCGTCCTTGCCGTCCTTCAATCGCATGGTGATCAGCTGCGCCCACATGTCCGAACCCCTGTCGAACACGCCCACCCGGCGATGGTGCTCACGGCGCGGGAACCGCGTCCCGGTCGCCGAACGTGACGGTCGGAGCGCCGATGACGCCAGCGCGGCTCATCGCCTCGGCCAGCGACGGGTCGGCCATGAAGCCCTCGGCTGCGTCCTTGCTTGGGTAGTTCATCACGACCGCGATGTCGTTCGGGTGATCAACCGCCCGGTAGACCCGCTCGGAGCTGCACCCGTAGTCGCGCCGCACCGTGCCGTGCTCATCGAACAGCGGACGCCAGGCGTCGTAGTCCTCACACTGATGCTGAACGACGACGATGATCATGGTGGTCCCTTTCTGCTTGTGTGTCGCTCGAGGCCGAACGGGTCTCGAGGGTGGAGCGCCGTTCCCCGGTCGCGGGTACGTGTCAGGGCCGACGTCCGAGGAGGCCCATCAGACGATCGACCGTCGTCGCCGAGGACGGGACGGCGATCTCGCGACCGAACGCGCCATGGGCGCGAAACTCGTCGAGTGGGATGGAGGTCGCCCAGCCGTACACGAGCTGCGCGATGTCGCCGTCGATCGTCAAGCCGATCCCGGTCGCCTTGGCGATGTCCCAGTTGTGGACGACGACCTCTTCGAGGTTGATCAGGGCGGCGAACTCGGCGGGGAACGTGCCGAACGGGTACGTGCGGTCGCCTTCGAAGGCCTCGGGCTGCCGCCAGCTGGCGACGTTCTCCTTGGCTGCGGCCGCCACGGCGAGGCTTGGGTCGTCACCGATCACGTCGCCGGCGTCCTCGACGGCCGCGTGGCCTTGGTTGACCAGCGTGAACATCCACGTTGCGCCAAGGAGGTGGTTCAACGTCGCGCGCACGTCCCACCCGTCGCACGGCGACGGCGCCGCGAGCGCGGCGGCGTCGAGGCCAGCGACGAGCGTCGAGGTCTGCTCGTAGGAGCATTCGAGCGCGGAGACGACGTCCATTCGTCAGCCCTCGACGAAGATCTGGATCGTGTCGGGACGCACGCCGTCGTACTTCATCGCGTCGTCTGCGCCATCGGCCTGCAGCGCGCTCTCGAAGGTGGCGATGTCGGGCGTCTCGACGATCAAGCCGACGCGGTTGGACCCGTTCGGGTCGGTGAACGTGCGGGCGGTCAAACCCTTCGGCCCGAAGAACTCCTCGCGCTTCGGGGAGGCCAGCCAATGGTCGACGTCGTCGACCTCGTGGATCACAAGCAGCGTAGTCATGGGGCGATCGTGCGCCAGGTCGCGCGTCAGTCGCGCGTCACCGGCGGATCGTCGCCGCCAGCGCTTCAACCGGGCGCAGCCAGCTGCGAAAGCCGCCCGTTCGACACAGATCGAGCGCCTCGCCGAGCCAGACGTGCGCGGTCTCGTCGAGGTGGCCGACAGCGCGATGCCTCGCCTGCGCCAGGGCATAGAGCGTCGTCGCTCGGTGATAGGTCCACCCGAACCCCGTGGCCATGTGCAGGGCGGTACGCAGGTGCTCCTCGGCCTCGTCGTGCCGGCCGAGCAGCGATAGGAGCTTCCCGATGTAGGCAGCCACGGGACCCTGGCTCGTGATGCCGTTGAAGGCAACGTCACGGGCGAACGGCTCGATGACGGGCAGGAGCTGAGCTGCTGCAGCCTCGTCGCCCAGCTCGATCGTGAGCACGGCGTAGCCGATCACGGAGGTCATCCACACGTTGTCGACGGGAAGGGTCTCGAAGCCTGCGGACATCCCGAGCTGCAGGATCTGCTGGGCCTCGTGATCGCGGCCGACCGCCGCGCACACGATGCCGTACGCCAGCCGGAACGGGAGTGCTTCCGGGTTCTCGTGCATCGACTGCTCGACCAATGGGAGCAGCTCCTCGTGCTTGCCGGCAAACGTTCCGATCACGAAGTACTGGGCGGCGAACAACGTGAACGCGTCGGCCGCACCGATCTGCAGGCCGAGGTCGAGGTTGCGCGTAGCGAGCGCTTCTGCCTCTGTGAGCCGGCCCGCCATCATCGCGTCGAACGCGTCGCAGAGGCCGGTGATCCACCCGAGCCGCGGTTCACCGACCGATCGAGCGGTTGCTCGCAGCCGCGCCAGGCTCCGTGCCGCGATCGCAGGCTCGGCCGACTCGATCGCGACGCTGTACGCGGCATGGTGCGCGCCGAACTGCAGGCGCGGGTCACCGGAGCTCTCTGCTGCCGCCACCGTTGTCGCCGCGATCTCGGCGCGCCGGCGGCCGCTTCCCGGCGTCCACAACGCGGAGAGCACCGCAGGCCCCACGTGGGCGATCACCGTCGGATCGCCGCTGGCCTCGGCGAGCGTCCAGGCCTCGTGAGCCAGCGCGGTGCGGCGCTCGATCGCAGCGGTGTACACCAGGCTCTGGGCCAGGATCGCGAGCAGCCGCGCTCTCGTCTCGACGTCGTCCCGATCGGCGACGCGCACGGCAGCCTCGACGATGCCCAGGTACTCGGGAGCACGGTTGTCGAGCCGCATGAACCCTCGATCGCCCGCGAGAGCAGCGCGGACCAACGCGTCACGGTTTCCGCTTCGTCGCGCAAGGTCGGCGCCCCTGGCGAGCGTGTCGAACGCGTCCGCGTCACCGGCACGGTGCTTCGCATCGGCGAGAGACACCAACAGGTCGGCGCGTTCGCTCTCCGGACGGTGCAACGCCTCCGCCGCCTCGTGCGCGACGACGTAGTGCCCGGCGGCCTCCAGTGGCGCAAGGTGCGCGAGCGCATGGTCTCCAGCAGCGGCTGCCCAACGCAGAGTGTCCGCCGGCTGCCCGGCGAGCGAGCTGTGCCGCGCAAGCTGGACAACCACATCAGCAGCCTGTGCGCCCTCGCGCTCGATCAACACTCGGACTGCCCGTTTGTGCAGGCGGGCGCGGCTGGCCGGACCGATCTCGGCGTACAGCGCGTTGGCGACGAGCGCGTGCACGAAGCGCATGCGACGCCGCGCCGAGCGCACCGCCATCGTGAGGCCGGCTGCGGTCGCTGCGTTCAACGACGCCACGACGTCGCGCTCGTCGCAGTCGACCATGTCGATGAGCACGTCTTCAGGGAATTCGACGCCGAGTATGGACGCGGCCCTCAGGACCTCGACGACGTCGCCGCCCAGCGCGTGCACGCGACTCCACACGACCTCGCGCAGGCCCGGAGGCACCCCGTCGGCGGCGACGATGTCCGCTTCATCGGCGGCGGCCGCGTCCCGCACGTCGAGGCAACCCAGGTCACTCCAGTAACGGAGGAGCTGGGTGGCGTACAGGGGATTGCCGGCCGTTTCCTGCCCTAACCGACCGGTCAGGTGGCGCAGCGCGGCGTCCGGCGCCGCGCGCGTCGCGCCGACGACGAGCTCAGCCAACTCGGCCTCGTCGAGACCCGTCAGCTCGATGAACCGGCCTTCCGTACGGCCGAGGTCGGCGAGCGCCGACCGCAGGTCGTCCGACGCGGGCGCACCCGGGTCGCGCCGGCTGACGACGACCAGGACGGGAGCGCCTGCGAGATCGCGAGTGAGATGACGGAGCAACAACAGCGCGGTCGGCTCCGCCCACTGCAGGTCGTCGATCATCAAGACGAGCGGGCGGCGGGACGCGATGCGCCGCAACAGATCGGCCGAGGCGTCGAAAGACACGAACCGGGCGGTGACATCGTCGGAGTCGGTCGGAGGGGGCGCCGTCGCGACCCGCGTGGACAACCGAGGACACAGGCGCGCCAGCTCGCCGCCGCAACGGGACACATGCTCGGTCAGGAGCGAGAGCGGGACGTGCTCGACGCAGGAGTCGAGGACGGTCTTGAACGGCTCCAGCGGCGCGCCGGTCTCTTCACAGCGCCCGTAGAGGACGGTGGCGGCGGCCGACGACGTGACCGACCATGCGAACTCGGCGAGCAGCGTCGTCTTGCCGATGCCGGGCTCACCGGCGACGACGACCGCTCGCAGACCGCTCGACGCCACCAGCGCGAGCTCCGCATGCAACGCGGCGCGCTCGGCGGCGCGTCCGACGAGGGCGATCCGATGCGCCAGCGGGGCGGGGAGCGGCAAGTCGATCGCGGTCGATGGCGATGGCAGGCCGACCTCGGGCTCGATGCCGTTCCACCCGGTGGCGACGCGCCTCTCGATCCGCACGACCTCGGGCGACGGCTCCGTGCCCAGCTCCTCGGCGAGCAGCCCGCGATAAGCCTGGAAGGCACGCAACGCGTCCGCTTGCCGACCCGCGAGCGCGAGCGCGCGGATGAGCAACCCACGCGACTGGTCGCGATACGGATGGCGCACGATCTGGCCCTGTAACAGCGCTACCGCGTCCCCAGGCCGGCGGCCCGAGATGAGCGCGGCTGCATAGTCGTCGACGGCACCGGCGTGGAGCTCGGTGAGGCGCATCACATCTCCTGCGGCCCACTCCTCTCCGCTGAACTCCTCGAGCGGCGGACCAGTCCACAGCACCAACGCGTCCTCCAGCGCAGCAAGAGGGCGCGCCGAGTCCTGCGCATCCGCGACCGCGCGACAGAAGCGCGAGGCATCGACTTCGCACGCGAGGACATAGCCGTTGGCCGCCGTGACCAGCGCGTCGGACCCGATCACGGCACGAAGTCGGGCCACGGTCGTTCGCAGCGCGCCCGGGCTGATTCCAAGGACGTCAGCGAGCCATTCCGGCCGTAGCCGCCGCGGCGCATGGACCGCCAGGACCCCGAGCAACCGCCGCTGGGTCGCGCTTGGGACTCCGATCACCGCCCCGTCTGGCGCCACCGCGTCCACTCCCCCGAGCACGCGCACGAACGCGACGCCGGCTCGCTCCTCCGCCACCCCCACATGTTCGCATCGCTCGACAGACCGCGGTGGGCAAACGCGGGCGCAGGAAACCAGAGGCAGTGCGTGGTACGGGGCGGATCGACTGACGGCCACTCCGGGGCCCGTGTGAATCGCGCCCCGGCGCTCATCGAACCAACGCGGCGAACTGACGGGTGACCATCGGGTTGTCGGCGTCCCTCGGGTTCTCAACGCCGCCACCAGCGGCTT
>WNGA01018472.1_pt1 | contig 18569 bp, 16 predicted proteins | sample 5400061 | NCBI WGS metagenome assembly WNGA01 (sample SAMN13153366, study PRJNA577476) | soil metagenome | isolation source: 100 cm soil or saprolite under grassland replicate 2 | place: USA:California | collected 2016-06-15 | reverse complement strand
CGCTGGCGTAGCGCGCGAGGCGCTGCAGGTGGCCGGCGCGACGACGAGCCCAAATTGAACCTCGAAGCCTACCAGTTCCTCATCCCCCGGTTCTGGCCGGACGTGGTCGAGATCCTTCTCGTCGCGTTCGTGATCTACCGGTTCCTGCTGTTCCTGGTCGGGACGCGGGCGATGTCGATCGTCGTCGGCGTGATGTTTCTGTCGGTCGCCTATTTCGGGGCGCTGCTCGCCAAGTTCACCATGATCAGCGCGCTGCTCTCCTACGTGTTCACCTTCGGCGCGTTCGCGGCCGTCGTCGTATTCCAGCCGGAGCTGCGGAACGCGTTGGCGCGCCTCGGCCAGTCCCGGTTGATGCGGCGCTTCTCCCAGAGCGAGCGCCAGTCGGTGGCCGAGGAGATCGGCGAGGCGATGGACCGCCTGTCGCGCGCGGGCACGGGTGCCATCATCGCCGTGGAAGGCGATATCGGTCTCGAGGAGTTCATCTCGTCGGGGGTGCCGATGGAGGCCAAGGTCTCCGCCGACCTCCTGACGACGATCTTCACGCCCTACTCCCCGCTGCACGACGGCGCCGTGCTGGTCCGCGGCGACCGCATCATCGGCGCCGGCTGCGTGCTGCCCCTCACGCAGTTCAAGGTCGCCGACAAGTCGCTCGGCACCCGCCACCGCGCGGCGCTCGGTCTCTCCGAAGAGACCGATGCCACCGTGCTCGTGGTGTCGGAAGAGACCTCGACGATCTCCGTGGCGAGCCACGGGCTCCTGCACCGCCACCTCACCGCGCCCCAGGTGCGCGATCTCCTGTCCGGGGCGATCTCGCACCTCGAAGGCGGCGAACGAGTTACCGCGCCAGCCAGCTGACCCCCCGATTGTTTCACGCTGGGCGCCGGGCTATTTTTTGCGGTTATGGATTTTGGAGCCCTGCCTGAGCGGCTGGCCCACGTACGGGCCGAGATCGCTCGGCGGCAGGCGACGGCGGGTCGGACCGAACCGGTCACGATCGTCGCCGTCACCAAGGGCTTCGGGCCGGCTGCGGTGGAGGCCGCGCTCGCCGCCGGCCTCGCCGACGTGGGGGAGAACCGGGTGCAGGAGGCGCTGGAGAAGCTCGACACGCCCGCCGGTCGGCGTGCGACCTGGCATCTGGTCGGGCACCTGCAGCGCAACAAGGCGAAGCACGTCGCCGGGCGCTTCGCGCTGATCCACTCGGTGGACTCGCCCGAGCTCGCGGACGAGCTGGACACGCGGGCGGCGGCGCACGGGGCGAGGCAGCGCGTGCTGCTGCAGGTGAACGTGGCGGGGGAAGCGCAGAAGAGCGGCTGCGCGCCGGCCGACGCGCCGAGGTTGGCGCACCGCGTCGCGGCGCAACCGCATCTCGCGCTCGATGGATTGATGACGATCGCGCCGTTCACCGACGACCAGGACGTGCAGCGGCGTACGTTCCGCGGCCTGCGCGTGCTGCGGGACGCTTTGCAGGAGGAGGGCTTATGGCTGCCGACGCTCTCGATGGGGATGTCCGCCGACTACGGCACGGCCGTGGAGGAGGGGGCAACGGTGATCCGCCTGGGTACCGTCCTGTTCGGCCCGCGGGGAGCGGTGGCGACGTGAGTGCCGACGCGTTCCACCTCACACCGCACGACGTGCGCAAGCAGGAGTTCCGCCGTAGCCTGCGCGGCTACGAGCCGCTCGGTGTCGACGACTTTCGCGTGCGCGTCGCCGACGAGCTCGAGCGGATCCTGCGCGAGAAGTCGGTGCTCGAGGAGCGGCTGGCGGCGCTCGGGGAGCAGGTGGGCGTGTACCGGGAGCGCGAGCGCGCGATGAACGAAGCGCTCGTCGCGGCGCAGCAGCTGCGCGAGGAGACCCGCGCAGCGGCCCAGCGCGAGGCCCAGGTGATCGTGCGCGAGGCGGAGGCCGAGGCGCGGCGCGTCCTCGAGGAGGCGCGCGCCGCCCAGGGCGAGGTCCAGCGGCAGAGCGCGGACGTCGAGCGCCAGTTCCAGGCCTACGTGGCGGGATTTCGCGCGCTGCTCGAGCGCCAGCTCGCCGAGCTGCGTGCACTGGACGGCCAGCGGGGCGGATGATCGACGCGGCGGTCCGCGCCGTGCGGGCGCGGACGAGATTGGTCCCCGACGTCGCGATCATCCTAGGCACCGGGCTCGGGGGGCTCGCGCGCGAGGTGGCGGTGGAGGCGCGGATCCCGTACGGCGAGATCCCGGGCTTTCCCCTCTCAACCGTCGAGAGCCATGCCGGGGAGCTGCTGATCGGGACCCTCGCCGGCCGGCCGGTGGTCGCGATGCGGGGGCGGGTTCACTGCTATGAGGGCTACACGCCACAGCAAATCGGATTGCCCGTGCGGGCGCTCGCGCGGCTCGGCGCACGGACGCTGCTGGTCTCGAATGCGTGCGGCGGCATGCATCCCCTGTGGAGTCCCGGCGATCTCATGCTCATCGCGGATCACATCAACCTCCTGGGCTCGAACCCTCTCGTGGGGCCGAACGACGACCGCCTCGGCCCCCGGTTTCCGGACATGTCGGAGGCGTACGACGCGGGCCTCCGGGCGCTGGCGCGCGCCGTGGCGTTGGAACGGGGCATCACGCTGCGCGAGGGAGTCTACGTCGCCGTCACGGGACCGAATCTCGAAACCCGGGCGGAGTACCGGATGCTCCGCGCCCTCGGGGCCGACGTCGTCGGGATGAGCACCGTGCCGGAGGTCATCACCGCGGTGCACGTGGGAATGAAGGTGCTCGGGGTATCGATCATCACCGACCAGTGCCTCCCGGACGCGCTCGCGCCGACTTCCGTCGAGCAGATCATCGCCGTGGCGCGGGCCGCGGAGCCCGCGCTCACCGCGTTGGTGGGCGGCGTGCTGGAGCGCCTCAACTGATGGCCTACCCGCGCTTCGATCCCAAGCTCTCGGCCGACGCGTTGGAGAAGCAGCTCCTCGCGGCGTGGAAGCACGAGCGCTTGTTCCAGAAGACCCAGGAAGCCGCCCGCTACGGGCCGCCGTTCGTGTTCTACGAGGGGCCGCCGACGGCCAACGGGCGCCCGGGCATCCATCACGTGTTCGCCCGCACCATCAAAGATCTGGTGTGCCGCTACCAGACGATGCTGGGGCAGGGCGTGACCCGCATCGCCGGGTGGGACACCCACGGCCTCCCCGTCGAGATCGAGGTCGAGCGGATGCTCGGCATCTCGGGCAAGAAGCAGATCGAGGCGTACGGCGTCGAGAAGTTCAACCGGCTGTGCCGCGAGAACGTCTTCAAGTACAAGGCCGACTGGGAAACGCTGTCGGAGCGGGTCGCCTACTGGCTGGATTACGAGCATCCCTACATCACCTACACCAACGACTACGTCGAAACTGTGTGGTGGCTGCTCAAGCGCTTGTACGACAAGGCGCTCCTGTACCGGGGCCACAAGGTGCTGCCCTACTGCCCGCGTTGCGGCACCGCTCTCTCGTCGCACGAGCTCGCGCTCGGCTATGACGAGGTACAGACGAACTCGGTCTTCGTCACGTTCCCGCTCGCGGACGATCCCAACCGCCAGCTGGTCGTCTGGACCACCACACCCTGGACCTTGCTCGCGAACGTCGCTGTGGCGGTGCATCCGGACTTGGAGTACGGGGAATACGCGGTGAACGGCGTGCGCTACGTCGTGGCCGCCGAGCGGGCGCCGCACGTGCACGTGGGCGGCAAGCCGCTGGCCGCCGGGTCCCGAGTCGCCGGGTACCGCGGCCGCGAGCTCGTGGGGCAGAAATACCTGCGGCCGCTCGAGGTCGTGCCGCTGCCGCAGGAGGGCCAGCGGGCCACCGTCGTGGCCGGCGCATTCGTGTCCGCCGAAGAGGGGACCGGCCTCGTGCACATGGCCCCGGCCTTCGGTGCCGACGACTATGCCGTGGCGCAACAGTACGGCCTGGCGTTCGTCAACCCGGTCGCGCCCGACGGCACCTTCCAGGACACGCGCTGGCCGGAGATCAACGGCCGGCTCGTGACCGACAAGGAGACGAACCGGCTGATCATCGAGCGGCTGAAGCACGAGGGCCGCTGGCTCGAGACGCTGCCCTACACGCACACCTATCCGTTTTGCTGGCGCTGTGATTCGGCGCTGATCTATTACGCGCGCAGCTCGTGGTTCGTGCGCACCACCGCCGCGAAAGCACGTATGCTCGAGGTGAACGCCCAGGTCGCCTGGCACCCGCCCGAGGTGGGGAGCGGGCGGTTCGGCGCGTGGCTCGAGAACAACGTGGACTGGGCGTTGTCGCGCGACCGGTACTGGGGCACGCCACTCAACGTGTGGGAGTGCGATGCGGATGCGGAGCACCGCGAAGTCATCGGCGCCTACGCCGAGCTCGCGGAGCGTTGGGGGAAACGGCTGCCGAAGGATTTCGACCCCCACAAGCCCTACATCGATCAGTACACGTGGCGCTGCAAGCAGTGCGGCGGCACGATGCGACGCGTGCCTGAGGTAATCGACGCCTGGTTCGATTCGGGCGCCATGCCGTACGCCCAGTGGCACTACCCGTTCGCGCACCAGGCCGATTTCAAGGCGCACTTCCCGGCCGACTTCATCTGCGAAGGCGTCGACCAGACGCGTGGCTGGTTCTACTCGCTCCTCGCCATAGGGGTCACGGCGTTTGACGCGCTGGTCTACAAGAACGTGATCGTCAACGAGCTGGTGCTCGACGCGCAGGGCCAGAAGATGTCGAAGAGCCGCGGCAACGTCGTGAACCCGTGGGAGGTGATCGGGGAATACGGGGCGGACGCGGTTCGGCTGTACCTGCTCGGCCAGAGCCAGGTGTGGCTGCCGAAGCGGTTCGATCGCCGCCAGGTGCCCGATGTCACGGGCGGATTCCTCAACGCCCTCCGCAGCACCTACGAATTCTTCCGGCGCTACGCCGAGGACTGGAAGCCGCCCTTCCCCTCGGACGTTGCGGCGACGCCGTTCGAAAAGCGGCCGCCCGCGGACCGCTGGCTGCTCGCCCGGCTCGACGAAGTGGTGGGAGAGGTGCGTCGGGCGTGGTCGGATTACGACGTGACCGCCGGCGTCCGGGGGATCATGGACTTCGTCGGCGAAGATCTGTCGCGCTGGTACATCCGGCGGAACCGTCCGCGCTTCTGGGCGCCCGACCGGGCCACCGACGCGGTGGCGCTGGAGACGCTGCATGAGGTGCTCGTGACATCGGCGCGGCTGCTCGCGCCCGCGGCGCCATTCCTGTCCGACTGGATCCACCGGGCGCTCGTCGGAGCGTCGGTGCACCTGGCGCCCTTCCCGACCGACCTGGGCCGCCGGGCGCCGGAGCTGCTCCAGGCGATGGCCGCGGTGCGGAAGCTCGCCTCCCTGGCGCGCGCGGCCCGGGAAACCAGGCAGCTCCCCGTGCGCCAGCCCGTGGCCAAGGTTCAGGTGGTGGTCCCGGCGGCCGTGAAGGGCCCGGCCTTGGCAGACCTGTTAGATATCCTGGCCGCCGAAGTGAACGCCAAGGCGATCGAGGTGGCGGGGTCGGACCACGACCTGGTGCGCCTGAAGGGGAAAGCCGAATTCCGGAGCCTGGGCAAGCGGTACGGGAAGGACACGCCCCGCGCAGCCGCGGCGGTGTCGCAGCTCACAGCGGCCGAGCTACAGGCGCTCGAACGTGGTGACCCCGTGCGGCCGGGGGAAGGGGAGTTCGAGTTCCGGCCCGAGGACGTGCTCGTGACGCGCGAGGTGGTGAGCGACTGGGCGGTGCAGGCCGACGGCCCGTACGTCGCGGCGGTGGATCCCCGGTTGACGGACGACCTGATCCAGGAGGGTCTGGCGCGCGAGCTCGTGAATCGTGTCCAGCGGCTCCGCAAAGAGGCCGGCTACGAATACACGACCCGCATCGAGCTCAGCGTGGCGGGCGCAGCGGAGATCGTCGCAGCCGTGTCCGCGTTCCAGGGGTTCGTCGAAGGCGAGACGCTGGCGCGCCGGCTCGTGCTCGGCGCGGTGCTGGATGAAGCGGATGTGACGCGGGAAGTCGACATCGAGGCTCGCCGGGTGACCATAGCGCTCCGGCGACATGACGGACGAAAGGGCGGTACGCGATAATGCCGACGAAATCAAAGACCAAAGCCAAATCCAAGGCGACCAAGGGTGGCCTGAACAAGAAGCAGCTGGCCCACCTGGAGAAACGCCTCCACGAAGAGCGCGCGCGGGTGATGAAGGAGCTCGGCTACTACGACGAGTCCTTCAACTCGAGCCTGCAGGCGTCCGACGGGGACCTCTCGAGCTACTCGTTCCATATGGCGGATCAGGGCACCGACGCCATGGAGCGCGAGAAGGCGTTCCTGTTCGCCTCGCAGGAAGGGCGCTACCTCTGGCACGTGAACCAGGCGCTGCGGCGGCTGTTTCAGTCGCCGGAGAAATTCGGCAAGTGCGAGCAGTGCGGCGACGAGATCGGCTTCGAGCGGCTCGACGCGCTGCCCCACGCCCGGCTGTGCATCAAGTGCAAGGCGAAGGAAGAAGATGGCAAGCGCCGCTGACCGTCGGCTGTTCTGGACGACGGCGGGGGCGGTCGTCGCGGCCGATCTGGTCACCAAGCTCCTGGCTGAGTCCCTGCTGGCGCGCCACCTGCCGGTCCAGGTGATCGGCGACTACGTGCAGCTGCGCCTCGTGTACAACCAATGCGCGGCGTTCGGGCTGTGTCTCGGCGTCTACTCGCGCTGGATCTTCTTCGGGCTCGCGATCGTCGCGCTGTTCGTGCTGCGCTCCATGGTGGTCTCGGCGCGGCCGGGCGACCGGTTCCGGCTGCTCGCCCTGGCGCTCGTGTGCGCCGGCGCGGTCGGCAACGTGATCGACCGGATTCGCAGCGCCCAGGGCGTCGTGGACTTCGTGGACGTGGGGATCGGCGGCACGCGGTGGCCGACCTTCAACGTCGCCGACTCCGCGATCACGGTCGGGGCGATCGCGCTCGCGGTCTCCCTCTGGCTCGAAGGCCGGGCGCAGGAGCGAGCGAAGGAGGCCGGGGCGGCACAGCACTGATGGCCGCCGTGACCTTCTGCATCGTCGCCCCCGAGACCGAGCGCCTCGACCGGTTCCTCGCCGACCAGCTCGCACTGTCCCGCACCGTCGCCGCCCGCATCATCGCCGACAAACGCGTCACGCGTGACGGTCGCCCGCTGCGCGCCTCGGTCCAGCTGGAGCGCGGCGCCGTGGTGACCGTCGAGCTGCCGCCTGAGGACCCGCGGCCCAAGAGCTATGCTCCCGCCCACCGGGATCTCACCTTCGCGTACGAAGACGAGCACCTCGCCGTGTTGGACAAGCCGGCGGGTCTGGTCGTGCACCCGGGACCCGGTCACTGGGACGACACGCTGGTCAACGTGCTGGTGGAACGAGGCACCGCGCTCGCACAAGGTGCGGCCGAGGGGCGGCCCGGGATCGTGCACCGCCTCGACCGCGACACCTCGGGCCTGCTCCTCGTCGCGAAGACCGACCTCGCGCACCGCCGCCTCACGCGCATGATCGAGCGGCGTCAGGTGGAGCGCGTGTACGCCGCGCTCGCGTGGGGCCATTTTGCGAACAGCCCCGTGGACATCGAGGCGCCGATCACGCGCCATCCCACGGATCGCAAGCGCATGACGGTCCTGGCGGGGGGCCGCCACGCGATCACGCACGTGCGCGTGACCGCGCGGTTCGGGCAAACCGAGCTGCTGCGCGTCACGCTCGGCACCGGGCGCACGCATCAGATCCGGGTGCACCTCGCGCACGTGGGGCACCCGGTCGTGGGCGACCGAGAGTATGCCTTCGGCGGCAGCCGGCGCGTCACGCCCTCCGAACGGCAGGCGGCCGAGCGGCTCGAGGCGCTCGCGCCGCGGCAGCTGCTCCACGCGGCCCGGCTGGCGTTCGCCCATCCGGTGAGCGGCGCGCGGCTCGACCTGCGCTCGGAATGGCCCGCCGATCTCGTTCCGGCGCTTCGAGCAGCGGCCGCCGATGCGACTTTGCTTGCTCAACGCAACCCCTTGCAGTATCTTGGGTTCTTCGCTTCGGATGAGTGACGCGGGAGTCGTCCGACTGCTGCTGTTTCGGGTGGGCCGCCTCGTCTGCGCCGCCGAGGCGGAGCGGGTCCGCGAGATCCTGCCGCGGCTCGAGCCAACCCGGATTCCCGGGGCGCCGCCCGTCGTGGCAGGGGTCGTGAACGTACGGGGCACCCTCGTCACCGTGGTGGAGGGGTGGCGGGCGCTGCGGCAGCCTGAGCCCTCCGCCGAGGGAGGAGGGGGGGGGGCCGGGACCACCGTGCTGGTCGAGGTGGGCGGGGGGAAGAAGGTCCTCGGCTTCACGGTCGACGAAGTGGTAGACCTGGTCTCGGTGGGTGCGGAGGCGCTGGAACGCCACCGACGCGCTGCTAACCCCCATTCTGGCTTCCTAGGGAGGATGTGTGAGCCACACTGTCCTCGTCTGCGACGACGCCATCTTCATGCGGACGATGATCAGCGACATTCTGGCGCAGGCCGGCTTCGAGGTGGTAGGCGAGGCGGAGACGGGATCCCAGGCGGTGGAGAAGTACCGGCAGCTCAAGCCGGACCTCGTCACCATGGATATCGTGATGCCCGACATGGGCGGGATCGACGCGGTGCGCGAGATCGTGAAGCAGGATCCCGACGCGAAGATCCTCATGTGCAGCGCCATGGGCCAGCAGGCCCTCGTGGTCGAGGCGATCCAGGCCGGTGCGAAGGATTTCGTCGTGAAGCCGTTCCAGCCGTCGCGGGTCCTCGAGGCCGTCCAGCGCGTCCTCGGTTGATTCCATGGACCTCTCGCAGTACGCCGAGCTGTTTCTCGCCGAGAGCCGCGAGCACCTGAGCGCCTGCAACCAGCTGCTGCTCGAGTGGGAGCGCAGCCCCGCGAACCTCGCACCCGTCGGCGGGCTGTTCCGCGCCGTGCACACCGTCAAGGGGATGGCGGCGACCATGGGCTACGCTCGCGTCACCGACGTCGCCCACCGCGCGGAGAGTCTGCTCGACCTGTTGCGTCGCGGAGGCCGGCCCGCGACCGACGAGTTGCTGCAGCTCTTGTTCCGGGCGCGGGACGCGCTCGAGCAGGCGGTGGAGCTCTCCGTGGTGGGCCGGGAGGACGAGATCGACGTCGCGGAAGTGGTGGCCGACCTGAACGGCGCCGCGGCCCAGCTCGAGAGGCGTGGGGAGGGCGGGGGAGGGGCCGGCGCGCGCTCGACCGCGGTCCCTGCGCCGGCTCCCGTCAGCGAGACGCCGGCGGCGGTCGGGCGGCTGGTGCAGGTGACGCTCCGCGCCGAAGCGCCGCTCAAGGGCGGGCGCGCGCTGCTCGTGATCAAGAAGGCGCAGGCCGTCGGCCCGGTGCACGCGGTGACGCCGCCCGAGTCGACGTTCGAGGCCGACGAGTTCGACGGGCGCTTCAGCTTCCGCATCGGGGGGGCGGCCGGAGCCGCGGAGATCGAGCGGGCGGTACGGGCCGCGGGCGACGTGGAGCACGCCACCGTGGGCGGAGAAGAGCGGCGCGCAGGCCCCGGGGGGGGGGCCGACGCCCCCGCCGCCGCGCCGGAGACGAAGAGCCGCCATATCCGGGTGGAGCTCGGGCGGCTCGACGGCCTGATGGATCTGATCGGCGAGCTCGTTACGGTGCGCGGCCGGCTGAACGAGCTCGCGGCGTACGCCCGAGACCCGGCGATCGACGACGTCGCGATCCAGGTCTCCCGGCTCTCGCGCGAGCTGCAAGCCGAAATCATCCAGGCGCGCATGACGCCGGTGTGGCAGGTGTTCGATCGCTTCCCCCGGCTGGTGCGCGACCTGGCTCGCGAGCTGGGCAAGCAGGTCGCGTTCCGCGTCGAGGGCAAGGAGATCGAGCTCGACCGTGCGATCCTGGACGAGCTGGGAGACCCGCTGCTGCACCTGTTGCGGAACGCGGTGGACCACGGCGTCGAGCCGCTGGCCGAGCGGCGCCGTCGCGGTAAGAAGCCCGAAGGGGAGATCGTGCTCGCGGCGGTGCGCGAGCGCGCCAGCGTGGCGATCAGCGTGAGCGACGACGGGCGCGGCATCGACCGCAAGAAGATCCTCGAGCGCGCCCGGCGGGACGGGGTCGTGGATGCGCACGCCGAAGCGCTGACCGACGATCAGCTGTTGCGGGTGCTCGCCCGGCCCGGGTTCTCGACCGCCGAAGCGGTGACCAGCGTGTCCGGGCGCGGGGTGGGGATCGACGTGGCCATGACGCGCATCCGCGCGCTGGGCGGCTCGCTGGAAATCCGCTCCGAAGAAGGGAAGGGCACGACCTTCGTGATGCGGCTGCCGGTCACGCTCGCGATCGTGCGCGCGCTGATCGCGGGCGTGGGCACGGAGCGCTACGCGCTGCCGCTCACCTACGTGGCGGAAACGGTGGAGTTCGGCGTTCAGGCCACGACCATCGTGGAGGGCCGCGAGGCGATCGTGCTGCGTGACCGCGTGGTGCCGCTCGTGCACCTGAGACGCCTGCTCGGCGTGAGCGGGGACGCACCGACCCGGTGTCCCATCATTGTGCTGGAGATGGGGGAGCGGACGAGCGGCATCGTGGTGGACGGGATGCTGGGCCAGCAGGAGATCGTCGTGAAGGGGTTCGACGCGCCGCAGGGGACGCTGCCGGTGTTCAGCGGGGCGACGATCATGGGCGACGGGGTTCCCGCGTTGATTCTCGACGCGGGCGGGCTCCTGTAGGGGGAGGCAGCATGGAAGACGTGCGAGATCTCAAAGAACTGCAGATCGACGCGCTGCGCGAGGTGGCGAACATCGGCGCGGGCCACGCCGCCACCGCGCTGTCGCAGCTCACGAACTGCAAGATCATGATCAGCGTGCCCCAGATCAACATTGTGCGACTGGAGGAAGTGCCGGACCTGCTGGGGAGCCCGCAAGACGTGGTCGCCGCGGTGCTGATGCACATGCTGGGAGACCTGACCGGGCGCACGCTGCTCTTGTTCCCGGAGTCGGTGGGACGGCGGGTCTGCGACATGTTGTTGCGGCGGCCGGTGGGCACGACCGCGGTGTTCGACGCGCTCGAGCAGTCGTGCCTCAAGGAAGCCGGGAACATCCTCGCAGGGGCCTACCTGAACGCGCTCTCCGACTTCATGGGGATGCTGCTGCTCCCGTCGGTGCCCAGCCTCGTGGTGGACCTCTCGGCGGCGGTGCTCACCACCACGTACCTGAACTTCGGGCACGAGCGCGACTTCGTATTCTGCGTCGAAACCGAGTTCACCATCGACTCGGGAGAGGGACTGCGGGGCGACTTCCTGCTGCTCCCCGATCTGGCGTCGCTCAAGGCCATTTTTGACGCCATCCGCCTGAGCTGACCCGTGACGGCGCCGGCGCTCTCGGAACGCGACCTCGCCGTCCTCCGATCCTTCGCTCGCCGGATCGACCCGTCGGACGCGGGAGCGCACAACAATCTCGGCGTCCTCTATTATCAGAAGGGCCTCGTCGAGGACGCGATCGCGGCCTTCACACGCGCGCTCGAGCTGGACCCGAAGATGCAGGTCGCGCAGCGCAATCTCGAGATCGCTTATCACGACACCGGTTACTACGACCGGCGCGTGGCGCAGCTGCAGGAGCGACTGCGCCAGGCGCCCGACGACCGGAGTTCGAGCAGCTGCTCGCCCACCGGCCCACGGACGTGGCCGCCATCATCCAGCTCGGGCTGGCGGAGAAAAACCGCGGGCGACCCGAGGCCGGGACCGACTGGTTCCAGCGCGCGGTGGAGCTCGAGCCCGACTCCACCGTCGTGCACTTCTACTTGGGCGAGATCTACTACAACCGCGGGCTGAATGCCGAGGCGCTCGCCGCCCTCGAGCGTGCCGTGGAGCTCAACCCCGACAATGCCAACGCCCACTATTTGATGGCGTTCGTGCTGGGTGACTTGGGCCGACACCAGGACGCGCGCGCCGCGTCGAAGCGTGCGATCCAGCTGAACCCGCCGCTCGCCCGCGCGCAGACGAACCTCTCGCTCGAGCGCTACAACGCCGAACGCAGGAGTCAGGAGCGGCGCCAGCGCCTCGCCCCCGAGCCCCAGGTGGTGGAGGGCAACGAGCTCGCCCACTACAACCTCGGGCTCGCGTTCCGCCAGAAAGGCTACTACAACGAAGCGCTGCGCGAGTACCGCCTGGCGCTGGAGCGCGGCGAGGACCGGCGCCTCACGCTCCAGGCGATGGCCGAGCTCCACCTCCTGAAGCGCGACCTGGCGGCGGCGCTCGAGCTGTACGACACGCTGCTGCACGAGGTCACGGATTCTCCCAAGCTCTGGAACGAGCGCGCCGTGGTGCTGCATCAGGCCGGCCGGACCGAGGACGCGCTGGCCTCGTATCGGCAAGCGGTGGCGGTGGACCCCGAGTACGCGCTCGCGTGGAACAACCTCGGCGTGGTGCAGGCGCATGGCGCCGCCGCCGATCCGGCCATCGAGTCGTTCCGCACCGCGCTGCGGCTCCAGGGGAGCTTCAGCGCCGCGCGGCTCAACCTCGCCTTGCTGCTGTTTCAGCTGCGGCGCTTCCAGCTGTCGCTCGAGGCGTACCGTCAGGTCCTCTCCAGCGAGCCCACCTCCGCTGCCGCGTGGAACGGCGTGGGACTGGTGCTGGTCGAGCTCAAGCGCTTTCCGGACGCGCGCAATGCGTTCGTGCGCGCCGTCGAGGCGGACCCCGACCATGCGGGGGCGCACTACAACCTGAGCTTCACGCTGTCCAACCTGGGCGACTTCGACGGGGCGCTGCGCGCCACCAAACGGGCGCTCGAGCTCGATCCCTACTACGTCTCCCAGAAGTTCGCCCTCACGATCGACCTCCAGTACGAGAAGGGGACGATCGGGATCGCCCCCGAGATTTCCGCCGACGTGACGGCAGAGACGCTCGGCGAGGACTTCAGCTTCGACCAGCGCCTGCTGGACAACATCTTCCAGGCGCTTGCCCCCACGGCCGCCGCCGAGCCGCCTGCCGGCAAGGCCGCCGACGACCCGCTCGCGCTGGCGCGCGACTACGTGAGCAAGGGCCTGCTGGACGTCGCGGCCGCCGAGGCCGTGCGGGCCGTGCAGCGGGGCGCGAGCCGCGCGGAAGCGGGCGTGCTGCTCGGGGACATCTTCGCGAAGCGCGGCCTGCACGGCGAGGCGCTCGAGCGCTACCGCGAGGCTCGCAGCCTCGAGCCCGAGCGCGCCGACGCGCGGCTCGGCGAGGTCAAGACGCTGTTCGCCCTGGGCGGCCGGCGCGCGGAGGAGGCGCGCGAGCTGGCGGAGGAGCTGCTCGTGCTCACGCCGGACAACGTGGACGCGCTCGTCGCTGTGGCGAAGGGGCGCGCCGCGGGAGGCGATGCCGCCGGAGCGCTCACCGCCTTGCAGCAGGCGCAGACCCGCGCCCCCGACCGCGCCGACCTCCACAAGCTGCAGGGAGACGTCGCGCTCAAAGTCGGCGACAAGGCCGGCGCGCGCGCCGCGTACCGGTCGGCGCTGGAGCTCGATCGCGGCTACGTCCAGGTGTGGCTCGACCTGGGACGGCTGCACGAGGAGAAGGACGAGTGGAGCGAGGCCCGGCGGGCGTACGAGCGGGCCCTCCACGCGCTGCCCACGTTCCACGAGGCGGCGCTGGCGCTCGCGGATCTGCTGCGGCGCTCGGGGCACGTCCGGCAGGCGATCGTACGCCTGGCCGAGATGCTCGAGCAGGACCCGTACGACCTGCTGGCGCTGCTGCTGCTCGGGCGCGCGCTGCTCGACGACAAACGCGACGCGCAGGCGCTGGAGGCGTTCCAGCGGGCGCTGAAGTTCGATCCCGACCAGGTGGAGGCGCTATTCCAGCTCGGCGTGGCGCTGGCGCGCCTGCATCGCTACGGCGAGGCCGTGCAGGCGTGGGAGAAGGTGACGCGGATCGACCCCGGCGGGCCGTTCGCGCAGACCGCGCGCGCGCACGCCCGCACCGCGCTCGACCTGAAGCACATCTTCGCCTCGGACGCGGCCTGACCCATGGCGATCGAAGGTCCGCTCCGCGAGCTCGGCATCCACGACGTCTTCCAGCTCCTCGACCTGAGCCGGAAGACGGGGGTGTTGCGCGTCACCTCCGAGCTGCGGCATAACGCCGGCACCATCTCCTTCGAGGGCGGCGCCATCATCTTCGCCGAGATCCGGTCGAACCCGCACCCCCTGGGCGCGCTGCTGCTCCGGACGGGCAAGATCAGCGAGGCCGATCTCGAGCGCGCGCGCGACATGCAGCAGCGCCAGGGGGACCGGCGCAGGCTCGGCGAGATCCTCGTGTCGCTCGGCGCCCTCACCCCGCGCGAGCTCGAGCGCCAGGTCCGCTTCCAGATCGAAGAGGTCGTCTTCGAGGTCATGAGCTGGCGTGAAGGTTACTTCTCGTTCAGCGAGGGCCCGCCGACCGAGCTGCCCACGGATGCCGCGGTGCGCATCCCTACCGAGGCGCTGTTGATGGAAGGCGCGCGGCGTATCGACGAGTGGTCCCGCATCGAGGGGCGCATCCCCCATCTCGGCGTCGTGCCCACGCTCGCGCCGCCCCAGGAAGCGGGTGAGGGCGAGCTCGACCTCCTGCCGCCCGAGTGGGAGATGCTGGCGATGATCAACGGCGTGCGCGACGTGCGCGCCATCGCGTCCGAGCTGGGGCGCTCGGAGTTCGAGGTCGCGAAAACGCTGTTCGGCCTCGAGAGCGCGGGCGTGATCGTGCTGGCGGACCCGGGCACGACGAAGCGCGAGCGGACCACGCTCGCCGCCGATTTGGCCGGCCTCGTGGCGCGCGCAGAAGACGCGCTCGCGCGCCGCGATCTCGAGGAGGCGCGCGGCGTGGCCGAGCAGGCGGCGGGCGTGCATCCCCACGATCCGGCGGTGCACCTGCTGCTCGGCCGCATCGCGCTCGCCTCCGGACGCGGCGCCGATGCGGTCGAGGAGCTGCGCCGCGCGCTCCGCCTCGATCCCCTGGCGGTGGCCGCGCACCGGATGCTCGGGTACGCGCTCGCCGCCACCGGCCGGTTCGGCGAGGCGGTGGAGCAGTGGGACCAGTGGGAACGGCTCGCCGCTCGCTCGGAGACGGAGCTGGCGCATGTCGGCGAGGTGCGCCGCGCCAAGGCGGCGGCCCAGACCCTCGCGGGGACGGGGACACATGCCTGACGACATCAAGACCCTCTCCTCCCAGCTCGCGCAGGACCCGGATAGTCTCGTCTTCCTTCGGCTCGGCGAGCTCCTGCGCCAGAAGGGGCAGCTCGACACGGCCCACCGCGTCGCCCTGACGGGGCTCGAGCGCCATCCGCACCTGCCGGACGCGCACGACCTGTATGCGCGCATCCTCGCCGACAAGCACGACTACGAGCGCGCGTTTGACGAATGGGACATGGCGCTGCGCATCGCCCCCGACCACGTCGGGGCGCTGAAGGGGCTCGCGTTCCTTTATTTCAAGGTCGGCGACGTACAGCAGGCGACCGCCCACCTCGAGGCGGCCCAGCGCGCCGCCCCGGACGATCCAAGCGTCGCGCAGGCGCTCGCGATGGCCCGCGGGGGAGGGGGACCCGGGGGCGCCGAGGCGGGCGGCGGGGCGTCCGAGGGGCTCACGGAACCGGAGCCGATCGCCCCGGCGGCCCAGCCGCTCGAGGAGGCGCGCGTATTCGCGGGGCTCGAAGGGGCGCAGGAAGGACTCCTGCTCCTCGACGCATCGGGGCGAGTGCTCGGCGGCGCGCTCAAGGACCCCACGGGCCGGGATGTGACCGACGCGGTGGCCGCCTACCTCGCGGGCGTCTCCCAGGAGGCGGCGCGCACCGTCAAGCTGCTCGGCCTGGGGCGCTGGACCGGCCTCGCCGCGGAAGGAAATCTCGGGCACGTGCATCTCGCTCCGCCCACCGGCGACGCGCTGCTCCTCGTAGTGCGCGACCGAGCGGTCCCCATGGGACGCCTGGCGATCATCGCGCAGCGCGCCGCCCTCGCGGCGCGCCGGTGGCTGGAGGCGCACGCGTGACGGCGGGGGCGGCGGCGTACGGCAAAGCGCTCGATCTCATCACGCGCGTCCGCGGCGTGCGGGGCGCGATGCTCGTGTCGGCGGAGGACGGGATCGTCGTGGCGGAGCAGCTGATGGAAGGGATCAAGGGCCCGGCCGTCTCCGCGCTGGCGGCGAGTCTCGCCACGCGGCTGCGGCGCGCGATGGAGGCGGCGGGCGTGGGCGCGAGCCTGTTCTGGCACCTCCAGGCCGAGCAGGGTGCGCTGCTGGTGGTGCCGACCGAGGGGGCGGGGGCGGGCGGCACGCTGGTGGTCGCGGTGGCGGAGCCGGACGTCAACGTGGGACTCGTGCGGCTCGAGCTCCTGCGGGCGGCGGAGGTCGTGGGATGACGACGCGCGCCGTCGAAACCTGGACGCTCGAGCCGCTGGTCAAGTTCGTCAAGGAAGCCGGCGCGCGGCTCGTGCTCGTCATGACGTCGGCGGGCCAGGTCCTCGCGCAGCACGGCTTTTCCCGCGCCGTGGACGTGATGTCGGCCGCGGCGCTCGGCGCCGCGATCATGGCGTCGACCGACGAGATGGCCCGTGAGCTGCGCCAGCCCCCGTTCGCGGCACTGAATCATCAGGGGGAGCGCCATGGGATCTTCCTCGCCGGGCTGGCGACGGGACGCGGCCGGCTGGTGGCGCTCGTCGTCTACGACCTCGATGTTTCGTCGCTCGGTCTGGTGCAGTTATTCTTTGAGCAGCTCGCCGCCGATCTGCAGGCGGGGAGCCCCAAAGACACCGCGCCGAAGCAGGTGCTGGCGGCGGACTTCGAGCGTCAGCTGAGCGACAGTTTGAACACGCTCTTCGGGAGATAGCTCCGTGTCTCTGGTCAACTTCACGACGCGCGAGATCACCTGCAAGATCGTCTACTACGGGCCGGGGCGCTCGGGGAAGACGACCAACCTGCATTACATCTACGGCCGCGTGCCGGACTCCCGTCGCGGCCGCATGGTCTCCCTCGCCACCCAAACCGACCGCACCCTGTTCTTCGACTTCCTGCCGATCGACCTCGGCCAGATCTCGGGGTTTTCCACCCGGTTCCAGTTGTACACGGTCCCCGGCCAGGTCTACTACAATGCGACGCGCCGGCTGGTGCTTCAGGGAGCGGACGGCGTGGTGTTCGTGGGCGACAGTCAGGCGCGCCAGCTCGACGAGAACCTCGAGAGCCTGCAGAACCTGCAGAGCAACCTGCTCGAGCACGGGGTGGACATCCGCACCATCCCCCTGGTGCTGCAATACAACAAGCAGGACCTGCCACGTGAGCTGATCCTCTCGCCGGCGGATCTGGACGACGCGCTGAACTTCCGCGGCGTGCCGAGCTTCAGCGCGGACGCGCTGCACGGCAAGGGCGTGTTCGAGACGCTCAAGGGAATCTCCGAGCTGGTGCTCAAGAAGCTCGCGGCGGGGACCGCCGCATGACCAGCGCACTCAACCCCAAGTATTCCTTCGACAGCTTCGTGGTAGGCGCGGCGAACCGGCTCGCCGTCACGGCGGGGCGCACGGTGGCCGAGAGCCCGGGTGCGGCGTACAACCCGCTCTTCATTTACAGCGGCTCCGGCCTCGGCAAGACTCATCTGCTGATGGCCGTCGGCCATGCCGCGAAGAAGGCCGCGCCGAAGCTGAACATCGAGTACCTGACGCTCGACGAGTACGTCGAGGCGTTCCACGCGAGCGTCGCCGCGGGGCAGGGCGACGCGTTCCGTCGCCGGTTCCAGAACGTGGACGTGCTGCTCGTGGACGACGTGCAGTTCCTCACGAACCGCAAGGAAATGCAATCGGAGCTACTGCGGCTCACGGAGGCGCTGCAGGCGGCGGGGCGCCAGATCGTCCTGACGAGCGACCGTCCCCCGCCCGAAATCGCCGACCTGGACGAGCGGTTGATCTCGCGGCTGTCGGGCGGGCTGGTGGTGGACATCGGCACGCCGGACTACGAGACGCGGGTCGCAATCTTGCGGCGCAAAGCCGAAGAGCGCGGCGCGCGGTTCGAGCCGGGCGTGCTCGAGACCGTGGCGCAGGCCGAGGTGGGCAACGTGCGCGAGTTGATGGGCGCGCTGAACCGGCTCGTCGCGTTCCAGGCGGTGCACGATACCTCGATCAACGCGGAGACGGTGAAGCAGATTCTGGGGCTGGGGGCAGGGGCCGCCACGCCGGGAGACGGCCGTACCCCCGCCGCGAAGGGCGGGGGGGGCGGGGGGGGCGACGAGTTCGGGGAGTTCCTCGCCGACGTGGCTGTGACCGTCGGGAAGGCCGTCGAGGCGTGGCGCGCGCGCGTGGGAGAGGCGGTGCTGCGGTGGGAGGGCGAGGGATATCGGACGCAGCGGCTCGCGGCGCTGCTCCAGCGCGCCGCGCCCGCGGCCGTGGACGAGGCGATCGCCGCGTTCGCCGAGGACGTGGAGCGGCTCAAGGCGCTCGAGGCTGAGGTGGCCGACCTGGACCCGCAGGCCGCGGGCCAGAGTGTGTTCCGCGACCCTGAGCGGCTGAGCGAGGCGGAGGAGGCTGCGGCCAAGGTGCGAGAGGGCGTCGCACCGCCTCCGGGGCCGTCCGCCGCGTTCCCATTGGCGGCCTTCGCCGTCGGCCCGTCGAACCAGGTGGCCGTGAGCGCCGGGCGCGCGGCCCTCGAGCGACCGGGGAAGAAG
>WNGA01005333.1_pt1 | contig 18570 bp, 16 predicted proteins | sample 5400061 | NCBI WGS metagenome assembly WNGA01 (sample SAMN13153366, study PRJNA577476) | soil metagenome | isolation source: 100 cm soil or saprolite under grassland replicate 2 | place: USA:California | collected 2016-06-15 | reverse complement strand
CCATGGAGGACGGCCTCGGGGAAGACCTCTCGTGGTTCTGGCGCGGCTGGTTCTACCGCACCGACGTCGTGGACCTGGCGGTGGACTCGGTGCGCACCCGGACAGACTCCACCGGTACCAGCGCGCTCGTGTATCTCTCGAGCCTCGGCGCGCTGCCGATGCCCGTCGACCTGCGGCTCACCTACGCCAACGGCGCCACCGAGAACGTGCGCCTCCCGGTCGACGTCTGGTACCTGGGGAACCGCTACACGTACCAGCGCAAAGTCCCGGCGGACGTCGTGAAGGTCGAGATCGATGCGGCGCAGAATTTCCCGGATGTGCGACGGGGGAATAACGTATGGACTAGACCATGACGGCGTGGTCCGACGCTACGACGCTACGTCATAAGCCCTCGTACAACGTACCGTCGTAGCGTCGTAGCGCGCTTACGCGGCCTCCCTGCGTCTGGCGACCAGCTCGAGGATGACCAAGAACACCCCACCCCAGATCAAGCCCGGCAGCTCCCCCAGATCCCGCCCGTACTGCATCCACAGCCAGCGCGCGATGACGCCGCACCACAGCCCACCGCCAAACCAGCTGACCACGCGCACCACAGGTCCCACGCCGGTGCGGATCCCCGGCAGGGCGAGCACCAGCCGATCGACGTAATGGCCCAGGAACGTGAAGCAGAACGCCACGGTGAACGCGTCCACGAAGTCGGAGAGCAGCGAGGCGTGCCGGGGGAAGGCAAGCAGGAACACCATGCCCAGCACTAGGGCGAGGACGGTGGTGCGCGTCAGCGTTTTCAAGAACGGCTCGGCCATCAGCGGGCCCCCGTCGGCGCGGGCTTCAAGTACTGATCGATCCAGTCGAGCACCGTTCCCCACCACAGCCGGCGGTTGCGCGGCCGCAGCACCCAGTGGCCCTCGTCGGGGAAGTACAGGAACTTGGCGGGCACGCCCTGCACCTTCGCGGCCGTGAACGCCTGATAACCTTCCGACAGGTCCACCCGATAGTCGAGCTGGGAGTGTACGATCAAGATCGGCGTCTTCCAGTTCGGCACGAAATTCAGCGGCGACCACTTTTCGTACAACGCGCGGTTCGCGTACGGCGTACCGCCGAATTCCCAGTCCACGAACCACAGCTCTTCCGTCGTCCCCGCCATGCTCGCCGAATTGAACACGCCGTCGTGCGATACGAGCGTCCTGAAGCGGCTGGTATGCCCGGCGATCCAGTAGATCATGTAGCCGCCGTACGACGCGCCCGCCGCGCCCATCCGCGTCGAATCGACGTAGGGGAGGCGTGCCACGACGTCGAGGCCCTTCATGAGGTCCTCGTAGGGATAGTCCCCCCAGTGCTGGGAAATGGCGTCCGTGAACTTCTGGCCGTAGCCGGTCGAGCCGTGGAAGTTGACCGCGGCCACCACGTATCCGCGCGACGCGAACATCGCGTAATTCCAGCGCGCGCCCCAATAATCGGTCCACGCGCCCTGCGGCCCGCCGTGAATCAGGTAGATGAGCGGATACCGCTTGGCGGGGTCGAAGCCGGGCGGCTTGAGCAGCCACCCGAAGACGGAGTCTCCGAGCGCGCCCACGAAGCCGAACTCGTCGAGCGGCCGGAGATCGAGCGTCTCGAGCGCTGCAGCGTTGTGATGCGTGAGCTGTCGGCCGGAGAGCCAGACCTCGTCGGGCTGGGTGTTGCTCTGATGCAGATACACGAGCCCCCGCCCGTCCGGCATCACCTGCACGTCCGTGTTGACCCCGCCGCCCCCGACAGCGACGGAGCGACGGAACGACGGAAGCTCGATCCGGTAGACGTTGTCTCGCCCGCGCTCCTCGACCACGGCGTAGAGGCACTTCGAATCGGGACACCAGGTGTAGGAGCCGACGGAGAGCGTCCAGCCCTTCGTCGCTTCGACACTCGGTCCGTCGGTCCGACCGTCCGATCGTCCGACCAGCATCAGGCGCAGTCTATCCGCCTCGAACCCGGCCCGCTCCATCGAGAGGTACGCGAGCCACTTGCCGTCGGGCGAAAAGCGCGGCGTGTTGTCGGCTCCGCGTCCCGCAGTCAGCGGCCGCATCCCGGAACCGTCCGGCCCCATGATGTAGACGTCCACGTTCGTATTGTCGGCGACCGTCGAATCGCCATGCATGGCGACCGCGATCTCCTTCCCGTCGGGCGAGACGCTCACATCCCCATCGCCGCCGGTCGCGATCGTCGGTACGTCGTAGTCCACGGGCGTGACGTCCTTGGTGCTGCCGTCCGCGAGCGTGACGGCAAACAGGTGCTGGCGCTTGCCGGCGCGCCAATCGTCCCAGTGCCGCCACAACAGACCGGTCCAGAGGCGGGCGTCGGTGGGGAAGTCGCCGTTGCGCCGGTCGATTTCCTGTTGCGCGGGCCACTTGATGTCGCTCGTGACCACGAGCCCCGTGCCGTCGGGCAGCCACAGGGGATCGGACACGCCGTCGGGAAGGCTCGTTACGCGCCGCGCCTCGCCCCCGGCGATCGGGAGCACCCACAGCTGCGCGCCGTTCTCTCGGGTGGAGACGAACGCGAGCGTGCGACCGTCGGGCGACCAGCGCGGCTGCCGATCGGAGCCCGGACCCGCGGTGAGCTGTCGCGCCGACCCGCTCGCCACGTCGGCGAGCCAGATGCGCGTGATGCCGCGGTTGTCCTTGAGCGAGTGCTCGGTGACGGTGTAGGCAACCCACTTCCCGTCGGGCGAGAGCCGCGGGTTGCCCACGGACCTGAGCGCGAGGTAGTCGTCGATGGTCATCGCGCGCTTCTGGGCGGACAGGCCGGGAAACGGGACAAGGGAAACGGGAAACGTGAGGCATCCCAGCGCGACCAGTATCCGTTTCATGAATGGCAGCCCCTGTGCGTCTACGCGTCTGTGCGTCTAGTAGTCAGGATGCGTCAGGATCGCTTGCACGAGATCGTCGAACAGCTTGGATTCGGCCGTCACCGCACCGCTCGCGTCGGTGTGCACGTTCCAGGCGCACAGCTCGTTCAGCGCCGTGGCTTCCTCATAGGTGAGGTGGAGCACATGACCGTCGCCCGCGCCCGAGCGCGTCGCGCTGTCCAGGACGCTCTTGAGGACATCGGGCAGGTGCCGCGTCCCGCGAACGGCGTCATACTGCGCCTGGGTGACCGTCAGATCCATGACTCCCTTGCCAAGCCTCGAGTCGGGGGCGAAATCTTCTCCTGTGCCCCCGTTCCCGCAAGGAAGACCGATGCCGCGCACCGAGTTCATCGCCACGGGGTTCCACGTTCCCGAGCGCGTCGTCACCAACGACGATCTCTCACAGATCATGGACACCTCCGACGAGTGGATCACCCAGCGCTCGGGGATCAAGACGCGACACTGGGTGTCGGACGGTGAGACGGGCGCCACGCTGGCACGGCAGGCGGCACTGCAGGCGCTCGCGAAGGCCGGCATGAAGCCCACCGACCTCGACTGCATCGTCTACTGTACCTGCACTCCCGACCATTTCGAGCCCGGCAACGGCGTGTTCTTGCAGCGCGAGCTGGGAATTAGAGACATCCCGGCGATCGACGTGCGCAACCAGTGCGCCGGGTTCGTGTACGGACTGTCGGTAGCCGACGCCTGGATCCGCACCGGTCAGTACAAGCGGGTGCTGCTCGTCGGCGCCGAGGTGCATTCCCGCGGGCTCGACCGGACGACGCGGGGCCGCGACACCGCCGTGCTGTTCGGCGACGGCGCGGGGGTCGCCATCCTCGGCCCCACCGACGACCCGCGGCGCGGCGTGCTCTCGACCCACCTCTACGCGGACGGCCGCCACGCCGAGAAGCTGTGGGTCGACGCCCCCGGCCTGGCGCACGATCCTTTCATCAGCGCCGAGCTGATCGAGCAGGGGAAGCACCGCGCGGTGATGGAAGGCCGCGAGGTCTTCAAGTTCGCGTCGGTGCTGATGCCCCAGTCGGTGGCCACCGCCCTCAAGGCGAACGGCGCGACCCCGGCGGACGTGAAGCTCCTGGTGCCGCACCAGGCGAACCTGCGGATCCTCGAGATGGTGCAGCAGGCCACCGGCCTGCGTGACGACCAGGTCTACGTGAACATCCAGAAGTACGGTAACACGACCGCCGCGTCGATTCCGATCGCGTTGCACGAAGCGCTGTGCGAGGGACGGCTCGAGCGCAGCGACTTGGTGATCCTGACCGCGTTCGGGTCGGGATTCACCTGGGCGAGTGCGGCGATCCGGTGGTGACTACTTGATCTCCTGCCCCCAGAGATCGCGGTACACGATCGGCCCTTCGTTCAAGGCCCTGATTCCCGCTTCGATTTGATTCTTGTCGCCCACCACCACGATGTCGAAGTGGTCCGGGTCGATGTACTGCCGCGCGACGCGCTGCACGTCGGCGGCGGTGATCCCGTTGATCCGCTCGACGTACCGGTCGTAGTAGTCGAGCGGCAGGCCGAAGGCGAGGAGCTCGCGGAAGCGCGCCGCGGCGCCGCCGGTCGTCTCGAAATCACCCGGCAAGCCCAGGGTGAGATAGGCTTTCGCTTTCGCGAGCTCGGCCGGCGCCGCCGTTTCGTCGCGGATGCGGCGCAGCTCCTTCAGAAACTCGATGAGCGAGCTGTCGGTCTTGGCGGTCACGACTGACGCCAGCGCCACGAATGCCCCGGCGAGCCGGCGCGGGGCGAACTGTGAGAAGGCGCCGTAGGTGTAGCCATGGGTTTCGCGCAGATTCTGATTCAAGCGGGAGGTGAAGGCGCCGCCCACGATGGTGTTCAGGACCTCGAGCGCGAACCAGTCGGGGGTGGTGCGCACCGGGCCCACATGCCCGATCCGGACGACCGACTGCGCCGCCCCCGGCTTGTCGATCAGATACACGGTGCGGGCCGCCGCCGGCGGCGGGGCGGCAGGGCTCGGGAACGCCGGCACCTCGCCGCGCTCCCAGCCACCGAACCGCGCGGCCGCGAGCCGGCGCGCTTCCGCGAGCGTGACGTCACCCACGATCAAGAGGCGCGCGCCATTCGGCCGGTAGTAGGTCCGATAGAACTCCGCGACGCGCTCGCGCGCGAGCCGGGCGGTCGCGCTGTCGGTGCCGTTCAGCGGGTGCCCGTACGGATGCTCACGACCGTACACGATCGCGGGGAACGCGATGTTCGCTACCGCCACCGGCTCGTCGCGCTGCTGCACGAGCTGTGCGGCGCGGAGCTCCCGCTGCCGTGCGATCTCCGAGTCGGCGAGCGCGGGCCGCAGCACCACGTCCGCAAGCAGATCGAGCGCGGCCTCGAGCCGCCGCTTGGGTACATGGATCGACGCGGTCGCGCCGTCGAAACTCGCCGTGGTGCCAAGCTGGGCGCCGAGGAACGCGGCCTCGTCCGCGACGTCGAGGGCGCTGCGCGCGCCCGCTCCCTGCTGCAGCATCGTTGCCGTGAAGGTGGCGAGCCCGGGAGCGGCCGACGGGTCCCGCGCCGCGCCCGCGTCGACCAGCAGCTGCACATCCACGACCGGCACCTTGTGCATCTCGACGACGGCGAGCGTGAGGCCGTTCGGGAGCGTCGCGGTCTGCACGGCCGGGAGTTTGAGCGCCGGGGCAGGCGGCCGCGTGGGAGGCTTGCTTCGGTCGACTTGGGCGGACAGGCGGTCGGGCGGACCGGCGGTCAGAAACACCGCTCCCACCGCGAGCGCGAGACTCGCCCGTCTCCCCGCGACCGCCAGTCCGCCTGTCCGCCCGTCCGCCCTCATGGCCGCACCGCCAGCTCCGGCTTCCCCTGGGGCACCACGCTGAGCACCACGCGGTGGGCGCCGGTGAGGTAGGTCTGCACGGCGCGCTGCACCGCCGCCGGCGTCACCCGACGGTACCGCTCCAGGTCCTTCTGGAAGTAGTCCGGGGTCCCGACGAAGTAGTTGTAGAAGTTCAATTGATCGGCCTTGCCGCCGAACCCGCCCACGCGCTCCATCCGTGACAGGAACTGCGCCTCGACGGTGTTCTGGGCCCGCTCCACCTCGCGCGGCGTCGGGCCCTGGTCGTCGAGCCTCCGCAGCTCCGCGTCGATTACCCGTTGCAGCTCGCCGAGGTCGTGGCCGGGGCGGGCGGTGGCATATACCTCGAATTTGCCGTCGATGCGACTGCCGTCCTGGAACGCCACGACGTCGGTCGCGATTTGCAGCTCGTACACCAGCCGTCGATAGAGGAGTGACGACCGGCCGCCCGCGAGCACGTTGGCCAGGACGTCGAGCGTGGCATCGTCGGCGCTGAACGCCTTCACGCTGTGCCAGGCATCGTATACGCGCGGCAACTGGACGCGGTCCTCCAGTACGGCGCCGGCCTCTCCCGCCACCTGCACCGGCGGCGGCGGCGTGCGGGTCACCGCAGGCCCGTGGGGGAGATCGCCGAAGTAGCGCTCCACGAGCTGGCGCGCGTCCCGCGCGCTGATATCGCCCGCGATCGCGAGCGTCGCGTTGTTCGGCGTATAGTACGTTTGGAAGAAGTGACGCACGTCCTCAAGGGTCGCCGCCTGGAGATCGGCCATCGAGCCGATCACCGGCCAATGGTAGGGATGGTGCGCGGGGTAGAGGCGCTCCAGGATATTCTCTTCCGCGAGCCCGTAGGGGCGGTTCTCGTAACTCTGCCGCCGCTCGTTTTGCACCACACCGCGTTGCAGGTCGACCTTCTCCGCGGTCATCTCGGGTAAGAGGAACCCCATGCGGTCCGCGTCGAGGTACAGCATGAGGGGAAGCGCGTTGGCGGGTCCATCCTCGTAGTAGTTGGTGCGGTCTTCGGTGGTCGAGCCGTTGTTGTCCGCGCCCGCGGCCTCGAGCAGCCGGTCGAACTCGCCGGTCGGCACGTGCTGGGACCCCATGAACATGATGTGCTCGAACAGGTGCGCGAACCCGGTGCGCCCCGGCTTCTCGTCCGACGAGCCGACGTGATACCACGTGTTCACCGCGACCACCGGTACCGAGTGATCTTCGTGCACGATCACCTGGAGGCCGTTCGGAAGGGTGAACGTCTGGTAGGGGACGCGCAGAGCCTGGGCGGACAGGCGGACGGGCGGAAGGACGGACAGGAGTCCAAGCAGCGCCGCCGTGGCGGGACCGAGCCTAGTCATCATCACTCCTCTAGATTCCGGCTTCATAGAAACGGTTGCAAGCAATATGTTCGCGGCGGAAACTCGCTTCCCGCAAGTTCCGTAGGGCGCGCGACAAAGGAGATCCATATGTTGGGCTTGTTGATCGGCGCAGCGGCGCTGGGCGGAGGGTTCGTAGTGGCGCGGAACTTCGTGCGGCGTCGGCTGCGCTTCGTCGATGCGGTGCGGAAGCCCGCCGCGCCGCTCGTCGCGGGGCTTGCCGCCACCGCGGTGGCGCTCCCCGTCGCCGCGCTCCCACTCGTGACGGTCTGGACGGCCGCGGCGTTCGGGGTGGGAGTGGCTGGCGGCGTGGCGAGCGGGCGGCGGGCGCCCGAGCTCCCGCCCGGCTCTTAGACGACCCTCAGGCCCGCCTCGGGCGCCGCGGCCTCCGGCCGCCCCGCGACGCTGCGCAGCGCCCGCACCGCATCCTTCGCGAACGTCTTGCCCGCCCCTTTCTCCACTTCCTCGAGGGCGGTCCACTTCGGAAACGCCGGGCGTACCGGCGTCGCCATCTGCAGGGTCTCGAACGCGTCCGCCACGGCGAGGATCTTCACCGTCAACGGCAGCGGAAGCGCTTCGATGTCCCAGTCCTCGCCCACGATCTCGTAGTAGTGCCCGTACTCCCCGATGATCTCGGCGGCGCCGCGCATGGCGCGCGCCACGCCCACCGACGAATCCGACACCGAGCGTGAGAGGAGCCGCAGCAGGCGCTGGTCGCGCGTCCCGACTTCGTGCAGCAGCGCCGCCACCCGCAGGTTCTCGACGTCGGCCTCGGTGAGGTCCAGCTCCCGCCCGATCGCCGCCGCCACGTCCGCCACCCGGTTCGAGTGCCCCTGCTGATTCCGCTCGGCGGACTCGATGTGATAGGTCAGGAGCTCGAGGGTCGCCAGGTACGCGTTCTTGACTTCTGCGAGCCGCGCCTCCCGCTGCTCAGCGAGCCCGCCCACGACGTAGCCGGTGAGGATGAGGAAGCCCGCCCACGGGCCGAGCGCGAGCAGCGCGTCGGGGTAGAAGCCGGGCAGCATGTCGAGGCCCTGCACGTACTGGTAGAAGAAGATGAGCGAGACGACGAACACGCCCGCCATGACCGCGAACCGTCGGCCGCCGTAGAAGCCGGCGAGAATCATGGGCAGATAGTAGAAGCTCAGGAACGCGAACTTCTGCTCCACCAAAGCATGAATCGCCACCATCGCGAGCACGAGCAGCAGCACGAAGACCCGCTCGAAGTGGCGGAAGAAGAAGAGCTTGGCGCGCTCCAGGGGACGCGATTGAGCCACGAAAGACCTCGAGCGTAAGCGGTGTCAGGGGGGACGCAAAAACCAAACTGGGGAAAGCGGCCCGCCGGCGCAATAGGCCGGCCCTGATGTGTGCTTAGACAACCTCTGCCTTCTCCCCTCTCCCCGTGTCCTCGTCGGGACGACCTTCCTCGTACCCGATGCAGGCGCGCACCGGCAGGGCCGGATACCGCGGGAACCGCGGGTCCGTGTCGGCGCGGCCGCAGCGGAAGAACGTCGACCCGCGCCGATTGGTGATGGTCCGCGCCCAGCGGCAGGTGAGGCAGAGGCCAACACGGTCGTCCGTCACACATGCACTTGCACTTCCTCGCGGAGCCTCCGACGCAACAGCGGGTGAGTCGCCCAGACGTACCAGCCCATCGCGCCCACTGCGAGCACGTTCGCGCCCACCACCGACCACACGCCGAGCGTGCCCAGCACCCACTGGGCCCCGAGTGCGAGCCCCGCGCCGACGACCGCGTCCAGCACGATCATGGCCATGACGGCGAGCAGGATGAGCGCCGGAGTTCGCTCGATCTGTTCGGCGACCGCCACGAAGAGCGCGCCTGCAATGACGAAGGCCGCGACGTGAACCACGCTGTAGGCCGCCACCATGCCGAGGTTCATACCGATCACGGCCACGTTCGAGGCGCCGAACAGCAGTGCCGCGCCCAGGGCGGTCGGCGTGCGGAGCGGGTGGCCCGAAGCGAGGTCGAGCGTGAAGAACCACAGCGCCACCACGCCGGCCCCGATCAGGCCAGTGACGAGACCCTGCGTGAGCAGCGGGTGGCCCTTAAGGGCGCCCAGCCCGAACGGATGTTGATCGCGCGCCGCCCGGTGGAGATAGCCCATGAGGACGAACCCAGCGAGCACGTTCGCGGCGACCACGTGCGGCCACGGAACCACTGCGACGCGTGAAGCGTCGCTGAGCAGCAGGCCCCCATAGAAGGCGATCTCCTGCGCCACCAGGCCGAACAGCACGCCGAACAGCAGACGGGGAGGCGTTCGCAGCGCGGCCATCGCGCCGGCCACGGCGATGCCGAGCACGGCAAACACACCGAAGTGCAGGACGGAGTAGGCCGCGACGAGCCGGAACGTCGGGGGGCCGACCGCCTGACGGGTGAGCGCGCTCGCGAGCGCGGAAGGGGTGTGAAAGGGCCGACCCGCGAGGGAGTCGACCGCGAGGAACCAGAGCGCTACCACCAATCCGGCGAGGACTCCGCCGACCACGCCATCGGCGATCAGCTCGTGTAGTGACCGTCTCATGGGATTGTCCCTCCTCCGGGTGTTCTTGAGGCAATATCGCACCCGGTCCTGCCCGCGCAACCACGTGGACCCGCCGGCTATGGCATTCTGACGGGGCGGTTCCCCATCTTGGTATTCCATGGCTGGTGACGCCACGCCCCTCCCCGAGCTGCCACCGGGGCTGCTCGAGGAGTACCTCGAGAACGCGCGCGCGCAGCTCAGTGTGCTCGCCGGGCTCGCCGAGCGGCTCGTCGCCTCGGGCGGCGACCGCGAGGCGCTCGATGCGCTGCGACGCGAGACTCACAAGGTTCACGGCTCCGCCGGCTCGTACGGCTTCATGGAAGCGTCACGCCTCGCGGCCGGCATGGAGGCGACCGTCAAGGATTGGGCCGCTCGACCGGACGAACCGGACGTGGAGCGCGGCTCGCTCGCCCGCTGGTTCGTCAAGCGGCTCGCAGAGCTGCTCGGAATGGAAGTACCGCACGCGAGCGCCGCGCCACTGCCGCGCGTGGGCTCTCCGCCGCGCCGCCCGGCGCCGAGACCCCCGACACAGGCTCCGCAGCGGTCGGCGTACCAACGCCCCGTGGCGCCGCCGGCGCGAATTGTCTCTCCCCCGTTGCCCCTGAAACCGGCGGAGCCCCCCCCGAACGGACCGGGGGCGCCCGCGGTCGCAGCGCGCGACGCCGCCCTAGTGCCGGAGGTGATCTACGTCGAGGACGACGCGGCGCTCGCCGAGCTGCTCGAATACGGGTTGCGCGCGCACGGGTATCGCTATTTGGCGTATCGTAACGGGCGGGATGCGCTGCGCGAGCTGCTCGCGCTCGACGTACGGGGCACACGTCCGCTGCTCCTCCTGGATGTCGATCTTCCCGCTCTGGACGGGTATTCGATCCTCGGCGCCCTGGAGCGGGAGCGCCCGGGAACCTACCGCGTCGTGTTCACCACGGTGCACGGCGCCGAGGACGAGCAGCTGCGCGGACTCGAAGCGGGCGCACTCGACTATCTCGTGAAGCCGATCAGCCTGCGCGTGGCACTCGAGAAGATCAAGCGCTGGTTGGGCCGGTGACGAGCCTGCAATTCCTCTGGGTCGTCGCCGTCGCGCAGGGAGTCCTGCTCGTCGCGCTGATCATCCTCATCATCCTGAATCGCTGGTTTCGCGTGCGTCGCAGCGCCCGGCTGCAGCCGCGGCGGCACGAGCTGGACGCGGTGATGCAGCGGTGGGCCATGGGACAGGCGCTCGCGACCGAGGTGGAGCAGGCCCTGGCGCGTTTGCCCGTGTCGCTGGCCGTCGACGCGCTGGTCACGTGGTCCGCCCGGGTGCCGGGCGAGCGGTGGCAGGAGCTGTCGCGGCTGTTGGCCAACGAGTGGTGGGCACGCGTGCTGCGCGCCAACAACCGGTCGGCGCGCTGGTGGAAGCGGCTCGAGTGCGCCCGCTTCCTCTCCGTGGCGGCGACGCCGCGGGACATCGGCCGGGTGCTCCGCTTGTTGCACGATGACCATCCCGCGGTGCAGATCGCAGCCGCCACTACACTCGAGCGCCTGACCAGTCCCCTCCTCGTGACCGCGGCGCTCGATCAGGTGCCGCTCCTCGGACCCACGGTACAGGCGTATTACGCGAGTGCGCTCAAGAAGGCGCGTCCCGCCGTGGTGCGCCACCTACAGCAGCTGTTCCGGCGGCCCGACGATCCCCGGCTCCGCCGGATGATCGAGTTCGCCGGGCGCCTGGAGCATCCGGACCTGCGTGAGCCGTTCACAACTCTCGCCACGCACCGGGACCCGGAAGTCCGGAGTCAGGTGGCCCGCGCGCTGGGGAAGTACCCCCACCCGGAGTCGATTGCCGCGCTCCGAGGCCTCGCGCAGGACCGCATCTGGCCCGTGCGAGCCCACGCCATTCGCTCGCTCGGCATGATCGCCGATCCCGCCACCGTGCCGCTCGTGCGGGACGCGCTGCGCGATCCCGAGTGGTGGGTGCGTTTGCGGGCGGGGCTCGCCCTCACCCGGTTTGGCGCGGCGGGGCGCAACGTCCTGCTCGCGGTGGAGGTCGGCGCGCACGAATCCAGCCGCGACATGGCGCGGCTCGTCCTCGGCCTCACCCCGCAGGCGCTGGCGGAATACGCGGCGTGAATTCCGCCATTCACGGGGGCGACCTCGCGATCCTCCTCTACTTCCTAGTGTTGAATTCCTTTTACGCGCTCCTGCTCGTGCTCTCGATCCCCGAGATCTGGGAGCAGACCCGGCTGGCGGAGGACGAGGACTTCCAGCGGCTCATGCAGAGCGACGCCTTGCCGCCGATCACCATCCTCGTCCCCGCCTACAACGAGAGCGCGACTATCGAAGCGAGCCTCACGTCCATTCTGACGCTCGAGTACCGGAACTTCGAGATCATCGTGGTGAACGACGGCTCCAAGGACGACACGCTGGAGCGGCTGCGGCACGCGTTCGACCTGTACGAAGTGCCCCGGACCTATCCGGAGACGATCCCCACCAAGGCGTTACGGGCCTTGTACCGCTCGCGTACCCGCACCCGCCTGCTCGTCATCGACAAGGAGAACGGCGGCAAGGCGGACTCGCTCAACGCCGCCATCAACGCCAGCCGGTTCCCCCTTGTCATCGCGCTAGACGCGGACACGCTGATCGAGCCCGACGCGCTGCTGCGCCTCACGCGGCCGTTCCTGCTCGGCCGCCAGATCGCGGCCGTGGGGGGCACGGTCCGCGTCGCGAACGGGTGCACCGTGAAGGACGGACGCGTGACCGACGCCCGAGTCCCGGCCCGGTTCCTCCCCGGCGTGCAGGTGGTCGAATACCTGCGCGCCTTCCTGTTCGGTCGACTCGGCTGGAACCGGCTGGGGGGGAGCCTGATCATCTCGGGCGCATTTGGGCTGTTCCGCAAGGAATACCTCCACGCGATCGGCGGGTACCGCGCGGCGAGCGTGGTCGAGGATCTCGACCTCGTCGTGCGCCTGCACCGCTATCTGCGGCAGGAAAAGCGGCGCTACGAAATCCCCTTCATTCCCGACCCGGTCGCCTGGACCGAGGTCCCCGAGTCCGGACGGATCCTGTCGCGCCAGCGGGAGCGGTGGCACCGCGGCCTGGTCGCCGCGATGTGGCGGTACAAAGGGATGCTCTTCAACCCCCGCTACGGCCGCGTCGGATTGATCGCGATGCCCTTTTTCACGTTCGGTGAAATGCTCGCGCCGCTCGTCGAAGTCGTGGGGTACGCGATCACCGTGGGCGGCCTGCTGCTCGGCGCCGTGAACGCCGACTTCGCCCTGCTCTTCGTGCTCGTGGCGTGGGGCTACGGGATGCTGCTGTCGCTCTGGGCCGTGGTGCTCGAGGAGGTGAGTTTCCAGCGGTATCGGCGGCTCCGCGACCTGGGCCGGCTCCTGCTGTTCGCGATGCTCGAGAACTTCGGGTACCGGCAGCGGACGGTGTGGTGGCGACTCAAAGCGTTCTGGTCGGTGTTCAGACAGAAGCAAGCATGGGGGGAGATGGTGAGGAAAGGCTTTGAGTCAGCTGGGAAGCAGCGCGTCTAGCTTTTGCCTTTCCCCTTCTCTGTTGCCACCCGCTCAGCGGCTCGCAGCACCCGCAGCGCATTGAGCCCTGCGACCTTCTTCACATCCTGCTCGCTCCACCCTCGTTTCAGGAGCTCCGCGATCAGATCGGGAAACTTGGATACGTCCTCGAGCCCCGCGGGCACCTCCGTGATGCCGTCGAAGTCGGAGCCGAGCCCGACCGCATCCACGCCCGCCACGTCGCGGACATGCTCGATGTGATCCGCCACCTGCGCGAGGGTCGCCTTCGGGCCGCGCGCCCGCCACGTCTTGAGGGAATCCGCCACGCTGGTCGAGTCGATTCCCGCGGCGCGCAGGGCGCGGGCGCGAGCGGTTAGGCTGTCTTCGTACGACCGCACCGCCTCCGAGACGAAGCCGGGGTTGAAGTTCACCATCACCACACCGCCGTTCGCGCGCACCATCTTGAGGATCGAGTCGGGGACGTTGCGGACGTGGTTCGCGAGCGCCCGGGCGGACGAGTGGGAGAAGAACACCGGGGCGCGCGACACGCGGATGGCGTCCACCATGGTGGCGTCCGACACGTGCGACAGATCGACCAGCATCCCGAGGCGATTCATCTCGCGCACCACGTCCTCGCCGAACGGCGTGAGGCCGCCGTGCTTCGCGCTGTCGGTCGCCGCGTCCGCCCAATCGAGGGTCTCCCAGTGAGTGAGCGTCATGTAGCGCACGCCCAGCCGGTAGAACATCCGCAGCGCGCCGAGTGCGTTCTCGATGGCGTGCCCGCCCTCGATCCCGATGAGGCAGGAAATCTTTCCCGCCTTGAAGTTTTGCTCGACGTCGGCGGCGGTCAGCGCCATCGCGAAGGTCTGCGAATACTTGCGGCACAGCCGATGCACGAGATCGATCTGCTCGAGCGCGTACACCGCCGGATGCTCGCCTCCGTGGATCGTGGTGACGGGGACGTAGGCCGCCCAGTACTGCGCGCCCACGGCGCCGGCGCGCAGCTTGGGGATGTCGCTCATGAGGTTCGGCTGGAGCACGGCGAAGTCCACGGAGTCGAGGCCGCCCCGCTCGCGGATCGCATCAGGGATGTCGTTGTGGCCGTCGATGAGGGGGACGGTCTTCAGGATGGCGACGGCGCGGGCCCGGTAGTCCTGCGCTGTAACGCGGGAGGGCGGTAGGGCGGTAAGGAGAAGCAGGAGAAGACCTACCGCCCGACCGCCAAATCGCCTTCCCGCCTCCGTCATGTGATGCATGTCCATCTCCGATGGATTCGCGGCCCGAAAGCTGGCGCCGCACCGCCCCGTTATCAAGATTACGTTTCGGAACCCATGCCCGACGCCAAAGCGAAGATCGCGCTCGAGCTGAACGGCGAGCCCGTCGAGGTCGCCTTCGCGCCGCACAAGACGCTCCTCGAGGTGCTGCGCGAGGACCTGGGGCTCACGGGCACGAAGCACGGCTGCGAGCTGGGCGAATGCGGCACCTGCACCGTGCTCGTCGACGGCACGCCGGTCCTGTCCTGCCTGGTGCTCGGCCTCGCCTGCGCCGGCCACCGGGTCAAGACGGTCGAGGGCATGGCGGAGCGTGGGACGCTCCATCCGCTCCAGGAAGCGTTCGCCGAGCTGGGCGCGGCACAGTGCGGCTATTGCACACCGGCGTTTCTCCTCGCCGCCGAGGCGCTCCTCGCGTCGAGCGCGCGTCCGACGCGCGACGAGATCAAGCAGGCGCTCTCGGGCAACCTCTGCCGCTGCACCGGTTACATCAAGATCTACGAAGCCGTCGAGCTGGCCGCGGCCCGCCTCCGCGGCGAGGACGCAAAGCCGGCCCCGGAGACCCTGTATGGCGTCCGGTAAGAAACCGACGGGGTTCCGCGTGGTGGGGAAGGCCCACCGCAAGGTGGATGCGACCGCGAAAGTCACGGGCGTCACGCGGTTCGCCGACGACCTGTTCCTGCCCCGGATGCTCTTCGCCAAGCTGCTCCGCAGCCCCCACCCCCATGCGCGCATCCTCTCGATCGACACGTCCCGGGCCGCAAGCGTACCGGGCGTGAAGGCCGTGCTCACGGGGAAGGATCTCCCGATCCCGTTCGGCATCCTCCCCGTGAGCCAGGACGAGCACGCCCTGGCACTCGACAAGGTGCGCTTCGTGGGCGACCCCGTGGCAGCGGTCGCGGCCACCACCGAAGACGTGGCCACCCAGGCGCTGGACCTGATCACCGTCGAGTACGAGGTGCTGCGGGCCTTCCCCGATGCGCTCGACGCGGTCGAGCATCCCGAGCCGGCGATCCACGACTACGCGGACGCCGGGAACATCCACAAGCTGATCGATCTCGAGTTCGGCGACGTCGAGGCGGCGTTCGCCCAGGCCGACGTCGTGCGCGAGGACCTGTTCTTCTTCGAGGGGAGCACCCACCTGCCGATGGAGCAGCACGCGGCGGTGGCAGACTGGTCCGCCGATGGGAAGCTCACGCTCTGGAGCGCTACCCAGACGCCGCACTACGTGCACCGCGCTCTCGCCAAGGTGCTGGAGCTCCCGGCGGCGCGCATCCGTGTGATCGCCTGTCCGAACGGGGGCGCCTTCGGCGGGAAGAGCGATCCCTTCAGTCACGAGATCGTCGCGGCGAAGCTCGCGATGCTCACCGGCCGCCCGGCGAAGATCACCCTCACGCGCGAAGAAGTCTTCTACTGCCACCGCGGGAGACACCCCACGCTCATGTGGGTGAAGACGGGAGTCAAGAAGGACGGCGCCATCACCGGCATGCACTTCAAGTCGCTGCTCGACGGCGGCGGCTACGGGTCCTACGGCGTCGCGAGCACGTACTACACGGGGGCGCTGCAGACCGTCACCTACCACGTGCCACGTTACAGGTTTCAAGGCGCGAGAGTGTTCACGAACAAGCCGCCGTGTGGTCCCAAGCGCGGTCATGGCACACCCCAGCCGCGGTTCGCGCTCGAGGTGCATCTCGACAAGCTCGCCGAGCAGCTCGGCATGGATCCGGCCGAGATCCGTCTCAAACATCTGGTGCCCCCCAACTCGCTCACCGCCAACTGGCTGCGCATCGGCACCATGGGCCTCGGGCCGTGCATCGAGAAAGTGGTTCGCGGCTCGGGGTGGAAGCAGAGGTTCAAACAGCTTCCCTACGGGAAGGGGATCGGGCTGGCGTGCTCGTCGTACATCACCGGCGCGGGCTTGCCCATCTACTGGAACGCGATGCCGCACTCGGGCGTGCAGCTCAAGTGCGATCGCGGCGGCGGGGTCACGGTGTTCTGCGGCTCGACCGAGATCGGGCAGGGCTCGGACTCGATCCTGGCCACGATCGTCGCGGAGGTGCTCGGCCTCCAGCCGCTCGACGTCGCTGTGGTCACCGGCGACACAGATCTCACCCCGGTGGACCTCGGCAGCTACTCGAGCCGGGTCACCCTGATGACGGGCAACGCGGCGATCCAGGCGGCCGAGCGCGCCCGCGACGTCATTGCCCTCCACGCCGGGAAGAAGCTCGAGACCCCGGTCGAGCGTGTCGCGTTCGCCGAGGGGCGTGTGTTCGACGTCCAGGATCCCGAGCGCGGGCTCACGTTCGCCGACGCGGTGCAGCTCGCGGAGGCGGCGGAGGGGACGATCGGCACGGTGGGCTCCTACACGCCGGCCCCGTCCGCCGGCAAGTACCGTGGCGCGGGAGTGGGCCCCTCGCCCGCGTACTCCTACAGCGCCTGTGTCGCAGAAGTAGACGTGGACCCCGCGACCGGGATCGTGCGCGTGCCCAAGATCTGGATCGCCCACGACGTGGGGCGCGCGATCAACGCGGCCACCGTCATGGGCCAGATCGAAGGCTCCGTGTACATGGGCCTGGGCGAAGCGCTCATGGAAGAGATGACCTACCGCGGCAACCGCAACGTCGTCCACAAGATCCCCAGCCTGCTCGAGTACAAGAGCCCGACCACGCTCGAGATGTGCGACGTCGTGACCTACGTGGTCGAAGACCCCGATCCGAACGGCCCCTTCGGGGCCAAGGAGTGCGGGCAGGGTCCGCTCCTCCCGGTGCCGCCCGCAGTCGCGAACGCCGTGTACGACGCAGTCGGTGTGCGCATCGACGAGGTGCCCATAACGCCAGAAAAGGTGTTCAAGGCGCTGCGTCGGAAGGAAAAGGGTGAAGCGGGGCGATTCGGACCCACGGCGTTCCCGGATATTGCGTGGCCGGAGCCGACCCGGGTGCCGCCGCCGTGGGAGGGGGGAGACGGGAGGGCGGTGGAGGGCGGCAAAAGCGGCAAGGGGCGGCAACGGGCGGCAAGGGCGGCAAGGCGCTGATGCTCAGGCTTCCCTTGTTCGCCTACCTGCAGCCGCGGACGCTGAAAGAAGCGCTCGCGATGAAGACGGACGCGGGGCCTGATGGGATGTACGTGGCGGGCGGCACGGATCTCTATCCGAACATGAAGCGCCGCCACCAGGAGCCGCGGACCGTCATTTCGCTGATGGGAATCCGGGAGCTGGCGGGATGCGAGACGCGGGATGCGGGATGCGTTCTCGGCTCCTGCATCACATTGAGCGACCTGTCCGCCAGTCCGCCCGTCCGCCGGTCCGCTCCCGCGGTGGCTCACGCCGCCGATCTCGTGTCCACGCCCCTGCTCCGCAACATGGGGACGCTGGGCGGCAATCTCTGTCTCGACACGCGCTGTAACTACTACAATCAGACGTACGAGTGGCGTAAGGCGATCGACTTCTGCATGAAGAAGGACGGGCACATCTGCTGGGTGGCGCCCTCGTCCCCGCGGTGCTGGGCCGTCAGCTCATCCGACGTGGCGCCGGTGATGGTGGCGCTGGGCGCGGACTATGTGCTCGTCGGTCCGGGCGGCGAGCGCGTCCTTCCGGCAGCGCGGTTCTATCACAACGACGGGATTAATTACCTTACGAAGCAGCCGGACGAGGTCCTCGCCGCGGTGCGGCTCCCCGCCCCGGACGGCTGGGACGCGGTGTACCACAAGCTGCGCCGCCGCGGATCGTTCGACTTCCCGGTGCTGGGCGTGGCGGCGTGGGTCAAGTGGGAGCAGGGAGCAGGGAGCGGGGAGTGGGGCCGGGTGGCGGAGGCGCGCATTGTGCTCGGCGGCGTGGCGAGCTGGCCGCAGGAGGTCCCCGAGGCCGGCGCGGCGCTCACCGGCACCGGCCTGTCGGACGAGGCGATCGCGGCCGCCGCGGACGCCGCGTACCGTCCCGCGAAGCCGATGGACAACACCGACTTCGATCTGTCGTGGCGAAAGCAGATGACGCGGGTGTACGTCACGCGGGCGCTGGCGGAGCTGGGCCGGCGCCGGCGGGGCGCCGCGTAAGCCCCTGCTCCTCGATTGGCCACCAACTCCGGAGAGCCGATGGAAGAGTTGACTCCCCTCGAGCCGTCTGTCGCACCGCCGTACAACCTCATTGCCGAGCGGCTGTTTCGCGCGCGCACCGTGATCATCAGCGGCGAGAT
>WNGA01007112.1_pt1 | contig 18574 bp, 19 predicted proteins | sample 5400061 | NCBI WGS metagenome assembly WNGA01 (sample SAMN13153366, study PRJNA577476) | soil metagenome | isolation source: 100 cm soil or saprolite under grassland replicate 2 | place: USA:California | collected 2016-06-15 | reverse complement strand
GCTGGCCGCCGCGAGCCGACCGTGCGTCCAGGGGACCCAGGTGCAGGCGACCTTCCGCTTCGGCAGTCCCTTGAGGATCCGCTGGTCGTGAGTTGCCGTGGGCAACGGTACTTCCAGGGCGGGGACGTGCCAGGCACCACAGATCACCGCGATCCGCTCGAACCGTTCCCGGATCGTCTTCCGCAGGACCGTCCGCATGTATGCCTCGCGCTGCGCTTCCCGACCGGTCGCCTCTTCGCCGTGGCGCAGCTCCCGCATCGCGTCGGCGATGACGGTGAACGGCTCGGCCCCCTCGCGCCGCGACTCGATCACGTCGTCCCACCAGCGCTCGGGATCGTCGTACCCACCCGCGTTCGCCAAGGTCGCCAGCGGATCGATCGACAACCCACGCCGGCCCTCGCCACGGGAGGCGAACTGGTGCGCGGCGGGCAGATCGCAGAACCGCACCGGTACGCCGGCCGCGAGCGCGTACTTGATCGCCTGCCACTCAGGACTGAACACCGCGAACGGCCAGAACGCGGCCCGCGTCGAGTCGTCCACCGCGTATGCGAGCAACGCGACCGGCGGGGCCATTTCCTCCGACGCGGCCAACTCGACCACCTTGTCGGCTTCGGGTGGTCCCTCGATCAGCACCACATCCGGCTGGAGCTCAGCGAGCGCGGTCGCCACCGCACGCGCCGACCCCGGCCCGTGATGCCGAATCCCCAGCAGATGAACGCTCATCCGGCGATCTCTCTGCAGGCTCGATAGAAGGGCGCCCAGTCGTCCCGTTCGCGTACGACGGTCTCCAAGTACTCCGCCCAGACGACGCGATCGGCGGACGGGTCCTTGACGACGGCACCAAGGATGCCGCCGGCCACATCGGACGGCCGCAGTACCCCGTCGCCGAAGTGGGCCGCCAGCGCGAGACCACCGGTGACGACACTGATCGCCTCGGCGGTGGAGAGCGTCGCGGACGGCGACTTCACCGCCGTACGGCCGTCCTCGGTCCGGCCGGAGCGCAGTTCGCGGAAGATCGTCACCACCCGGCGGATCTCCTCCAGCGCGTCGTCCGGCTGGGGCAGCTCTAGCGCTGAGCCGAGCTGCGCGACCCGGCGGGACACGATCTCCACCTCGTCCTCGGCGGAGTCGGGCAACGGCAGTACGACGGTGTTGAACCGGCGCCGCAGCGCGCTCGACAGTTCGTTGACGCCCTTGTCACGGTCGTTGGCCGTGGCAATCACGTTGAAGCCCTTGCGTGCTTGGACTTCCGTGGCCAGCTCGGAGATCGGCAGCGCCTTCTCGGACAGGATCGTGATGAGCGCGTCCTGGACGTCGGACGGCATCCGGGTCAGTTCCTCGATCCGGGCGATCTTCGCCTCGACCATGGCCCGCTGCACCGGACTAGGCACCAGCGCCGCCTCACTGGGGCCCTGGGCAATCAACTGCGCATAGTTCCAGCCGTACCGGATCGACTCCTCGGCCGTGCCCGCCGTACCTTGCACGAGCAGCGTCGAGTCGCCGCTGATCGCAGCCGCGAGGTGCTCACTCACCCACGTCTTAGCCGTACCCGGTACGCCGAGCAGCAGCAACGCACGGTCCGTCGCGAGGGTCGAGACCGCGACCTCGATCAACCGGCGCGGTCCGACGTACTTGGGTGAGATCTCCACATCACCCGCTCGGCCGCCGAGCAGGTAGGTGACAACGGCCGCCGGCGAGAGCTGCCAGGCAGGCGGTCGCGCGCGGTCGTCCGCGGCAGCCAGCGCGGCGAGCTCACCGGCGTACTCGTCCTCGGCATGCGGCCGCAGAATCTCTGTCGTCATGAGAGCTCCTCGTACATTTCACGTCGGAAGATCAAGGTCTCGACCAGCCGGCGCCGCCAGGTGTCTTCCTCACCGGTCGGCTCCCGGGTGATCGGATGATTCAGTACGTCGGCCGGCACCGCGCGGGCCGCGATACTCGCCAACCGCGCCCAACCCCGCGCGGTCCCTACCTTCGCGAGCTGGTCCAGGATCATCGCCCCGAGCGAAGCAGGCCAAGGGACCGGCAGGCCACCGATCAGCTCCGCCAGGTCGACCTGCTCACGCAAAGCCGTCACGGCGCGCACCCACTCATCAGGCGGAAGCACCCGCAGCAACTCGGCGGCACTGCGGTCTCCAGTGGATGCGTTAGTCCGCAGCAACTCCCGCGCCCAGTCGGCCGAACCCTCTCGGACCGCGGCTTCGGTCCACGCGGCCTGGAGAACCTCAGGAGCGCCGCCCTCGACCGGCAGCTTCAACCAGGCGAGGTCCATGGCGGAAAGAGGGGTGTTGGCAACGATCTGCAGGAACCACCAGGCCCGCTTGCCGATGCCTTCCGGGTTCTGCGAGTCGATGCCGTCGCGTTCCATCGACGCGCTGAGTCGCCGCGGCAGGTCGACCGCCAGGACACCCTGGCTGACCGTCAGGTGGGACCACAGGCGCTCAGTCATCCGCTCGCCGTACTGCGATCCTGGGATACGGGCGAGCAGCCGGGCCGCGACCCGTCGTACGTCTTTGGAACGGTCGTCGAGCGCAGACTCCATGAACTCCTCGTCCTGGTTGGACAGCCCGTCTCCCAGCAAACCGAGGAAGTCGGTGCGGGTCGCGGCCGACTCGGTCGACCAGACCTCGCGCAGGGCCTCGAGCGCGGCAGCGGGGTCATGCTGTCGTTGCGTGCGCAGCCAGGTGCGCCGCTGGAGGGTGTTGCCATGTGTCCAGAGCTCGGGGTCATTGCTCTCGGCAACCGCTGCGTGGAGGAAGCGCCACTCAGGGTTGAGGTTCGCGAGCCACGTCGCCCGGCGGCCGGCCGCGGCCACGACGAGCGGTCGGTACTCCGCCCGGTTGCGCGCGTAATCGGCCAACGCCGGCAGGTGTTCCGGCGGCACTCCCCAGCCGGGGCAGTGGACGGTCTTCGCCCGGTGCCGCAGGCAACGGTTCCAGGTCGCGCAGTGGTTTGCGACCGGCGCGTTTGTAGACGGTCGTCAGCGCGGCCGCATCCAGCAGGCCACCCTCACCCAGCCGTTCCTGGATGTGCTCAGGTAGCTCCTCGAAGTGCGCCGGCCGCCGATCGGTGCCGAGCAACGCGGAACTGACCAGCCCGTCCCAGCCCCTCACATGATCACCGGCCGTTCGTTGTGCCAGCAGGTCATCGGGCGGAAGCCGGCTCGGTTCCATTCGCCGGCGACGGTGACCGGATCGCCGGCGGACACCGCGAGCAGCTTCCACGGATCCACGCTGGGGAGGATCTCGAGCCCGTCACCCGCCTGATCGACCAGCGCCCACCCCTCGCCGTACCTGGCCGGTCGGACGTCCTGCAAGACCAGCGGCCAGCGTTCGTTCCACGGGTCGGCGGCCAGGGATTCGACGTACGACGCCAGCGCCTGCTGCGCGCTGAATCCGGCCGGGCGGGGCGCGGGCAGGCGTGGGGCTGTCTGGGTCAGGAGCGCTCGCATCGGGAGGGCGCCGGGGTAGAAGGACAACGCGCCCGGCACGTACTCACCCGGGCGCGCCGGCAGCGGATCCAGCGGCCGTCCGGCGGCGGCGAAGGACAGGATCAGGCCGAGCCGGCCTGTTGTTGCCCCGCGCAACCATACGCGGCGGACCGTCAGGCGTTCGTCCGGCTCGATCACGCGACCGAGCACCAACCAGTCGTCCTCGACCTTCTCGCCCTCGGCCAGTACGCGCGCGGTCTCGACCGTCCAGCCGATCCTGGACTGCACGGTGTCGGCCAACGACGGCGGAAGCTCGGCCAGCCTGCCGTGGGCCGACACCATGAGGTGGATCAGCGAGAGCTCCTCCAGCAGCTCCCCTGGCCAGCCGTGTCCTCGGCCGACGACGCCCGCTGCACGCCGTACCGCTCCTGCAACGCCTGGCGCCTGAGCGTCGACCATGCGCGCGGCAAGCCGGCTGAGCTCGCTGTACGCGCGCTGGTCGAAGCCACCAAGCCCCTGCCGGACCTGATCGTCCAACCACGAAGCGAGCTCAGCCATCCCGGCGGAGACGCGATCGGCGCGACGCGAAGCCCGCTGCTGAGCGGCCAACGGATCGGCGACCTCGCCAGGCTTGCGCTCAGGACGCTCTGCCCGAGCTGTCCGCTGATCCACCCAGCTCTTCACCCAGTCGGGCTCGTCGCCTGGCCGGACCTCGCCGGTCGACCAGAGCAGCAGGAGGCCGAGCGCATGCTTGCACGGGAACTTCCGGCTCGGGCAGGAGCACTTGTACGCCGGACCGGTCAGGTCGACCGTGGTCTGGTACGGCTGCTTCCCGCTGCCCTGACACAGTCCCCAGACCGCACGCTCCGAACTGCCGGTCCCCGACCACTTCGTCGTACGCGCCTGTGCCTGGCCTGACTTCGCGGACGCAGGATCCGGCGCCAACCCCAGCACCTGATCCACGTCCCAAGCCCCCACACCACTCCCTCGACGTACCGGATTTCCCTTCCCCAGGAAGCATGCCACCCACCACCGACACACCCTCCACGAAGCCCGCCCTTGTCAGCGGCTTGTCACCGGGATCGCTGATATCCGATCAAGATTTTCCGAGATGAGGTCTCCTCGGGAGAGGGTTTTCCGCGTACGATCCGGTGCCTGTTGAGAGATCAACGGACACCCCGGCGGTGCGGTCAGGGCGCCGCCGGGGTCTCTCATCGGTCAGTCGGGGAGTTTGCGGGTGTCGATCAGGCGTTGGGCGACGTCGCGGAGCTTGATGTTGTTGTCCTGGGAGTAGCGGCGCAGAACCGCGAAGGCCTGGTCGCTGTCGACGCCGAAGCGCTCCATCAGGATGCCCTGGGCCTGGCCGACCAGCTTGCGGGCGTCGATGGCCTTCCGGAGGGACGCCTCCTGGCGGGCGTTGGCGAGGGCGACGGAGGCGTGGCGGGCGAGGATGTGGGCGACCGCGTCGTCGCCGGTCTCGAAGGCGTACGGCTCGGTGTTGAAGAGTTGGAGGACGCCGAGCGTGCTCCCACTGGTGGCAAGCCGGACACTGAGCACACTGCGCAGCCCGAGCGCCGCGACCTTCGGCGCCCAGTCCGGGTAGCGGAGCTCGCCGATAGTGTCCGGCACGAGGATCGTGTCCCGCTCCGCGATCACGTCCAGCGTGGGACCCTCTTCGCACTCCAGTTGCAGTTGATCCGACTGCTCGACCACCGGATCGGTGACGGCGACAGTCTCCACGCGTCCACCACGGTGCGAGAGCGCGACCCCGGCGTGAGTGCACTTGACCGCGTGCAGGGCAAACTGCAGGACGGCCTCGACCGTGTCCTCGACACTGGGTTCCTCGTGGAGCTCGAGCGCGAGCCGCGCGAAGACGTCAGCGACCGCGCTGTCATCACTCACACCGCAACTTTACGTCGCACGCTGCAAGCGGACGAGACACAGCGTTGCCCCCGCCAGTCGTCAGCCGACGTGGACCCAGGGGCGGTTCGAGCGGTCGGGCTCGGCGCGGCGGAGGACCTCGCGAGTGACGGGCGGTACGTCGCCCTCACCCGAGATGAGGTAGCGGAACAGGAAGTAGAACGGATTTCCCTCGGCCCAGGCGAAGTAGATGTGCGGCATCACGTGCCACTGGTCGCGGATCTTCAGCAGCAGCGCGGCGATCGCGTTCGCCACACTCGGGCTCTCCACGCGCAGGATCTTGTACCCGAACCGCTCCTCGCCCGTCACGTCCAGCTCGGTCTCGAACTGCGACGCATCGGTCAGCGTCACCTCGAGGAACAGGATCGGCAGCCCCTCGGGAAGGTTCCGCACCTCCCGCTGCTCGGCCTCCTTGTCCTGGTACTCCGCTTCGTCACGTGCGTCCGGCTCGTTCGCGATGATCCGCAACTCGCCGGCCGCCGCGGCCTCCTCGATCATCCGGCACGCCTCGGCGTCGAACCGGACCTCGGTCGCCCGCAGTTCGAGCGACCGGGTCGCGCGGGAGATCAGCGAGGTCAGGATGATGGCGATGATGAAGAACGACGCGATCTGGACACCGTCCGGCCGCTCGATGACGTTCGCGATCGTGGTGTAGAGCAAGACGAGGCTGATCACGGCGAACCCGACCGTCTGCGGCTTCTGGCCCCGCCGGCGCGCGGACAGCGTCACCGCGACCGAAGCGGACAGGATCAGCACCAGTACACCCGTCGCGTACGCGCCGCCCTGGGCGTCGACGTCGGCCTTGAACAGCAGCGTGATGACGAACGCGATCAGCCCGAACACCAGCACCAGCGGCCGCGTCGCCCGGGCCCAGTCCGGCACCATGCCGTAGCGGGGCAGGTAGCGGGGCACGATGTTCAGCAGGCCCGCCATCGCCGACGCCCCGGCGAACCAGAGGATGAGGATGGTGCTGACGTCGTACACGGTCCCGAAGATGTTGCCGAGGTGCTCGTGCGCCAGGTACGCCAGCGCCCGGCCGGACGCCTGGCCGCCGTCCTTGAACTCGTTCTCCGGGATCAGCACGATCGTGGTGAAGCTGCTGGTGATCAGGAAGCCGCTCATGATCAAGGCGGCCGTGGTGAGCAGTTTGCGCGTGTTCCGGATCCGTACGGCGGGCTTCGCCGGGTCGTCGTCCGGTCCACCCTCGACCTGCGGCATCACCGCGACACCGGTCTCGAACCCGGACAGGCCGAGCGCGAGCTTGGGGAACACGACCAGCGAGATGCCGATCATCACCCAGATGTTCGAGTGCTCGGTGGTGAGCATGCCCCGCCAGTTCGTCACCAGGTCGGGCGCGGTGATCACGTTCCAGAGCGCGTCGCCGATCACGATCAGGTTCAGCCCGAGGTACACCACCACGAGTACGACGGCGATCCCGACCGCCTCGCCGAACCCGCGCAGGAACACGCCCGCGAGCAGCGCCAGCAGAACCAGGGTGATGATCACTTCCTTGCCCTCGAACCAGTGCGGCACGTACGGGTTCTCGATCACGTGCGCGGTGGCGTCCGCGGCCGACAGCGTCATCGTGATGATGAAGTCGGTGGCCATGAAGCCGAGCAGGACCAGGATGGTGAACTTGCCCTTCCAGCGGCCGAGCAGCCGGTCCAGCATCGCGATCGAGCCCTCGCCGTGCGGGCTCTCCTCGGCGACCCGGCGGTAGACCGGGAGCGCGCCGAGCAGGGTCAGCAGGATGAGGATCAGCGTGGCGACCGGCGACAGCAGGCCGACGGCAGCGGCGGCGATAGCAGGCTGGTAGCCGAGGGTCGAGAAGTAGTCGACACCGGTCAGGCACATCACCTTCCACCAGCGGTGGGTCGGGTGCGGCGCGGGCCGGTGCGGCCCGGCGTGCCCGGACGGCCGGTCGTGCAGCAGCCAGGCAACCAGCCGGCTGTGCGACCGCGGCTCCGCCCCGACTGTCGCCGTACCGGCGGACGTACTGTCGGACGCCGTACCCTCGGGCTGGCTGGCCGGCTGATCCGGTTCAGTTTCCACCGGGCTCTCGACGTCCGGCTTGCTCACTGCGTTTCTCCTCGGAATGGGGAGCGACCCCCGTACGGACCCGCCGGGCGGATCCTAGTCGTGCCGAGGGGCGGCGAAACCCGGCTCTAACGCCTCTCTAACAGCGGTGACCCGATGTCAAGACGCCCGATCCCGCTCCGACCTGGTGGTGTAGGGACCGAACTCACAGACAGGACGAACACCGTGACGAACCTCCAGGACCAGGTCCAGCAGCGCGTCGACGAACTGGTCGACTCCGGGCCGGAGATCGGCCTCCAGGTGGCCGTGTTCAAGGACGGCGAGCAGGTCGTCGACGCGGTTGCCGGCGTCACCGCCCCCGCGACCGGCCGCCCAGTCACTCCGGACACTCTCTTCTACAGCGCCTCCACCGGCTAGGCCGCGACCGCGACGGTCGCGAACGTCCTGGTCGACCGCGGCGTCCTCGAGTACGACGCTCCGATCGCCAACGTCTGGCCCGAGTTCGGGGCCCATGGCAAGGAGAAGGCGACGCTGCGGCACGTGCTGACCCACTCGGTCGGCCTGCCCGCGGTCCCGGCCGACAGCACTCTCGAGGACCTGGCCGACTGGGCGAAGATGACGTCGTACCTGGCCTCGGCGGAGCCGTGGTGGGAGCCGGGCAGCAAGATGACGTACCACGCCGAGACCTTCGGCTACCTGGTCGGCGAGATCGTCCGCCGGGCGACCGGCCGGACGATTTCCGACGTACTGCGCGAACTCGCCGAACCGCTCGGGATCGCTGACGAGGTGTACTTCGGCGTCCCGCGGGACCGGCAGCATCGGGTCGCCACCCTGGTCGAGCCTGAGGGGGCCGAGGAGACGTTCGCCATGCTGGCCGGCATGTTCGCCAAGGTCGCCCCGGCCGCGGTGATCCCCGCGCCGCGCACTGCAACGACCCCGAACACCTCGCCGCCGAGAATCCGTCCGGTGGCGTCCTGACCGCTCGCGGCATCGCCAAGCTGTACGCCGCTCTGATCGGTGAAGTGGACGGGATCAGGCTGGTCCGGCCGGAGGCGGTCGCGGAGATCACCGGACCGGTGCTCACGGCAACGGACGAACTGATGGGCATGCCGGCGACGTGGGCGATGGGGTACTCGATCGGGCGGCTCGGATCGACCGCGGAGGAGAGCCCGACGTCGTTCGGCATGCCGGGCATGGGTGGTAGTGCCGCCTGGGCCGACCGGCGTGCAGGCGTTTCGTTCGCCCTGACCAGGAATCTGTTCGACCCGACCCAGTCCGCGTCGGCGGTCGAGATCGGCAACCTGGTTGCGAAAGCTCTTTGCTGAAATCCCTTGTTTGTAAGGACTTTTCGGCGTCTCCCGGGAGGACCTTACAGGCTGCGGATCGACTGCTGGTCGACCCAGACCAGGTGGCCGTGGTGGCTGACGAGGACCTCGTCAGCACCGGCCGCGCCGGTCCGGCGGCCCAGTTCCTGGCCCGCGATCCAGCGCCCGCCGATACGGACCTGAACGGCGACCGGCCGGGCCGGAGAAGTGGCTACAGGCATGGCACCTGACTTCCGGACAGGGGCGGTAACGGTGGGGTGGCCTCGTAGTGCTCTGAGGTGATGCTGAAGATCGGTCATCGTCGCCCTCGCAGGGACACGCAACCAACAAAGGGGGGCTGGTTGCTCAACCAAAGGCCACCCTACAACCGAGACATGACGCAGCGTTAGCGATAACTCGAATTGACCTGGAACCCCTCGCTGCGTGAGGCCGGACCGGCCTGGGTACCGGACTGGTCTCACCGAGGAGGTGGAGTCAGTGAGCGAGCGTAGCGAGCTCATCATCAAACACAGGGCGCCTCGTGTCTCATCGGCGCCCGGAGCGAAGCGAGGACGACGATGAGCACCAATCCGATGCCGGCGCCGATCCCGATGCCCCCTGGTGGCTCGGACCCGGACAAGCCGGATCCGCGCATGCCGGATCTGCCCGACCCGGGCACCGACGAGGACAAGGAGGCCGGCACGCCTCCGGACGACGACTTACCGCTGTCCCCGCCGGATTCGAAGCCGCCCAAGTCCGGCGACGAGAACCCAGACGAGCAGCTCCCCCACTGGGAGTCGTTCGAGCAGTCCTAGGAGCGGCCGGGGATCTGTTGGAGGGCCCAGGAGTTTCCGTCGGGGTCGCTGAAGAAGGCGAAGATCCCCCACGGGAACTCCTGGAGGTCCGACACCTCGACACCGCGATCGACGAGCTCGGCGCGGGCCGCGGCCACATCAGGTACGACGATCTGCAGGCCGCGGACCGAGCCGGGCTCGGCCTGTTCCAAGCCGCTGCCGATCGCGATCGAGCAGGCCGAGCCGGGCGGCGTCAGCTGAACGAATCTCAGTTCTTCGGTGACCCGGTGATCGTGGTCGGCGTTGAAGCCGATCTTCTCGGTGTAGAAGTCCTTCGCCCGATCCACGTCCGACACGGGCACCTGCACCAGCTCCAGCTTCCAGTCCATGCGGAGCAACCTACGCGGTTCTGCTGTGTTGCAGGCCGGTTCCGGTGCGTGGTCGGGGCAAAAGAGGTGCATAACTCGCGAATCCTGGGGTAGGAATGTCAGCAGATAGTTCTGACCGCGGTCCAGACATGTGCCGCGCCGTGACTCAATGTCGCGAGGTCAGCAAAAACCATGGTCACCGTACTTGCCAGCAGTACCAGTACCGTCGACGAACACAGAGGGCATGGATCGGGCCGCAGCACCGATCCGAAGCAGCGCAGAGACAGCGCCACCCGATCCCTCCTGAGCAGGCGAGCCGCCAGCACCGACGAAGATCTCCGGCAGGCTCTGCTGGACGAGGCGATCGAGCTCAACCTCAGCATCGCCCGCAGCATCGCCACCCGGTTCCGGGGCCGCGGAGTCGAATCCGACGATCTTGATCAGGTCGCGTACCTCGGCCTGGTGAAGGCCGCCCGCAGTTACGACCCGAGCACCGAGACACCGTTCCTGGCGTACGCCGTTCCGACCATCAGGGGCGAGGTGAAACGGTACTTCCGCGACTGTTCGTGGACGGTCCGGATCCCGCGTCGCCTGCAGGAACTGCAGGGCACCATCGCCTCGGTACGGCCCCAGCTCGTCCAGGAACTGCACCGGGATCCTTCCCTGCAAGAGATCGCGGACGAGATAGGTGCCGATGTCAACGAAGTGGAGGCCGCGATCGCCGCGGACGGCTGCTTCTCCGTGCTCTCCCTCGATCGCCCGGTGGACGGCGACTCGACCGCGAACCTGGCCGACACGATCGCGGACGAGGAGGACACCTCGTTCGAGCAGACCGAGGCGGTCGCCGTACTGGAACCGGTGCTCAGCGATCTCGCGCCGCGCGAGCGTAAGATCCTGGAGTTGCGATTCGTCGAAGGACACACCCAGGCCGATATCGGCGCCGAGATCGGAGTGAGCCAGATGCAGGTGTCCCGGCTGCTCCGCGGCATCCTCGACCGGTTGCGCGACCGCATCGAACCACCCGCGGCAGCCGCTGCTTGACGACTGGCGCGGCTCATCGGCCGATCTTCGTAGTGCAGCTGCATGATGCCCGGCGGCTGCACTACGACGTCCGGCTGGAGGTGGACGGCGTACTGAAATCGTGGGCCGTTCCGCGTGGGCCGTCGCTGGATCCGACCGTCAAGCGGCTCGCGGTGTTCACGACCGATCATGAGCTGGAGTACGCCTCCTACGAGGGCGTCATCGCGGACAGCCAGTACGGCAGCGGCGCGGTGATCGTCTGGGATGCCGGCGTGTACACCAACCTCACCCGGGACGACCGGAACGAGACGGTGGATCCCGCGCTGGCGATCGAGCGCGGTCACCTCAAGTTCCGGCTGCACGGCGTGAAGCTGAACGGCGCGTGGGCCTTCACCCGCACCGGCGACGACTGGTTGCTGGTGAAGGTCCGCGACGCCGCGGCCGATCCCGGCCTCGACCTGACCGTCACCGAGCCGCGATCGGTCCTCAGCGGCCTGACCATCGAGGAGATGGCCGCCTCCTGAGGAATCGTTGCCTGGGGCTACCAGGCGTCGAGGTGGAGGACCTCCTCCAGCGGCTGACGCGGGGCAGGCTTGAAGTCGGTCCCGATCGTGTACGCCGTCGGGATCAGCACCGACTGCCGGACCTGCTCGGGCAACCCGAGCAGCTCGGCCACTTCCTTCTCGTAGTTGAGGTGCAGCGTCGTCCACGCCGTACCAAGACCGCGTGACCGGGCGGCGAGCATGTAACTCCACGCCGACGGCAGGATCGAACCCCACAGTCCGGCCTGGTTGCCGCCTGGCAGCGACCTGGCCTCGATGCACGGAATCACCAGCACCGGCACCTCGCCCATCCGTTCGCCCAGGTAGGCGACGCTCGACCCGATCCTGCGCTGCACCGGGCCCCGCACCGGATCATCGGCGAACAACTTCCCCGCCGCACCCGCGCCTTCCAGGTACTTCTCGACCGCACGCCGGTAGTACTCCCCGATCGCCGCCCGCTTCTCCGCATCCGTGACGACAATCCAGTGCCAGGTCTGCCGATTGCTGCCCGACGGCCCCTGCAACGCGATCTCGATGCACTCACGGACGAGCTCGAGCGGCACCGGCTTGTCCAGATCCAGCCGCTTGCGCACACTCCGCGTCGTGGTCAGCAGTTCATCGGGGGTGAGTTCCACAGTCTCCGTCACCACCACAGTCTGTACGACGTACCTACTCGAACGGCCGCGGGTCGCCGGCGCCGACGCGGACGATCTCGGGGAAGTCCTCGGAGAAGTCGATGACAGTGGTGGGCACGGTGCCGCAGTCGCCGTCGACCACCGCGTCGAGCTGGTGGTCGAGGGCCTCCTTGATCTCCCAGCCCTGCGTCATCGGCTGATCCTCGTCCGGCAGCAACAGCGTGCTCGACAGCAGCGGTTCGCCAAGCTCCTCGACCAGCGCCTGCGCCACCACGTGATCGGGGATCCGCACCCCGACGGTCTTCTTCTTCGGGTGTAGCAGACGCCGCGGAACCTCCTTGGTCGCCGGGAGGATGAACGTGTAGCTCCCCGGCGTCGCCGCCTTGATCGACCGGAACACCGCGTTGCTGATGTGCACGAACTGCCCCAACTGCGCGAAGTCCTGGCACACCAACGTGAAGTGGTGCTTGTCGTCCAGCCTCCGGATGGCGCGGATCCGCTCGATCCCGTCCTGGTTCCCGAGTTGGCATCCGAGCGCGAAGCAGGAGTCGGTCGGATACGCGATCAACCCGCCCTCGCGCACCAGATCAACCACTTGCCCCACAGCCCGCTTCTGTGGATTCTCCGGATGCACATCGAAATACCTCGCCATACCGCGAGAGCCTAGTGCCCTCTCGCTATTTCGCCAGGCCGACGGCTGTGGCAGTGACGACGAGGTTGTCCTCGTAGCCGCCGCGGCCGGCGTCGTAGTTGCCGGTGCACGTGATCAGGACCAGGCGGTGGTCGCCCGTCTGATCGAAGGCGCCACTGCGAGTTGCCAGCGCATCCTTCGGCACCGACACGATCGAGCTGACCCGGTACGACTCGATGTGGCCGTCTCCCCGCAGTACGACGGTCTCACCCGGCTTGATGCGCAAGAGCCGGACGAAGAAGCCGAGTCCTTCGGTCTTGGTGTCGACGTGGCCGGCCAGGACCACCGAGCCGAACGGGTCGCCCGCTTGCGCGCCGCCGTCCCACCAGCCGACGCGATTCGTTCCCACAGGTACCTGGAGCTGGCCGTTGACCGTGCTGGCGGGAAGGACGGGTGCCCTGGCGCCGCCGGGAAGCACGACCTGGGTCGGTATGAAGCGGACGCGCTGACTGAGCGCCGGCGTCCCGATCTGGCCCGGCTGCGGTGCGGTCGACGTACCAGGCGTCGGGCTCGGGGTGAGCAACGGCGAGAACCCAGTCGGGGCGGACGACGGCACCCCAACTGTGGTGCCGTCGTCCGCGCCAGGCACAGCGCTGCTCGCCTGCGCGGTGCACCCCGCCAGGCCCGCGCAGCACAACGCCAGTCCAAGAAGGAGAGTCCTCAGCGACGCGCCACCTTCCTTACCGTCACCCCAGCGGCCAGCAACCCGGCCAACGCGATCACCAACAAGAGGCCCGCGGACGAGTTGTGCGTCTGGTTCAGCTCTGCCGCCTGCCCGCCGGTTCCGGTATTCACCAGCCCGGGCTTGCCCGAGCCGCTCTGGGGCAGCTTGATCGTGCCCAGCGCGACATTCATCGTCTTCGTGTTCGGATCACCGATCGCGAAGACCCGGGTCAGATATCCGGCCTTGGCCGGCAAATCCAGCGGACCGAGAACAACGGGCGATGTCGCACCCGCTGGCACGATCTCCACCGAGTAGGTGGCGGCCGGAACCACCACGTCGAGCGATTCGCCGTTGGCCACGTTCGCGAACAGCACCTTTCCGTTCACCCGGATGTCCGCCGGTCCGACGGCCGCGTCGTGGGCGACCCGCAAGGCGGCCTTGTCCTTCGGGATCGCGTTCACCTTGTTCGCGTACGACGTGAGCACCGGCGCGCCAGTGGGCGAGACCGGCTGGTGGATGACGGCGTCGAGGTTCGCGCCGGATCCCACCGTGATCTCACGCTGGATCACCAGTTTTCCGCCCTGTCGCGCGGTAATCATCCGCTTGCCGGACGCCACCGTGAACGGCCCGATCACCTTCGCGGCCTGCACCCCGGTGGCGACCGAGTGGCCGTCGATGCTGATGTCGAGCGATTTGCCCGGCAGCCCCTGGACGACGTACACGCTGCCGCTCGAGGCGGCGTCCGCCGGTACCGCGAGCATGGCCGGCGCCGCCGCGACGGTCACCGCCAGCGTCAGCGGAATTACCCTTCGAATTGCCGTACCCGGCATTCTCGAAAGTGTTTCCAATACTGCCCGAAATTGTTCGGACACGCTCTGTCCCTGCATTCTGCGCCCCCTTGCATCCCCCATGGAAAATGCGGCAACAATTGCCGATCCCCCGTATTTTGGGCGTATCGTAAGCGCAAGTCCGATCCGGCCGCCAGAGGAACGGCCGGTTCCGAAGGGGGCCGATGAACTCGTGTCCGAACGAAGCTCCCCGGACCGAGCACCGGCGGCAGGCCAGGCGTTCCTCCCCAGCGTTGCATCGGGGGTGGAGGACCCCCGGCGGCGGGCCTTGCAATGGTTGGCGGCGGCCGCGCTGGCGCTGGGGCTCAGCGCGACCGCCGCCTGCGCCAACGACATCGCCGGACCTGTCGCACCCAGTCCAGGCACGCTCGTCACCAGCCCGACGGCCGTCCCCAGCAAGCCCCACGTCAGCAAGCGTCCCGGCAAGACGCCGAGAGCCAGCACGCCGGCACCGAGCAAGACCACCTCGCCCAGCCCGACACCGGTCACACCCGGGCCCAACGAGTCGAAGCCGGGTGTCCTGCTCATCATCGGAGCGCGCAGTGACGGGTCGTTCGACATCACCGAGGACGTGACGTTTCCCGCGGCGACGGACGTGCTCCAACTCCAACTGCCGATCTCCGGCGAACACCTGGTCGGGATGATGACCAAGACCGAGCCGAAGGCCTCCAATCTGCAGGTGCTGGCCGACGGCCTGATCGTCCCCGTGGATCAGTCCGACATCACCGGACCGCGTGACGTTCCACTGATCGCTGCCGCGACCAATGTCCAGCTGACCTACCGCCTGTCCGGTTCGACGGTACGCCGTACTCCGTCGAAGCCGGAGCGCGCGAACGCGGCGATCAGCCCTCTCACCGCGAGTACTGACGGCAGCCTTCCGACGAACATCACCGTCTCGGGCGGCCGGCTGCTCAACGCGGTCTGTCCGCTGCTCGTCGAGACCAGGTGCGCAGTCGGCGATCCGCCGAAACTCGGGGTCCTGCCGAACATCCCCGCCGACAAGGCTCTCGTCGTCCTGCAGCTCGATCTGCCCCAGCCGCAATGACGGTGTCCACGGCAGGCGATTCACCCTAGGGTGTGGCCATGGCTGAGGATCGGATCGCGTTTGGGACCAGCCGGGCGCGGTGGGTGCTGGCGGCGACGGCGCTCGGGTCGGGGATGGCGTTCCTCGACGGCACGGTGGTGAACGTCGCGCTCCCCGCGATGGGCGAGGATCTCGACGCCGACATGTCGGGCCTGCAGTGGATCATCAACGGCTACATGCTGCTGCTCGCCTCGCTGATCCTGATCAGCGGTTCGCTCGGCGACCGGCTCGGCCGGCGGCGGACGTTCGTCGTCGGCGTGATCTGGTTCGCGGCCGCGTCCGCGATCTGCGCCATCGCGCCGAATCTCGAGGTGATGATCGCGGGCCGGGTCCTGCAGGGCATCGGCGGCGCACTGCTCACGCCGGGGAGCCTGGCGATCCTGCAGACGACTTTCGAGCACTCCGATCGCGGCAAGGCGGTCGGAGCTTGGTCAGGGCTCACCTCGGTCGCCGCGGCGGTCGGCCCGTTCGTCGGCGGCGGTCTGGTCGACAGCGGTTCCTGGCGGCTGATCTTCCTGATCAACATCCCCCTTGCTTTGGTGACGGTCCCGGTCACCCTCAGGCATGTGCCGGAGACTCGCGACGAGACGGCGACCGGGAAGCTCGATCTCCAAGGCGCCGTACTGGCGACCGCCGGCCTGGCCGGCCTTACCTTCGGCCTGATCAGCGCCGGCGACCGCGGATTCGGCAACGGCCTTGTCCTTGCGACGCTGGCGATCGGTGTCGTCGCGCTCGCGGTGTTCGTCGAGGTCGAGCGTCGCAGCTCGCATCCGATGCTGCCGCCTGGCATCTTCGCGAACATCCGCTTCACCGGCGCGAACCTGGTGACAGTCGTCGTGTACGGCGCTCTCGGCACAGCGACGTTCCTGGTCATCGTCTACCTGCAGACAGCCCTCAAGTACGACGCTCTGTGGGCTGGAGCAGCATTACTGCCGATGACGGTGCTGATGCTCGGGCTGTCCGGGTACGCCGGTGGACTCGCGGAGAAGATCGGCGCCCGGGTCCCGATGACGGTCGGTCCGCTGCTGATGGCCGCGGGCTTCCTGCTGATGCTGCGGATCAAGCCGGGCGCGAGCTACATCGGTGCGGTGCTGCCATCTGTGATCGTCCTCGGGTTCGGCCTGGTCGCGACGGTCGCGCCGCTGACCGCGACCGTGCTGTCGTCGGTCGAGGATCACCACGCCGGGATCGCGTCCGGGGTGAACAACGCCATCGCCCGATCGGCCCAGCTGATGTCGGTCGCGGCCATCCCGATCGCCGCCGGCATCACCGGCGACGCCTATCGCGACCCCATTGCCTTCGGCAACGGCTTCGACAAGGCGATGTGGATCTCAGCCGTACTTGCGGTGGTCGGCGCAGCGCTGGCGTGGATCACGTTGGGCGACCGGGCGAGGAAGAAGCCCGTGGAACACCCGGTCCTGGTCCACCACCACCCCCATTGCGCCCTCGAGGCCCCGCCGTACGCCGACAGCCGCACTCCCTGACCCCTCCAGCGACAAGTCGACAAATCGCACGGTCAGCGCCGGGCGAGGTAGTGCTTGCGGAGATCCGGGGCGAAGTGCGATCGCATAGCGGAGCATCGTCCGGGGCATTACCGGCGCATGCTCGTCCAGAAACGCCAGAAGCTCCTGCTCCGAGACCCGCTTGCCGGCCTCGCGCAGCATCCAGCCGGACGCCTTGTGAATCAGGTCTTCACGATCGTCCAGCACCACCGCAGCCAGGGCATAAGTGTCGGCGGACTGCCCGGCCATGATCAGCAGATGCGTGGCGACCATCGCGATCCGTCGTTCCCACAGCGACGACGACCTGATCAGCGTGTAGAGGTCGTCGCGCGGCTTGTCGAGCAGATAGCCGCCCACGATCTCCGAAGCACTGCAGTCGACCAGGTCCCAGTTGTTGATGTACGCCGTACTCCGCAAGTACAGCTCGTAGATGGCGGCGAGTTCGGCCGGGTTCGCCGTACGCGGCTTGAGGCTGCGGGCGGCGCGATCGGCGAGCAGACAGAGGATCGCCAGTCGGTGCTCGTGGATCGGGCTCTTCAACGCCTGCTCGAGCTCGGCGAGCGGCAGATCGGCACGGAGATAAGGCTTCAGCAGAACGCGGATCGCGGAGAGTTTCACGCCGATCATGACGTCGCCGTCGCCGTAACAACCCGGCTGAAGCTGGAAGTACCGCGCCAGCACCTCCGCCGCCGCGGGGTTCGCGGCCGCGTCGATGTCGGCGAGAAGCTCCGCGGTACTCAGATCAGCAGCCCTCCGGTGGCGAGCAGGTTCTGGCCGGTCAGCCAAACGCAGCGTACCTCGCTAAGGTCACGCTCCGAGGTCATCCGGGTCAGACCCGTTGTGACCTCGGAACGTTGGGGCATACGGTGAGGAGAGGGCAGTTCCGCTCCGCCAGGACCGACCGACGTCCGCGGAACTCCCGGGGGAGAGACCGGCGTGACAAGCCACCCTGAGCCGCGGGACGGCGAGATGATCAGAACCACCTTCGACACCGTGACCGAGGAACTCGAACCCGGTGTGGTGCTGGTCCGGTTGTCAGGTGAGATCGATATCGCCACCACCGAGCTTGCCTCCGCGTCGATCCGCGCCGCCGTCGCCCCACCGGCCCGCCTGGTCCTGATCGACGTCTCCGCCGTCACCTTCTGCAGTTCCGCCGGCCTCGGCAACCTGGTCGAAGCCCGCAACCTGGCCGGCCAGCACGACATCACCCTCGCCCTGGTCGGCGTCGGCCGCCCGGTCGACCGCCCACTGTCCGTCACCGGCCTCGGCAGCCAGTTCCGCATCTTCGCCTCCGTCGCCGAAGCCCTCAACGAACTCTGACCGGATTTCCCCACTCACCAAGTACGCCGTCCGAGAGGCCCGTGCGCGCGGAGGAGCAGGCTTGACGTCCGGCTGTTTCCAGCCGGATTGCCGGGGTACCCAGGGCGAATGGAACATGTGGTCGTTACTGGTGGGGCGGGATTCGTGGGGAGCCATCTGTGTGAGCGGTTGGTGTCCGACGGGTATCGGGTGACCTGTCTGGACAATCTGCTGACCGGAACGCCGGACAATGTCGCCCACCTGCTGGAGGAGCCGGGATTCACGTTCACGAGGTGTGATCTGACCGGGTTCGTACATGTGCCGGGGGAGGTGGATCTGGTGCTGCACTTCGCAAGTCCGGCGTCGCCGATCGACTATCTGCGGTTGCCGATCCAGACGCTGAAGGTCGGCGCGATCGGGACGTGGCACGCGCTCG
>WNGA01005327.1_pt1 | contig 18577 bp, 21 predicted proteins | sample 5400061 | NCBI WGS metagenome assembly WNGA01 (sample SAMN13153366, study PRJNA577476) | soil metagenome | isolation source: 100 cm soil or saprolite under grassland replicate 2 | place: USA:California | collected 2016-06-15 | reverse complement strand
CAGCGCCTTGGTTCATCTTAGGCGTGATGCTCTTCTCCTATGCGGTGCGCGCCGTCTACGTAGAGTCGTGCGCGATGTTTACGCGCGGCGGAGTTTACCGCGTGGTCAAGGAGGCCATGGGAGGCACGCTGGCGAAACTTTCGGTTTCAGCACTGATGTTCGACTACATCCTGACCGGACCGATCTCCGGCGTCTCCGCCGGACAGTATATCGTTGGACTCGTCGCGCAGACTTCTACCTACTTCGGCTATCCGCTGAATCCGTCGCCCGATACAATCAATTACTTCGCCGCCGGGATAGCTGCACTCATCACCGTCTACTTCTGGTGGCGCAATACGAAAGGCATCCACGAATCCTCCGACGATGCGCTCAAGATCATGTACGTCACGACCGTGATGGTGGTGCTCTTAATCGTCTGGTGCGGCTTTACGATCCTGACGAAGCCGGCAAGCCAACGCCTGCCGCCCGCGCCAGTCACGCGCAACATGACCTTTAGCGATGATGCGGTTGGCTGGATGCCGCGGCTCATCCCAAACTACTTGCGTAAAGTGCGCGCTGAACAGTCGCCAGCGCTCAACCAGGAATTGAACGCCGCAAACACTTTGTCAAGCGGAGGCACAACCACTGATAGCGTGCCGCATTACAGCTTCGTGCCGAACGCGGGGGCGCTGCTGGGTCTCATCGGCATCATGATGGCCTTCGGCCACTCGTTCCTCGCCATGTCAGGCGAAGAGTCGCTCGCGCAAGTCAACCGTGAGTTGGAATACCCGAAACATAAGAACTTGATGAAGGCGGGTTTGGTGATCTTTCTCTACTCTCTACTGTTTACTTCACTCGTCTCCTTCTTCGGCTACGCGCTCATCCCGGACGACGTCCGTCCGCAGTACTTCAACAATCTGATCAGTGGCATCTCGATGTACCTGGCAGGCCCGCTGCCGCTGAAACTTCTGTTCCAGGGATTCATCGTCATCGTTGGCTTCCTGATGCTCGCCGGGGCGATTAACACCTCGATAATTGGTTCGAACGGCGTTCTTAACCGCGTCAGCGAGGACGGAGTAATGACTGACTGGTTCCGCGCGCCACATAAGCGCTTCGGCACGACCTATCGCATGATCAACCTGATCGTGATCCTGCAACTGGTCGCCATAATCGGGTCGCGCGGCAACACCTACACGCTCGGTGAGGCTTACGCCTTCGGCGTCATCTGGTCGTTCGCCTTCAAGGGGTTGGCGATGCTGGTGCTGCGCTTCAAAGATAAATCTGACCGTGAGTGGAAGGTGCCGTTCAACATCCAACTGGGCGGTAATGAAATTCCGCTGGGATTGGGAGCCATCGCCGCGATCTTGTTTTCGATTGCGGGCATCAACCTAATCACGAAACAGGTGGCGACTGTCAGCGGCGTCGCCTTCACACTCGTTTTCTTCAGCATTTTTCTGATCTCCGAACGCATCAATGAGCGCAAACGTGGCCAGGCGGCGCACGTCGAAATGGACCAGTTCCGCCTTCAGCCGCAGGAGATCATCTCAAACGAGACGGTTGAAGTGCGTCCCGGCAATGCCCTCTGTCTCGTGCGCGACTACAACACGCTGGCGCATCTCCAAAAAGCGCTGGAAGCGACACACACAGGCAAGCGTGACTTGGTGGTGATGACAGTGCAGGTGATGAAGGGACCGGACGCCGGCTATGAAGACATCGGGCAACAGCATCTCTTCACAAACTACGAACAACTGCTATTCAGCCGCGTTACGTCGCTAGCAGAAAAAGCTGGCAAGCATGTCGATCTTTTGATCGTTCCGGGGGCGATCGTCTTTGATGCTATTGCGCAAACAGCGGCGCACCTCGATTCTGCCGATATCTGGTCCGGTCGCTCATCGGTGATGACAGCCGAAGAGCAGGCAAAGCGGATCGGAGAGGCCTGGGAGCGGCTGCCCAACAAGCCGAAGCGGCAAGTCTGCTTTCACGTTGTTGAGCCTGACCACCAGGTAGATGATTTTGATATCGGGGCGCATGCCCCGAAGCTCGCGGATGAGGATGTTAATCTAATTCACAAGCTGTGGCTCGACGTGACGCAAGAGCGAGGGCTGGACGACCTACATCACAAAGAGATCGTTACAACCGCGCTCGCGAATCTGGAAGAACAGATGAACAGCAAAGGACGCCAAGCGATACTCGACAGAATGCGCGCGTTGATTGACAAGCGGAGCCGCAAAGAGCAGTAAGGGGGCGACTGATGCGCGACAGCGGTTTTGTAGAAGTGCGTGAGTCAGCGAGGTATATCACTCTGTTTGGCACGCTTTCCTTGTATTCGGCTCGCAAAGCCTAGTTCAATCTTGATAGTAAAGGAAAAGATTAGATAGAAAGTCCTGAATCTGTTGCCACTTATCCCAGGCCGTCTTTGTCACAACCCCAATAAGGAACGCCAATAACAGCGGTCCAACTTTGAGAACCAGACGCTTCATGGGTTTGGCTCAAATCGGAAACTGAATTATTTGACCGGAGTTTATCGCATTAAGAACAATCCGATGAGCGAAAGTGCGATTCCCGTTATTCTCATTAAACTGGCAGGCTGTTTGAGGAACAGGATTCCAGTGACAGCCATCAACGCTGCCTCCCGCAAGTACTGTGATCAGAAGCGCGCGCTGGAATAGAGACACCTGTTTTCTCCATGTGAACTACTTGGTTCTGCTGGGGTAGACCAGAATATTACCTGCGACTTGAAACTGCCTAGTTGGACCACTCGGTTCAAGCTCTTGAAATGGGGTCTTTCTATTTAGATCGATACGAGCCAAATCGATCGGCTCATGGGCCAGAGCGGAAAGGTTACCGGCAGAGCGGAGGGCTTTCTGGATAAGAATGAAACGCGCATCTTTTTCATGAATAGCGCTCGCGGGAAGAACCAGTTGTGATGGTTTCAACCGCGGCTAAGCGTGCCCAATCTCTGATGCTTGGGCCGTCAGGAACTGATCACGTTGGGAACGATAACGCTCAACCACAATCAGAATGCAGATCGTCGTCGGGAGTCAGTACTACCGCCCGCCTGGAGTAGTGGACTGATCGGTTGTTGTGCTACCGCCCGAAACGAGCTTTTGTAACGACAGCGATATTTGGGGAAGCCTCATGACTTTCGGAGTTGTGAGTATGGGGAAAGAGTAAAGGAGCATCCGACTCAAATCGGGATCGATATTTGTTGTAAACTTGTGGTAAGTCTAAATTCCGCTAACTCTTTGATAAGCCAGCCTATTAGATTCCAACCATGGGGTTCGGACTCCAGTCTCAAGAGATCAGCAGGCTTAAGTTATTGATTTTACTTTAGGGCGGGTCTTACCGCCACTTTCCTCTCGATTGAGATTTCCACTTGACGTGAGTAAATAGTCACGTTACTATATGCTCACATAAAGGCGGTATCGAAAGAATAAGGAGACAAGTATGAAATTGGATGATTTGACCTTCGACATTGAGCAGCACATCGACATTAAGGCCGGACCCGAAAAAGTGTTTCCGGCGATGCTGAAACGCTTCGGAGAGGACAACACCAAACCCGGCGGAGAGCCCATGCCAATGATTCTCGAGGTGAAGCCTGGTGGACGGTGGTACCGGGATCGGGGAAACGGAATCGGACACCTCTGGGGATTCGTCCAGGTCATCAAGCCGCCAACCCTCCTCGAATTGAGTGGCCCGATGTTTATGTCGTATCCGGCAAACAACCACCTGGAGGTTAAGGTCGAGGAAATTCCGGGAGGCTCAAGAGTCACCCTGCGACATCGGGCGATCGGCATGATTGATCCTGAGCACCGCAAGGGCGTTGGCGAGGGATGGAAACACCTGCTCGCCGAGATAAGAAGGGACTGCGAGTAGCTGCGTGCCACGCCCTAAGCGAATGCCCGACAACCTGGATATGGTTTGGAAGGCACTGTCCGACCCGACGAGACGAGCAATTCTAGACCAGCTTAGAGATGGCGCACGCACAACGACTGAAATCGTTGACTCGTTTCCCCATTTAACTCGCTTCGGGGTGATGAAGCATCTCGACGTGCTGCGCGAAGCGAAGTTGGTCCAAACAGCTGACTCAGGGAGACAACGTATGAACTCATTAAATACCGTGCCCATTCAGCAAATCTATGAGAGATGGGTCACCCCATTTCGTCAGCTTTGGTCAAGCCAGCTTGTCCGCTTGAAAGAAACAGTTGAAGAAGGGGGTGTTGGTAAGAAGCGACAACGCAAGCAGAGAGGAAGCAAAGGTTAAGGACTTTAGCGAGGCCTGGCAGTCGGGCGCAGTAACCCGACCGTGACGGCAAGGACAACAAATGAAAGGGAGAAGCAAAATGCATACAAAAGAGACATCCCGCGGAAATGGTGGGTGCTACTGAAGTCAGCGAATTCCTGACTCATCTGGCCGTCGTACGTCGAGTGGCGGCTTCCACACAAAACCAGGCCCTGGCGGCGCTGCTATTTCTCTATCGTCACGTGCTGGGTCAGAATCGGCCCTGGCTCGAAAATGTAGAACGTGCCAAGCGCCCGGCCCGCCTGCCGCTGGTATTCACTAAAGAGGAAGTCAAGGCGATACTTGCCCAACTCCAGCAGCAGAACTGGCTGATGGCCAGTCTGCTCTACGGAGCGGGGTTACGTCTGAGGGAATGCCTGAGCCTTAAGGTTAAAGATATTGACTTCGGCTACAAGCAAATAGTCGGGCGTGATGCGAAAGGGCAGAAGGATCGCCTCACTATGCTTCCCGTGGCGCTCGAAGAGCAATTAAAGATGCACCTGTCTCACGTCAAGGGTGTACATCTGCGAGATCTGCAGGGCGGCTTTGGTAAGGTCCATTTACCATGGGCGCTGAGTAGGAAATACCCCCAGGCCGATCGAGAGCATCAGAAGAAGCTGCGATATTCCCAAGTGACAATGTTGCTGCCGTAGTTGAAGTAAAATCCCGTCTAGATAAGGACCAGTTAGTTTCGTCTTTCGAGAATATATTGGCGACAAAGCAACTAGCGAAGACTGCACCACCCGAGCTTCCGATCCTCATGAAGTCTCAAACGGTGGCATGTCTCTTCGCCTTCGATAGTGCGCTTAGTTTGGATAAAATCTCTGAGCACTATTACGACTTGGTGAGGAAGTACAGTATTACTTGTGTTAGACAAAGGCACGGTCACCCTATGGTCGAAGCCTCAGGCATCTCCCGCGTGGGGTGTTTATTATCACGAAGGGACTGGTGGGAAGCTTTCTGAAGGAATGCACATTGCTCTAGCTGTGGAGGAGCTAGGCGAAAGCAGCTTAGATGCTTTTCTTAGATTTCTGCTAACTCATTTAACCTTTTTTATAACTTGCGATACTTAGCATGGGCTTCAGTCAAACCGAACCATCACATAGAAACCACCTCGATATTTTGCTATAACTTCAATAGCGGGTAGACCATTTCCTATAACCAACTTGCAGGGCGTTTCATCCAGGTGTATTTCCGAGTTGCGCGCAGAAACGTGTGGGGAAGGACGTTGCATTGGAAAGAGAGTTAGATGTCGCGCTGGTTAACATGCCATTCGGCTCTCTACAGACGCCTTCCATTGGTCTTAGTTTGCTACAGGCAGCACTAGGCCGTTGCAACATATCCTCGCGTGTCTTCTATTTCACTTTTCGATTTGCCGAACTGATTGGTTCATCCACTTACTCAAGAGTAACCACTGAAACTCATAGCCATGATCTGGTAGGCGAATGGATTTTTTCGCCTGCCCTCTTCCCGGAGAGATCCGGTTCCGAGCTTAAACTCTACCTCACTGACGTGCTCGATAAACGCCTCAACGGTCCATCGCAGACTTGCGCGTACTTGCACCCATTGCCGGAAGATTTCGTCAACGAGATTGTCAGCGCGGGTGACAAGGTCGAAGGCTTTCTCGCGGAATGTCTCGAGAAGATCGTCGAATGCGCACCTGCGGTAGTGGGGTTTACGAGCGTCTTTCAACAGCAGCTTGCGTCATTATCGCTTGCTAAACGCATCAAGGAGCGTTCCCCCGATACTTTCGTCGTCTTTGGAGGCGCGAACTGCGAAGGAGTAATGGGCGTTGAAATGATCCGTCAGTTTGCTTTCATCGATGCCGTGGTGTCGGGCGAAGGAGATGGTGTTTTTCCGGAACTCGTGCGGAGTGTGCTGGGAGGGCAAAGCTTTTCTGATCTTGAAGGTGTGTATTTCGGCAGCAACTTTGCGATTACATCACTCGAACAACCCCTCAAGAACACTGCGGTCATCACTGCGATGGATGCGCTGGCGAACCCGGATTACACAGATTATTTCGTGCAGCTGGAGCAGAGCGACTTGAACGGTCTGAAGCCGAGCCTTTTGTTCGAAACCTCGCGAGGATGCTGGTGGGGTGCGAAACATCATTGCACTTTTTGCGGGCTAAACGGCGAGACGATGGTTCACCGGAAAAAGACCCCGGCGAGAGCTTTAGCCGAATTGTCAGAGCTGACGCGCAGGCACCCTGGCCTTGATGTGGTGGCAGTGGATAACATCCTGGACATGGCTTACTTCAAAGACTTCATCCCGGCCCTCGCCAAAATGAAGGCGAAGACTAACCTCAACGCAAATCTTTTTTACGAAGTGAAATCGAATCTGACGAAGCCGCAATTGCGGCTGCTGAAGCAAGCGGGTGTCAACGAAGTTCAGCCCGGCATAGAGAGTTTGAGTGATCGCGTCTTACAGATCATGCGGAAAGGCGTGAAGGGCCTGCAGAACATTCAATTCCTCAAGTGGTGCGCGGAGCTGGACATTCAGGCTAACTGGAATTTTATCTGGGGCTTCCCAGGCGAGCCACCAGAAGAGTACGGTCGAATGGCCGAGCTGGTTCCCTTTCTTACCCACTTGCAGCCGCCGCAATACGCAACCACTATCCGCGTCGATCGGTTCAGCCCCAACTTCACTCAGCATCAACAGCTTGGATTGAAAAACCTGAGGCCTTATCCCGCGTATAGTTATGTCTATTCGCTCCCGCCTGAAGCGTTGACGAATCTGGCTTACTACTTCACGTTTGAATACGCCGAGCCGCAGGACGTGGAAAGCTACGTGACGCCGTTGGCGCTGGCCGTCGAACAGTGGCAGCAGTGTCACATACACAGTCGCTTATATTGGATGGAAGTTGGTGAACGGCTGATGATCTGGGATCGCCGGCCGGTTGCGGAGTCGTCCTTAATCGTGCTTACCGGGCTGCAAAGATCCGTCTACAAATTGTGTGATCAGATTGCTACCCCGCGACAGATTCTCGAGTGGATTAGGTCGCTTGGAGAATCGACTACGAAATTAGAGCTGGCGGAAGTTCGCGTGGCGCTGGCAGATTGTACGGCCAGGGGGATCATGATCGAACAGGACGACTGCTACCTGTCGCTGGCCATACCGGCGCCTCCAAAGTCGGCCACCCCTGATCAACAGTAGGCAGTGGGTAACGAGCAAAAATGGGCTGGCGGCTGCCTTTGCTTTTTTGGGACCGCGGACACCCGCGCTCCCAGTAATGCGGGTTGACAAAGTCGCTCGTCAAGTATACATAACCATTCCTCTTTGCAGGCCGCCTGCGTCCGCGTAATTACATGCTAGTAATCGGAGATTTCCTCGGCCATTACCGCCTTCTTGAACTGCTCGGCGCGGGCGGGATGGGCCAGGTGTATCTCGCGATGGACGAACGCCTTAGACGCAAGGTGGCGATCAAAGTCTTGCCGCTCGAGGCGATCGCTGACGAGAGCGCGCGCAAGCGCTTGCTTCGCGAAGCGCGGGCGGTAGCCACGCTCGACCACCCAAACATCTGCACCATTCACGAAGTTGGCGAAGACCGCGGTCGCAATTTCATCGTCATGCAATACATCGAGGGCGAGACGATGGACCAGCGGATTCGGCACCGGGGACTAATGCTCCGCGAGGCGCTCGACTTCGCCGTGCAAATCGCGGACGCGCTGGTGGAAGCTCATAAGCGATACATTATTCACCGCGACATCAAGCCGCAGAACATAATGATCGACGCGCGCGGACAGGCAAAGGTGCTCGACTTTGGGCTGGCCAAAGTTGTCCGAGCCGACACAGAAAGTGCGACCGCAACCCAGGATCAGTTAACTGGGAGTGGAACGATTCTGGGGACGGTGCCCTACATGTCACCCGAGCAAGTGCGCGGCGAGGAACTCGATGAACGCAGCGACATTTTCAGTTTTGGGGCGATGCTTTATGAGATGGCCAGCGGCCAGTCTCCTTTCAAATCGCCGAGTAAAGCCGAAGTGATCGCGGCAATCCTGATGAAGGAACCGCCTACGCTGCAGGAGTTCCGGCTCAACGTTCCGCCGGCCTTGCAGGAGATCGTCGCGAGGGCACTACAGAAGAACCGCGAGCAGCGTTACCAAACGGTGCAGGCTTTGCTTGACGATTTAAAGAGCGTAAAGGCGCAGGTGGATTCCCATCTGCCCAGCGATGCGGTGATGGTGCAGCGGCCTGCGGCCGGACCGGAGGACCAGACCATAAAGCTGTCGGCAGGCAGCGGTGCGGGCGTTAAACCGGGCACTCAGGAGGCCGTCGCAAGGGCGACGGATGGCCGCGACCGTCATAGCCCCATCGATTCGCTGGCCATTATGCCGTTTGTCAACCTCAGCTCTGAAGGTGACACGGAATATCTTTCCGACGGCATTACTGAAAGCTTGATTAACAGCCTTTCACAGGTCCCCAACCTGCGGGTGATCGCCCGTAGTTCGGTCTTCCGCTATAAGGGTCAGGAGCCAGACCTGCAACGTATCGGCGGCGAGCTCGACGTGCAGGCGATTCTTACCGGACGTGTTGCTCAGCGTGGTCCCTATCTGTCGATTAGCGTGGAACTCGAAGACGTCGGTAGCAACAGTCACCTCTGGGGCGAGCATTACAACCGCAAGTTCTCCGACATTTTTGAGGTGCAGGAGAGCATCTCACGCGAGATTTCAGAAAAACTGCGCCTGCATATGACTCGCGAGACGCGGGAAGCACTGACGCAGCGTTACACGGAGAACGTCGAAAGCTATCAGCTCTACCTCAAGGGCCGCTTCTATGCCGACTTGTGGACCCCTGAGGGCGTGCATCAGGCAATAAGCTTTTTCCAGCAGGCAATCAAAAAGGACCCAAACTACGCGCTGGCCTATGCTGCTATGGCAAATGCCCATTGGGCGCTTTCCAGCCAGTTTATGGCGCCCAACGAAGCGATGCCCAAAGTAAAAGAGTGCGCCCTCCAGGCAATCGTTATTGACGAGACCCTGCCCGAAGCGCACACAGCGCTCGCCGTAGTGAAAGCCGTTTACGAGCACGACTTTGAGGGCGCCGAGCGCGAATTCAAACGGGCACTCGACCTCAATCCCGGTTCAGCCTCAGCGCACGAGTGGTATGGTTATGTCTTGACGCCGCTCGGACGTGAGGCCGAGGCCGCCATGCAGATCAAGCTCGCGCTGGAGCTTGATCCGTTCTCAGTTACAGTCAACTCTTCACTGGGACTTTCTTATTTCTGGGCGGGGCGGTACGACGCCGCCATCGAAAGGTTTCAGAAGACTTTTTTGTTGGCTCCTGATTTATGGTGGGCGCACTTCTTCATGGGGTGGGCTTACGACCGTAAGGGCATGCAGCGGGAAGCACTGGCCGCGCTGGACGAGGCGATCCGATTGGGCAGCACCTACGCCGCGGCCTATCGTAGCTACATCCATGCTCGCTCGGGCAAAACTGCCGAAGCCGAGCGGTTGCTTCTCGAGTTACAAATGCAGGCGCAGGGCGCATACGTCTCGCCTCACCACGTAGCCATCATCTACGCGGGACTTGGCGACCGCGAGCGGACGTTTGAATGGCTCGAGAAAGCATACGACAGCCGCGAAGAGGCGATGATGTTTCTCAACGTCGATCCAACCTGGGACGATCTCCGGGAGGATTCTCGCTTTCAATCACTTGTTCAGCGCGTGGGACTTAAGTAAGCGAACATTCCTCAAGGCCCGCCGGCGACCTGCGCGAATGGAAACTCAGCAGTTCTTCGAAACTAATCCCGAGCAGGTGGACGGTCTGCATTGCACTGAGCCCGAGGCAGGCGATGTGCTCCGGGGTCAAAGGCATCTCGTCAAGCGCAGCATACAGATCAGCGCGATGATGCTGGTCAAGATGCGCGTGCTTGAGGAAGCTGCGGAAAGCCGCTCGCGGCAGTTGCGTTCTGACGATCACGCTTTCGAGAAAGTCAACCGATGCCGGCTCGCCCTCGAGCACGGCGAGGTAGCCGATTATGCAGATGGGATGGACGTGCGCAGCCCAGTAATACTGCGAGCCCACCATAGCCGCCACCGTCGCGGAGGGAATACGTTGCGCTACCTCTGCGCGATCGAAGTCCAGAGCTTCCAGATCGTCAAGCAGCCACTCATCGTGGTCTTTCTCTTCGGGGATGTGCCGGGCCAGGTAGCCGGACACACAGGCGGCGACGGGGTCACGGTCTGCACGAACTCGCGCCGCCGCCCGTGCTGCCTCCATCAGAGGCACGCTGGCCCGAATGACTGAGTGAATGTTGCACAGCAGTGCTGGATAAAGCAGACGAAGATCCGGGTGGGTCCAAAAGGCGTGCGCCGCCCGATCTCGCCTGACACTCACGAGACGGATCTTGTCGATTAACCGCCGGCTATGGCTCTTGCCGCTTGTCACGCGGGGACCTAAATGAAGTTGCTCTTGCTGAAGCTGTCTTCGTTGCGCTCGTAGAAATCCTCGTCAAGCTTCCCGCCAATGCTGATCATGTGATTAATCTCTGCAGAGCTTAGGGAATTTATCTGCTGCTGGTCGTCCTCAGAAAGATTGTGATCGTCCTTGAGCACGCCGGCATTAATCAACTGTTGCACGTTATTCTGGGGATAATCGGGCATCGTCTGCTCCTTTGTGATTTCTTATGACAATTGGATCGCGCCTAGCGCGCGCTAACAGGACTCAGCGAAGGTAAACTACTCATAGCTTGCTGAGTTTGTGTATGACCGCGAAAAGTAAAAGCGAAGCGCGCGCAACATATAGCTTCCGGCTTCGATTGTCAACGGTTATCGCGCACAGTTCTTAGTTCAGTTATTCCGGCTGACACGACCGCGGAGCGAATTCTTATCACCGGCCAAACGCTACGTATTCGCGTTGCTCTTCTTCAAGCGTATCAGCGACCTCTTCGAGGAATCTGTCCGCATTTTGGCGAGGACTCTAGGTGATGAGTTGGCCAACGACCCGGCCATGCAGAAGAAGTCTCTGCCCTTTGTTGTGCCGCCAGAAGTCTATGTGGGAGGTTGTAACAACTGGCACGAAGGAGCATCCGGTGTCTTCGCTAAACGCTTGGCCGGCCTCTCAATGATGCCATGCTCGCTATCGAGCGCGCCAACGCTCCGAAGTTCGACGGCATCCTGACCAACAAAGTTGACTTCAACAAGCAAGACGAATTACCCAGATCGAAACTGGTCGAGCTGAAGAATCATTTCTCTAGTCGCAAGTTCGATCGCGCTCAGGTTCCCGATGACCTTTTTGGCGACTTTGGAGAAGTCCTTAGGCACATAAAACGAACACTTCGCACAGGCTATCCGATGTGGGCACTGTTCGAAGAAGTCGTAGGCGCAATAGCCGTGTGCCAAGTCGTAGAACCTCCAGGGTTCACCTTGGGCCGCTATGCCGCTTCGTACGGTTTCTTGGTCGATCAGGACTTCAACCCGACGGATGTTTCGTTTGAAGTAGCCGGCGTTGGCGTATGAAGTGGCCAACTTCGTCGGTGTAATCTTGGCGTAATGCTTTGTGCTCTCAGGTGAGCTGTGACCAAGCCAATCTTGCAGCTCAAAAAGAGACATCGGTTCTTTGGCGCTGTAGAGTTGTGAGGCAATGGTGGAACGTGCTCGATGACTGGTTATTCCCGCCGGCGGAGGCTCATCGAAGATCTCGGGAACCCTGAAAGGCTCATTCCTTGCCGCAACTCGTATTCTCCTGACCCTGTCGCGAATCGCATTGGAGTAGCGATAAGTGTGTGATGGAACGCCATTCTTCACACGGCTCGAAATACAAGGAAATAATCCACATTGTCCGGCTTCACAAAATCGTATTGATTGACCAGCACAAAACCAGCACGCTCGGCTTCTCTGATTACTATTTCCTTGTCGAGTCCGTGATCGTCGCCTTTGCCATTGCGATCGATGATACCGAGTATTGCGCCTGCGCGCATCGCCGTGCGAGTCCTTTTTAGCAGGCGGATTGGCTGCGCAACTTCATGATACGTTTTCAGCAATAGCACTGCATCGACGCTTTTTTCCGGCAAGAGCGGGTCGTCCTCTTTGCCGAGGACGATGCGAATGTTTGCAAGGCTCTCTCGCTTAGATCGCTTCTCGATGTAGTCCAGATAATCACGATTGATGTCCACCGCGTAAACAATGCCGCCCTGTCCCACTCTTCGTGCGGCCCTGACCGTGAACCAACCTGACCCGGCGCCAATATCAGCGACGTTCGAACCTTCCTTGATCCCGAGGATGTCCATGATTCGATTGGGCTGAAGTTTCTCGTCACGTTTCGGATCCTCAAAGATCGAAAGTTCGCCCGTGTACGGCTTGCTCGTTGGGCGATTGATCGCATCTGATTGATCTTGGGCAATCGTAGCAGCCGGTGAAGATGCAGCGAACTCAGTACTTCGGTTTGTGTATTGAGTAGTCGCGCAACCAAGCAGGGCAAGGACCAACAATAAGAGCAGATTCTGCAGCAAAAATTCTCCTAGCAAACGGCGCATGGATTTGTTATCGCTTGAGATATTCAATCAGAGGGAGACCGCTAGAATTCCAACCAACGGAAGAGGACTTAATCACGTGCGATGACAACGGTTGTGCAGGCGCTGCTGATTTTGGGGAGATCGCGCGCAGCCACCATTCTAATATCGAGGCGAGGACGCTCGCCGCGAAGGATTAGACAATACATATCGGGTTCTTCCAGAGCGCTCAGAATTGCAATGCTATGACCGTTTGAAGTAATCGTGAGCTTAATCGGCTGTGACTTCAGAAAGGTTAGGATGGGTTGGAAGTCCGGATGCATTCCATTTTCGCCAGTCCCTAAATTGATGGAGCGGACCGGTAACCGCTCCATCATTGCGCGCACTTGATCAAGTCCTAATATGAAGAACAGTCCAAAGCTAACTTCCGTAACTGCTTGCATCGGGCCAGCGACGGTTGCATGGTTCGCCGCCAAACTCATTATGCTTTTCCAGAAGCCGGGGGCGTGACCCTTTTCAATGTAGTAATTGATCTGGTCCGCGTATCCATCTTTGCCGTACAGACCTTTGTAGAGGTTTTCAAAGAAGACATACAGAAACATCGCGCCGAGACCGAGACGCATGATTGCCAGTCCAGCCTTCGCTGGCCCAGAGCCAGCCGCCTTGTAAGAATTCTCATTAGTCGAAGGATCATCCGACATTGAAAGAGTTCCTTTCAGAAGTGACCATGGCTGCTAGCTGTCGCTGCGATGCTTGACCTTCAAAAGCCAAACTGAAGACGCGCGCCTTCCGACTGGGTTATTTCAGGAAACCAAGCGCGGCGCGAATCTCCTGGTTAGTTGGACGCTCACGATAATTCGATTCGATCTTCGCCCAGGCGACCTTCCCGCTTTTGTCGATTACGTATACGGCCGGATGGGGAATGCCATAGACCTTCTGACCTTCGTAAGCAGGATCGCGAAGTCCGTAAGCGTCGATGATTTTATGGTCTGGATCATACAGTAATGGAAAGTCAACTTTACCCTTCCCGTCGGACTCGATCTTCTGGGCGAAGCTCTGGCTGACATCCGGCGGATCGATGCTGATCGCGTAGAGCTTTACGTTTTCACCCTTCTTTAATAGCGATCTTAGTTCGGCTAACTGCCGAGCACAGTACGGTCACCAGTAACCGCGATAGAACACCAGGACCACCGGACTCCTGCCGCGAGCGTCTGATAGAGTGACTTTGTTATTGCTTTGATCTTCGAGCGTGAAATCGGGAGGAATGTCGCCAACTCCGATCGGTGTGCTCTGAATAGCCGCACTCGGCGACTGTGAGATTGCGGCCATCGACACTGAGAGTAGAACCATTGTTTGGAAGAACGCTGTCAACACCTTCACGATTGGGTTTCCTCTTTCGCGGTTATTGTAGAACTATCATCTATCCAATTGGCCGTTCATTCAAGGATTGTTCCTGCTGTCTAGATGGACACTTTACCGTGCCATAGGAACAGAAGACACAACAATCTCCCGGAAGTGCCTTAAGGCGACTGTGACAGCCAAGACACTCGCAAAAGAACAAGCAGGCATCGGTGGGTATCTCCTCTTCCTGCTGAAATCCACATTGCGGACAGCTCAGTCGTAACTTGTTTTTTAACACTCTCCATGCACCTCGCTTGACTGCGCTAATCGCCTGCCACTTTTCAACTATTAACAGCGACTGCCCCACCGCAGCTTGAGCCCGCGCCTGCCGTGCAGCCGAAACAGTGCGAGCCGGTCACGATGCGCCTGTGAGCAAAGCTTTCCGGATCAAATTCCGCAATTGTTTGTGGTAACTCAGGGGCGATGCCCAGCTCGAGCATTTGATTGAAGTCGCAGTCGTAAAGTCTTCCGGTCCAGTCCACGCTTACGAGATTTCGGCACATTAGCCCATCGGCAGTCGCTGGGTTGAACGCCTCCACCAGCTTGCGCATGTAGCGCTCTTCATTTCCAGAGCGACGCAAGTAATCGAGAAATCGTTTAATAGGCATATTCGTGATCGTGTAGAGGTGGTTGAACACAATGCCGTAGCGATTGATCAATTCGCGCTTGAAGTCGGCCTCGATTGAAGACTGGGGCGGTGGCAGGAAAGCGCCGACGGGATTGTAGACAAGGTCTAGCGTGAGTCCGCTTCCTTCGCTTCCATAGCCGACTGCGTTCAAGCGACGAAGCGCAATTAGCGATTTCTGAAACACTCCATGACCACGCTGGGCATCTGTCTGCTCTTCGAGAAAGTAAGGCAGCGAGCTAATGACTTCGACTGCATGGTCGCGGAAGAATTCAGGCAGATCCTCTTCACCCATTTCGAATACTACGGTGAGATTGTGACGAACACTGACGTGTGCTCCGAGAGCCCGCGCTTCTGTGACCAGATAACGAAAAGAAGGATTCAGCTCGGGCGCGCCGCCCGTGATGTCCAGTGTCTGAATGCGAAACCGGCGCGCCGCAGCGATAACGGCTTCCACAGTTTCTCGCGTCATGATTTCTGTTCGCTTCGGACTCGCGTCGACATGGCAATGCTTGCAGGCTTGATTACAAAGCTTGCCGACGTTGACCTGCAAAGTATCGACCGTCGTCGCACGTAGCTCGATGCCATGTGCCGCCAACTTGTCGTTGAAATCAACATCGGTGTACGGCTGCGTTTTAAGATCCGGCTGAATGACCGGTAGAACAGTCGACATTACATTGAAACTTTCTTAACTGAATTATGCGCCTGAATGCCGTGAATGAGCGCTGCTCCGCCCCGAATTGCTGACGCCACGTGGATTGCCTCGGTCATTTGTTCCATGTTTGACCCGGCTTCTAGGCACGATTGCGAAAACGCGTCAATGCAGTACGGACATTGCAACGCGTGCGCAACAGCTAACCCTATAAGTGCCTTCTCGCGCCGCGAAAGCGCGCCCTCTTCCTGGCAGGCTTGATACCAAGCCATGAACTTCTCAAAAAGATCTGCTCGGTACTTGCCAATGTCTGAGAACCGGTCGAGATCATCTTCTACGTAATAGGCCATTTCGTTTCTCCTTCGGCGACATAGCGACCGACAAGCTCAGTCTGTCCCTGGTTTCTGTCGCTCTTCCCGTCCAGGCGTCACAAGTTGACGTTGCGACCGACGTATCGGCGCATACAAACGAGCCAGCGCCGTTGGTTCTGCTCCTAGCCAATAGAGCAGTTGCAAGACGGCCCAGCGCGTAAACGTCAGCGGAAAGTTGCGTCCTTCAAAGCGTCGCGACGACGTAACAACAACCACTGGCAAATGGACTACCCGGCCTTGGTCGCGCAAACGCTCCATCAAATCAAGATCCTCAAAGATCGGAAAAGGCTTAAAGCCTCCTACTCGTTCATATGCTTCACGCCGCACAAAGATGGCCGAGTCTCCGTAATAAAGGCCGAGCCAGCGCAGACGTGGATAAAGCCACGTCAGGAACCGCGCGGCCAGCCGTGGCCCATCGAAACGGACGCGAAGATTTCCGGCAGCGACCTCTGCGTCGCCGAGCGCTTCCATAATTCGCTCCACCGTGTCGGGGGAAGGTCTGGTGTCTGCGTGAAGAAACCACAGCGCTTCGCCTCGCGATGCGCACGCTCCTGCATGCAACTGCGCCCCGCGCCCGCGCTCAGAGGCGATAACCTTCGCGCCATGCGCACGGGCAATCTCTCGCGTGTCGTCATCGCTCCCGCCATCCACAACTATCACTTCGACGCGTCTGGACAACTGCGAGATCGCATCGAGCGTCGCGCCGATGGAGTGCGCTTCGTTCAAAGTCGGGATTACGACTGATACTTTTGTAACGTTGTCTTTCTCAGGCAAGTGCATCGAAGTTTCCTGAAAAATCTGTCATCACGCGGAACTCAATCGCAACAAGTGCATTTCATGGCAATAACTCGTGAACCGCAACTGGAGAAACCTCGCGGGCGGGTGAACTCCCGTCCGTTGCTGTCCAGTCTGACCGCTGTTTTAGAAAGGGCAACGCTAGAATTTGTAGTAAAGAGACTTCTGCTGGTTTGCGATATGCCGGAACTCCGATTGTCACTTGATCCTGCGGCACGTTCAACCGCAACGTTCCGTGCAGCCAATCCCAGATGGTCAACCCGCTTGACCAGTTCGAATTAGTCTCTTGCTGCACGACGGAATGATGAATGCCATGCATGCGCGGCGTGACAATCAAGCGGTTGAGCCATCGCTCCAAACTAATCGGCAGTTTGACGTTCGAGTGATGAAACATTATTGAGAGAAACACAAACATCTGCCACGTCAAATATGCGATCGGCGATACACCGATGATAATTATTTGAGCCGCACGCCACGGCACTGAGATCGCCAGCTCGCCGAAATGAAACCGCAGCGCTGTCGACGCATCGAGATCGAGATCGACGTGATGCACAAGATGAAAGCGCCACAAAAGGGAAACCTTATGAGTGAGGACATGCCAGACGTAAAGCGTGTAATCCAGGAGCACGATAGCAAGCGCTGTTTCCAACCACACGGGCAACCGCAGAAGTTTGACCAGTCCCACATTATGCCGCTCAACAAGCGCGGCCAGGCTTAAGGCGACGGGACTCTCCGTCAACTGAAGCGCGGCGGCGCTGATACCGGCGACAGCCAGATTGCGCGCGGCGTGCGTGACTTTGGATTCCACTTGGCGACGCAAAGGTCGACGCCGCTCCAGCCATACAAGCACGCCGAAAGCGCCGAAGATTAACGGCGCGCTTAACCACGATAGGATCCTATGATTATTCATTCGCTGACCGTACCATCAATCCAGCAAAGCGGAAGTGATTACTGATTTTCCCTCATCACTTCAGCCAGCAATAATTGCCAATCGTCGTCGCTCTCTACACTGCCGATCCCAACTTCGAAACTCAGACGCTAACCGCGTTGCCGAAGAACCGTCTCACTCTCCTGCTCACAAGAAACGCGAGTATCGTGAGAACGATGGGAATGCCAACGGCAGCCCTTGGTTCCATCCCAAGCACGACATTGGCTATATCACCGATCAGGTTGATTATGAGTAGAACGAAAGCAAGCAAGTACCCCCAGCGCGAGCCGCGCCAAAGACCTGCTGCCGCCATCGCGCAAGCTACACAAACGGCACTCATAAGCAGGATCGCCCAAACGCCGATTCCAACGAAACCTTCATGCGCTCGCGGATTCAGTTTCCAGAGCGATTCGAGAAAGCTTCCGCGAAACAAAAGCGATGCCGCCGCAATGAAGCTAATGACCGCACCAGCCCAAAAAAAGATACTCAAGGCTGTGATGCCGACAGGGCGAAGTCTCGATGGTGTCGTCATTTTCAAATCAGCAGCAGTTAGTACCCGGCTCACAACAATCTCTTCCGGACAGGTCCGTGACTTCATAGTCCAGGCCTTTCGTCTCGCGCGGATCACGCAGTGCGGAGCGGGGACAATCGAAGGCTGCCGCCTCCTCAAGCAAGACCGCTTGATACGGCGCGACCGGAAGAATGTCGGACGCATACGCCGTAATCGCGCTCTTTGATTTCATCGGGGTTGACACTGAGTACTTTGGGGCGTAATCGACCGCGCAGCAAAGCTCCGGCTCGCGATTGTGCGCCGCTTGGCCATATCTTTCATTGACCAGGCGTTCTACATCAATGACTGTACTCATTGTTTGATCCTCGATGTGTCATTTGTACTGCGGCCTCAAGCCAAAGGTATGTAAGCGAGATTACACCCATAATGAGAAGACTAGGTAAGTTTCTCGGTTCGGAGCGCCGTAGCTCACAACCAACCGCCTTTGAATCCGGCACGGCGCAAGCCTCCGCAAGGTACGGACACTTTCTCATCAGGTTCCAGAAGAACCCAGTGCGATAGTTTTCAATCATGATCACCAC
>WNGA01005535.1_pt1 | contig 18586 bp, 17 predicted proteins | sample 5400061 | NCBI WGS metagenome assembly WNGA01 (sample SAMN13153366, study PRJNA577476) | soil metagenome | isolation source: 100 cm soil or saprolite under grassland replicate 2 | place: USA:California | collected 2016-06-15 | reverse complement strand
TCGCCGTGGAGCTGGACCGCTTCTTGGTCCCCGCCCTCGAGGAGGTCGTGGGCGAGTTCCCCCATGTTCGGGTGGTGGTGGCAGACGCGGTCTCAGCCGAATGGAGCGGCCTCCTGGAGCATGGGTCTCCGTGGATGGTGGTGGCCAACCTCCCGTACAACGTGGCCGTCCCCGTGGTGATGCGGCTCCTGGAGACCGCGCCCATGGTCGAGCGGATGCTGGTGATGATCCAGCGGGAAGTGGGCGAACGGCTGGCCGCCGACCCCGGACAACCAGCGTTCGGCGCGGTGAGCCTCCGCGTGGCGTACCGGGCCGAGGCCCGCCTCGTCCGGAGGGTCTCCCGGACCGTGTTCTGGCCGCGTCCCAACGTCGACTCGGTCCTCGTATCGCTGGTTCGACGCCCCCCTCCGGTGCGAGTCGATGAGGCTGCCCTGTGGCACGTCGTCGACACGGCGTTCAACCAGCGACGCAAGACGATGCGCGGAGCGATGGTCCGGCTGGGGCTGGAGCGGGCCCAAGCGGAGGCGGCGCTGGCCGCTTGCGCTATCGACGTCGCCACGCGCCCGGAGCGGCTCGGACTGGAAGAGTTCGCCTGCCTGGCGGAGCGGTGGTTGGAGGTCTCGCGGTCCGGGCCCGCGGAGGGCTCGCCCCGGTGAGCCGGGAAGCGAAGACCAAGGTGGTGGACGCGCAGGCCAAGGTGAACCTCTTCCTGCGCGTGCTCGGACTCCGACCGGACGGCTACCACGAACTGGAGACGCTGATCCTCCCGGTCTCCCTCGCCGACCGCTTGGAGGTCCACGCCGACTCCGACCCGAGCTTTCGGACGCTGTCGTTCTCGCTGGACGTCACCGGCAAGGACGAACTCGTTCGGGGCGTGCCCCGGGACGAGACGAACCTGGTGGTTCGGGCCGGGATGGCGCTGGCGGAGCGGGCCGGCGTCCGCGGGTTCGCCGATGTGTCACTGGAGAAGCGGATCCCGTCGTCGGCCGGCCTGGGCGGAGGAAGTTCGGATGCGGCGGCAGCGCTGGTCGCGCTGAACGAGCTGTGGGCGTGCGGGCTCGACGCCGAAGCCCTGCGAGATCTAGGTGCGTCGGTCGGGTCGGACGTCCCCGCACTCATGGCGGGGGGGCCGGCGCTGGCTCGTGGCCGAGGAGAGCGGGTTGAACGAGCGCCAGTCGGGCCTCTCTCCCTGGCCCTGGTGACGTTTCCGTTCGGCGTGTCCACCCCGGACGCGTTCCGGTGGTGGGACGAGGCGGGTGGACCGACCGGTCCGGACCCGGCCGCGCTCCTCGAGTCTGCTCACCACCAGGGCGAGGGGTTCGGTGCCTCGTTGTTCAATGACCTCGAGGGGCCGGTGATCCGGCGGCACCCGGAGATCGGTGAAACGAAACGGGCGCTGCTGGAAGGGGGTGCGCTGGGGGCGCTCATGACCGGGAGCGGGCCTACCGCCTTTGGGGTACTGGCGGGCCCGGGCGCCAGGCTCGACCCCAGCGCCGAACGGAAGATCGAGGCCGTGGCCGGGCGCCCGCCTACCTATGTGACCACGAGGGGCTCGACCGTGTGGGGATCGCTGGCCCCCCGCGATTCGAACGCGGATTTCCGGGACCAAAACCCGGCGTCTTGCCTGTTGGACGAAGGGCCAGTGGCGATCTCCGGCCACGATACTGCGGACCCGGTACCGTTGACACCACTCCGGCCGGACGTTGCGATCGACGGTTCCCGCCGGTACAAATGATCGGCCGGACCCCTCGAGGAAAGGCAGACCGAGTTGGCCTCACGAAAGCCTCCCCGCCGAGTTGCCGCCGTCGTGCTGGCGGCCGGCAAGGGCAAAAGGATGAAGTCCGGCCGCCCCAAGGTGCTGCACGAGATCTGCGGGCGGCCCGCACTGTGGCACGTGCTGAAGGCCGCTCAGGCGGCCCGCCCCACGCCGCTGGCGGTCGTGGTCAGTCGCGACGAGGACCAAGTGGCTGAGGCGGTCCGGGCGTGGGATCTCAAACCGGCCCCGCTGCTCATCGAGCAGCGCGAACCGCTCGGCACAGGGAACGCCGTCGCCGTCGCCCAGCATGCCGCGAGCGGGGCAGACGACGTCCTGGTCCTCGCCGGCGACGATCCGCTGGTGACAGGCGACCACGTTCGCGAGCTCCTCAGGGTCCATCGCCGGACCAAGGCCGCGGCCACTATCCTCACCACCTCGCCGGCGGACCCCACCGGCTACGCGCGGGTGGTTCGCGAGGGCGAACGGCTGGTCGAACTTATCGGCGAGGACGCCGCGGAAGCGGATCCCCGGCTCCGCTCGATCCGGGAGGTCTCCACGCTCGTGTACGCGTTCCGTCGCGAGGACCTGTACAAGGTTCTCCCCCTGGTCGGCCGGAGCGACCGGAGCGGCGAGCAGTACCTCTTCCACGTCCTGGGGATCCTCAGGGAGAAGGGGGAACGGGTCTCCGCGACGTGGGTCGACCTCGGTGGCGCGATGGGGGTCAACTCGCGAGCCGCCCTCGCTACGGCCACCCGTGTCATGCGCGAGCGAATCGTCTCCGCTCATATGGCGAACGGAGTCACGTTCGTGGACCCCGCCACGGCCTACGTGGACGTGGAGGTTGGGATCGGGGCGGATACCACGATCCTGCCGGTGACGAGCCTCGAGGGATCGACCCTGATCGGAACCGGCTGCACCATCGGGCCCGCCACCCGGATCCGTGACTCCGTCATCGAGGACGAGGCCGAGGTGACCTTCTCGGTTCTCCGCGAGTCCCGCATCGGGCCGAAGGCCACGATCGGGCCATACGCCAGCCTGCGTCCCGGCACGATCATCCTGGAGGGCGGGAAGGCAGGGACCTTCGTCGAGATCAAGGCCAGCCGGGTGGGCAAGGGCAGCAAGGTTCCCCATCTCTCCTACGTGGGGGACACCACCATCGGAGACGACGTGAACGTGGGGGCCGGGACCGTGACGGTGAACTACGACGGGTTCGCCAAGCACCCAACGGTGATCGGCGATCAGGCCCACATCGGGTCGGATACCATGCTGGTGGCGCCGGTGAAGGTCGGCAAGAAGGCCTGGACGGGGGCGGGCTCGGTGATCACCAAGGACGTGCCGGCGGGGGCGCTGGGAGTGGAGCGCGGGGAGCAGCGCAACGTGCCGGGCTACGACGAGCGCAAGCGGGCCGCTCGAGCGGAGAAGGGTCGAAAGCAGGCTGCGGGGAAACGGAGCCGGAAGCAGGGACCGAGGGGAGGCCGGGACGGTGGGTGAGCCACAGGCGCGGGAGGTCGTGACCCGAAAACGGATGATGGTCTTCTCGGGGACATACCATCCGATCCTGGCTAAGGAGATCGTTTCGCACCTCGGAATCGGCTTGTGCGAGGCGCGCATCTCTCGCTTCTCCGACGGCGAGATCTACTTCCGATCCAACGAGAGCGTGCGCGGAGCGGACGCGTTCGTCATCCAGACGCACGCTCACCCGGTCAACGACGCCATCATGGAGCAGCTGGTGATGGTCGACGCGCTGAAGAGGGCCTCCGCCAAGCGCATCACCGCGGTCATTCCCTATTACGGCTACTCGCGGCAGGACAAGAAAGGCCTGGCCCGCGAGCCGATCTCGGCCAAGCTCGTAGCCGATCTCCTAACCGCGGCAGGGGCGAACCGGGTCGTTTCGGTCGACTTGCACTCCCAGCAGATTCAGGGCTTCTTCAACTTCCCTTTCGATCACCTGACCGCTCTCCCCATCCTGTCCCAGTACCTTCAGCGAGAGGTCAATGTTCCCCATGACATCGTCGTGGTTTCGCCGGATGCCGGTCGGGTGAAGGTGGCCGAGCGGTTGGGGAAGCGACTCCATGCCGATCTCGTCTTCATCTACAAGAGACGGTCCCGGCACGAAGCCAACAAGATCGAGGAGATGCGTGTGGTCGGCGACGTTCGAGGCCGGCCCTGCGTGCTGATCGATGACATGATCGATACGGCCGGGACCATGTCGGACGCGGCCAAGGCTCTGGCCGCGGAAGGGGCAGGCGAGATCTATGCCGTGGCCACTCACCCCATCCTGTCGGGCAAGGCGGCGCAACGGATCGCCGAGTCGCCGATCAAGCAAACGGTGGTCACCAACACGCTGCCCGTTGCCGACGACACGGCGGCGGTTCTGGGAGACCGCCTCACCGTTCTCTCGATCGCCCCGATCGTCGCCTCGGCCCTCCAGGCCGTGTTCGAGGACGAGTCCGTCTCGGAGATCTTCGAGGGCGACAACCAGCCGTAGCGGCTGGCTTCCCGGTTTCAGGGCTGGATGACCACCGGCGTCCCCGGCATCAGCAGCGGCTTCAGGCGCTGAAGGGCGGCCGCACCCACCCGGAGACACCCGGCGCTCACCGACCTGCCGATCGAGCTGGGGCTGTTCGTCCCGTGGATGGCCAGCAGATTGCCACAGCAGGGCAGTCTGGTCTGGAGGCCGGAGATGCCGAAGACGAAGGCACCGTACGAGCTCCATGGGCTGAAAGGAACGCGCTCGGTGACGAAGTAGCGACCGGGCGGCGTCGGAGTGGACGGTGAGCCGGTCGCCACCGGCACCCGCATGATGGCCCGGTCCAGTCGCCGCACCGTCAGCCGGTGCTGTGAGAGGTCAATAAGGACGGAGATCCGCGTCGATGCGCGGCGCAGCCCGGCCAGGCGGATCCACCCCGTTCGGTAGGGGACGCTGTAGGCGATGGGGACCAGTCCAAACTTGCGATCGGCGCTCCTTCGGAGGATCCACGCGGTGATGGGCTGCCCCGAATACCTGGCGTGCGCCGTCAGCGTGCCCACGCGTTGTCCACCTCCGGGCCGGGACATCACCGGCAGCGAGTAAGGGACGCGCACGAGGAGGGCGGGCTTGGGCGGGGAAGGGATGGGAGCTACCGGCCCGGTTCGGAGCGGGTCCGGCGGGGTTGGCGCGCCCCCGAGGGAGCTGAGGTCGATCGTCCCGGCGCCGGTCTGGAGGGCCGAACCGGCGGACTGGGGGGCCCGGTGGAGGACCCCGCCAACGAGCAAGGCGACGATGGTGGCGATAAGGATCGGGACTGCCCGGCGGCTCCGGAGGGAGGGTAGATGAGTCACAACCCTCCTATCGGAAGTTGATTGTCTCCCTTGAACCGCGGGCGCAGACAGACAACGTTCAGCGCGTTGGAGGGCCCCCCTCGCAGGGGCCGTACAATGGTCGCTCGGCTAGAAGATCGTCAAGAAGGCGACCGGGGCTATGTCAGGCTCGCACGCAGAATCCGGAGGAGACCCATGGAACGCAAGCTGAAGGCCGAACCCCGCGACGGGACGGGGAAAGGAATCGCCCGCCGGCTCCGGGCGGAGGGCCGGGTCCCGGCCGTCGTCTACGGCCACGGCATGCAGCCACGCCACGTGAGCGTGGACGCGCGCGAACTGTTCCACCTGCTGCACACCGAGGCCGGGATGAACGTCCTGGTCGATCTTCACGTCGATCACGACCAATTCCTGGCCATGCCCCGCGAGGTCCAGCGCGACTACACACGGGGCCAGTTCATCCATGTCGACTTCCTGCAGATCGCCCGCGACGAGAAGATCACCGTCGAGGTCCCCGTTCACATCGTGGGCGAGTCCCATGGGGTGAAGGAGGGCGGCGTGGTGGAGCACCACCTGTGGGAGCTCGAGGTGGAATGCTTCCCGCAGGACGTCCCCCCATCGATCGATGCCGACATCACCCGCCTCGGGATCAACGAATCTCTCAAGGTGGGTGATCTCTCCGTGCCGGCGAACTGCACCATCCTCACGCCGAAGAAGGAAGCCGTCGTCTCCGTGGTCCCGCCGCAGGTCCTGCGGGTGGAGGAGGAGGTCGCGGCGGCCGTGGAGGGCGAGGAGGCCGAGGCTGCCGCGGAGGGCGCCACCGGCGAAGAGGCCGGCGAGCAGGGCGACGAGTCCGAAGAGAGCTAGTCAGGCTTGGCAGGCGAGCTCTGGCTCGTGGCCGGGTTGGGGAACCCCGGCGAACGCTACGAGCGCACGAGGCACAACGCCGGGGCCATGGCGGTGGAGCGCCTGGCCGAGCGGCTCGGCGTCCGGCTGAGGAAGGTCCGTTTCCTGTCGGTTTTCGCCTCCGAAGCGAAGCACGAGAGAGTACCCGTCCTGCTGGTCAGACCGGGCACGTTCATGAACGAATGCGGCCCCCCGATCGCTTCGTTCGCCCGCAAGCGGGGTGTGCCGGTCGACCGAGTCATCGCCTGCCACGACGACATCGATCTGTCGTTCGGGGCCCTTCGGGTGAAGCGAGGGGGGAGCACGGCCGGACACCACGGTCTCGACTCGATGGTGCAGGCGTTCCGTTCGGCCGACTTCTATCGGGTGCGGATCGGGATCGGCCGGCCCACCGGCCGATGGGACAACGTCGACTTCGTGCTCGGTCCGTTCAGCAAGCGCGATCAGGACGAGGCGGTCGTTCTGATCGAGGACGCCGCCGACGCCGTGCTGTCGTTGATCACCGAGGGATTGGAGAGAACACAGTCCCGTTTCAATCGGAGCGGGGTCGCCGAGTTGTAGCGAGGCGGTCCTCTGGGTGCAGCTAGAATCGAAGGACAAGGGGCTGAGCGCCCCGGCGAGAGAAATCAAGGAAGGGCTGGTCAAAGGCCTGGTTCGGTGAACCGGGCCTCTTCGTGCTGTCTGGGAACCGAGGACGGAGTGGGTCGAGACGAACTGACGGGAGTTCTGGAAGGGGCGATCGGCTCGGGGCCGTTCGAGCGGCTCCTGGCCGCGCCGGGCCCGGTTCGGCGGGCCCACGCCGCCGCCCCCGGGCACGCGTTCGTGGCCGCCATCATGGCGAGAGCGATCGAGGCCCCGGTCATGGCGATCGGGCACGACCCGCATGCGGCCGACGTGCTGGCCGCCGGCGCGGCGACGTTCCTCGGCCCGGATCGCGTGGTGCGCTTCCCCGCCTGGGAGTCCCTTCCATACGAAGGGATCAGCCCGGCTCCCCACGTCGCCGGGGCGAGGGCTCGGTCGGCCCATCTCCTGCGGAATGCGACCGGGCCCATGGTCGTGGTGGCTCCGGTCCTGGCGGCCATCCAGGGGCTGGTCCCCACGCTCGGGGACCACCAACCCCTTGTCCTGCAGGCAGAAACGAGGCTTCCCCCCGACGCCTTGGCCGAACGCCTGGTGTCACTGGGCTACTCGCGGGTCGACGTGGTCGAGCACCGCGGCGAGTTCGCCGTCCGAGGAGGGATCGTCGACCTCTTCCCTTCGACTTCGCGCCGCCCCGTCCGGCTCGACTACTTCGGTGACGACGTCGAATCGCTCCGCGAGTTCGCCCCCGCCACGCAGCTCTCCACCGGTCAGGTGCTGCGCGTCGAGGTCTATCCGTGCCGCGAGCTGGTCGTCACGGACGACGTGCGGCGCCGGGCCGACCTCGCCCTGACCCGGTACCGCGGGCAGTACGCGGGCGTTCTGGAGCGGCTCGCTCAAGGATCGGCTTTCGAAGGGATGGAGCAGGCGGTCCCCCTCATCTACGAGCGGCTGCCGCTGCTGGCCGATCTCCTTCCCGCCGGTGGCTGGATCGTGATCGGTGCCGCCCGCCGGACCGCCGACCGTGCGGCGCGGATCCTGGAAGAGGCCGACGCCCTGGCCGAGGCATCGGCGTGGCCCGGGCCCAGGGCCGTCCGAGAGCTGGAGGCCGCGCTGGGGGCCAGGCAGCGCGTCGAGCTATCCGATCTCACCGAGGCCGGAGCGGTCGATCTGGGGATCCATGCGTGGGAGCGGCCCGGCCAGCGGGAGGCCATGGCCGAGCGGATCCTCGGCCTTCACCACGAGGGCGCCCGCGTCGTGCTGGCGGCCGAGGGGCGAGGGAGTCTGGAGCGGGCCGGAGAGGTGCTCCAGGCCAAGGCGATCCCCGCCGAGGCGTTGCTCTCCGTGGTGGCCGACGTCGAGGAGGGCTTCTGGTTCCAGCCCGACGCCGACGGCCGGACGGCGCTCGCCCTGGTCACCGAAGAGGACCTGTTCGGCTCGCGTCGCCACACGCGCGTGGCGCCTCGGCTCTCCCAGCGGCGCACGGAAGGTGTCGCCGTCGAACTGTCCCCGGGTGACTTCGCCGTGCACCAGGTGCACGGCGTCGGCCGCTACGTCGGGATGGTCCGGCGCGCCGTGGCGGGGGCGGAGCGCGACTACTTGCTGCTCGAGTACGCGGAGGGCGACCGACTGTACGTCCCCTCGGATCAGGTCGGAGTGGTGGCGAAGTACCTGGGTGGCGAAGCTCCGCGCCTGCACCGCCTCGGCACCAACGACTGGCCGCGGGCCAAGGCGCGCGTGCGCCGGGCCGTGCGCGACATGGCCGGCGAGCTGGTGCGCCTGTATTCGGTGCGCATGAGCGTTCCCGGGCATGCCTTCGGCCCCGACGCGCCGTGGCAGCGAGAGCTGGAGGATGCGTTCCCCTTCGAGGAGACCCGCGACCAGCTCGGGGCCATCGAGGAAGTCAAGCGGGACATGGAGCAGCCCCGCCCGATGGACAGACTCATCTGCGGCGACGTGGGCTACGGGAAGACCGAGATCGCCATCCGGGCCGCGTTCAAGGCGGTGATGGACGGCAAGCAGGTGGCGGTGCTGGTTCCCACCACGTTGCTCGCCGAGCAGCACTACGTGACGTTCAGCGAACGCTACGCGCCATTCCCGGTCACCGTGCAGATGCTGTCGAGGTTCGTTTCCGACCGCGAGCAGCGCCAGATCCTCGAGGACGCCGAGCGCGGAAAGGTCGACGTCGTCATCGGGACCCACCGACTGCTCTCAGCGGACGTGAAGTTCAAGGACCTCGGGCTGCTGGTGGTCGACGAGGAGCAGCGGTTCGGTGTGGCCCACAAGGAGCGGCTGAAGAAGCTTCGGGCCAGCGTGGACGTGCTCACGATGACCGCCACGCCGATCCCGCGGACGCTGGAGATGGCGCTTTCCGGCATCCGAGAGATGAGCGTCGTGGACACCCCTCCGGAGGACCGCCAGCCCGTGCTGACCTACGTCGGGCCGCTCGACGAGGACATGGCTCTGGCGGCCGTGCGGCGGGAGCTGCTCCGGGGCGGGCAGGTGTTCTGGGTCCACAACCGCGTCCAGACCATCGAACGCGCGGCCGGCGGCCTCCGCCAGAAGCTCGGCGAGGAGGCCCGCATCCTGGTCGCCCACGGGCAGATGGACGAGGAGCGCCTGGAGAAGGTCATGCTGGAGTTCTGGGACAAGAGCGCCGACGTCCTGGTCTGCACCACAATCATCGAGAGCGGGCTGGACGTGCCGAACGCCAACACGTTGGTGGTCGAGCGCTCGGACCGCCTCGGCCTGGCCCAGCTCTATCAGCTGAGGGGCCGGGTCGGCCGGAGCGCCGAGCGGGCCTTCGCCTACCTGTTCTTCTCACCTCAGGCTGCGCTCACGGAGGAGGCGCACGACCGGCTGGAAGCGATCAGCCGGTTTACGGCCCTGGGCTCGGGGTTCCGGGTGGCCATGCGGGACCTGGAGATCCGCGGCGCCGGGAACCTCCTCGGCGCGGAGCAGCACGGGCACATCGCAGCCGTCGGATTCGACACGTACCTGCGGCTGCTCGGCGAGGCCGTGTCGGAGATGAAGGGGGAGCCGATCCGAGCGGAGAAAGAGGTCCGGATCGACTTGCCGGTCAAGGCGTTCATCCCACCGGATTGGGTTGGGCAGGAAGCGCTTCGGCTCGAGCTGTACCGGAAGATCGGGACGGCTCGCGATCACGCGGAGCTGGATCAGGTCCGGGCAGAGGCCGAGGACCGGTACGGCGACCTGCCGCCCTCGGTCCGAACCCTTTTCGCGGTGGCCTCGCTGAAGATCACGGCCCGCGACCGCGGGATCGAGGAGATCCTCACGTTCCGGAACCAGGTCCGAATCCGGCCCGTGGAGGAAGCGATGGGCCTGGAAACGTCCACCGCGATGCAGGAAGCCTCCTACCACGCGGCGACGCGGACGATGAACCTCCTCCAGCTGGCCGTCATGGGCGGCGAGGCGCTCACGCAGTGGGTGGAGGACGTGCTCCGCAGGACCGCCGCTCTGGAGCCGACCGCCGCGGCCGGGCCGTAGGATCGCCTCCTCCATGTCAGAGGAGCGTTCGCCCGCGGTACCCGACGGCCCGGTCCCGTCGCGGGCTGGTGGAAACCGGTTGCTCGACCTGATCAGGGTCATGGCCCGGCTGCGGGGGCCGGGCGGCTGCCCGTGGGATCTCGAACAGACTCACCAGACCCTTGCCCGCCATCTGCTGGAAGAGGCGCACGAGACGCTGGAGGCCATCGACGCGGGAGATCCCGAACTGCTGCGGGAGGAGCTGGGGGACCTCCTGCTGCAGGTCGTCTTCCACGCCGAGATGGCTCGTCAGGAGGGCGCGTTCGACATCGACGACGTGGCCGAGGCGATCACGTCGAAACTCGTCCGCCGCCATCCTCACGTGTTCGGCGACGTCCAGGTCGACTCCGCCGCGGAGGTCCTCGTGAACTGGGAGCGCATCAAGGGCGAGGAGAAGGGCCAGCACGCGGTCGACGAGGAGATCCCGGCCACGCTACCCGCCCTGGCCAGGGCGTCCAAGGTGCAGCGCCGGGCGGCCGGCTCGGGATTCGACTGGCGGACGAAGGGTGGGGCGCTCGGCAAGGTTCGGGAGGAACTGGAGGAGCTCGATTCGGCGCCGCCCGACCGGGCCGAGGAGGAGCTGGGCGACCTGCTGTTCGCGGTGGCGGCGCTCGGTCGGCAGCTGGGTGTCGACCCCGAGACCGCCCTTCGCAAGGCCACCCGGCGGTTCGCGAAGCGGTTCGAGCGAATGAAGGCCGACGCGGTCGATGACGGCGTGAAGCTGGAGGAGCTGTCGGAGCAGGAGCTGCTCCAGCGATTCCGTTCGGCCCGCTAGGCCGCCGCCCCAACCTGAGCGGAGCAGAACGCGCAGCGGCGGGCCGCCTTCGGGATGCTGCTCAAGCACTCCGGGCAGTCGCGGGTGGTGGGGTCCACCGGCGGCTCCGTCCTTCGCCGGGCCATCAGGGCGTTCACGGGCCGGACCACGAAGAAGAAGACGGCGGCGGCGACCAGGACGAAGGTGATCACCGCGTTGATGAAGGCGCCGTACCTGAACACGCTGCCGTTCACCGTGAAGATCAGCGCCGAGAAGTCTCGCTTCCCGAAGATCGCGGCGATCAACGGTGTGATGAGGTCATCCACCAGCGCCGTGATCACAGCCCCGAACGCGATCCCGATGACCACACCCACCGCCAGATCCACGACGTTGCCGCGCAGCAGGAACTGCTTGAAGTCCTTCAGCATCTCCCCCTCCCTCGGGTCGAGTCGGTCCTCGCCGAAGGCTAGTGTGAAATCCAGCCGGGAATCCACATTCGGCCATACAATCGGGCTCCCGATGAGCGAGATCGAGGCGGTCCTGGCGCGAGAGATCCTCGACTCCCGTGGCAACCCCACGGTGGAGGTCGAGGTCCTCCTGGCCGACGGGAGCGTGGGACGGGCCGCGGTCCCGTCCGGCGCCTCCACCGGCGCGCACGAGGTGCTGGAGCTGCGCGACGGCGATTCATCCCGGTTCGGCGGCAAGGGCGTCCTGCGAGCGGTCCGGAACGTCGAGGAGGAGATCGGGCCCGAGATCGATGAGATGGACGCGCTGGACCAGCGGGCCATCGACCGGGCCCTGGTGACCCTGGACGGGACGCCGGAGAAGAGCCGGCTCGGAGCCAACGCCATCCTCGGCGTGTCGCTGGCCGTGGCGAAGGCCGCGGCCGACTCCCTCGGATTGCCGTTGTTCCGCTACCTCGGTGGCCCCAACGCCCACCTCTTGCCGGTCCCCCAGTTGAACGTGATCAACGGCGGCGTGCACGCCGACAACGACCTCGAGATCCAGGAGTTCATGCTGGTCCCCGTGGGGGCCGCGTCGTTCGGCGAAGGCCTGCGGTGGGGCACCGAGGTCTTCCAGGCTCTCAAGGCCACCCTCAAGGAGAAAGGCCTGGGGGCGGCCGTGGGGGACGAGGGGGGCTTCGCTCCCCGCCTGGGGACCGCCCGCGAGGCCCTGGACCTCCTGATCGACGCCATCGGACGGGCCGGGCTCGAACCGGGACTGGAGGTGGCGCTGGCCATCGACACGGCAGCCTCCGAGCTCTTTCAGGACGAGGCCTACCACCTCGAGGGCCGGTCGCGCACGGCCGCCGACATGATCGAGTTCTACGCCGAGCTCCTGGATGCCTATCCGATCGTGTCGATCGAGGATCCGCTGGCCGAGGACGATTGGGACGGGTGGCTCGCCGTCACCGAGGCGCTGGAGGAGCGCGTGCAGATCGTGGGCGACGACCTGTTCGTGACCAACCTCGAGCGCTTGGAGCGAGGGGTCGAAGAGGGGGCCGGCAACGCCATCCTGGTCAAGCTGAACCAGATCGGGACGCTCACCGAGACGCTGGACGTCGTCCGCTCCGCGAAGGAGTCTTCCTACGGAGTGGTGATCAGCCATCGCTCGGGCGAGACCGAGGACACGACGATCTCCGACCTCGCCATCGCCACCAACGCCGGCCAGATCAAGGCGGGGGCGCCCTCTCGCGGCGAGCGGACCGCCAAGTACAACCAGCTCCTCCGGATCGAGGAGGAGCTCGGGGACACGGCACGGTACGCGGGCCGGCAGCCCTACGGCCGCCCCCCCGGAGGGTCCCCGGAAGCGGAGGAGGAAGAAGCGTGACCGGGGCGGCGGTCGCTGCTCATGCACGGCGGCGCATCCAGCTCACGCCGCGGGCGGCCATGCTGGCGCTCGTGGTGACGGCGCTCCTCTTCTATCTCGTGGTTCCCACTCGCGCCTATGTGACCCAACGCCAGCGCCTGGACCGGCTGCAGCAGCAGACCCAGCTCCTCGAACAGCAGAACGCCAGGCTCGCCCGACAGGTCGAGCAGCTCCACGACCCCGCCTACATCGAGCGGATCGCCCGGGAGTGCCTGGGCATGGTGAAGAAAGGAGAGATCGGCTTCATCGTGGTGCCGAAGAGCGGTCCTCCGCAGCCCGTGGACTGCTAGGCGGATCCGGGGGCTTCGGCCCGCCGCACACGGTACCCTCTGGTGGCGGGTATGGACATTCAGCGGACGCTTCGCAAGCTCGACGACTTCCAGCAACGAGAGCGTTGGCTCGCGTTCCCCTTCGCGGTGTTCAGGAAGTTCGGTGACGACCGGGCCGGCAACCTGGCCGTCGCCATCGCCTACTACGGCTTCTTCTCGATGTTCCCGCTGCTACTCACGTTCGTCAGCGTTCTGGGGCTGATCCTTCGAGGGCACCAGGGTCTTCAGGACAGCATCGTGCACTCCGCCCTCCGGGACTTCCCGGTGATCGGGGATCAGATCGCGAGGAACGTCCACTCGATCTCCGGGAACGGCGTCGCCCTTGCCGTCGGCATCGTGGGCACCCTGTGGGCCGGCATGGGCGTGACCCAGGCCGCCCAGAACGCCATGAACCAGATCTGGGACGTGCCCAGGAAGGAGTGGCCGAACTTCCTCAAATCGCGTTTCCGCGGGCTGCTGATGCTGGCCATCCTGGGGACCCTGACGATCGGGGCCACCTTCATGTCCGGGCTGAGCACGTCGGGAGGTCCGGCCGTGGTGATGGCGGTGCTCGGGATCGTCGGCTCGCTGCTCCTGAACCTGGCCCTGTTCCTGGTGGCGTACCGAGTGCTCACGGTCCGGGACGTGAGCTGGCGTGACGTCTTCCCGGGGGCGGCCGTGGCGGCCGTGATCTGGACGGCGATGCAGGGCTTGGGCGGCTACTACGTCACCCACCAGCTCAAGCAGGCCAGCAACGTGTATGGGACGTTCGCCCTCGTGATCGGGCTCCTGGTGTGGTTGTCACTGGGCGCGCAGATCACGCTCTTGGCGGCCGAGATCAACGTGGTGCGCGTGAACCGGCTGTGGCCCCGGAGCATCCTCCAGAAGCCTCCGCTGGCCGAGGCCGACCGGCGGACCATGACGCGGGGGGCCAAGGTCGAGGAACGGATCTCCACGGTCCCGGTCTCCGGCAAGGATGGCCACGGGCCGCCGACCTCGTTCCTGCGTTCGTTCGCGATCGGAGCCGGCGCCGCTGTCGCCGCCGGGGTCGCCTCCGTCATCAGGCGGCGCCGCAAGTCCGAGCCGTAGGCCTACTCGTACCCGATCGCCGTCAGGGGCGCCTCAAGACTTCATCGCGCATTCACGCCGCGTTCACGGGGGCGCTCTATTGACGCCTCTTTCTTCCGGTGGGATAGTGCCCTTCCCATCAACTTCCTCTCGAAAGGAGTCCCAATCGCAGAGCTAGAGGTCGGAGCGGTCGTGGAGGGAACTGTGCAGCGCATCACGCCATATGGGGCGTTCCTCCAGCTAGAAGACGGCAAGGTTGGCCTCGTCCACATCTCCGAGATCGACCGGAACTACGTCCGAAACGTCGAGGACCACCTCCACCTGAACGACCGGGTGCAGGCGAAGGTCGTGGCCATCAAGGAAGACGGCAAGATCGACCTCTCGATCAAGGCTCTGCAGGACCCCGCGCCGCGGATCGACCGTAGGTCGGGACGGGACCCCGAGTTCGAGCAGAAGCTCAAGCGGTTCATGCGGCAATCCGAGGAGCGCCAGGTCGACTTCAAGCGCTCCGTCGAGAACAAGCGGAAGTGAGACGGTAGGTTCAGCGGGGTTCGTTCGGGGTCGGGTAGGCCCCTTTCCGCAGGTAGAAGGCTCGAGCCCGAATCTTGAGGAACCTTGCCGAACCTATTGAGCGACCCGCGGGTTAGCAAACGGGTTAGCGATTCGAGGTCGTCTCGTTGATGGGGTCGCCCCGGCGACCCCATCGTCCATCTGCGCCAGCTGAAGATTCCCCAGACATGCGGCCCGTTCGACGTCCTCTTTGACCCTGCTGCCGGGTACGTCACTGTGGCCGAGGGGACCGACTTGTTGGCCCTGCTCCGCTCGGCCCGTCTCGGTCTCACAGCGAAGGCGGCGGCAAGCACCCTCTACGCGACTGCTGACCCGACCCGTGCTGAGATCGAACGAGCGCGCTGGAAGCTCGATCGCCTGGTTCCAGGGCTCGCCTATCGGCCAGGCGGAGGCGCCCCGAACGAGCCGCCACCGCCTACTTCGCTACGGCACCGACTGGTCTTCAGGCGGCCCTGGGATGAGCCTCACGCTGACCCTCACGCAGCCCTTTCGGCGTGCGGGCCTCACGCCAGCCTCACGCAGCTCACGGCGCGGGCTGTCGGCGCTGGTCAGAGGTATCACGGCCTTATGGTCACGGCTTATGCGGCCTACCCTCACGCTCGCTACACGCTCGCAGAGCGCGAGCGAGTGGGCTGGGGGAGTCGAGGGGGCTCTCAGCCCTTGCGCTTCCTGGTGGATCTGGCTGCTACCCCGCGCCGGGTGCCAGTCTTGCGGACCCCGCGGCCAAACCCGCCGCGCAGCGAATCCTTCCCAAGCGAGTCCTTTACCTTCTTCATCGCGCTGCGCACTGTGGGGTCGGAAAGGCCGATCCTTGTGGCTTCGGTAGTGTCCCCGTCCCGGCCCTCGTTTACCAACTGGAATCGAGGACGGCCTGGCTTCCGGGTCCAATTGGCAATGAAGTGATTGAGGCTTGCCCGATTCCAAACGGGGCCGGCGGCGAGCTCGGCAATGGGCTTGGGAAAGTCGGGGCGGGACCGAAGCTCATAGACCCGCTGCTTCGAGACACCGAGAATCTCGGCGAGCTCAGCAACGCCGGCGAACTCAGTGGCTGGCTCAGCCAGCTGCTGATCGAGCTGCTCCTCCGTCATTACCTCGGCGTAGGCAATGGGACGGTCGGGAATGCCAGCGTCGACGAAGGCCTTCTCCAGGGCGGTGATTGCGGCCTCAAGCGCTTCGGTCGGATCGGAGGCCTGAATGCTCATCCGTGCACCGGGCCCCATGGAGAGTGCGCCATAGGTCACTACCGGGCCCTCGATACCGCGAATCTTCTCGAGCGCTTCCAGGACGTTCTCAAGCAATTCGTTGTAGAAATTCGCGGGCTTTGTCGGTTCGGTGCCGACTCCCACGCTGTACCAACCCTTGCCCATCTCAGCTCCTCTTGGGTGGCGGCCAGGGCCAGATCAGCCCCGAACGCTTCATCTCGGCCAGAAAGTTCTTCAAGGCCCTCTGATCGGACGGAGTACCGTGCCACATCACGGCCTGCTTCATGCGATCGGGTGGGAAGAACATCAGGCCCTTCTTCTTCTGCTCCGTGCGCCAGCCTTGCTCCTTGGCTGCCTCCTCGATCTCTCTGTAGTCCATTGTCGGCATCCCTTGAACGTTCGTCAAGGGATACTTTTTGCGGGATTCCCCGAACGCTGTCAAGGATTGAACAGCGGGGGTCATTGCCGCGGTCCGCATGATGTCGTCATACACTGTGCCGTGCCTCGGTGCGAGGACACGTCCGATGGCGAAGTTGGGGTACCACATCGAGAACGTGACCGTGGTTGAGCGCTGGAGCTCGAAACGGCAGACAGAAGAGATCGCCGGATTCCAGGCCCAACTGAACAGCCTCGGCTCGGTGGAATGGGAGTTGGTTAGCTTTGAGTCGGTGCCGCTGACCGGTCGGTTCAGCGACAAGATCAAGGCCGACGCTTATTTGGCCTTGCTCAATCGGCCTGCAAGCTGGCAGCGTCTCGCCACCTTCAGTTCGGCCCCGCAGAAGGCCACGGGGTTAGCACCAGGGTTAGCAACCTGAGAGAATCCCCAGGCTATGGCCTCTATCGTCGAGAACAAGCGGAAATAGCCACCCGCTCCGATCGCACGGCCGTCGCCGCCCAGCTCGGGCGGGAACCGTCCATCCCGTTCACGGTGGTGGCTCGTTGCGGGCCCGGCCACCCGCTCGTGATCAGGAATCGTCCCGTCGATGCGGAAGGCCGGCCGTTCCCCACTCTGTACTGGCTGACGTGCCCCGAGGCCGTCGCAGCCGTCTCCCGCCTCGAATCCGACGGCTGGATCAAGCGTATCTCGCATCAGGCCGAGGTCGACCCGGACTTCCGCATCGCCCTCCGGCGAGCCCACGAGGAGTACGCGAACGAACGGGAGCGCCTCCATCCAGGGGCGAAGGCATGGGGAGGGGTCGGCGGCGCGGCCCGGGGCGTGAAGTGCCTGCACGCGCACTACGCCTATCACTTGGCCGGGGGGGCCGATCCCGTCGGGGCCTGGGTGGCCGGGCGGCTGGAGGAACACGGGCCGGTCCACTACGAGAAGCCGGGACGAAGGGTGGCCGCGGTCGACCTCGGGACGAATTCGATTCGGCTGCTCGTGGCGCGTTTCCCCGAGGGCGAGGCAGAGCTGCAGGAACTGGCCCGCGACATGGTCATCACCAGGATCGGGCAGGGCGTGGACAAGACCGGTCGAATCGCAGCCGACTCGCTCCGGCGCACCCTCGTCGTGTTGCAGAGGTATTGCCGACGGGGCCGGGCTCTGGGGGCGGAGCGGATCCACCTGGCGGCGACCAGCGCCGTGCGGGACGCCTCCAACCGGGACGAGCTGGCTCGGGCCGTGCAGCGGCTGACGGGCGAGCCGATGCATGTCCTGGGCGGACACGAGGAGGCAGAGCTGTCGTTCCTGGGGGCCACCCGGGGCCTCGATCGTCCGGCCCCCCACCTCGTCCTGGACATCGGGGGCGGGAGCACCGAGTTCGCCATCGGCGACCGCGCTCCCACGGCTGCCGTGTCCGCTCAGATCGGAAGCGTTCGCCTCACCGAGCGGTACGTGCACACCGATCCGCCGGCCTACGACGAGCTGGAGCGACTCGAGATGGCCATCACCTCCGTCCTCCACCAGGTGGAGGACCGCATACCCGTTCACGATGCGTCCACCCTGGTGGCCGTGGCCGGTACCGCGACCACCGTGCAGGCCATCGCGATGGGGCTTCCCGAATACGATCCAGAGGTCCTGCACCGGTCGATCCTGTCGCGGGAAGACGCCGTACGGGTGTTCCGCCTCCTCGCGGACATGACGACGGAGGAGCGGCGTCAGATCCCCGTGATGGCGGCAGGGAGGGAGGACGTCATCCCGGCGGGGGCCGCCATCTTGGTGAGCGTCATGCAGCGGTGGGGCTTCACCGAGGCGCTGGTCTCGGAGACCGACATCCTCGACGGCATCGCTTACTCCATGGCCTCCATGGCCTCGGGATGACTCCCATGGTCGAACCCGCGGTCAGCCGGTAGGCTCATCGATTCGGATGCCCCAAGGCAGCAGGAAGACCCGCGATCGACAGCTGGCCAGGCTGTACGAACGGAGGCGCCGGGAGCGCCTCCACAAGCATCGCCAGCGCATCGTCGCCGCCACCGTCGGGATATTGGTCGCCCTGGGGGGGGTGGGGGGCGGGCTGTTCCTGCTGGCCAAGGGCGGGAAGTCGAAGGCGTCGGCCTCGCCGACCCCATCGACCTCGGCGGGCGCCGTGGCCTGCGGGGGAGCGGTGCCGGCGGCAGCTTCGAAAAAGAATCGGTCCTACAAGAAGGCGCCCAAGATGACCATCGACACGAGCAAGACCTACACGGCGACGATGGTGACGTCCTGCGGGACGATCGAGATGAAGCTCGATCCCAAGCTGGCGCCCAAGACGGTGAACAGCTTCGTCTTCCTTGCCCGCCAGCATTTCTTCGA
>WNGA01007615.1_pt1 | contig 18587 bp, 19 predicted proteins | sample 5400061 | NCBI WGS metagenome assembly WNGA01 (sample SAMN13153366, study PRJNA577476) | soil metagenome | isolation source: 100 cm soil or saprolite under grassland replicate 2 | place: USA:California | collected 2016-06-15 | reverse complement strand
CCAGGTACGCATCCTCACCGCCGACGTCACCGACCGCCTCTACCCAACCAGGCCGTCAGCCACCGGTACGCCGCCGTAGTGCATCCTCGAGCGCCGTCTTGAGATCCCGTCCTCGGTCGAAGCCACGGTCGGCGATCAACCCGACGCTGACTCGGGCGAGTTCTATGTCCTCAGACATCGCCGTTGCCAGCAAGGCATGCAGATCGGCCAGATCCTGCGGCGGTGTCTCGTCGTCTCGCGACAACAACTTGAGAGCGATCAGGTGCCCAGTGCTGGCCACCGGGACCGTGAACCCTTCGAGGATCTCAAGAGGCTCGGCTCCCGCCACAATTTCCGCCTCGATGCCGGAGCTTGCGAACAACACGTCGACGATCACATCGCCGGCATCGGCCACGGAGGACACCAGACGGACCGTAGCCAGACGACCGGTGGTCTCCTGTTCGACAGAGGCGGCGAGCTGATAGCCCACGGACAGCAGCGCACGTACCAGGGCAGCGCACGTACCAGGTGTTCTGCGGCCGAGTCGTCTGGCACTGTCACCGCGACGTCGACATCGCGGGTGAACCGGGGCTCGGCACGCGCCGAAACTGCGAAGCCGCCGACCAGGGCCCATTTCCGGGCGTGGCGATCGAGATCCGACGCCGCACGGCGAAGAGCCGCTTCGACGACGTTCACCCGAACCTGCGGGAGGACCGGCCAGGAGCATCGCCGCCTGCCGCACCGGGGCGCTGCAGCCGCCACGCCCGCATCCGTTCATCGATCTCGGGCTCTGTCAGATGGGGGTACGTGCGTCGGAGCCGCTGCCGCTGCATCCGCTCCCCGACGTCGTACATGTCGAGCGCTGTGCGGAGCCGGTCCGCCACTTCCGAGTCGCCCACAAGTCGGAGTCTAGCGGCGGAACAGGGCCTGGCCGAGGAGGCGGAGGGCGTACGGGGCGTCGTGGAGGATGTAGCGGCGGAACAGGCGGCGGGGCTCGGCGGCGAGCCGGTGCAGCCACTCCAGGCCGGTGCGGCGCATCCATCGCGGGGCCCGCGGCACCGCGCCGGCGGCGAACGCGATCGACGCGCCGCAGCCGACGAACCAGCTGGTCGGCAGCTCGGCGGCGAGCGACGCGATCAGCCGTTCCTGCCGCGGGAACCCGAGCCCGACGAAGACCAGGTCCGGCTTGGCGGCCTTCGCCGCCGCGGTCACGGCCGCCAGGCCCCCGGCGGCCTCGTCGAACCCGTACGGCGGGCTGTCCGTACCGGCGACGGTCAGGCCCGGGTACCGCGCCGCGAGCACCTCAGCCGCCCGCTCGGGTACGCCGGGAGCGCCACCTAGCAGGTAAACCGACCGACCGTGTTCGGCGGCCGACTCGCACAACGACCAGATCAGGTCCGACCCTGCCACCCGGGCCGGCAAGACCCGCCGGCAGGTCCGGGCCCGGGTCCGGCGGCCGGCGAGGCGGCTTGCCCAGATCAGGGGCATGCCGTCGGCGAGCACCAGGGCGGCGCCGGCGACCAGCCGCGCCGCGTACGGCGAGCGGGCGGCCTGCCGGACGATGTCCACGTTGGGCGTCACGATCACCCCGCCCTCGCCGCGCTCCCACGTCGCCGCGACGTGCGCGACCACCTCCCGCTCGGTCAACGGGTCGAAGCCAACGCCGCCCACGACTACTCGCTCTGTGTGCACGGCGGGCAACCTAGCGTAGTAGCGACACATCACGGAGCACTTTGCACAAATCCGTACGAAGACGGATCCAACGCCCGGGCTGAGTCGTTGAACGTGCCAGGAGCGCCAGGCTGAGTCATTGACGGTGCCGGGACGCTCCGCATGAAGGGGGTCGGCCGGGTTGTCTGGGTGTCGGGTGCGAGTGCTGTTCCTCGGTGGCCTCGGCCGCAGCGGCACCACCCTCCTGGAGCGGATCCTCGGCCGGCTGCCCGGTGCCGTACCACTCGGTGAAGTGGTGCACCTGTGGCAGCGCGACCTGCGCGACGACGAGCGGTGCGGCTGCGGTGTCGCGTTCTCGGGTTGCGAGTTCTGGCAGCAGGTCGGCGAGATCGCGTTCGGCGGCTGGCACACGGTCGACGTGGACCGGGTGCTGCACCTGAAGGCGACCGTGGAACGTACCCGCCACATCCCGCGGCTGCGCGCCTCCCGCCTGTCACCACAGCACCTCGCCGCCGTACGCGAGTACGCAGACCACTACCGGATGATCTACCGCGCCGCCGCCGACGTAGCCGGCGCCCGGGTGGTCATCGACTCCTCGAAGCACCCCTCGCTCGCACACTGCCTGCGGTGGTCCCCCGACATCGACCTGCGGGTGGTCCACCTGGTACGCGACAGCCGCGGCGTGGCGTACTCCTGGACCAAGACGGTGAGCCGGCCGGAAGCCGACGGCGACGTGATGACCCGTTACCACCCGGCCCGCTCAGCGATGTTGTGGAACGTCCACAACGCCTCGCTCGGCGCTCTCGGCCGGTGCGGGGTCCCGGTCCGCAGACTGCGGTACGAGGACTTCACGACCGACCCCGTCGGGTCCACCAAGGAGCTGGCCGAGTTCGCCGGGCTGGACCCGGGCGACCTCGGCTTCCTGCGGCCCGACCATGCCGAGTTGACCGGCAACCACAGCGCCGCGGGCAACCCGATGCGCTTTCGTACCGGCCGGATCCCGCTGCGCGCCGACGACGCGTGGCGTACCGGTCTCGCGCCCGGCCAACGGCGGCTCGTCGGCGCGCTGACCGCACCCCTGCTCCGGGCGTACGGCTATCTGCCCGGCCCTCGGGCCAGGGGAAACCGGTGATGACGATGACTGACCACGGATGGCCCTCGGTGGGCGTGGTGATCCCCACCCGCCACCGGCCCGAGACACTGCGGCACACCCTCGACTCGGTGGCCGCGCAGGACTACCCGGGACGGCTGCGCGCGATCGTGGTGTACGACGGCACCCGCCCCGACTTCCTGCTCGCCCGGGCGGGGCGCCGGCCGGTGATGGTGCTGGCGAACTCGCGTACCCCCGGGCTCGCGGGCACCCGCAACACCGGGATCCGTGCGCTGGACACCGACCTGGTGGCCTTCTGCGACGACGACGACTTCTGGTGGCCGCACAAGCTGGCCGAACAGGTGGCCGCGCTCCGTGCCGACCCCTCCGCCGAGTTCGCCAGCTGCGCCATAGAGGTGGAGTACGCCGACCGCGTCAACCCCCGGCTCGCCGGCCTGTCCCGGGTCGGCCTGGCCGACCTGATCCGCTCCCGGATGGCGATGCTGCACTCGTCCACGTTCCTGATGTGGCGACGCGCGCTGGTCGACGGTATCGGAATGGTCGCCGAGGACGCCCCCGGCAGCCAGAACGAGGACTGGGACCTGCTGCTGCGCGCCGCCCGCCGTCACCCGATCGTCCACGTCGACAAGCCCCTGGTACGCGTACGGTGGGGCCGCAACTCCCACTTCGCCCACCAGTACGACACCAAGATCGCCTCGCTGGAGTGGATGCTCGACCGCCACCCCGAAATCGGCGACAGCGACCACGGCGCCGCCCGCGTGTACGGCCAACTAGCCTGCGCCGCCACCATCTGGGCCCGCAAAGCGATGCGCGCCCGCTGGCGCGAACCCCGCGCCGCCATCGCGTTGGCCGCCGCCGCCGGCGTCGTCAAAGTCGAAACCGTCGTCACCGCCCTCCACCGCCGCGGCCACGGCATCTAACTCCTTCTGTCTCCGCCAGTTATCGATGACTCGTTGCTTCAACCGCGGGTGAGGCAACGAAAAGTCGACAAACCGCAACAGCACCAAGCAGCCCAGGCGCGCGACATAGGCTGGCGGGCATGACGGATCCGGCATGCGCGATGGCTCAGGGCGAGGTGCCGCCCGAGGTGGCAGGACGGTCGTTGGTCGCGGTCTTCGACTCCCCGGTCGCCGGCTACCTACGGCATTTCGCCACCGACCTCGGCTGGCGCGTCAGCCTGTACGACCCCAAGGACGACGGAGACCTCTCCGCGATCGACGCGGACACCGACGTGGTCGTCACCGATCACCACCGCCCCGAGCTGGGCGAGGTATTGCGGGACGTGCTCGAGACACCGGCCCGCTGGGTCGGCGTGATGGGCAGCCCGCGGCACGCCGCACCCCACGTCGCGGCGCTGGAGTCGCTCGGTGTCGCGGCCGACCAGATCGAGCGGGTGCACCGGCCGATCGGCCTCAACATCGGCTCCCGTACGCCGGCGGAGATCGCCCTCGCCACGCTGGCCGGGCTGCTCGCCGACCGTACCGGCCATCCCGGGGGATTCAGCTTCTAGAGTCGGGCCCGGCTGGAGTCCGGGGAGACCATCAGGCCGGACACGTCCACGGCTTCGAAGTCCGTACCGGTGAACCGGCCCAACGTCGCCAGGTCCTCGTTGTGCCAGCCTTCGTCCTCGGTCCCGCTGACGTACCAGGCCGATCCGTTGTCGGCCACCATGGCGCCGTACGTCTGCAACGCCTCCGCCACGACCCGGGCCTGCGGGGCCAGTCCGTCGAGGCTGACGCTCTTCTTGAGCCGCAGCCGTAGCCCCATCGGCGGCAGTGCGGTGTCCGAGTCGGACGACGCCTGGTGCCGGGCCGGCCACACGTACTTCGCCTGAGACCGTGGCACCGTGATCCGCAGGGCGTGGTCGATGCGGCCGGTCTTCACGTCGTCGAGGCGGACGAGGCCGGGCAGGATCGGGAGGCCGGCAGCGTCCGCGGAGGTCCACCCGTCCGGCCTGAGTTGGTGGGACCGCAGGTCGAAGACCGCCCCGCTGCCGGCCTTCCAGGTCCCGCCCGGCTGCGGGTACGCGCTGTAGAGCTCGTACGCCTTGCAGCTCTCGCGGTCGAAGAGCAGGACGTGGCGGTCCCCGTCGCCGTCCGGTCCGTTCTCGATCCTGGCGTCCCTCGGAATCGGGTACGGACCCGGATCGCTCTCGTCGGCGTACTCGAATGCGACCTTTGTGGTGGCCTGGTCCGGCGAGATCCGCGTGATCGGAATGCCGAACGGCTTGCCCTCCCAGGTGCCGGAACCGAAGTCCGGATGCAGGTGTTGGTCGGCGCCGATGCTGTCGACGTACCTGGCGGACAGCGGATGCGACGGGAGGCGGTCGACGCGGGTACGCCAAATGCTGTCAGCCGGCGCGACCGCGCAGTCCTGATCGGGGCTGGCGGCTGGTTTCGCTATGTGCGACGAGACCGGCGCGGCCGGTGGCGACGCCGTCGCACAGCACTGGCCCGCGGCCAGCGCTCCGCTCGGCAGTGGCCCCTGCCTGGCGGTTCGCCGGTCGGCCGTGAAGACCAGGGCACCAAGCAGTGCGAGGATCGCGGACAGCGCGACAAGCAGGACGTGGCGCCGCCCTCGGAGCAGGCGGGGTCGGGCCCGGTGGTTCCCATTGGTCACTGCGGCAGACCTCCCCAGGTCGGTGATCCCGTACGGCTTGGGCGGCTCCGTTCATGCGGCCAGACACGTGAAAGCGGACACCATAGAGCCGCCAGATGCCCATGTCGACCCCGCGAGGCCGGCTATGGGGTCCAGAGGTGGCGGGTGACCGTACCCACGTCTTGGAAGCCGAGACGGCGGTAGAGGCGCGTCGCGGACGGTGAGGCGGTGAGTGCGGCGTGGCTCGCGGCGCGGCGGCGCGCGATGTCGAGGCAGGCCCGGGTCAGCGCGGTGCCGATGCCGCGGCGGCGTACCGGGAGTTGCGTCGCGACGTGCTCCAGCCAGGCGACCGGCCGGCCGGTGTGGCCCGGCAGCCGCCCCACCCACACCGCGGCGCAGGCGACCGGCTCGCCGCCCAGCACCCCCAACACATGGGGGGTACGCGGACCGACCCCGAACGCCGACGGCGCCCGCAGTGCGATCAGCCGCTCGATGACCAGGTCGCTCGCGGGGCCGGCCCAGATGCGTACCCAGGCGCGCAACTGGGCCTCGGTGCCGACCCGCCGGATCTCGAGATCCTCTGGCAGCGACCAGCGGGCGGCGGGGCCGTCGAGCTCGCAGAGCATCGCCGGCTCGGCGTCGTACGGGCGCAGGCCGGCGTCGCGCAGCATGGCGGGCAGCGCAGCCGGGCTGGTCGCCCCGACATGCCACAACATCGGTACGTCGGCCTGCCGGAACGGCTCCAGCGCGGCGTCGACGGGCTGACCCTGTGCCACCCAGTAGATGCCGTTGAGCCCCTCGTACGGGGTTCCGGTGATCAGCCAGCGCAGCCTGGGCGTCTCCTCGACGGCGGTGTGCGGAGCGGTGGCGTACTCCCGGGCGGCAGCCCAGGCCGCCTCGTCGACCAGCGCCGCAGCCTCCAGCTGGGTCTCGCCGAGCACGACCGCATCCGCCATTTAGCCACCGCCTGAATTCTCGTTGCGGCGGAGCGTAGCCGGTCTGACGGCCCAGGGCGAGGGGCCAGCCAGCCCCAATCAGCCGGCTTCGATGATGATCCCGGCACCGACCGTACGGTTGGTCGCCTCGTCGATCACGATGAACCCGCCGGTCGTACGGTTGCGGCGGTACTCGTCGCACAGCAGCGGCGCGGTGGTGCGCAGCCGTACCCGCCCGATCTCGTTGAGGGTCAGCGACGTGGCGGCTTCGTCGCGGTGCAGGGTGTTGACGTCGAGCCGGTATTGGAGGCTCTTCACCATGGCCCGGACCGAGCGGGTGGTGTGCTTGATCGCGTACTTGACGCCGGGCCGCAGCGGTTTCTGCTCGTCCATCCAGCAGATCATCGCCTCGACGTTCTGGGTGGCGTGCGGCTGGTTGTGCGGCCGGCAGATCAGGTCGCCGCGGGAGACGTCCAGCTCGTCTTCGAGCCGGATCGCCACCGACATCGGCGGGTACGCCTGGTCGACCTCGCGCCCGTTGTGGTCGATGCCGGCGATCCGGCTGGTGAAGCCGCTGGGCAGCACCATCACCTCGTCGCCCGGCTTCAGCACCCCGGACGCGACCTGGCCCGCGTACCCCCGGTAGTCCACGCCGCGGGACTGCTGCGGCCGGATCACGTACTGCACCGGGAACCGTACGTCGACCAGGTTGCGGTCCGACGCGATGTGCACGTGCTCCAGGTGGTGCAGCAGCGACGGGCCGTCGTACCACGGGGTCTTCTCCGAGCGGGTCACCACGTTGTCGCCGTGCAGCGCGGAGACCGGGATCACGGTCAGGTCGGGGACGTCGAGTTTGGTGGCGAACGCGGTGAACTCGGCGTGGATCCGCTCGTACACCTGCTGCGACCAGTCGACCAGGTCCATCTTGTTGATGCACAGCACCATGTGCGGCACCCGCAGCAGCGAGCACAGGAACGCGTGCCGCCGCGACTGCTCCACGATGCCCTTCCGGGCGTCGATCAGGATCAGCGCCAGGTTGGCGGTCGACGCGCCGGTGACCATGTTCCGGGTGTACTGGATGTGCCCCGGGGTGTCGGCGATGATGAACTTCCGCTTCGGCGTCGCGAAGTACCGGTACGCCACGTCGATCGTGATCCCCTGCTCCCGCTCGGCCCGCAGGCCGTCGGTGAGCAGCGCCAGGTTGGTGTACTCGTCGCCCCGCGACGCGCTGGTCGCCTCCACCGCGGCGAGCTGGTCCTCGAAGATCGCCTTGGAGTCGTACAGCAGCCGGCCGATCAGGGTCGACTTGCCGTCGTCCACGCTGCCGGCGGTGGCGAACCGCAGCAGGTCTGCCTGCTTGCCGGTGGCCGCCACGGCGAGGTCAGCGCCGGCGGAGCCGGCAAAAGCCGGCTCAGTGGGTGCGGGCATCAGAAGTAGCCCTCCTTCTTGCGGTCCTCCATCGCGGCCTCGCTGACCCTGTCGTCGCCCCGGGTGGCGCCCCGCTCGGTGATCCGGGTGGCGGCCACCTCCTCGATCACCTTGTCGATGGTGTCCGCGTCGGACCGTACCGCCGCGGTGCAGGTCGCGTCGCCGACCGTGCGGTAGCGGACGGTCTCGGTGAAGATCTCCTCACCGGGCCCGGCGGGCAGCAGGTCGTTGACCGCGTACAGCATGCCGTCGCGGTCGACCACCTCACGCCGGTGGGCGTAGTAGATCGACGGCAACCCGATCCGCTCCGCCTCGATGTAGTGCCAGATGTCCAGCTCGGTCCAGTTGGACAGCGGGAACACCCGGATCGACTCGCCCGGGTGCACCCGCGAGTTGTACAGCGACCACAGCTCCGGGCGCTGGTTCTTCGGGTCCCACTGGCCGAAGTCGTCCCGGAAGCTGAACACCCGCTCCTTGGCCCGGGCCTTCTCCTCGTCCCGGCGCGCCCCGCCGAACAGCGAGTCGAACCGGTACTTCTCCACCGCCTCCAGCAGCACCGGCGTCTGGATCGGGTTACGCATCCCGCTCGGCGGCTCCACCACCAGCCCCCGGTCGATGGCCTCCTGCACGCTCGCCACCACCAGCTGCACGCCCAGCTCGGACACCCGCCGGTCCCGGAACTCGAGCACCTCGGCGAAATTGTGGCCGGTGTCCACGTGCATCACCGGGAACGGCACCGGCCCCGGCGCGAACGCCTTCCTCGCCAGGTGCAGCATCACGATCGAGTCCTTGCCGCCGGAGAACAGCAGACACGGGCGCTCGAACTCCGCGACGACCTCCCGGAAGACGAAAATGCTCTCCGCCTCCAGAGCGTCGAGGTGCGACACCCGGTAGTCCGCTGCGTTGCTCATGCGCCTTTCTCCGTTCTCGGGATCTCGTTCAGTGCCGCGAGCAGTCGCGGCGCGATCTCGGGCCGGCAGACCACCAGGTCCGGCAAGCTCGGATTCGGTTGGTTGTATTCGAGGGTGCTGCCATCCAGCCGGGATGCGTAGTGTCCTGTGGCCAAGGCCACGGCGACCGGGGCGGCGCTGTCCCACTCGTACTGGCCCCCCGCGTGGACGTACGCATCGACCGTACCTTGCACCACGGCGCACACTTTCGCCCCGGCAGACCCCAGCGGCACCAGGTCCGCCCCCAACCGGCGGGCCAGTTCCGGCAAGAACCCAGGCGGACGGGTACGAGAGGTCACGATCCGCAACCGCTCGCCCGACGGCGCCGACCTCGGCGGTGGAGCCGCGGTGGACAGCACGACGCTCTGGGCGGGTAGTGACACGGCACCGGCGGCGAGCCCCTGGTCCCGGGTCCACAGCGCGACATGGACCGCCCAGTCGGTACGGCCCGCCTCGCCGTACTCCCGGGTGCCGTCGAGCGGGTCGACGATCCAGACACGTTCGGCAGTGAGCCGGACCGGGTCGTCCACGCCTTCCTCGGAGAGCACCGCGTCGCCGGGCCGATGGTCGGCGAAGGCCTTCAGCAGCCACTCGTGGGAGCGGCGGTCGCCGGCCGCCCGCAGCGCGGCCGGGTCGCCGAAACCCAGCTCGTCGCGCAGCTCCAGCAACAGCTGGCCGGCCCGTTCGGCCAGCCACGCGGCCAGCCTCCCGTCGTCGAGCAGCGCAGCATCCTGCGGCGAGTTTGTTGCAGGCGCCACGGCGCGGATCACCCCTGAAGAGAACGAGAAGTCAGTACGCGCCGGACGCGCGGCAGACCGCGGTCAGCGTACGGAGCAGTATGACCAAGTCCAACGAGAGTGACCAGTTCTCCACGTACCGTAGGTCGAGCCGTACGGTGTCTTCCCAACTGAGGTCGGAGCGGCCGCTCACCTGCCACAACCCGGTCAGGCCCGGCTTCACCACGAACCGGCGCCGCATGTCGTCCGGGTAGACCTCCACCTCGCGCGGCAGCGGCGGTCGCGGCCCCACCAGCGACATGTCCCCCCGCAGTACGTTGCCCAGCTGCGGCAACTCGTCCAGCGACCACCGCCGCAGCCACCGCCCGACCGGCGTCACCCGGGGATCGTGGCGGATCTTGAACAGCACGCCGTCCAGCTCGTTGTGGTCCAGCAGCTCGGCCAGCCGCTGCTCGGCGTCGACGTACATGGTGCGGAACTTGAACATCGTGAACTCGTGGCCGTCGCGGCCGACCCGGGTCTGCCGGAACAGCACCGGCCCGGGCGAGCCGCGCCGGACCAGCAGCGCAACGGTGCACAGCAGCGGCGCCAGCGCGGCGAGCAGGAGCACGGCGCCGACCCGGTCGAAGACGTTCTTCGCCAGCCGCGCCGCGCCGGTGAGCCGGGGATGGTCCACGTGCAGCATCGGCAGCCCGTCCACCGGGCGGATCGTCGTACGGTCGCCGGCCACGTCGATCAGGGCGCTCGCCACGATCAGGTCCACGTCGTCGCGTTCGAGTTGCCAGGCCAGTCGCCGCAGCTCGGCGCCGTCGAGTTCCGGGCAGGAGAGGATCAGGACGGTGTCGGCGCCGCCCCGGCGTACCGCGGCGGGGACCTGGTCGAACGTGCCGTAGACGGGGAGCTCGACGCCCCGTACCCGGTCCGCCGGCAGGGGCAGGCAGGCGGCGACCACCTGCAGCCCGTGGAACCGTTCCCGGCGCAGCTGCTGGGTCAGGTGCGCCACGGCGCGCTCGTGCCCGACCACGATCACCCGGCGCAGGTAGCTGCCGTTGGCGCGAGCCCGGTGCAGGTGCATCCGCTGGGCGTACCGGGTCACCACACAGGTCAGTACGGTCGCCGGCAGCGCGATCAGTACGTACCCTCGCGCCAACTGGATGTCCAGGCCGTACGAGACGATCGCGACCACGGCCAGCAGTGCCAGCCCGGCGCGGAACACCCGCTGGTATTCGTCGGTGCCGACGAACAGGTAGCGGCTCTCGTAGCCACGGTTGAGCGCCAGACACAGCACCCAGGCGATCGGCAGCACCGCGGACAGCAGCACGTACCAGCGGTTGTAGAGGGTGACGCCGGGGCCGAACCGCAGCCCGAACGCGGCGACCGCCGCCAGCGCACCGACCGCGAGGTCGACGGTCAGCAGGGTACGGATGTACCGCGCCTCCCAGGCCCGCCACGACGTACGCCCGGCCAGCGGGACGGACGGCTCGACCTGGACCGGGAGAGCCGAGACAGTCCCGTTCGCCGCCACCCGGCTCCTCCTGATCACGCCGACATGGCGCACTTTCCGTGCACCTGTCGTAACAACGTGTCATCAGACGAATCCGTGACGGTTACCGGGCAAACTGGCCCATACCGTGATCACTAGCTCGCGTGGTACGAGTTCTGCGCCTTCTCCAGGCCGTCGGTCACGACCGCCTCGACCGCGTCGGCGGCCTGCTCCAGAAACAGCAGGAGCTCCTTGCGCTCCCCCGACGAGAAGTCCTCGAGTACGTAGTCCGCGGGATCCTTCCGCCCCGGCGGCCGCCCGATCCCGAACCGCACCCGTACGTAGTCCTTGTCGCCGAGTGACTTCGAGATCGACTTCAGGCCGTTGTGGCCGCCCTCGCCGCCGCCGCGCTTGAGCCGCAGCACCCCGTACGGCAGGTCCAGCTCGTCGTGCACCACCACGAGCCGCTCGACCGGGACCTTGTAGAAGCCGAGCAGCCCGGAAACCGGCCCCCCGGACAGGTTCATGTACGACAGCGGCTTCGCCAGCACGACCCGCGGCCCGCCGTACCCGCCGAGTCGGCCTTCACACACCTCGGCGTGCGTCTTGCCGTGCCGCTTGAAACGGCCGCCGACCCGCTCGGCGAGCAGGTCGGCGACCATGAAACCCACGTTGTGCCGGTTGCCCGCGTACCCCGGGCCCGGGTTTCCGAGACCGACCACCAGGAACGGCTCGGTCATCACACTGAGACGGCTCAGGCCTCGGCCGACCCGCCGGCCGGCTCCTCGGTGGCAGCCGCGGCCGACTCGGCCTCAGCGGCCTCCGCCTCCGCCGCCGGGGCCTCGCGCTCCACGCCGGCCTCGGCCTCGGCCTCGGCGAGCTCCGCCTCGACCTGCTCGGCGGTCGGCGCGGCGACGATGGTGACCACCGAGGCCTCGGGGTCGGTGAGCAGCTCGACGCCGCTGGGCAGCGCGACCTGGCCGGCAGTGATGTGGTGCCCGACCTGCAGCCCCTCGATGGAGACCTCGACGCGGTCCGGGATCTTGGTGGCGTCGGCCGAGATCGACAGCGTGTTCATGTCGTGCACCAGCAGGCCTTCCTTCGTCGCCTCGCCGGTCAGAATCACCGGAAGCTCGACGTTGACCCGCTCGCCGCTGCGCACGATCAGCAGGTCGACGTGCTCGATGGTGTCGCGGATCGGGTCGCGCTGCAGCGCCTTCGGCAGCGCCAGGGTCTTGGTGCCGTCGCCGACCAGCACCTCGAACAGCTGGTTCAGGCCACCGTGACGGATCGCGGCGGCGAACTCGAGCGCGGGGAGCGCGATGTGCTTGGGCTTCTCGCCGTGGCCGTACAGCACGGCGGGGATCTTCCCGGCCCGGCGAGTGCGGCGAGCACCCCCCTTGCCGAACTCGGTGCGGGGCTCGGCGCTGATACGTACTTCGGACACGGGAGTACTCCTCCATAAAGTGCTTAGCTCAAAACGTGCGCTGTGGCGGATGCTGGCCTTCAGGTGCCAGGGCGGCGGGCGACACGCCCGAGCACCGCGTCGATCACGGGCCCGGAGGGCACCCTCGCCGTGGCAACCGAAGTAGTCTACCCGCCTGGCCGAAACCGCCCCACCCGGGTGGCGAAGATAGGCTCCGGGATCGTGGCTGGTTACTCGGGTACGCCGTTGCCCCGCAAGCTCGGCGTCACCAACGACTCGCGGGTGCTGCTCGATGGCGCCCCGCCCGACTTCGACCTCGACGCCTGCGCCCCGCACCGCCGGGCCGGCGCCGGCCCGTACGACGTGATCCTCTGCTTCTGCCCCGACGCGGCCCGGCTGCGTCGCCGCTATCCCACGCTGCACCGCAAGACCACCCCCGCCGGCGCGTTGTGGGTCGCCTGGCCGAAGCGCGCCTCCGGCATTCCCACCGACCTCGACGAAAATGTGGTACGGGACCACGCGCTGGCCAACGGCCGGGTGGACGTGAAGGTGTGCGCGATCGACGAGGTCTGGTCTGGTCTCAAACTCGTGATCCGAAAGGCCGACAGATGATCGTTCCGGCGCGGTTCAACGGTCCACCCGGCACGGGCAACGGTGGCTACAGCTGCGGCCTGGTCGCCGGCCAGGTCGACGCGGCGTCCGTCGAGGTCACCCTGCGGGTCCCGCCGCCGCTGGACACCGAGCTGACGGTGAAGGGCGAGGGCGACGGCGTCGCCGTGTACGACGGCGACACCCTGGTCGCCACCGGCCACCCCGCCGAGGTGACCGAGGTCGTGCCGCCGGTCGACTACGCGCAGGCGTCGCAGGTGTCGCGGGAGTATCCCGGCTTCGTGAGCCACCCGTTCCCCACCTGCTACGTCTGCGGGCCGGAGCGTACGGACGGGCTGCGGCTGGCGCCGGGGCGGCTGGCCGACGGGCGTACCGCCGCGCCGCTGGTGGTGCCGGACGACGTCTCGCCGGCCACCGTCTGGGCCGTGCTCGACTGCCCGGGCGGCTGGTCCGTCGACATCGAGGCCCGGCCGTACGTGCTGGGGCGGATGACCGGGCGGATCGACTCGATGCCGGGGCCCGGCAGCCGGTGCGTGGTCACCGGGGTGCTGCTCGGCCAGGACGGTCGCAAGGCGTACGTGGCGACCACGCTCTGGCCGTCCGACGGCGGCGACCCGTACGCCACCGCGCGAGCCACCTGGGTCGCGTTGCGCTAGCGGAACTCCACCTGCTTCAGCACCACGCCGGCGAGCGCCCGGGCCGCCTCGGTGGCTCCGGCTTCAGCCGCCGGGTCCTTCCGCTGCACCGCGACCCGTACGGTCAGGTTGGCGCGGCGTACCAGCAGCTCGACGGTCGTACCGTCGTCGCGTTGCACCGCGTCGTCGCCGAGGCCGGAGACTTCGATCGCGGAGACGTGCTCCCGCTCGTCGTCCAGCCGGTCCATGGCGTCGCCGACGCCGGTGCCGAGCCAGGTGTCCCGGCTGGCGATCAACTGCAGCGTCAGGTGCGCGTACGGGCACCTGGTCCGCGTCCCGAGGGCCGGCGTCACGTGGCACTCGACGCTGCGTACGTAGTCGGAGCCGGCCGTGTCCTCACCGCTGGCCAGGATGCGATCTCTCGGCCAGAACGTGACGAACGCCGGATCGTCCAGCGCCGCGCAGCCGTCCGGTAGATCACCCGCGACCGGCGTCCACGGCGAGATCACACCCCGGTGCAGCACCGCCACGACGCTGACCGCGATCGCGACCACCACCAGCGCCGTGGCGATCATGGTCGCCTTCGACCGGCCCGGTACAGGGGTGTCGAGGCGGGCGCCGTGCTGGATCGCGTACCGCCGGATGGTTGTCACGTCACGGGCGAACCGTGAGTCCGGCCGCCACCAGGCGCCCAACGGCGCCGGGAGGAACACGCCGCGACCGGACACCGCCATGCCGACCTGGCGGGCGTTGCCACGCCACACCGGGGCGACGCCGGTGACCTGGGACCAGTCGACGCCCAGCGCGGGGATGCCCTTGTCGGTCAGCGTGACCCGCCGTCGCGCCAGCACCAGCAGCCACCACGGCCCGAGCAGCACCAGCTCCATCACCAGGATCAGCGCCGTCATCGAGCCCAGCATCCGGTAGTCGATCGGGCCGTCCTCGGTCACCTGGGCGGCGACCACGGTGGCCAGCGCGAACCCGAGCACCGTCACGACGGCGACCTCGAGCGCCCGTACGAAGCCCGCGCGGATCTCGATCACTCGAACCTGACCTGCTTCAGTACGCCCGCCGCCAGCCGTTCCGCCACCTCGGGCAGGTCCCGGCGATTCCCGTCGAGCTCCACCGACACCAGCACGTTGCCACGCCAGGCGACCACTGTCGCCTCGGCTTCGGACGGTCTGGCCAGGTACCCCTCGTCGCCGACCTTGGCCCCGGTCACATGCGTTTCGTAACTGCGGTCCTCCAGGAAGTCCTCGTAGGCCTCCTTGGCGTCGCTCGAGATCAGGCCGGAGTGGCTCTCGATCGTCACCTCGACGCTGTCGTACCGCGACTCGCGACCACTGGACACGCTCATTCTCACCGTGCAGCGGTGGGAGATCAGGCTCATCGCGGCGAACCGCGTTGCCGTGGGCCGTTTGTGTTCCGGCGTCGGCCACACCCGGTCCAGGCCCGCCGCGCCGACCGCTGCGCAGGCGTCCGGCAACGACTCGGCGTGCGGCGCCCACGGCGGAACGAACGGTACGGTCGCCAGCCGTACCCAGCCCAACAGACCCACGATCGCGAGGACAGCGAGGTAGACGGCGGCCGCCGTGCCGGCACCGGACTTCACGGGTACATCGGTCCGGCCGCCGTACCGCTGGGCGTACCCGCGGAACGTGTCGAGGGCGGCGGCCAGCCGCGGGTCGGACAGTCGCCAGCCGAACGGCGGCGAGATCTTGAACTGCCTGCCATCGGCCAGCCGGAGGACGATCAGCGCGCCGAGCCCGACCCGCCGCGCCGCCACCCCGACCACGTACGGCCAGGCGATGACGGTGCGCTGCCCGCCGAGCTTCTGCGGCGGCGCCGCCACGCCGTACGGGGTGAGCACGGTGAGGCGCCTGGCCGCACCGGACTTCGCCGCGGTGACCAGGACCGCCGGCACCCCCAGCGCCAGCATCAGGCCGGGCATGAGCGCGAAGGTCCACAGGTCGATCGGCCGGGAGGCCCCGGTCACCAGGTCCACCAGCCCCACCATCATCAGGTGGTAGAACCCACTGATCGCGAAGCTGAAGAAGATGAATACAGACAGGTTGAAACGCCGGTACCAGGCCGCGTCGAAGCTGAACTCGACCCGCTCGGCAGGCTCGTCCACCCGTACCCCCGTAAATTCGGAACCCTCGCTAGAGGATGCCAGGCGGCGGCAAACCAGCCTCAGCGACGCCCGGTCCCTCAGCCGGAGAGGCCGCCGAACAGGGTGGTGACGGAGCCGTCGTCGAACACCTCACGGATCGCCCGGGCCACCAGCGGCGCGATCGACAGTACGGTGATCTTGTCCAGCCGCTTCTCCGGCGGGATCGGCAGCGTGTTGGTGAGCACCACCTCGCTGATCTTGCTGTTCTTCAACCGCTCGGTCGCCGGATCCGCGAGGACGCCGTGCGTCGCCGCGGCGACCACCTCCGCGGCGCCCGCGTCGAACAGCAGGTCCGACGCCTTGCAGATCGTGCCGCCGGTCTGGATCTCGTCGTCCACGATCACGCAGACCCGGCCCTCGACCTCGCCGACCACCCGGTTGGCGACCACCTGCCCGGGCGTCGTGATGTCCCGGGTCTTGTGGATGAACGCCAGCGGGCAGCCGCCCAGCCGGTCGGTCCAGCGCTCGGCGACGCGTACCCGGCCGGAGTCGGGGGCGACGACGGTGAGCGGCTGGCCCTGGTACTTCCGCTCGATGTGCTCGGACAGCAGTGGCAGCGCGAACAGGTGGTCGACCGGGCCGTTGAAGAACCCCTGGATCTGGGCGGTGTGCAGGTCGACGGTGAGGATCCGGTTGGCGCCGGCGGTCTTCAACAGGTCCGCCACCAGCCGCGCCGAGATCGGCTCCCGGCCGCGGTGCTTCTTGTCCTGCCGGGAGTACGGGTAGTACGGCAGCACCGCGGTGATCCGCTTGGCGGAGCCGCGCTTCAACGCGTCCACCATGATCAACGTCTCCATCAGCCAGTTGTTCGGCTTGTCGCTGATCGACTGCACCACGAACGCGTCGGAGCCGCGTACGGACTCTCGGTAGCGTACGAAGATCTCCCCGTTCGGGAAGTCGTACGCGTCGGTCGGGGTCGGCTCGATGCCGAGGTAGCGACCGATCTCCTGGGCCAGCTCAGGGAACGCCCGCCCGGGTAAGAGCATCAGAGTCTTGCGGTTCTCCGCGACGATGCCGCCCATGGTCTTCTTGTGCTCCCCCTCGTTCGGTACCACTGTGTGACCCCTGTCGCGCGTACGCCGGTCGCCGGTCGTGTCCGGCCGCTGCCCCCCACGTCAGCTGAGCTTCACCCCTGCTCTGTGTCAGTGTCACCTGTCGGCTGGATCTCGCGCACACCAGGGTGGTTGTTGTCACCCGAAGTTTCCGCACCCGGCCGGGTCGCTGCGTCGCCGCGGTCCCCCTGGCCCGGCTCGGCCTCGCGGGCGCGGCGCGCGGCCTCGGCCGCCGCGGTTCCGGGGCGGCGCTCCTCCACCCAGCCCTCGAAGATCCGTTGCGGCCCACCCGACACCGACAAAGCACCCGGTGGTACGTCTTTCCGTACCACCGTGCCGGCCCCGGTGTACGCCCCGTCGCCCACCTCCACCGGCGCCACGAACATGTTGTCCGACCCGGTCCGCGCGTGGTCTCCGATCGTGGTCCGGTGCTTGGCCACCCCGTCGTAGTTGACGAACACCGAAGCCGCTCCGATGTTGGTGTGCTCGCCGATCGTGGCGTCCCCCACGTAGCTGAGGTGCGGCACCTTGCTGCCCTCGCCGATCTGCGAGTTCTTGGTCTCCACGTACGTACCGATCTTGACCTTGCGGGCCAGCCGGGTCCCCGGACGCAGGTACGCGTACGGCCCCACGCTGCACTCCGGCCCGATCTCGGCCTGTACGCAGTGCGCCCGGATCACCGTGGCCCCGGCCTCGACGCTGGTGTCGATCAGCGTCGCCTCGGGGCCGACCTGCGCCGACTCACCGACCACCGTCGCGCCCTGCAGGTACGTGTTCGGCCGCAGCACCACGTCGCGCGCCAGCCGCACCGTGACGTCGACCCAGGCGGATTCGGGGTCGTCCATGGTGACGCCGGCGCGCATCCAGGCGGTGTTGATCCGCCGCTGCATCAGCTTGCGCAGCTGCGCCAACTCGGCGCGGTCGTTGCAGCCGAGCGCCTCGGTCTCGTCGTGCACGTGGTGCGTACCGACCGGGTGCCCGTCGACCCGCAGCAGGCCGATCACGTCGGTCAGGTACTGCTCGCCCTGGTCGTTGTCGGTGGACAGCTTCTCCAGCGCGTCCCGCAGCAGTGTCGCGTCGAACGCGTAGATCCCCGCGTTGATCTCCCGGATCGCCCGCTGTTCGGCGGTCGCGTCCCGCTGCTCCACGATGCCGGTGAAACTCCCCGCGGCGTCGCGCACGATCCGGCCCAGCCCGTACGGGTCGGCCACCTCCGAGGTGAGAACCGTGGCGGCGCTGCCCGCTCCCTCGTGTGCCGCGACCAACGCCTCGAGCGTCTCCCGCTCCAGCAGGGGTACGTCGGCATTCAGCACCACCAGTGTCCCGGTCAGCTCGGGGTGGGCGGCGAGCGCGATCCGTACCGCGTGGCCGGTCCCGAGCTGTTCGGCCTGTAGGACGGGCTCCGCGCCGGGGGCGACCTGCGACAGGTGCTCCTCGACCTGGTCAGCGGCGCACCCGACCACCACCAGCGTCCGCTCGGCGGCGAGCACCGACGACGTGGCCAGCACGTGCCCGAGCAACGTACGGCCGAGCAGCGGATGGAGCACCTTCGGCGTCGCCGACTTCATCCGCTTGCCCTCACCGGCAGCAAGCACGACGACCGTGCGGGGACGTGTGTCGGAGCTCAAGGATGCCCCCTGAATCGGACTTATCCGGACAGCTGGGGCACCAGGACTCGAACCTGGACCATCTGGTTCCAAAGACCAGCGTGCTGCCAATTACACCATGCCCCATTGGCGCCGTCCCATCATTCCATCTCAGGGATGGCGCTCCCAATCTAGGACCCTGGATCAGACTGGG
>WNGA01016968.1_pt1 | contig 18588 bp, 18 predicted proteins | sample 5400061 | NCBI WGS metagenome assembly WNGA01 (sample SAMN13153366, study PRJNA577476) | soil metagenome | isolation source: 100 cm soil or saprolite under grassland replicate 2 | place: USA:California | collected 2016-06-15 | reverse complement strand
CACAACTGGCGGCGCTGATCGATCAGCGATCCGCAGGCCTAGCCGCGGAAACAGCAGCGCCACGAAAGCGGCGCAAGCTCTCGGCAGAGGCGAGGGCGAAAATCAGCGCCGCCGCAAAGGCGCGCTGGACCAGAGAGAGAAAAGCGAAAGTAAAAGCCCAAAAGCCAAAAACAGCGGCTAAGAAGGCGCAGTCAAAGGCCAATCCCGCGAAAGCCCGGCCGGCCCCTGCTAAAGGGAAGAGATCTTCAGCGAAAAAGGGTAAATCTGAGTCGTCCACTCCCGCGGCGGAGACCAAGGCGGTGAAGGCCGCCGCCTGATCCAACCGATCTTAATAAGATGATCAAGACTGCCAAGGCCACGACATTGAATCCAAGGACCAGCGCTCCTGCTCCATTCTGGTCCAGCCACGTCCCGCTGTTTTAGCCTCGCGCCTATCGCCCGGATTTGCCCAGGTTCCGCCGCAAATCCGGCCATCACACACGCCATTCCCTGCCGACCACGCCCACAACACAGCAAAGCCGGGTGAGCTTGATCTTGTCCCGTCCCACCCGGCTTTCGAGGTCAGTAACCGGGGCTCCGTTTCCTCGGCCCGTCGGCGGCCTATTCCAGCTCACTACAGAATCTCGGCCAGCCAGTTGTATCTATCATGCGCTCACTGACGCCAGACGCAAGGCGATTGACATTCTTTCGTGACGGATCCGTGCGAACCTCCAGCGCGGAGACTTGCGGCTGCTCGACTTATCGCGGCGGTGTGCTGCGGGTTGAGATTGGTGCGAAGTTGGTGAGATGGCAGGGTGTCGCACCGGCGGAATCTTTTGGCGGAAGATCTGTATTTATTCCTCGTGGCGAGCGATCCGTTTTAAACACACCTTTATCTCTTTGTTGAGCGAATTGATGAATCGTTCCGTATGATCAAGTTCCACGGCTATCATTTCGGACGGCTCCGCCCCGAGAAGATATTCGCGGAGCTCCTGGAGGGCGGCGTCATACGGCTCGGCTGCTTTGAGATACTCTTCGGCGGCATCTTTTAATTCCGTCTGCGACGCCCTGGAATTAGGGGCGGTGACCTTCAAGTAGACGCGCTGCGCCCGGATAAACTCAATCGAGGTCTTGATCATCCGTTGCTTTAGGTTCATCAGGTTCGGATCCATCGCCGCTCCTTTCTGGGCGCATTGTAATCCCCTGCTTATAATAAATCGCGCTCACGCGTGCTTTGCGCAGAATCGACCCACAGCGCTCCTGAAACCCTCAACACATACCTCTATACCTCTCTGGCGCCTACTCACAGAACGCGCAAATTAGGCGGCAATGCGCGCGAAATCCGGCCATCGGACGCGCCATTCCCTGCCGACCACGCCACAGACAACAAAAGCCGGGCGCTTCTTGTGACGCCCGGCTTGCTTACATCCCTTTGAGCTTCGTTTTCCTCGGTTCGTCGGCGGCCTGGTCATGCAGCATAATAAGTCTTAAGGCCGCCTATTGCTTTCATTATGCGCCTCGCCACTTTTCAGCCGCAAGCCCTGTGTAATGCAGTGTCGCGCCCGTGCGGATGTCGGTGTTAAGGGTTAAGGGGTAAACCCCAACCTTTCTTTTTAAAATTGTCCAGTATTGAACATCGCTCCTTCCCGATAGGTATATGCTTCGAGAGAACCGAGCTTAGCTCACTCTTCATTCAGCTCCTTTGGAATATTCCAGACTATCTGAAACCAACAGCTCACTTACCAAGGAGTTATCAATGTTTAGTCAAGACAACCTGCAAGGCCTCAAAGCGGCTTCCGGCGACTGGCTCCACAGCCTTAAATTTCTCATTATGGTTATTGGGGTGGTAGTCGGGCCACTTATGTTGTTCGTTATTGGCGGACGCCTGCTGCTCCTTATAAGCATAGGCCTCGGCATCAGGATGTTTGGGCGCGTTGCGAGAGATCTCTCTATCAGCCCAAAATACTTCTGAAAGGGTAGACGTGAAGGCGAAGACCAGTCTGCTGAAGAAGATCATCAGGGGTTAATGCTGGAAAGTGCGATACGTCCAGAAGACAAAGCAGGAGGTTCAGATTCTGTTCCATCTTCCCATCTCCCAGGCACTTGCATACCCCAGCTGGCTGGAAGGTGAAATTCAATACCTTTCATTTTGCCTACGTCGTGGCATACGCCACGGATAAGTGTCGCCAGGTTAATTTCTGTCATCGTTCACCTCAGCCAAATCAATGATAGCTTCATGCGCTGGATAAACGGATTTCAACATTTTCAGTCCGTTTGGAATATGCTCTTCCTGCTTCAATTCAGGGAAGCTCTTAAAAGCCCATGGCGCCGCCGGGTAGCGCCTGAGCCTTACCAAGTTCAGGCAGCTCTGAAATCATTGCCTCTGTAGTATAAGCATCAAGCCCGCGATTGACGCCGCGTTCTGCAGCGCCGTGCGCGTGACCTTGGTCGGATCTATGACGCCCGCCTTAACCAGGTCTTCGAACTCTTCTGTCACCGCATTGAAGCCGACGTTCTCGTTCTTTTCGGCCCGGACACGCTCGACTATCACCGCTCCTTCCCTACCGGCGTTCTGCGCGATCAGCCGCAACGGCTCTTCCAATGCGCGTTTGACAATATTCACGCCAATCTGTTCGTCAGCGTCGCCTTCGCCATCTTTATAGATCTTGAATTTCTCCAGCGCCCCGGCCGCGCGTACATAAGCTACACCACCGCCCGGCAGGATCACCGCCAGTATTCCTAAACCTGTCTTTCTCATGCTCTGAATCATATGGTCATCTTTCCGTTCCGAGCCGCTTTCTTGTGTTCGTCAGGCGACTCGGAACATCTTCCGATAAGTGACCGCAACCTTGCGGAAAGACCAGTTAGAGTGTTGATTGAACTTTCCGATGATCGGCCTGTTCGGGATAAATCGCTGTCCAGTATTGGACAATTACGGAAAGAAAGATGGCGGGGTTGTGCTGGCTGTTCTTGGCGCCTGGAATGAGCTGGTCTGTCTGCTAGGCGAACCGAGGGAATAATGAGCTATTGTTTACGGCCTTTTGTCATCTATTTCAGGCACAATTTGGGCACAGGCCTGCAGTGTGATTTCCGCTATAATGTGGTTAAGAGGAGGAGAATAAAATTATGTCGGACATCACTGTTGGAAACATTCTCAAACAAATCGAGGAACTGCCTTTCACCGAACAGTGGCGGCTGCACAACCTGCTCGGCGATAAACTGAACAAGCGGGACAAGGCTTCGCCTGATCATCGCGTTCCCCCAAAGCCAATGCCCGAAGGCGCAATGCGCGCCTTGCAGTGGATTGCTGAACACGCGCGTGAATATGCCGGGGAATGGGTCGCGCTTGACGGCGCTCGATTGATTGCGCATGGCCGCGACCATAGTGTGGTATGGGCCGCCGCTCAAGCATCCGGCGTCTACCTGCCAATGGTAACTTTCGTTGAGGATCCCGCTAAAATCTACATGGGACTTTAAAGATGGAAAGATGGCAACACAACTGACTTTTACCGATGAATTCGTCTACGATGACTCTCCATCCGGCATCACCATCCCTGTGATGCTTTCATACGGAGCGACCGACATCCTCGTTTCAGCCAAAGTAGACACCGGCGCACAGGTTTGTCTTTTCAGCCACGAAGATGTCATCTATTCCAGGCACAATTTGGGTACAGGTCTGCTTTGATAGACGGCAAGCAGAACGAGGATACGATGGATCGTCGCCTTTCTCCAAAGCCGATGCCTGAGGGCGCAATGCGCGCTTTGCATTGGATCGCCGACCATGCGCATGAATACAAAGGGCAATGGGTGGCGCTCGACGGCGACCGATTGATTGCGCATGGCGCAAACGCGGACGAAGTCTTTGACGCCGCCGAGGCCTACGGCGCCGATCTGCCGTTGGTCGGCTTTGTTGATGACCCTGACAAAATTTACGCTGGTTTCTGAAGCTAAGAATTTCTGCAGCCCTCATCCGCCTCCTACGCCAGTAAACAACCGCGGGATCGCTGCCCCCCCTGTTCGCCTCTTTTTATTTTCCCAGGCCGGTCCCCGCAACCACGGTTCGAAAAAAACTTCCATATGAGTCGCATTTCGTGATCTACTTTTCAGCATGCGGGAGTTGTTCAAGGTTGTTCCTCCCAATCTGTTTCGTCCGTTGGCGGCGCCCGGCGCGCCGGTGTACGCCCGTGCGCTCTTTGTCCTCTTTGACGCAACCAGGCGACATCAACAACCCCTCTCGCGCGATCTGGCATTGAGCCTGGTGATGGAAATCCTCTCCGACCCGGAAGTCCTGGATGCCGCTGCGGCGATCCAGGACGAGTTCGAAGAAACGGACGACCAAGGCGAAGAGTTCACCGATGAGCCGGGGCGCATTCAAGCGCGCAGTAGCGCGTTGTTGCGTACCCTGGCGCGTCATGGTTGGCTGCGCGTCGAGACACAGAGCGATTTTTCACAACAGTACATCCTGCCTGATTACGCTTTCCGCTTGCTCGAGACCCTCGAGGTGATTGCGGCCAACGAGCCGCCGCCGTTGCGCGGGATGATCTACGGCATCCACGACCTGCTGCAGATGGCGTTGAAGGACGGCGACGAGCATATTCGCATTCCTCAGGCGCATCGTCAGATGCAGCGGTTGATGAACGGGCTGAAAGAGTTGCAACACAACATCGGCGCGCACATCGAGGGAGTATTACAGCGATTGCAGGCGAGCCAAATCCTCGAGCAGTTCTTCACCAATTACCGGCAGGAGATCGTCGATCGCGTCTATCACCAATTGCGCACGACCGATCACGTCGCACGCTTTCGTTTGAGCGCCCTGGATGCGTTGGCGAAGATCGAACGGGAAGGTAAGCTTTTGGCCGCGGCGAGCCGGTTGCGCGCCGGTGGTGAAGCCGAGAGCGTCGAAAGCGCCGCGCAGCGACTGCTCGAACAGATGCGCGAGATCAGCGAGGCCTTCGATGCGCTTGATCAAAGGCTGCAGACGATCGATGCGCGCCATAGCCAATTCGTCAGCTCGGCCGTCCGCGCCGTCGAACTGCATCTGACCGCGAGCAGCACGACCAGCGGGCAGTTGCATTCGATCCTTTCGCATCTGTTGACCGATGAGACCGGCGCGGCCAATCGACCTCTGCCGGAGCAGTACCGGCGGCTGGTTTCATCGTTCGAACTTGGGTTGGTCGACGAGTCGTCGCTGGCCCCTCCCAAACGCGCCGCGGTTGCTTTCGTTCCGGAAGGCGTCGCCACGCCGTCACTGTCGGACGAGGAGATTGCCGAGGCGCGCCGGCAGACCTTGCGCTCGCTCGCCCGCGCGATCAGCCGCGACCGCGTACGGCGATTCGCGGCGGAGCTGTTGAGACACAGCGGTGAAGTGCGCGGCGGCGAGATCCACATCGAAGGACCCGACGATCTGCCGTTGCTGATCTATTTGCGTAATTACGGCGACGGCTCGCTCGGGTACCGCGTCGAAGAGTCGGAAAATGCCGAGTGGATTGAGCGCGACGGGGTCGGGTTCAGAGATTTTGTGATTCGTAAGTCTGAAGTAGAGCAACCGGAACCGGCCGGATGAACGAGCATTATGGCGCTGACCGCTTTTCTCGAAGAATACAACCGGCTATCGCCGAACGAGCAGGCGCAGTTTGCCGAAGCGATTCGGCGGCTGCTGGCCGACGGATTGATCTGGCGTGAGGAAGAGAGCGAGCGGCGGATTTACCATTTCATCGCGCGGCGCGCGTCCTCGATCCGGGATTACCTGGGCGTGGCCGGATGGGAGTTGCGCCACGACGAGCGTTTGGGCATTTTTCAGGTCACGCACAGCGAAGGCGCGCATCGCCGCCGACTCAACCGCGACACGACGATCTGGCTGTTGCTGTTGCGCCTGATCTATGCCGAAAAACGCGAGCGCCTCGAAGTGACGCTGACGCGCTACCCAGTGGTTGCGATCGGCGCCATCACGCAACGCTACTCGGAATTCTTTCCCGGTCAGACCGTGAGAAAGAAAGTGAGCCTGGAAGACGCGCTGCGGACTTTGCACGATCTGAAGCTGGTCCGGGCGGCGGGCGGCGGCGCTCCGCGCGTCAACGACACCGAGAATTTGATCGAACTTTTGCCGACGCTCGAGGCGATCGTTCCGGCGGGCGAAATTTCCGCGCTGGCGGAAAAGCTGCGGGAGTATGACCGCGGCAAAGAAGAATGAGCGCCGCGTTGAATCATGATTTCACTAACCCGAATCTTTTTGCACAACTGGCATCGCTTCGATCACAAGTTGATCGAGGTCGAGGACAGCCTTTATCTGGCGGGCAACAACGGCACGGGCAAATCATCGGTGCTGGATGCGATGCAGGTGGTCCTGATCGCCGATTTGCAGAAGATTCGGTTCAATAGCTCGGCGCAGCAGGGCCAGGAGCGTTCCGAGCGAACGCTCGACACCTATGTGCGCGGCAAGATCGGTGAGGATCGGTGGTTGCGTCCCGGCAATACCGTGGCTTATCTGGCGCTCGAATTTTGGGATCGAGTGCGTGATGCGAAACTGACCGTCGGCGCGTGCATCGAGGCGGGAGAGGGCAAGGGCTCTTCCGGCGATCGAATGTATTTCATCCTCGCCGAAGCCCTGGATCCGGGCCTGTTTCTGCGCGACGGGCGCGAACTCGCGCGGCGCGAGCTGAAACAACTGTTGAAGAACCGGCGCGGCGCGCGCAGCTTCGATCATGTCAACGAGTACCTCGAACAGATGCTCGATCGCCTCGGCGGATTGAATCCGCGCTTCCCCGAGCTGTTCCTGCGCGCCTTGACCTTCCAGCCGATCCGCAACATCGGTGAGTTCGTCGAACGCTGGCTGTTGCAGGAGAAGCGGCTGGACACGGAGACGCTCCGTCAAGTCAAGGAGCGATTGGATCAACTGTCTCGAGCCTCCAACGAAGTGAAGGAGAAGCTCGGCGCGCTGCGCGAGATCATTGAACGACAGGCCGAAGTCAGGCGGCTGCGCGACCGGCACGCGGAATACACGGTGCTGGTCTGCCTGCTGCGCGTCGTCGAACTCGATCGACGCGCCAAGGCCCTGACCGAACGCATGCTCGAGACCGAGAAGCAGATCGCCGAGGCTCGACGCGAAATCGGCAGGATTCAGTCATCGCTGAAGGGCGCGCAGGATGCGTTCTTCAAAGCGCGAATGCAATTGGAGCAGTCCGACGTCGTTCGCCGCCGGAACGATCTGCAAAGGCAGTTGCGCGAAGCCGAACAACAGGCCGGCGAGATCGAGCGGCGATGGACGGCCTTGCGCGGCGATCTGCAGCGCGATGCGCGGGCCTTCCAACCGCTGCTGGAAGCGAATGCGCTCGAACCCGCTGAGGCCGAAAAGCTCCGCGATCTGCTCACCGAGGCGGCCGCGTTGACCGACGACCAGCCGCCGCCGGAACGACTCCCAGGATTGATTGACGAAACGTTGCCGCTGCTCGAAGCGGCGTTCAATCGCGTTAAGGGGCGCCAAGTCAGAATCAATGATCAGTGCGAGGAACTGCTCAAGCGCGGCAAGATTCTCGAAGAGGAACTCGAATCATTGCGGAGGACCGGCAAGGCGTCGTACCGGCGTGAGGTCGAACGGATGCGGGATCTGCTGGCGCCGCTGATCGGCGCGCGCCCACCGTTGCTCTGCGAACTGCTCGAGATTCCCGATGAGCGGTGGCAGGATGCGGTCGAAGCGATGCTGGGCGCGCGCCGCTTCACGATCGTCCCGCCGCCCAGGCATTTCGATGCGGCCCTGCGCATCCTCGAAGAAGCCCGCGCGCGCGAACAACTCTATGAAGCCGCCCTGCTCGATCTAGAAAGGGCCCGCAACGAAGCGCGTCAAGCGCGCCCTCGCTCGCTGGCGCTGCAGGTCGAGACCGCGGATGCCGGATTGCGCGCCTATATCGATTCGATCCTCGGCGACATCATGACCTGCGATGAAGTCGCTCAGTTGCGCAGTCATCGTCGCGCGGTTACCCCCAATGTCGTCTACTATGGCGAGTGGACGGTCCGGGCGATTCGTCCGGAGAGCTATCGCCCTTGGTTTATCGGATCGCGCGCGCAGCGTTCGCAGATCGAAGCGTTGGAGAGCGAGTTGGAGAGCATCCGTGAGCGCCTGCTCGAGCTGCAACCGCAATCAACGATGATCGAAGCGCAGGTGACGACGCTGCGGCGCGTGTATGAACTCGACAAGCTGCGGCAACGGTTCGACGCGCCGCTCGATGCAAGCGATTTACGGAAACTGGCGGATGAAATCAGATCTGAGTTGCAATCGCTGGATTTAGGCGGGATTGCAGCGTTGCAGGAAGAGGTCGACCGGCTGCAATTGTTGGTGGCGACCGAAGAGGCGGCGAAGGAACGGATCGGCCGGCATTTGACCGAGCTGGAGATCAGGCTGCAATCGCTCGGCGAGCAGAAGCTCGCAGCGATGCGCGAGTATGGCGAAGCCGGGCAGCAGGCCGATGAGACCCGCGCCAGGTATCCGAAGGCGATTATTCCGGCGGAAGAATTGCTCGACGAGCGATTGAAAGTGATCGATGAACAGCCCGGAGGGGATTCCGGATTCGGCGAACTAATTGCGAATGCGGCCAGCCGGGCCAAAGGTTTTGATACGCAGGCGAACAACGAACAGCAGCAGTTGACCCAGGAGGCGACCAGATACAACACCCTTTACCAGTTCGCCGGCGCCGCGTTCGATCCTGCGAGCGACAGTTATCTCAATGAGGAGCAGCGTCTGAACGCGACCGAATTGCCGAAATACCAAGAGCAGATTGCCGAAGAGCAGCGCCGCGCCGACCAGCAATTGCGGGAACACGTGCTGCACCAATTGCGCGAAAATATCCGAATGGCCCAACAGGAACTCGACCGCATCAACGACGCCCTGCACGGCCTCGAGTTCAATCGCAAACGCTACCGCTTTATTCACCGGCCGAACGAGGAAATGCGCGGGCATTATCATTTGATCATGGGCGCCGAGTTGCTCGGTTCGGAGCCGCTCTTCAACAGCGCCTTCTATCAACAGCACAAAGAGTCCTTCGATGATTTCTACCGGCAATTGACAGAACCCTCTGGCGATCGGGAATTGGAGCGGTTGACGGATTACCGCCGTTATCTCAGTTATGACATCGAAGTGCAGCACAGCGACGGGCAGCGTTCGCAGCTCAGCAAGATCATGGGCCACACCTCGGGCGGCGAAACGCAGACGCCGTTTTATTTGACGATCGCGGCCTCGTTTCTGCAGCTGTACCGCGTCGGCGAGGGATTGACGTCGAATCGGAGAACCGCTCGCACGAATCTCAGCGGGCGTCCGACGATCCGTCTGGTGGCTTTCGACGAGGCGTTTTCCAAGATGGATCAACAGCACATTGGTTCGACGCTCGACCTGTTTCAAAAATTCAATTTGCAGGTCATCACGGCCACGCCGCTCGAACGCTGCGAATATCTGGTCCCGAAGATCTGCACGAGCCTGGTCTTAACGGCCGTCGGCGACAGCGTCCTGATCGAACCCTATCGAAATTATGCGGCGCGACTCCAGTCGATCGGCGCGGCGGAAGCGAGGGGCGAAGAAGTCAAAGCCTATGCGGAGTGAATTGGGGAGGCTGACACGCTCGATTCTCAATGCGCTGCTCGATCAGTATGAGCAACCGGGTCGGCGCCAGGTCGCGCGCGTCAGGCTCAACGAAGACCGGCATCACGATTATTTTCACGCGCAGGATTTTGCGGTGCGCCGCGAAGCGAACGAAGCGTTGCAACGATTGGCAGACCTGGGTTGCCTGCGCTTGCATTGGCGCAAATGGGAAGACGGCAACTGGCTGGATAAAGTCGATCTGATCGCGGAGGGCGCAGAGACCGTTTATCGGCTGCTCGGTCGCGCGCCGTTGAACGAGCAGGAAGCGAGCTTGCGCCGGTTATTGGCGGAGCAGGCGCCGCAGGCCGGTTGGCACAGTGATTTTCTCGGATGGGCGCGGCATCGGCTCGATAACCACGCCTCGGTCGCGCCGCTCAAGCTGTCGCCCGCCGAGGCTGATGCGCGGTGGAACCGCGACCTGCTCGCGGCGCTGGCCGCGCTGGCGCAATTGCGTGAGCCGGCGCTCGAACGCAAATTCAGTGTGCAGTTGTTCGGCGACAGCAAACGTTTTGAAGACTTGCGTGGCGCAGTGATCAGGGCGCTGCGGCGGCATGATCCCGAAAGCGCTGTCTTCGGGGACGACGACGGAGCGCTGTTGCGGGCGTATCGGCTCGAGCGCGCGCCGGAGTATGTGCCGATCGCGGGGCCGCTGATATTGCAATCCGATCATCAGACATTTGATCTCACGCCGTTTGTCGCCGGCGTCGCGATCCCCGCGACGACTTTGAACTATGTGACGGCGCATCGTTGCGACGGGAGCGCGGTGGTGACCGTGGAAAATTCGACCAGCTTCAGCGAGTTCATCACCGCCAAGCCGGCTTCAATCCTGGCGATCTATACCGGCGGGTTTGCGGGCCCGGCCGTGGTCGGGATGTTGAGCAAGATTCGCGCGGGGCGCCCTGAACTTCCGTTCTTCCACTGGGGCGATCTGGATGTGGGAGGGCTGCGCATTCTGGCGCAACGAACGCGAAGGATTGATGCAGCTTCGCGCCGAGAGTCTGCTGATCGATTGTGTCGAACTGATCGATCATTTGTTGAAGACCGATCGGAAGCTCGAGCAAGAAGCGGTCGAGGCAAGTTTCTGCGTGAAGACCTTGCAACTAAAGCAGCTCACAACGCCGGACATTCGCATCAACGCTTGAATTGAACTTCAGCTCCCTGAAGCGGCGGATTCCTTCTCTTCCCTGCCGCATTTCGGACAACGGCGCGGAGAACAGACCCGGCAATACTCTTTGCCGCATTGCGGGCAGGGCGCGTGTCCCGCCGGGCTGACGATGTGCAATTGATCGTCGCAGATCACTCGCGAGCCATCGGCGACGAGGCTCCATTCGCAGGGGGGCGGGTCTAGTTGTCTGGCAATCGGGTTCCAATCCAGCGCCAGCTTGCGTTCGCCTTTGCGACGCTTGATGGCGAGCGTGACCCGTTGGACCTGGCTGATCAATTCCAGCGTCTGAACCGGCTCGACGTTGACGCGCAGGTCGTATTTCTGTTTGAGGTCGGCGACTTTGGACTGGTACTCGCGTTCGGCGGCCTCTATTCGCAGGCGTTCGCGCGCGGCGTCGCCCTTCTGCCTCTTCAATTTGCGCCACGACTCTTCGCGCAATCCGCCGAAGTATTCGTGAAGGCGCTCCAGATCGCGATCCAGTCGCCGCTGCATCCCGTTGATGAACTGGCTCAATTGTGCGCGGACGCGAACCGGAGCGGCGCGCGTGATCGCTTTCTTCAACCGCTCCGCCGTCCAGTCGGCGGGAAGTTGCGAGACTGCCGGTTTCGTCACGGTCTCAGTCGCGTTTTCGTCCATCGCCGTGGCCAGCAGTTGGTCAACCATAGGATCAATCGCGCTTCCGTTGATCAGGTTGATTCCGAACCTGATGATCCCCTCGCGCTTCTCGTCCGAGATCGCGGTATAGCGGAAGATGAAGATCAAATAGCGCGTCCATGCCTGTTCGACCCGCGACAAACGGTAAACAGCGTTCTGCAGCACGACGTTGCGCTCGACTATGCGTTCGACGTGACCGAGTGGCGGGACTGCGGCGCTCGCTGCGAACTTCAAACGCCGCCCACGCTCGTCGAGCAATCGCCCGAATTTTTCGAGCCAGTCCGATTCGAGACTCGCCCGTTCGGCGCCAGCGGGCAATTCCGCTGCGAAGCCCAGTCGCAGAAACTCCGGCGCGCCGATCGCCCGCTTCAGATTGTCAGGCAACATCGCTTCCAGCCCCTGCGGCTCGAGGGGCTCGACCAGCGCGCCCTCGTGTTCTAGCAACCGCGCGGCGAAATTGCGGAATCGGTTTGATGACTCAGTCATAACGTGTGACATCACTTCTTCTTTTTCTGCCTGGTTCCGGACGCGGTATCGACCTCGACATTTTCAATCACCCAAAGAACGGCGAGTTTTGTCGCGCCCAGCTCATTAAAATAACGATGACGCGCTTCGCTCGACTTGATCGCTGCCAGGTGTCGCAGATTCATTCCGATGCTTTCGGCGAAAGCTGTTTGCGTGACGCCGCGCTCTTTCATCTGATCAATTAACTTGGCCAATGTTACGCCTTTTAGATAGCTCGCCAGGTCATCCAGTGTGCGAATGTTCGTTCGCCTTTTTCTGGCGACAGCCACGAAACTTTCCGGATTGTCCATAAAGGTTTTCGCCAGCGCGACGCAGTGGTGGCAGCCGCCACGACCAACATAACAGCTACAAGCGCCGTCCGCCCGCCCGTCTTTTACAGAGAGTGAAACTGTATACGTCCCATGATTGCCAACTACCCTGGCCATAATCTTTTTACCAATACGTTGGCGGTCAAAGAACTTGCCGACGTAGCGAGTGACTTTTTCGTCGCCGCTCATGCCCCATTGATGACGAACGATCGCCGCTTTGACCTCTCCAATCTCTGATACTTTCTTCGCCTGTCGCGCCATACTCACCTCACCCTGTTACGAACTCTTCTCCAAACAACTCTTCGTCGAGGGTCTTGACCTCTTCGTACTGTTGTTTGGCCTCGACCAGACGCTCGCCTAATTGTTCGAACGCCGATCCTCGTTCGGCTTCTGTTGTCTCGATCCAGGCGGCGTAAACCAGGTCGGCGAAATCCTGCTCGTCCTCCATCTCGCCCAGAATCTCGCCGATCTCACCGACGACCAGCTCGAACATATTGATCTTTTCGTCGAGTATCCTGAGCATCTGCTCTTCGAGCGTGCCGCGCGCCGCCAGATTGAAAATAAAGACGTCACGCGTCTGGCCGATGCGGTGGATGCGCCCGATGCGCTGCTCGATGGTCATCGGGTTCCAGGGCAGATCGAAATTGATCAGTGTGTTGCAGAATTGGAGGTTGCGCCCCTCGCCTCCAGACTCGGTGCAGATCAGCAGCGGGACCTCATCCTGAAATCGCCGAACAGCGACGTCCTTTTCCGGCCCCGTCATCCCGCCCTCGAACTGCTCGCAGGCGACGCCTTCGCGCTTAACTAGTTCGGCCAACCGATGTAATGTCTCTCGGTGATGGACGAAGACCATCTTCTTTTCATCCGGATTCCGGCGCAGCAATTCGACGAGCGCCTGCTCTTTGCTGCTCGGCGCGATGCCGGCGTAACGCTCCTGCAACTTCCGCCATTCGCGATTGCCATTGCGCGATTCGATGTGCCGCGCTATCGCGCCGGCCCCGGTGGAAGCGGTCGAGCCGGCGGCCGAGAGCAGGTAACGCAACGCCATCCGCTGTTGCGTGGTGGCTTTGCGGTGCGCTTCAGCGACAAGGCCGGTCAGTTCCAGATAACAGGCGCGCTCCTCGCCGGACGGGTCTACCCGCAGAGTCGTCGCATGCCGTGGCGGCAGTTTGACGTCGACCAGCGAGCGCGTGTTGCGAATCATCACGTCGCGCATCAGGTCGCGCATCTTATCTTTATTGGCCGGCGTGCGCGGTTTGCCGCTGGTCATATAACTGCCGCGAAACTCCTTTTCAGTTTTGAAGATTCCCGGCTTGAGAAGCGTCAGCAGGTTGTAAAGCTCGACAAGTGAGTTCTGCACTGGCGTCGCCGAGAGCAGCAGCAGAAAGCGTTTGTTGAGAGCGTTGACCGTCATCCAGTTCGCGGTCGCGCGGTTCTTCAGATGGTGCGCCTCATCAACGATCACGACGTCGTAATTCTGTTTGGCCAGAATCTCCTGATGTTCGGCGCGGCGCGCCATAGCGATTGAAGAGATGACGCGCGGCTGCGACCAGAACTTTTCGGGATCGTTTCTGAGCAGCGAATCGTAGCTGGTCGCAAACTCGATCTCGAACTTGGTCGCCATCTCCTCGCGCCACTGGCCGACTAGCGTCGCCGGCGTCAGGACCAACACGCGTTCGGCCATCCCGCGCAGCAGATACTCTTTCAAGACCATTCCCGCCTCGATGGTCTTGCCCAGTCCGACCTCATCGGCCAGCAGCACGCGCCCCCGGAATTGCTTCAGCACCTTGCGCACGGTTTCGAGTTGATACCAGTATGTCTCGACGCCGCGCAGCGAGGGCAGGCATAGCAGTTCGTCGAAGCCTTGCAGTAATCCGAGATGCGCCAGCTCATGACGGAGGCGGAACGCCTCGCGATCAGCCTCGTCCGAAGAACTGCGGAGGGCCAATGACGATTCGAGCGAATCGGAGAATTCGACCGAGAACGGGATGCGAATCTGGTAACGCGGCAGCGCCGGGAGCTCAGGCTCAGCGCTCGGCGCTGTCTCCGGCGCGGCTTCTGCCGGGACCGTCTCTTCGGCTTGAGGTTCGCGCGCCTTCTCTTCGCGATGAGGTTTGGCGGCGCGCTCCGATTTCGCGGCTTCGGTCTTTCGCCTTTCCAAGCCTTTTTTAGCGGCGACTGACCTCTTCTTACTGTCCTCATACCGCTCGATCTGGCGCACCCATCCGTGCGCCCAATCACGCAGCGCCCAGCTTCCAGGCAAATGAATAAACGCGCTGAAAAGATTCGGCCAGCCAATCTGTTTCCCGATCATCGCCGCCTGGGGCCAATACCCCTGCTGCGCCAGCGCAATGGCCCGCAATAATTGGTCTTCATACTCGAGCGATTGCCAGTTCTTGGTGAAGCGATGCAAAAATCGCAGCGCCTGATCAGGCTTCCTGTCTATCAATGCCGCCGTGACCGTCAGCAACAACACTCCGGGATCGTTCGGATAGGCGTTGAGCGCCGGCAATGCGGCTTGCAGCGCGTTCGGCAATTGATCCAGAACGTGCTTTACCAAATTCTCCCTTAGAGCCGCCTTCTCATCCGTGACCTCCACAGGATCGTCTTTCATTAATTTGTTGTTCATTGGATTGTATTGGTTTTGTAGTTTCGGGTTGCGGCGCGATCAATCCTGGGCTTTACTTACACGATCAATCCTGGGCCTTACTTACAAAAGTAGCGAAACCGGGCCTTCATTTCCAAAGCCCTTTAGCATAGAGAAAATAGTAGGTGTGCGGCAAGCGCCCGTTTGCCGATGACTCATCCGCGTAAACATCCAAGGAGAACAGAAAACGCCCAGCATCATCGCACCCGCAGGCGTAATTCATTAACTCGCCATCACTTGCCGACACCGACCGTTTAGCCGGGATCTATGTATGAGACGATCACCGTTGAAGAAGCGCAGGCCCATCTAGCCGAACTGATCACCGGGGTGACCGATATTGACCTCAAGATTTTGCCGAGTACATGTCATGAAAATACCCCTGGACACATACACTTTCCTCTGGTTTGTCCTTCAGGCAACCCATCGTTAGCGAATGCGCACTGCCGACATTTTTTGGGGGATCGCCATCTACTGCGGGATTGAGAACGCAGCCGCTGCAGATAAATGATTTGTCCGTGTACATAAATGATGGTAATATGTACACGGGATTCAACACGAAAGAGAGGCGTATATGGCTGGAGCCAAAAGTAAAAGCAGGCACAAACACTATGTGCTGGATGAAGCAAAGATTCGGCGCGCCCAGAAGCTGCTCGGCACGAAAACGGAAACGGAAACCATTGAGCGCGCCCTTGAGGAAGTGATTACCGAACGGGAACGCGTTCGAGCGGCCTGGCAGGCTCACGAACGACTCCTCAAAAGCGGCGTTCAAATCAGAGACGTCTACGGAGTGCTGGAAGAGCAGCCCGGCATATGAAACCCGTCCTGTTTGACACTTCGGTCTACATCACTTCACTGCGCCGAGGCGATGACCGGGAGACGCGGACTCGTAACCTGGAGCACGGTTCTCCTTTGTGGCTGAGCGCCGTCGTGCTGGAGGAACTATACGCGGGCGCCGACGCCGCAGGACGGAAGAAACTGGCGCGGTTTGAGCGTGACTTTGACAAGATCGGCCGGCTGCTCGTCCCCGCCCTCGGTGATTGGACAAGGGCCGGAGATGTGCTCGCGCGGATCGGCGCCAAGTATGGGTATGAACAGATCGGTCGGGGGCGGCTAACTAACGACACGCTTATCGGCGCGAGCGCGTCACGACTGGGAATTACGTTGCTGACGGTAAACAAACGTGATTTTGCCAGGATCGCCGAATTCTGCCCTCTGAAATGGGAGCTGTGGTGATCACCTTACAAGCAAAAGTCATGACCTGCTTCTACAAATCGCTGTTGTGTGATCACTCTTGACTGTCAGAGTGCCCGGCGCGCTGACCGAGTTCCCCGGGATGGCGCCGGGGACGACGCAAAAGATCGTATTGACGGCGCTGGGTGGGAGCGTCGCGACCGGGCCCGAGGGGCTGACCGCGCCGGTGGTCGTGGTAGAAAACTTCAATGAACTCGCCGCGCTCGGCGAAAGTAAGGTCCGGGGCAAGATCGTCCTCTTCAACGCGAAGTTCGACGAGCGGCTGGAGGCGCAGGGCGCGGGCCTCGAAGCCTACGGCCGGGCGGTGGCGTATCGCGGTGGCGGCGCGTCAGCGGCGGCCCGCCTCGGCGCGGTAGCGGCCTTGAATCGTTCGGCGGGCAGCGGGGCCTATCGCCTGCCGCACACCGGGGCCTTGCGATACGCCGAGGGCGAGCCGCGAATTCCCGCCGCCGCGGTTACCTACGAAGACGCCGAACTGATCGCGCGTCTCGCGGCCGAGGGAGAAGTAAAAATGCGTCTGACCCTGACGCCGCAGACGCTGCCCGACGCCGAGAGCTTTAACGTCATCGCGGACCTCAAGGGCGCGGAGTTTCCCGACCAGGTGGTCATCGTTTCGGGGCGCCTGGATTCATGGGATCTGGGGACCGGCGCGATCGATGACGCCGCGGGAGTCGCGGTGGCGATGGAGGTCGCGAACCTGTGCAAGCGGCTGAACCTCAAGCCGAAGCGCACGATCCGCGTCATCGCCTGGATGAACGAGGAGAACGGGGGCCGCGGCGGCGCGACCTATTTTCAAAACCATTCCGCGAACCTGGCAGACCACATCGCCGCGATCGAGAGCGACCTCGGCGCAGGCCACCCGGTCGGATTCTCTGCGCATGTTATGTCGGAAGCCCTGCCGATGCTGCGGCCGATCGCCGACGTTTTAGAAGGGGTGATCCGAGTCACGCCCGACTCGGTGGGCTCGGACGTCTCGCCGCTCGAGAACGCCGGGGTCCCCGGGTTCGCCCCCATCCAGGACGAGCGGAGCTATTTCCATTATCACCACACGCCCGCCGACACCTTCGACAAGATCAATCCGCGTGAACTCGCGGAGAACGCGGCCGTCATGGTCGTTCTAGCCTACGCGCTCGCCGACCTGCCAGAGGCGCTGCCGAAGCGATTGGTGAATCACTGAGGGCGCGCGGGCCAGGCATCGCTCGCCGGCTTACAACGGGGCGCTGAAACTCCGGGCGGCCAGCAACGGACGGCATTTAGAGGGCCGTGTGATCAACGGCGAAGAGATTTGGAGCTACCCATGTGGAACACACGAACAGTCTGGTTTGACATCGCAGTCGTGATGAGCGTCTTTGCGGTCGGGAACATTTTGTTCGGTCATTTCGAGGAGCACAAGCCGAAGGCGCTGCGGTTACTGAAGGTGGGATTGGTCGTCGGCTTGACGGCGGCGCTCTCGTATCTGGGGCTGCGGTGAGTCGCGTATGGACTGATCAGCGCGTTGGGGCTTGGGGCCGTCTACGTACATGCCTGGTGGCTACCGCGCCACGGGATCAACGGTTGGACCGGGGAACCGAAAGAGAAGTACTACGCGCTACTGGGAGTGAGACCGAGGGGGCAAGATAGAACCGGGTAGAAGGGCAAAATGGGGCGCGAGCGCGCCTACCAGCCCTCGGTTACCAAATAGAGGGCACGGCCGATTCGTCGAATTCGATTGAGCTTCCGTCGGGTAGGATATGAATGATGCGAGCCCCGCGAGCGCGCAGTGGCGTTGCGAGCATGCCGACGCGGTGGCAGTTCGCGCGCTTCTGGCGGGCGTGTTTGGTCAGGGGCTGTGATTCTGAGCACATCAACACCAGTGGCCCTTCCTCGGCAAGCTCCATGATGCGATCCAGTCCGCGGGCTAACTCCGGCGGGGGCGCGGGCGCCTTACCCCCGCACTCCGGCAAATGTTCATAGCCGATGCCGCGCTCGCGCAGCGCGTCCGCCAGCACGGCCCCGTTGAATTGCGGCCAGCGCGAGCGGGCGACGCTCCGCACGTCGCACACCAGGGCGATGTGATACCGTTTCAGTAGTTCGACGAAGTACGCCAGGGGATGCCGGCCGTGACCGATCGTGTAAATGGTTGTCCCTGGTAAAAATTCCATCCAGCCTTATTTTCCTTGCATTTAACTGAGGAGGCGGCAATTCTATTCTCATGTCCGTCACCCTCATCGGAAATCCTTCGCTCGACTCTTATGGCCATCTTCTCAGCGTTCTTTCTATTTTTCCGGTCCCTGTTCATAAGTTCCGCCGATGGAGGGTACTCCCTACGTGATCTTTGAAGTAATTGCAGCATTGAAGGTTAGCAATTCCCTGAGCGTCCAACAGTGGTCGCTCAAGCCAGCGGCTTGCGCTGGTGTCTTACCCTTCAACGTGCCGTGTTTCCGGCACAAGTTGT
>WNGA01006828.1_pt1 | contig 18588 bp, 23 predicted proteins | sample 5400061 | NCBI WGS metagenome assembly WNGA01 (sample SAMN13153366, study PRJNA577476) | soil metagenome | isolation source: 100 cm soil or saprolite under grassland replicate 2 | place: USA:California | collected 2016-06-15 | reverse complement strand
CTGGTCTGGCCCTTGTGTCTCCCCCGGCGAGCCCTCCCCTTCCGGTTGCTCGACCGAAAGGCTAGGGGGATAGGCTTACTGCTCTACGACCAGCAGCAGGTGCTCGCGCACCATGCCCCGCCTAAGCCTCGTGGCGCACAAAGTCGTCGGCATAGCGTACGACAGCGCGCGAGGTCGGTGTGAGTATCCCATTACGGTATCGGCGACTGCCAAGCGCTGCTTCCATGCCGTGTAGCGTGATATTAAGGAGCAGTGGGCTAAGCGGCCCACCCTGCGGGGCACCACTGAGCGTGGCGTGCAGAGTGTCGTTCTCCATGACCCCGGCTGTGAGCCATTGCTTGATGAGTGGTTTGGCCGGGAAATCGGCCAGCAGTGTGAGCAGAAAGTCGTGATCAATGTTGTCGAAGGCGCTTTTCAGATCGGTATCCACCACCCACTTGCGGCGACTTTGCGGCGTTGCGAGGTTAAAGATTGCCTCAATGGCATCATGAGCGCTTCGTCCGGGTCGGAACCCGTAGCTACGAGGCTCGAATCGCGCTTCCCATTGTGGCTCCAGGGCATTCTTGACCCGTGCTTGCATGGCACGGTCGGCAATGGTGGCGATTCCCAGGGGTCGCAGTTTGCCGTTCTGTTTCGGGATAAACACCCGTTTGACTGGGCTGGCCCGCCACACTTGAGTGTGGTGTAAGTGGGCGACGAGGCGCATGCGGGCAGCAGGCGTTCTGACCACCACCTTGTCGACGCCGGGAGTGTGTTTGCCGTGGTTCTGTTGCGTCACCCGACGTACACTTTGGAGCGTGTTGCTGTAGCTGCGTAACATGAGTTGCTGGAGCGAGCGGACTTTGCGCCGCTCGCCGTTCCGTTCGGCCTTGAAGATGCGCTGTCTCAGGTTGCGAACACGCCGGTTGACAGTCCGCCAGTCGATGGCGTTCCAGTCCAGCTGTCCCTCGGTTTCGATTGCAGGTGTCGCATCTATCGGCTCCTCGGTTTGCGCGCTTCACGACGCTCTTCAAGAGGTTCACCCGTCCCGCGTCAGCCCTCGTGTCGAGTCAGCTTTCGCCGTATCCAGCAGGTTATCCGACAGCATTACTGCCGGTTTCCCTGTGCCTTTCGGCCGCTGGCATTTGCTTCTCGGGACGTCCTGTGCCCGCTGAGGTATTCGGCTTCCCTTGCGGTCGGCTTACCGGTTTAGCGGACCACAGCGGGGTTTCCACGTTCCGCATTGGTGAGGTGCAACCGGGGCGGGCGCTCCCTATACTCCGGGGTCTTGGTGTCCTTGGCTAGGGCGGAAATGAACCATAGCTCTTGACCCATCCGCCACTAAAGCCATCCACGGCGGTTATCGATGACGAAGCCTTAGAGGGAGTTCACTTGCGTTCGCCCTTCCGGTCTTTCTCTGGCCTGTGGCGCCACGATGGCTGGGCGCTCTTGGGCTTTTCTTTGGGCTTCGCACCTCGCTGTTACCGGCGGGGCACGCCAGGGCGAGAACAGGTATCGGACACGTGCCTGGGGCTGTTGCTGCTACACCTCCTTTCTCACAACCTCCCACTCATCCAATGCAACCTCGTGTCGCACACTTCCAGTCAATCCGGGTGCGACTGGCGTCGGCCGCTTGCCGATCGGTCAAACCTTCCCAGAACTGCAACAGTGTGATCAGCGCCAGTCGAACCGGCGCCGCGGCGGGTTGGCCCTCCTTGGGGAACAGATCGATAAAGTCGGCATCGTGGAAGAGCATGCCCAGCTCATCATAGATCTGCATAACCGGATTGCCATCAGGGAAAATCGTGCGTGCAACACGGGCGGTCTCCTCGGGGACGCAATAGATGACCTGGGGCTGTAATGACATCGGCCGCTCCTTGGTAGTTCGAGCGATGGGCACAATGCGCATGCTTACCGCGCATCCTACCGCAGAAATGTGCCTTCGACATGCTGGCGCGGCTCTGATAGTGGATTCGCCACCAATATCAACCTGCGTAAGAACCATTTTACCTGTCAAACAACAGGACGACAGATGATAGACGATTGATCGACGATGAGCCATGGTCCACCGTCCATCGTTCATCGTCCATCATCGTTGAAGTGGCGGACACCGGCATCGGCATCCCCGCCGAGGATCTGCCGCAGCTGTTCAGCCGCTTTCACCGCGGTCGCAACAGCGCGACCTATCCAGGCAGTGGCCTGGGGCTGACGATCGTCTGGGCTATCATGGCTCGGCACGACCGGAACGTGGCGGTCACCAGCAGCCCGGCGGGCACCTGCTTCACGCTCGGCTGGCCGCGCGGCGGAGCGGAGGTCGATCCAGAAGCTTTACGGACTTCTCTCTAATCCTCGCCAAACACGCGCTCCAGCGCCCGCTCCGTTATCGCATGGTACAGGCCGCGCAGGTCGGCGTCGGTCTCGGCGGGCGCGGGACCAAGCCGTTTTGGCAGCGCGGCGTCGATCGCCGGCGCGGCGACCTGCGCACTGGCCTGGTAGAACACCGCCAGCTGGTCGGCCAGCGCCGGCTCCGGCTCGGCCGGCGGCGCGGCAGGCTCAGCAGGCTGGGGCGCGGCCTCGGCGGCGCGGCGGGCGCGCAGGGCGGTGATGATCTGCTCGCGGGTGCGGCCGCGCGCCTGAAAGATCAGGAACGGGTCGTCGTCGAAGCGTTCGCCCAGCAGGTAGTAGACTGCTGCGATGTGCTTGCAGGGGTTGGCCGAGTCCGGGCAGGAGCAGGCAGTGGTGATATCGCGCGCGCTCCTGGGGAACAGCGGCACGCCGGCCGCGTCGAACGCCGTCTCGATATCCTGCGGCATCTCGCCCGCCAGCAGCTTCGCGGCGAAGATCGCCTGCCGCCCCAGCACGTCGATCACCTGCTCCCACTGCGCGTCGGTCAGCGGCTTGATCTCGATCGACACGTTATAGGGCGTCGGGCGCGAGCCCTGCACCTTCGCCTTCATTTTCGCGCCGGCGAAGTCGATCGACAGCACCTGGCCCTGGCGGGCGTACGATTTTCCGCGCTGCAAGCGGCTGCCCCAGCCGAAGGCCTCCAGCGCGGCGATCCAGCGCTTGGCCCACCACGACTCGCCGAACGCCCCCCGTCGCGAGCGCGCCTTGATGCCTTTGTCGGTACGGATGGGCCGCGAGGGCTTGTACCAGCCCCAGCCGCCGCCGTAGCCCTCGTCGTACTCGCCTTCATCTTCCTCGTGTTCGTCGTCGTATTCGTCATCGTACTCGTCGTCGGGTTCATCGCCAGGGGGCGGAGAGATCTTTCTCACTCTTGGCATATTTCTCATCCTCGTGCCAATGATTGATGTTTAGACTATCGAGGGCAAGCTGACTTGCGCCAACTTGCCCGCTGGGGTATCGTCCTGGTGACCAAACCAGACGGAGGTACCCCGATGGATTGTACCACCTTGAGCGACTTCCGCCGCGCCATCTACGCGTGCTTCACACGGGCTGGCGCAGCCCTGTTCGACCTGAGTGACGCCTTGTTAACCGAGCACACCGCCCACAGGTTTGTCGAGTTGTCGCAGGCCCCGCCCTTTCAGCGGCGCTGGCCCTCTCTGTATGCGGCCCTGCGCGATGGCCAGATTGACCACGCGGCCCTGAGGCGCGCCTTTGTCGCCGCCCTGCCCACGCCCCCACCCGCTCAGCGCCTGTTGCTCGGCTTGGACACCAGTCCCATTCGACGTCCCGATGCGGTCACCTCGCCCGACCGCACGCTGGTCTATTGGTCGAATCTGCCGCGTGATGCCACGCCGGTCGTGCCGGGCTGGTCCTTTTCGGCCCTCGTCGCCCTGCCCCAGCCAGTCAGTAGTTGGACCTATGTGCTCGACCACCAGCGCGTGTCCAGTACCGAGACGGCAGTCAGCGTGGGCCAGCGGCAGTTGCAGTCGGTCCTGCCGTTGCTGCCCCGCCGTCCACTCCTGTTGCTGGATCGGCACTACAGCCAGACGCCTTGGCTGCTCGCCACCCACGACCTGCCCACCGATCAGTTGATCCGTGCCCGTGTCGATCAGGTGCTCTACCGTCCTCCACCGCCGCGAACTGGCAAAGTGGGCGCTCCGCGCAAGGATGGCGAGCGCTTCAAAGGCAGTGACCCGTCCACCCATGGCGTCCCCGACGCCGAGTGGAGTGGGACGGACCCGCGTGGGCACCCGGTGACGGTCACGTGCTGGGGGCAGTTGCACAGCCGCAAGGCGCGGCAGGTGACCCTTACAGCGCTCCGTATCAGCCGCCCGCGGGCGCAGGCCACTAAGCGCGACCCGCGTGAGGCCTGGTTCTGGTGGGTGGGTGGGGATCTGCCAGCGCTGGCAGAAGTCGCCACGTTCTATCCACATCGCTTTGGGCAGGAGCATGGCTATCGGTTCGACAAGCAAGACCTGCTGTGGGCCGCGCCGCAGGTGCGCACGCCGGAGCAGATGCAGCGCTGGACGGATATTGTCGCAGTGGTGCGCAACGAACTGGTGCTGGCACCTGGGCTGGTGGCAGCCGAACGTCGAGGGTGGGAGCGGCGGGTGCAGGTGAGTACGCCGCGCCAGGTGCGGCGCGCGATGGGCCGGCTTATTGTGCAACTTGGCACACCGGTCCCGCCGCCCCAAGTGCGCGGAAAAGCGCCGGGGCGGGCGGCTGGCGCGGTGGTCAAACCGGCCGAGCGCCATGCGGTGGTGCGGAAATCGCCGCCGAAGCCGAAAAAGCGCCGAGATCAGGCATCGCCAGCGGCACCGATGGTCCAACGGTGTTGATCTGGTAGGGGATTCGGCACCCAGGAATGACATCAGAAGCTCCGGGCGTAGACAGCGCAGGGCGCGCTGTACTTGGATAATCTAAACATCAAGCCAATGAAGTGACACACTATTCAATGGGAGCGCTGTAGACTGCGCCGCACCAATGATCCAATGCCTGCGCCGATCACACCTCCACCGCTTCCTCGCGCCGCAGCAGCACCAGGTTGCGCAGCTGCTCCGTGCTCAGCTCAGTCAGCCAGCGCTCGCCCGCGCCCAGCACACTCTCGGCCAGCGCGCGCTTGCTCTCGATCATCTCGTCGATCCGCTCCTCCAGCGTGCCGCCGCAGATGAACTTGTGGATCTGTACGTTGCGCATCTGCCCGATCCGAAAGGCGCGGTCGGTGGCCTGGTTCTCCACAGCGGGGTTCCACCAGCGGTCGAAGTGAAACACGTGGTTGGCGGCGGTCAGGTTCAGGCCGGTGCCGCCGGCCTTCAGCGACAGAATGAAGACCTTCGGCCCGTGGGGGGACTGGAAGCGCCGGATCATCGGGTCGCGCTCCTTCGCGGGCGTGCCGCCGTGCAGGAACAGCACCTCGTCGTAGAAAGTGTCACGCAGATGCCGCTGGAGCATCGCGCCCATCTCGGCGAACTGTGTGAAGACCAGCGCGCGATCGTTCGTGGCGTAGGCCTCCTCCAGCATCTCCGTCAGGCGATTCAGCTTGCCTGATCGCTCGGCCAGGCTGCTGTTGTCCTTCGCGAACTGCGCCGGATGGTTACAGACCTGCTTGAGCTGCATCAGCATCGACAGGACCTGCCCTCGCCGCGTGATCGCGCTGCCCTCGGCCTCGGCCTGCGCCACCTTCTCCAGCGCCTCGCGTACCACCGCCTCGTAGAGCGTGGCCTGCTCCTGCGTCAGCGGGCAGTAGACCTTCATCTCCAGCTTCTCGGGCAGATCGGCGATGATCGTCGGGTCGGTCTTGAGCCTGCGCAGCACGAACGGCGCGGTGAGCTTGCGCAGCCGCTCGGCCGCCTGCTTATCATTCGCGCGCTCGATCGGCCGCGCGAACTCGCGCTTGAACGCCGTCTCGCCACCGAGGTAGCCGGGGTTGAGGAAGCTTAAAATACTCCACAGCTCGGTCAGCCGGTTCTCGACCGGCGTGCCGGTCAGTGCGATCCGGCCGGATGTGGTCAGTGCGCGCGCCGCCTGGGCTTGCTTGGTGGCGGCATTCTTGATATTCTGGGCCTCGTCCAGCACCACCGTGCCCCACGCGACAGCCGTCAGGGTCTCGCGGTCGCGCGCAAGCAGCGGGAAGCTGGTCAGCACCACGTCGTGCCGCGCGGCGGCCTGCGCGAACACCTCGCCGCTCTGACGGTCGCTGCCGCGGTGGATCATCACCCGCAGCGCTGGCGCGAAGCGCGCCAGCTCGCGCTGCCAGTTGCCGACGACCGAGGTGGGGCAGACGACCAGGGCGGGCTTACTTTCGTTCGTCTCGTCTTTGACGTAGAGAAGCGTGGAAATCGTCTGAATCGTTTTCCCGGTGCCCATATCGTCCGCCAGGCACGCACCCAGCCCAAACTGGCGTAGGAACGCCATCCAGGAGAAGCCGCGCTCCTGGTAGTGGCGCAGCTGGCCGTGCAGCCCCGGCGGCGCGGGCAGTGCATCGAGCGTGCGCATGTCGCCCAGGCGATCGAGCAGGTCGCGCAGCCAGCCCTCGGCCTCCAGCCCGGCGAACTCGACGCCCTCAGGCGCGACCTGGCCGTCTTCGCCCAGGCCCAGCCGCAGCGCGTCCAGCAGCGTCAGCTCGCCCTCGCGCTGCTCGAAGAACTTGAGCGCCTGCGCGACCTGGTCGGGGTCAAGCACGACCCACTGGCCGCGCACCTGCACCAGCGGCTGCTTGAGCGCCGCCAGCCGCGCGAACTCGGCGCGGTCGATCGGCTCGCCGGCCAGCGTCAGCTCCCAGTTGAAGCTGACCAGCGCCTCGAAGTTCAGCAGGCTCTTGGCATTCGGCCCAGGCGATTTAGCCCTCGCCTTCGCACGGGCCTGGAGCCGCGCGCCGCGCCCCTGCCACCAGGCCGGGATCATGATCCCGAAGCCGCCCTGTTCGAGCAGCGGCGCGGCCTCTTTCAGAAAGGTGTAGGCATCCTGCGACGCGAGCTGCGCGCGGTCGGGCGCCGGCTTGCGCAGGCTGGGCTCCAGCGGTGGGAAGATCCGTGCGGCGTAGCCGAGGCCGGCCAGCAGCCGCTCCTGGGGATGCTCGAAGCGCCGGTCCAGGTAGTGGAACGCCGCCCCGCGCTCGCGCCAGATCCGCGCGGCCGGCACGATCAGGCTCGGCTCGTCGGTTGCACGCAGCAGAAACGCCAGCGTCCAGGGGTGGTCGACGCGGTCGGGCGGCTCCAGCCGGAAGGTGATCTGGAACGCCTCATCGCCGGCGACCCGCGCCTGGCCGGCCCAGGACTGCCAGGCTTTGTAGAGCGCATCGGCTTCGGGGCCCTTGAGCTGGACGATCGGGTCAGCGCCCAGCAGCGCGGCGAGCCACTTCCCACCGGGGGTGGACGAAGGACGAAGGACCAAGGACGAAAGGCTCGTGCTCCCGCCTTCGTCTTTCGTCTTTGGTCGTTCGTCGGACCGGGCGAGTGTACGGATAGATGTGTCGATCGCCGCCGCCAGAAAGTCGTCCAAGAGCGCCCGTGGTGGTGGCGCGTCGGCCGGGTCATCGACAGCAGCACGACAGAGCGGCGGCATAGCGCGGGCCAGCGCCGCCAGCTTCCGCGCAGTGTCGGGCGCCGGGCGCGGGAGCCAGGCCGCGCGCAGCTGGAACCTCTCGCGCTCCAGGGCCGGCAGCACCTGCTGGCCAGCTAAGATCTCCATCGCCAGCAGCGCCGCCACGCGCCATGCCCGCAGGTCGGCGCCCAGCAGCCCGTCCGCGGGCGCGAGCAGGGCATCTAGCGCCGGGTCGAGCGGCGCGAGCAGCCCGGTCACTCGCCAGGGCGATAACGCTGGCGCACCCTCAGGAGCTTCCAGGGCGCCGGTATCCAGCAGATCAGGCGAGGGCAGCGGCGCGGGGCCGGCGGAGGGCAGCCACAGCGTCAGCGTGTGCTCGGCGCTCGCGCGGGCGGCATGGGGCGAGAGCAGGATGCGCAGCCGCTCGGGGTCGGTCTGGAAGGGGTGGGCCGGCTGCCTCGCCCGCCGGCCCTTGCGCGCTGGCGCCTCGGTCGCCTCGCCCCACAGAAACAGGCTTTTGGTCGCAGGCAGCCACGTTGCGTGAAGGACGTCGCTCATCGGCGCAATCACCTCGTTCAATGGCTCGAATGCCGGTTTATTATAGCGGACGATTGACGGCGCCGCAACGTTGAGACACGAGACACGAGACACGCGTGCTACCACCCGGCGCACCACCACCTGCCGCTCACCGATAGTCAAGGACCACTGCCTCTCACGGCTGCTATAGATCCACCCCCATGACATAGGTGCCTCGTTCTCGGTGTGCCCAGGTCGCCCATCCCATGCTGGTGGACGACCCGGCCAACAGATGGCAGCGTTCAGATCGTTGCGGCAAGCGGTAGCTGGGTTGCCGCGCACCAAGCGACGACCTTCCCAATCCTATCCACGGCGGATGCTGCGGCACGTCGCTCGTGCGTCGATTCCGATCGCGGTCGATGAGAGGCATGGGCGGCATTACGCACCGCTGGCTTGCTCCGTGGGCCTCTGCCGGCCTCCGCACATCCGCTGACGTCTTACGTCGCTCGCAGATACCATCCGGCCAGCGAGGCCGCGGCAGCGCCTCCACTGATATCCGGGATGATCTGTAGTTCGAGCGCCGTCACCCCGTTGAGCTCGACCGTGTAGTCTTCCACCTCCTGGGTCGTGTCCGGTGGACTGAACGTATACTGTTGCCGCACAATCTCCTGGTATGACTGCCCACTATCCGGCGACCACTGGAGCGCGAACTCCTGCGTGCGCGCGTGCTGGTCTTCCTGAAACATCAGGCGGATCTGCCTGAGGCGCAGCGGCGCATCAAACAGCAGCCGGATCGTCTGTTTCCCAGTATCAGCAGCCTGCCAGCCCGGTCCAGCGCCGGGCCGCAAGGCCGACTCGATCGGGTGGGTGGGCTCCTCCGAGCTGATCTCGATCTGGGCGAGCTGTTCCACGTCTAGCCAGGGCTGTGCTGTGGGTGCGATCGCTTCAGCTGCCCGGCCAATGATATGTTTGCGCATGAGTATACCGCCTCGTGCTTGCTGCCTCTTGCACCAGAGCAGCTTACTATTCCTATCGTGCTCCTGTTGCTCCGAATGCGCGCGATTCCGGAGCAGTTCGGTCCGGCACTGGTGCGTGGTGCCGAACGATCGTTGCTACACCGCGCGTCGCTGGCCACGAGTCACCGTCGCGCCATTCGCGATCTCCAGACCCTCGAAATCGTCCGGCGTGACGTTCGGGTCGATCCGGCAGTTGCGACCGATGACCGCGCCAGCTGGGACGCTCGCCCGCTTGCCGACGATCGTAATGCCGGTGGTCAGGTTGGCCGGTTCCTGCTCGTTTGGCGCGATGTCTCCGCCAACCCCCACGCGCGCATCGACCCCAATCTCGACCTCCTTGTCCAGCACACAGCGATCCACCAGCGTGCCAGCTTTGATCGTCGTGTCGTTCATAATCATCGAGTCGCGCACCACCGCGCCGCGTTCGACGCGCACGCCCGGCGACATCACGCTGTTGATCACCGTGCCGTTGATCACGCAGCCATTCGAGAGCAGGCTCCTCTCGACGTCGCCGAATAGCCCAAACTTCACCGGCGGACGCTCTTCCGACCGTGTGTGGATGACCCAGCGCGGATCGTAGAGGTCGAGCGCTGGCTTCTCTTCCAGCAGTGCTAGACTAGTCTCCCAGTAGGCTGCAATCGTTCCGACATCAACCCAATAGCCGCTGAACGGATAGGCGAAGACCTGGTCGCGCTCGACCATTGTGGGGATGATGTTTTTGCCGAAGTCGTGGGCCGAACGCAAGTCACGGGCATCTTCTTCAAGACGCCGCAGCAGAAACGCGGTATTGAAGACATAGATGCCCATCGACGCCAGAGTACTATCGGACTGCTTCGGCTTTTCGGCAAACTTGATGATCCGCTGGTCGGCGCCGACGCTCATGATCCCAAAGCGATGCACCTCATCAGGGCGCACATGCATCACCCCGACCGTGAGATCGGCCCCTTTTTCCTGATGAAAGCGGAGCAAATCCCGGTAATCCTGCTTGTAGATGTGGTCCACGGAAAGGACCAGCAGCAGATCGCTGCCATCTTCAGCGATGAAGTTGCCGTTTTGGTACAGCGCGTCCGCGGTGCCCCGGTACCAATCCTGATCGTGGCGCCCACGGTAGGGCTGCCAGATCTGGATACCGTTCGGCCAGCGGCGGTTGAGGTTCCAGGGCTCGCCGATGCTGAGGTGCTGCATAAGCGAGTGCGGGCGATACTGGGTCAGGACGGCGATACGGTACAGCTCCGAGTTGACCACGTTCGAAAGCGGAACGTCGATGATTCGATATTTGCCGCCGAAAGGGACGGCCGGTTTGGCGCGCTTCTCACCCAGGATGTTCAGACGGTTCCCCTCGCCGCCTGCCAGGATCAAGGTCAATACGCTCATAGATCATCCTCATGATGAAGTTCATTCCATCCCTACCACCCGCTTGAGATACGCCTCGTAATCCGGCGTGAGATGCTGGTATGCCCCAGACATCAAGGGCGATGAGATGATGAAGTCGGCAGACGCGCGATTGCAGGCCACCGGAATGTTCCAGACCACCGCGATCCGCAGCAGGGCTTTCACATCGGTATCATGGGGTTGCATCTCGAGCGGATCCCAGAAGAAGATCAGGAGATCGATTTCTCCGTTGGTGATCTTGGCGCCGAGCTGCTGGTCGCCACCCAGTGGCCCGCTCTGGAGCTTGATGACTTCGATGCCCAGTTCTTCCTCCAGCAACTTGCCGGTCGTTCCCGTCGCAATGATCACGTGCTCCGCCAGGCCGGCTCGGTTCCATTTCGCCCACTCTAACAGATCCTTCTTCTTGTTGTCGTGGGCGACGAGGGCGATCCGCTTCTGCGGCTCTAAGCTGTATTCAGGGTTTTGTTCCATAGTGCTCCCCGCCTCTTTCTTCAACCGTGCAGCCAGGATGCACTGACCACCACTCACTGCACTTCCAGCGCTGCCAGCACCGCCGGCAACAACTGCTTCTTACGCGAGACCACACCCGGCGCATCGAGCGTACCGTCGGCGCGGCGCGGATACGGCAGCCCGTCGAGCAGTCGCTCCGGGCCGGCGGTCACCAGCCGCGAGGTGCCGCGCACGACGTCAGTTACCAGGAGGAGCGCAAACTCGAAGCCCTGGCGCTCCCGCAGGTCTTCCAGCGCCTGGCGCAGTTCGGCCACCCGCTCTTCCAGCTCGGCGAACCCGGGGACTTCGACCTGCGCGATGGCAAAGCGGATCGCCCCCTGCTGGTACGTCTTCAGGTCGGCGCGGACCACCTGGTCCGCCGGCCGCTGCCCCAGGCCGGCGCCGGCCGCCAGCAACTCCGCGCCCAGCGAAGTCATGGCCGCCTCGCGCTCGGCCATGGCTACGGCCGATACAAGTCCGGCCAGCACGGCCAGCTGGGCCGCGGCCGCCCGGTCACGGCCGGTCGTCGTCGGCGAGCGCAGCACCAGCGTGTCGGACAGGATGCCGCACAGCATCATGCCGCACAACCCCGGCGGCGGTGTCAGGTTGGCGTCTAGCGCCTCCTCGATCACCAGCGTGGAGCAACTGCCAACCGGGTCGACCCGGAAGCGTATCGGCGCCGGCGTCGGCGGGTTGCCCAGCCGGTGGTGGTCGAGCACGGCGATGATGTCGGCTTCTTCCAGGCCCGGCACCGCCTGGCCCGCCTCGTTGTGGTCCACCAGCGCCAGGCGGACCTGGCGTGGGGCCAGCAGGTCCGCCTTTTGCACCAGTCCGACGTAGCAGCGCTGCTCGTCGACCACGGGGAAGTCGTCGTGCGCGCCCCGCAGCGCCAACGGGCGGACATCGCGAACCCGTTCGTCGGTGCGGAAAATCGGCACATCGCGGTCGGTAGCACTCAGGCAGGGCGAAGCCAGCCGCTGCTCCAGCTGGGCGGTGATCGGCCCGGCCAGCAGATCATTGAGCGCGGCGAACAGACCGGCGCCGGTGATGATGCCGATCGGCTTGCCATCATCGCCGACGACGGGGATCGGCCGGCGCACGGCGGCGACCGCCCGGGCGGCGTCCAGCAGCGGCTGGTGGGACGACAGCGGCCCGATGTGCTGCGCCAGTCGCCCCACCCGCATCCAGGCGTCGGTCAGCAGTTCCGGCGGCTCGACGCCGAAGCGCGTGAGCGCGAAGGCCGTCTGCGCGTTGACCTCTCCCGCGCGTGCCGGGCGGCAATTCAAGCCGTCGCGCGTCGCCAGCACCCAGGCATAGCCGAGCGCGGCCGCTATCGAGTCCGTGTCCGGATTCCGGTGCCCGATCACATATACCACATCCGTGTTGTCCATGACGAGTTCCCATTCTCGGTGCAGGCGCTCGAACCTCAAGCGCTACCGAGCCAGTCGGCAACCCTGGACAGAGCGCACCCGATCGCTGAGCGGGCCTTCGGCGGCTCCCGCTGGGGCCAGCTTCCCGTCCCGGCTGAGGGCCGCTCCCATGCCTAGTACAGCCCGGCGGAAATCTCTGTCGGGTTTAGACAACTAACGGCCGGCCTGTGAAGGTCCACGCAAACGGTTTGGCCGTTTGGTTAAAGTAATCAACGAAGGCGCGGATGCGCGCACACAAATCTTCGACTGACCTGAAGTTCCCGCGCTTGATTATGCGTCGCACCAGAATAGAGAACCAGATCTCGATTTGATTGAGCCAGGATGTATGCGTGGGCGTATAGACGAACTGAATGCGATGCGTCGGATCGTTCAAAAACATCTTGCGGCTGACCATGGTTTTGAAGTGGCCCTCAGCTTTGGCCGCCGCTACCACATCAGTGAGCCCACATTCGCGCCCAACCAACTCTACCAGGCCCAGCGATTGATGGATATTCAGTTGGTCGACCACAAACACCCAGCCAGCTTGTGGATCCTTGGCAATGGTGTGGGCAATATGCCTGACGAAATCGTCCTCCTTGCGGGTTGGCCCCAGCGACACCTGCCTGACCTGGCCGGTTGCGACCTCGAAGCTGACGATTGCGCTCTGAGTGCCGTGGCGGATGTACTCGAACTCGCGCCGCTCGACCAGCCCTGGCCGCATCGGTTTGGTCGCGGCTTTGCGCTCCAGCGCTTGAATACCCGTCAGTTCGTCGGTGCTCACGACATGCACGCCCAAGCGATGCAACAGCGGGGTGTAGGCGTATAAGGTGCAAATCGTCTCGACATCCTCGGCAAAGGCGATCGGATCAGGTTCAGTCGTGTTCAACCAATAGCGGCTGCGATGTGGTTTGAGATTGGCCTGCCTTTAAAAAGCGCCCGACTGAACGGGCTGAAATGGTGGGGACAATCGCGCGCTTGACCGCTTGATCGGCTAGTTCACGTGGTGTCCATGCATCCACCGGACGACCGGAGTCTGCCGGTATAGTGCAGGCCAGCGCGATAATCTGGACGATTTGCTCGGCCGTGAAGGTGTCCGGTTTGCCAGGACGAGCCGCATCGGCCAATACGCTAGCCACAATTTTGGGCAGATCGCGCTCGTCGGCAGGGTCCACGCCCAGTTGGGCTTGGGCGGCGAGCCATCGTGAGCGCCAAGTGCGGACGGTGGTCGGCGAACAGCCGAGCTGGCGGGCAATCACTTCATTGCGCTGACCTGCGGCTGCAGCCAGGATAATCTTGATACGGCGAGCCAGCGATTGGGGGCAGCGGTGCTGCCGAAGCAGGCGTTCAAGAACCGCCTGTTGCGCCGGTGTGACAGTAATCGACTGTGGTTGTGGACCAGGCATGATTAAGGATCTCATCAATGTATAGTATGGATACAATGGGCTGATAACCCAGAGCCACTCATGATACCACAACCCATTAAGGATTAACGCCAGGCTGTACTAGGCCAACTGGCCGGCCATCTCGGCGGCATACTGGCAGGATCTCGCGCCAGTAAGCTCTTGGGACAGGTGAAATGAGATTCGTCCTATCTGCATAGCATACCAGTGCCCTGGTGCGGTGAGGAATCTCATTCCTGATGTCCACTGAGGTGCGTGGCGCGAAACCCTGACTGGGGGTTTTGCAAGACCGCTCAAAAAAGTGCATTAAGGTCGTTCATCAGGCAGGAACAGCCTCAAACAGGCGTCTCACAACCGGTACGTTTCGAGACATGGCCTCGAGCGGGTCTCAGCATATGTCGCATAACGTCATGCTCACATCGTCTAAGAGGTTTTGAGCAGGACAGTGCGGCGCTCGGTGGTCGTCCAGCGCACTCGTGCGATCGGCGCACATGCTTGACAGAGCAACAGACAACCAACGTTTAACCGTAGTGCATCGTTTCGGGGCGTTATGCAAAAACCCCCAATATCGACCGCGAGATCGTCGGCGAGCTGGGCCACACTTGCAGCCGAGAATAGCACACGCCGACCGGCGCGACGTGTCACGAGCTGGCCATGCTCCGCATAGCGGTGTACTTGACGTGTCGTGACTTTCAGGACTTTCGCCGCATCGGCCGCGGTGAGCCATTGCTGATCGTTCATAGCCACGCATTATAGCCGGATTCCTAATTATGTCGGTCTTGCCGCCCATGCCATATGCGAATAATGCGCACTTCTGACTTAACAACACGATACACAACAATGTAGCTAGGGAATTGTGCAATAACTAACTCGCGGGTTCCTTCGCGCCGGCCTGGTCGCCCTCGGTGCGGATAGTCAGCCAGCAGTTCAATTGCCTCTATAACCGCGACTTTTACGCGCTCGGCTGCATCAGGATCATCACTGGCGATGAAGGCAATGTGATCAACAAATGTGCGCTGCGCTGGTGCGGTCCATCGAATGCGCATCATCGGCTTTTTCGCCGCTGTGCAATGATTTCATCTAGCTCGGCGACAACATCAGTATGATCAACTAGATCGCCGGCGTCATCAGCCCGCAAACCTTCATCGATGGCTGTAAGAAATTCCTTTTCTTTCGCAATGTAATCGCGTAAAGCTTCCTCAATCACCCATGAAGAGGTACGCCGAAGAGCACGGGCGAGAACGGTGAGATCCCCTTTTAGGTCTTCCGGAACACGAGCAGAAATAGTAACATCAGGCATGATGACTCCTTCGTTTGCAATGTAAACAAAGTATACATCATATTACAAGAACAGTCTAATTCAGTCGGCCCAGATCTGGCCAGCACTTCAAAAACAAAAGACACAGCCAGCAGTACCATCGCTCCGACCTAAACACACCAGCACAGCCAGCACAGCGCCGTGGTGGTAGCTTCATGGTCGCACTTGGTCTGACAACCGCTGCGCTACTTCGACTAGCCGCGCGCTGGTAAGCTCTTCAGATCGGCCTAGATACATCTTGTGTAACTTGCTGGCCTGTTTCCGGTACGCGTACCAATAGCACCGGGGAAAACGACCGCTCCGCCGCTGCTCTTTGCGTGCGGTGAATGTTCCCGCGCTTGTCTCGACATAGAACGCGCTATGCTCATCCTGGTCTAACCAGGCGAACCATGCCGCACTGCCCACGGTCAACCCGCCCTGATCGTGATAGAGCATATCGCCGATAACTTTCGGCGTTGTCTTATTTTCGGCTCTCGACATAGCGGTTTTGGCTTCACAAGTTACCCAAAGGATCTACTCCGCAGCTTCCTTCACTTTCCACAGCATAGCCTCAAGCACCTTGATTGCCTGTTCGTATCGTGTGATTGTTTCGGCTGCGTGTCGACTCTCGGCTTTGTTGAATTGGAGCGCATCGCCGTATGTTTGCCAATCGCGCGCCGTGCTGGCCAGGCGGTTGCATTCTCGACCTAACGCCTCTATCGCAACCTCTAGCGCTTCATGCTCAGTCATGCGAATACCACCTGCAAGCGAACCGCCACAATCCGGCCGCCAATTGGACGAATAACACGCCATTCCAGCCCGCGCGCCTTAGAGCTGGTGAGCGGGCGCCTCGCAGGCCTGGCCAGTTCGCCGACGATAACACATAGTGCAATCCAGATCCATAGCACGACGATCGCCGCGCGCCTCACAAGCTCAATCATCGCTCTCGCCCTCCTGTAAGCGTCGGAGTACCGCATCATCGGCGATCTTCTCTGCATCGACCATCACGCCGCGCCAATACTCGGGTTCTTGCTCCAATGCCCGCCGCACAATGTGCTCAATCAGGAATAAGCGCACCGCATGTACCGCGTGTGTATCGCTGGGCAGGGACTCGCGCGCAATTCGGAGCGTGAACAGCAGTTCGTCAATCATGGATCGGCCCGCCTTCATTCTCCATCCTCCCGCGGGCGCGATTTTCGGAGCTGGTGCTCCGCTCCTCCTCGCTTTCATCCTCGCGCCGCTCGACAATGCCGCGCAGCGTGCCTATCAGCACGGCCGCCAGCATCGTGCTATCGGTCGCATCCTTCACAACACGCGAGAGCGCTTCGAGGGCTTCCGATGGCGAGAGTTGCCCCACAAGCGCTGCTACTTCTTGGCGCCGCTCTGCCCACAAGTCGAGCTTTGGCTCTGTCATCGCTTTGCCTCACTTATCGCCGATATCCGGCGCGTGTGCTTTCATGTCCTGATAGGCATCCTGCGATGGGCTGGGCGCATCATCTTCGATACCATTGGTCGCTACGCGCTGAACCTCTTCCCGCCGAATGCGATACGCGCGCCCAAGCTTGACCGCTTTTACCTTATCCGCCCGAATCCACGCGCGGATCGTCTGTTCAGAGACTTTCAGATATGCGGCCATTTCCTCGACCGTGTAAAAATCTTCCGGCATATGCGCCTCTCATGCTAACCTCTTAACTAATGATGCAAGTATACACTACTATATATTGTTGTGTCAAGTAGCAATATTAGTGCTTGACAAGATACATATGATAATGTATAATAGCATCATGTTACACAAATGGCCGGTACTCCTATCAGGTATGGTGGATAATTCCGATCCACCCCTCCAACTGAATGTGCGCGCGTTTTCACACGAATTCGGTAGTCAGCAGCCCTTTCTCTATCACTCATGTAGGCTACTACGGCCCTGTCAGGGGTGCGGTGCGACCAGCGCATCCCTCTTCCCGACCCTCACCCAACGCCGCACGGATCCGGTGCGAGCGGGAACATGAGCACCTCGCGAACCGTCCAGCGTCGATTAGTCAGGCCAGCGGCCATGGCAGGGGTCCGCTGGCGGTATCGCTGCGGCCGGCGTTTGCCACCCCGATCCATGGGCTGAGCGAGCCGCACACGGAGCGACTCGTGCGGGCGCACGAAATGGTAGTAGGCCCGCCACCATTCGAGATGCAGCAGCAACTGCGGTGCTTGCTGCATGGTTGCCCATGTCCGCCGAATGAGGGCCGCCACGCTTTGCCGCAGCGTCAGATTCACCCGCTCGACAAAGGCGGTGTTCAACCGCCCACTCAGCCCAAGCTGCGTGAGGGCATCTCGCAGTGCCGCATGCGTTCCACAGCGCATCACGTGCCTGACCCGCACCAACTTCCGGCGCCGATAGGTCTTTTTGACCTGCCCGTAAATCAACTCGGCTGCGACCTGCCATTGGCGGGCCTGCCGCCCCACCCCCACGACCCACTGACCAAAGTGCGCTGTCAACGCATAGAAATACTGGTTCAACCCGTCGCTCGTGAAGACCGGGATGCAGCCAGGCGCCAGTCGCTGGCGGAGGGTATGCACCACCGTGTGGGCGGCGTCCTGGGTTCGCGCGCCGGGTACCCTCTGGGTGATGCAGCACCGGAACGAGTTTGCTGATCGGATCGACCACCACCCACAACCACAGCGTGTGCGCCCGGCTGCGCAGCCGGGTGCGCAGTTCATCGAGTTGAAGATGCGGCAGGGTAAGATTCCGAAAGATGCGGTCTTGGAGCGTCTCACTATGGGCACCTGCGCTCCTCAGCCAGGTCGTGATGGTCGCATGCTGGTACCCAAACACCCGCACCGCGGCGGCGACATCTCGCCCTTCCGCTAGGGCGGTAAGCACTTCTGCAACGCGCTGGGACGCGGTTTTGAGTCGATAGAGCGGGGTATCGCGGCGCGTGCTGAACGTCGCCCCACACGCCTGGCAGCGCAGCGTCTGAATCCGTTCGCAGCGCCCATGCGCGCCGTCGCCGACCAGGGCATGGATCTGCGCATCGGTAATCCGAAAGTAGGCACACCGCCGGTTGGGGCAGGCGAACCCCTATGTGTTAATCCGTTTGGGCGCGCCCCGCCGGCTTTTGACCGCGGACCACGGTAGTACCGGGGGACGAGACGGCGGGTTGCCGGTCAGGGCTGCGTGCTGGCAACAGGCCGGACAGTCATCGGGGGGCCGGGGCTTCAGCAGGCGCTGCAGGTGTGCCGCGCCCGGGCTGGACCGAGGATGCCTGCGGCGGTGCCAGGCCCCGATCAACCCAATCAGAACGATCACTAGCAGCAGCAACCACGACCACGGATCGGTCGGCATCGGCGACCTCGCGCTATGACTTCAGGCAGGGTTTCGCGCCACATACCACAGTGGGCATCAGGAATGCGATCGCTATTCGCGCGCATGGCACTGGAATGCCATACAGCATCGGATGAAGCTCATTTCACATGTCCCCAGACCTGACTGGCGCGAGACCCTGTCAGGCAGGGTTTCGCGCCAGTACGCGGTATAGCCATGTAGACTGAGACGCGCTTCCATGCTACACTTTCTCCTAGTGCCGTGTGGCGTGTACCACACGGATTGTGTTGTCCTTCTGTGGAGCCTGCAATGGATGATCGCGCCT
>WNGA01005322.1_pt1 | contig 18588 bp, 17 predicted proteins | sample 5400061 | NCBI WGS metagenome assembly WNGA01 (sample SAMN13153366, study PRJNA577476) | soil metagenome | isolation source: 100 cm soil or saprolite under grassland replicate 2 | place: USA:California | collected 2016-06-15 | reverse complement strand
CTTCCCGGATTCGTCGAGGCGAAAGCGGCCGCTCTGGAAGCGGGCGCGCTCGGCTGCTCGATTTCGGGCAGTGGACCTTCGGCGTTCGCTTTCGCGATCGACGAAGATTCGGCCCGGCGGATCGGTGGAGCGATGGTCGCCGCGTACCGGGCCCGCGGGATCGAAGCCAGCGCGCGGGTCGGCGCGGTCGACGGCCAGGGCGCCCGCGTCGGGAGCGGAGGGTGAGCGAGTCGCCTGCCCGGCCGCCGAGCTGGCAGGTCTGCCTGCGGTGCGGCCGGGAATTGCCGCTTTCCTTCACGAAGAGCCGGTGTCCCGCGTGCTCCGCGCTGCTGGAGGCGAGGCACCGGCCGCCCGAGAGCCGCGGCCCCGGGCTTCGCGATCTCTTCGCGGCCCGCCGCGGTTCAGGAGAAAGCCTCGACGCCTCCGGCGTGTGGAGATACCGCGAGCTCGTTCTCCCGGACGCCGGCTCCGGCGTCGTCACCCATCCGGAAGGCAACACGCCGCTCCTCTTTCTCTCGCCGGTCTCCCGCTGGACCGGCATCGCGGAGCTCGCCCTCAAGCACGAAGGGCACAACCCGACCGGGTCGTTCAAGGACCGCGGGATGACGGTCGGGGTGACCGTCGCCAAGCGCATCGGGGCGCGGGCGGTCGCGTGCGCCTCGACGGGAAACACGTCCGCCTCGCTCGCCGCATACGCGGCGCTCGCGGAGATTCCCGCGCTCGTCTTCGTTCCGGCAGGCCAGGTCGCGGCGGGCAAGCTCGCACAGACTCTGGCTTACGGCGCGAGAACCCTTCTCGTCCGCGGCGACTTCGACGCCTGCTTCGCTCTGGCCCGCGAGGCGAGCGAAAAGCTGAACGTCTACCTCCTGAACTCCGTCAACCCGTACCGCCTCGAGGGGCAGAAAACCATCCTCTTCGAGGCGCTCGAGCAGCTCGGTTGGGAACCGCCGGACTGGATCGCGCTTCCGGCGGGCAATCTCGGCAACACCTCGGCGTTCGGAAACGCCCTTCGCGAGGCGCGCGAGCTCGGTCTCATCTCGCGCGTGCCGCGGCTCGCCGCGGTGCAGGCCGAGGGAGCGAACCCGTTCGCGCGCGGCTTTCGGGAGGGATTCACCCGGCGGCACCGGGTGAAGGCGGAGACGGCGGCGACGGCGATCCGGATCGGCGACCCCGCCTCGCACGACCGTGCTGTCCACGCGATCCGGACGACCAACGGCGTGGTCACCGACGTAACCGACGACGAAATCCTCGAAGCGAAGGCCGTCGTCGACGCCTCGGGCGCGGGCTGCGAGCCGGCGAGTGCGGCGAGCGTCGCCGGGGTGAAGAAGCTCGTCGCGCAAGGGGTGATCCGGCCGGGGGAGCGAGTCGTGGCGATCCTGACCGGTCACATCCTGAAGGATCCGGGACTTCTCCTCCGATACCACCAGGAGGTCGATCCGGCTCCTCCGCGAGCCAACCGCCCCGTCGAGATCGAGCCCGCGCTTTCCGCCGTCGAAGAGGTCCTCGGAGGGGAACCGTGAATAGGGCTCTCGAGCGGCTGCTCGTCCGCCTCGAGACGTCGAAGACGAAACGGCCCGTTTCCGGCGGGACGGCCCGGCTCCTCCGAGCGCTCGAACGGCGCGCGTTCTCGGACGCCCCGGGTCTCATCCGGTTTCACGAGGCGGTTCTTTTCCTGCGGGCGTATCCACCCGATCGCGGGACGATGCATGCCGCGGAGCGGATCCTGTCTCGATTCGGCGACCGGGTCGGAGCCCGGACGCGGTCGGGCGGCGACCTCGGTCCGTTCGACCGGCCGGAAGTCTCCGGCATCGCCGGCACGGAGATCTCGACGGACTACTCCTTCGACGTCGTGCGTTGGCTGGCGAGCCGATTTCGGCGACGCGTTCGTCCCGACTGGGAGAGCGACGGAAGGGAGGATCGCCTCCGCGCTCTCTTCCCCCATTTCCTTCCGCTCCTGGAGGAAGAGGCGCTCGAAGACGCGAACGTTCCTTACCTCGACTGGCTGCGCGCCGCGCAGCCGAATCCCCGGCGCGATCTCGAGTGGCTCGTGGAACGCATCGAAGAGCTCCCGCTTTCCGACCAGGAGCGCGCCGAGCGCTACGAGGCGTTGAAGCTTCGGATCGTCTGGAGGCTCGGGAACGGCCCGGTGACCCGCACGCGGATGCGGCGGCGCGCGCCGGAGATCTTCCTCCACTCCGGACCCTTGATCGCGCGTCGGGACGTCTCTCTCGCGGAGGCGCTCGCCTCGCCACCGCTCCCGATCCGGCGGCTCTCGCGGCGAGAGGGCGAAGAGGTCGTCGATCTCACGCGAGGAGCGACCGCGCTCCGCTACCGCGAGTACTACGGCTTCACGTACGCCGATCCGGCCTCGGTTCGCGCCGCCCGCGCGGGACGGGGCGTCGAGATCTTCTTCATGGGGCTTGAGAGGGGCCGCCGGCTGCCGCTGCGCGCCGGGTTCGCGGCGATCGTCGTGAAGAATGGCGTTCCCGTCGGCTACGTCGAAGGGCTCGCCCTCTTCGAGCGGATCGAGATCGGATTCAACATCTACTACACGTTCCGCGAGGGAGAATCCGCGTGGATCTTCGGGCGGGTTCTCCGTCTCCTGAACCAGATCCTCGGGGTGACCTCGTTCTCGATCGACCCGTACCAGCTCGGCCACGAGAACCCCGAGGCGATCGATTCGGGGGCGTTCTGGTTCTATCGCAAGCTCGGTTTCCGGCCGACGTCGGCCGCGATCGCGCGGCTCGTCGAGTCGGAGGAAAGGAAGCTTGCCTCGGATGTCTCTTACCGTTCGCCGCGGCGGGTCTTGCGGCGTCTGGTCACGCACAACCTCCTCTACGAAGCCGACCCCGCACGGTCCGGGGGGTGGGACCGCTTCCACGTTCGGAACGTCGGGCTCGCGGTCCAGACGCGGATGCGGGTCCGCTACGGTGGCGATCCGGACGAAGCCCGTCGCCGGGCGAGCTCGCACACCGCGCGGCTTCTCGGGGCTCCCGCGTCCAGGGGCGAAGCCTTCCCGGACCTGGCGCTCGTGCTGGACGTCCTGCCGGACGTCGCGGGGTGGACCCGGGACGAGCGCAAGGCCGTCGTCGCGATCGTCCGCGCGAAGGCGGGCCATGAAGAGATCCGTTACCTGCGATTGTTACAGGGTCACGCGAGACTGCGGCGGGCGCTGATCCGACTGGGGAGCGCGGGTAGCCGACCACGGGAGCTAAGATGAGTTCGGTGGCACCCGTCGTTTCCGTTCTGATCGCTTCGGATCGCGTGGAGGACTCGCTCGCCGAGAGCCTCGCTTCTCTCGAGCGACAGGAGAGGGCGCCGTCCTTCGAAGTCCTGGTCGCCTCATCGTCCGCTCCGCAAACTGCCGGGCGAGTCTCCTTTCCCTGCGAGTGGGTCCCGGTCGACACCCGCAACCCGGGGATCCGGCGAAACCTCGCGGCGGCACGTGCCCGCGGCAGCCTTCTCGCTTTCTTGGACGACGACGCGCAGGCCGAGCCCCGCTGGCTGGAGGCGGGAGCGCGCGCGCTCGAGAGCGCGGATCTCGTGGGCGGCCCGGACGTCGGATGCGCCGAGGCGCCGTATCTCGAGCGCATCTCCGATCTTCTGCTCGCGACGCCCCGGATCGGCAGCGGCGTTCCCGCTCACGAGCATGCCGCGCCGGGCGGCCCGGTCCGCTCGCCGCATGACGTCGCGCTGTGCAACCTGTTCGTCCGGCGGGACGCCTTCGAAGCGGTCGGAGGGTTCGACGAATCGCTCGGCTACGTCGGGGAAGACACCGAGTTCGTACACCGTGCCCTGGCTCTCGGCCTGCGTGTTCGGCTCGATCCCGCGGTCCGCGTGCGCCACCGCCGGCGCGCGTTTCCGGGGGGCTATCTCGCGCAGCGCTGGCGCTACCGGGTCAAGACCGGCCGGCTCTTCGTCGAACGGCCCGGGCTCTACTCGCGCCGGCGCATCGCCGCGTTTCTCTCGGCGGGATTCCTCGCGACGGTGGGGCCCGCCTCTTTCGGCCTGCCGTTCCTCGCGCCGGCGGCACTCGTCTATGCCGTTACGACGTGGACTCTCTCCTTCCCCATCTGGCGCCGGGACCTGGCTCTTTTTCCCGCGGTTCCGTTCGCGTTTGCGCTCCACCACCTCACCTATTTCGCCGGGCTCCTCGCCGGCATCGCGCGGGGCCTGCTCGCCGTCGCGGGACGGTGAACGAGCTCGTTCTCGCCGGGCAGTGGTTCCAGGGAAGGGCAACGCTGCCGCGTTACCTCATCCTGGGGATGACCAACCTCTGCAATTCGAAGTGCGTGACTTGCTTCTACTGGGACCACCTGAACGTCAATCGGCACCTCGAGATGTCGCTCGAGGACTACGGGCGAGCGCTCGAAGACCTGCCGTCGCTCTACAGCGTCGTCCTGACGGGCGGCGAGCCGACCCTGAACCGCGACCTGCCGGGCGTGACTCGGCTCCTCTATCGCCGCCACGATGCCTCGAACGTCACGATGCCGACGAACTCGCTCCTCCCGGAGCAGGTCGAGGCGATCGTCGCTGGAGCGCTCGAGTCCCGAAAGGACGAGCGGCAGACGTTCACCGTCGGCCTCTCGCTCGACCACCTGGGGGACCGCCACGATGAGATCCGCGGAGCGCCCGGAAACTTCCCGAAGGTCGCGGAGACCTACCGCCGGCTCACCGCGTTGAAAAGGCGTCGGCGCGGGCTCCTCGTCAACGTGCAGACCGTGCTCGCCTCGTTCAACCGCGACGACCTGCCGGAGATCACGTCCTGGGTCGAGGCAAACTTTCCCGAGATCGACTTCCACTCGTTCGAGCTCCTGCGGCCGCCGTTTCCCGACTCTTCCATCCGCCCGCTGACCGCCGAGGAGTACGCGCAGGCGCTCGCGACCTTGAAGCCGTACTGGGCGCGCTTCCACCGCTATCGGCCGATCCTCCGGAACCTGAAGGTGGCGGCGCGCGAGGCCGAGCTCGCGACCCTGGAGCAGGAGCGGATGGTCTACAAGTGTTACGCGGGCACGGTCTCGGGAGTGTTGAATCCGGAGGGGACGATCTCCCTTTGCGAGGTGCAGTGGGAGATCGGGAACATCCGCGACTTCGGGTGGTCGTTCCGGAAGGCGTGGTTCTCCGAGAGAGCGAACGACCTGCGCCGACGCGTCGCGAGGCGCGAGTGCTGGTGCACGCACTCGTGCTTCATGTCGTCCAGCCTGCCGTTCTCGGTGAAGGGTTTGACGAAGCTGGCGACGACGGCGATCCTGCCGACGGTGCGAGCCGCGCGAATGTAGCGCAGTCACCTCGGGATGGCGCCCCGCGGCCGCCGACTCTCTACCGGCGCCGTCCAAGCGCCGCTAGAATCGAAAGGGCCGGAATCTCTCCGGCCCTTTCTTGGACGTGCCGGCGTTTCGCCGGCGGTTTGCGGAGAACCTCGCGGTCCTCCGGACCTTCAGTACTTCTTCTTCTCCTCCGCTTTCTTCTCCGCCTTCTCACTGATCGTGAGCTTGCTCTGGACGTCCTTGACGCCCGACGTCTCCTTCGTGAGCTTGACCGCCTGGTCGATCTCCGCCTGGCTCTTCATGTGCTCGCTCGTCAGATAGACCACGCCGTTGCGAGTGTCGACGTCGATCTTCAGGCCGCCAACCGTAGGATCAGCCAGCAGCTTCGCCTTGACGGCCGCCGTAATCGTGGCGTCGTCCATCACCTGGCCCATCGGCCGGTTGGGCTCCGGGTTGGGGGCGTTGCCGCCGACCATTGCGCCCTCGCCACCCGCGGGTGGATTCTCGGAGGGCGGGGCCGCCGCGGTCTTGACCGTGATGTTGTCCACGACGTCGGCGACGCCTTCCGTGCCGCGCGCCAGCGCGACCGCCTGATCCTTGGCGGCCGGGCTGTCCACGTTGCCCGAAAGCGTGACGACCTTGTTCTTGGTGTCGACATCGATCTGATAGGCCTTCACGGTGTCATCCGCCGCGAGTTTCGACTTGATCTTGCCCGTGATCCCCGCGTCGGTTTGCGCACACGCGATCGCAAACGCCACCGCCGCGAGAATCGCCAGAAGAGTGGTGATCCGTTTCGTCATGAAGTTCCTCCTTGCATGCGGCCAAATGGCCGGGGGAGTTATCTGCATCTTTCGTGCCGTGGGAACGCCGCTCGAACGGCGGTTGGAAATCATTCATACGATTGGGCTATTCTGCGTTCTGGATGAGCAGGACCACCGACGAGAAAGAGGCGGATCCGACGGTCCCCGAGGCAGTGCGAGCGGGGCGGCGCCGCTGGGAGCAGTCCGCCCGCGAAGCGTTCTCTCGGCACCCCTCCTGGAAGCGGGATTTCACGACAGTCTCCGGCGCTCCGGTCGAGCCGCTCGCCTCTCCCGACACGCTCGCGGGATTCGATCCGGAGCGGGACCTCGGGTGGCCGGGAGAATACCCGTACACTCGCGGCGTCCAGCCGACGATGTATCGCGGAAGGCTCTGGACGATGCGCCAGTTCGCTGGCTACGGCACGGCCCGGCAGACGAACGAGCGTTTTCACTACCTTCTCGACCACGGACAGACCGGCCTTTCGACCGCCTTCCACCTGCCGACTCTCTACGGGTACGACTCGGACCACGAGATGGCGCGCGGCGAGGTGGGAAAGTGCGGAGTGGCGGTGGACTCGCTCGCCGACATGGAGATCCTCTTCGACGGGATCGATCTCGGGAAAGTGACCACGTCGATGACGATCAACTCCACCGCGCCGATCGCGCTCGCGATGTATCTCGCGGTCGCCGAGAAGCACGGAACGCCGTGGGATCGCGTCGGCGGAACGCTCCAGAACGACATCCTCAAGGAGTACATCGCCCAGAAGGAGTACATCTTTCCTCCGCGCCCCTCGATGCGGCTGATCACCGATCAGTTCTCTTTCTGTGCGAAGCACGTCCCGCGTTGGAACACGATCTCGATCTCCGGGTACCACATCCGCGAGGCGGGCTCGACGGCGCTCCAGGAGCTCGCCTTCACGCTGCGCGACGGGGTGGAATACGTGACGTACGGAATCGAAGCGGGGATGGCGGTCGACGACTTCGCGCCGCGGCTGTCCTTCTTCTTCAACGCGCACAACGACTTTTTCGAGGAGGTCGCCAAGTACCGCGCGGCGCGACGGGTCTGGGCAAAGACGATGCGGGATCGGTTCGGGGCGAAGGATTCGCGCTCCACGATGTGCCGCTTCCACGCGCAGACGGCCGGCTGTTCCCTGACCGCGCAGCAGCCTTACAACAACGTCGTTCGGACCACGCTGCAGGCGCTCGCGGCGGTGCTGGGAGGGACGAACTCCCTGCACACCAACTCGCTCGACGAGACGCTCGCGCTTCCCACGGACTTCGCGGTCAAGCTCGCGCTCCGAACCCAGCAGGTGATCGCTCACGAGTCGGGGGTCGCGAACACGATCGATCCGCTGGGCGGCTCCTACTTCGTCGAGGAGTTGACGACGCGAATGGAGCGCGGCTGCTTCGATTACTTCCGACGCATCGATGCGCTCGGAGGAATGGTCGAGGCGATCGAGGCCGGATTCCCGCAGCGCGAGATCATGGACGCGGCATACATGTATCAGCGCGCGGTGGACGCGAAGGACAAGATCATCGTCGGCGTCAACGAGTTCGTGGAGGAGAACGAGGAGCCTCTGGAGACCCTCTACATCGACGAATCGGTCGAGGAGAAGCAGAAGGCGGAGCTCGCGGCCTTGCGGCGGTCTCGCGACGGGAAGGCGGTGACGTCCTCGCTCTCCGCCCTGCGCCAGGCATGCGCGGACGGCCGGAACGTCATGCCCCCTCTCGTCGAGGCGGTCAAGACCTACGCGACGGTGGGGGAGATCTCCGACGTGATGCGCGAGGTTTTCGCCACCTACGAGGAGCCGGCGGTCTTCTGACTCGACCTCGGTCAAAGACGTGGGAAGATTGATCGGATGAGTGAAAAGAAGCCACCGTTTTCGTCGATCGCGACAGCGGTCGAAGAGCTCAAAGCCGGACGGTTCGTCGTCGTCGTGGACGACGAAGACCGGGAGAACGAGGGCGACCTCGTCCTCGCGGCCGAGAAAGTCACGCCCGAGGCGATCAACTTCATGGCGCGCGAAGGGAGGGGCCTGATCTGTCTCGCGCTTACCGAGGAGCGGTGCGACGCCCTCGAGCTGCCTCCGATGGTGGGGGAGAACACGTCCAACTTCGGAACGGCGTTCACCGTCTCGATCGAGGCGCGCGGTCAGGTGACGACCGGCATTTCCGCGGCCGATCGGGCGGCGACGGTCAAAGCGGCCATCGACCCGGCAACGCGTCCTTCCGACCTGGCGAGGCCAGGGCACATGTTCCCGCTCCGGGCGCGGGTCGGCGGCGTCTTGAAGCGCGCCGGACAGACCGAGGCGTCGGTCGATCTCGCGCGGATCGCGGGGCTCGATCCCTCCGCGGTGATCTGCGAAGTCATGAACGAGGACGGCACGATGGCGCGAGTGCCGGACCTCGCGAGGTTCTGCGAGAGGCACGGCTTGGCACTGGTGACGGTCGCGGACCTGATCCGCCACCGGATGAAGACCGAGCGGCTCGTTCACCGAATCGCCGCGCCGCACCTGCCGACCCGGTTCGGGGACTTCCGCCTGTCCGCGTACCGGAGCGATGTGACGCACGAGGAGCACATCGCGCTCGTCCACGGCGAAATCGACGAGGAGGAGCCGGTTCTGGTGCGCGTGCACTCGCAGTGCCTGACGGGGGACGTCTTCGGATCGACGCGCTGCGACTGCGGCGAGCAGCTGTCGCTCGCGATGGAAAAGATCATCGAGGCGGGGAAAGGCGTCTTCCTCTACCTGCTGCAGGAAGGTCGGGGGATCGGTCTCATCAACAAGCTCAAGGCTTACGAGCTGCAGGACGAGGGACACGACACCGTCTCGGCCAACGAGAAACTCGGTTTCCCGCCGGACATCCGGAACTACGGCGTCGGGTGTCAGATCCTGCGCGACCTGGGCGTCCGGAAAATGAGGCTGATGACGAACAATCCGTCGAAGTACGTGGCCATCGGCGGCTACGGGCTCGAGATCGTCGAGAGGGTCCCGCTCGAGGTGCATCCGACGGCCGGATCACGGCGCTATCTCGAAGCGAAGAAAAACAAGATGGGCCACCTCCTGAAAATGGTGTAGGAGTCGAGCCCGCGCCGGTTTCTCCGACAGCTGATAGCTTCTTCCTCGCATCCAAGAGGAGGAAACATGCCCAAGCTGTTCGAGGTAGTCCCGCCCTCTGCTCCGGGACGCGGAATTTTCCGCCTGGTCATCGTCGCCGTCGTCCTGATCATTCTTCTGGCCGGGAACCCGATCAAGGTCATCCCGGCGGGCCACGTGGGGGTGAAGGACTTCTTCGGGAGCGTCTCGCCGAACGTCCTGCCGCCGGGAGTCCGGTTCGTGTTTCCGTTCACGCGCGTGATCAAGATGTCGATCCAGACGCAGGAGGTCAAAGAGACGGCCGAGGTCCCTTCGAAGGAAGGGCTGACCATGGAGCTCGAGGGATCACTTCTGTTCCGTCTCGATCCCGAGAAGGCCGACGACATATACCGGACCGTGGGCAAGGACTACCAGGAGATCGCGGTCCATCCCCAGATCCGTTCGGCGATCCGGGAGGTCACCGCTTCCTACGAGGCCAAAGTCCTGTACTCGGCGGAACGGGAGCGGATCGCGAAGGAGACGCTGGAGCTCTTCCGCAAGCTCGCCGGAGATCGCGGGATCATCGCCGAGGCCGTCCTGCTGAGGAAGATCGGCCTGCCCGCCATCGTCGCGAACGCAATCCAGGAGAAGCTGCGGCGCGAGCAGGAGGCCGAGCAGATGAAGTTCGTGCTCCAGAAGGAGCAGCAGGAGGCGGAGCGCAAGCGGATCGAGGCGCAGGGAATCGCGGATTTCCAGAAGATCGTCGCAGCGGGGATCAGCCCGCAGCTCCTGGAGTGGAAAGGCATCGAGGCGACCGAGAAGCTCGCGATGAGCCAGAACTCGAAGGTCGTCGTGATCGGTAGCGGTAAGAACGGTCTTCCCTTGATCCTCGGCGGCGAAGGGAAGTGACCGCGAGCAGCGCGGTTGCCCCGTGAGACTCGATCCGGTCGTTCTGGAAGGTCGACAGGTTCGGCTCGAGCCCTTGACGCTGGACCACCTCGATGCTCTCTCGGAAGTCGCGCTCGACCCCGACCTCTGGCGCTGGACGAGCGAGCGCGCCGGCTCGATCGACGAGCTGCGGGCCTACGTCGAGAGAGCGCTCGCGGCGCAGCAGTCCGGCTCGGCTCTCCCATTTGCGACGATCGCGCGCTCGATCGGAAAGCCCGTCGGCAGCACGCGCTTCGCCAACGTGGATCTCGGGAACGGGCGGCTCGAGATCGGCTGGACCTGGCTCGGGCGCGAATGGCAGCGCACGGCTCTCAACACGGAGGCGAAGTACCTGATGATGAAGCATGCCTTCGAGACGCTCGGCGTCCGCCGCGTGGAGTTCAAGACCGACGCGCGGAACGAGCGCTCCCGGGCGGCGATCCACCGGATCGGCGCGAAGGAGGAAGGGACTCTGCGCAAACACCTGGTGACCGCGAGCGGTCGCGTGCGCGACACCGTTTACTACAGCGTCATCGACGATGAGTGGCCCGCCGTTCGGATTCGTCTCGAGGAGCGATTGACGGTGATCCCTCGTACCACCGCCTGAGCGTCTCGGGCCGGACCCCCGCGAAGTAGCCGGCGAGCACCCTCCAGTTGCGCAGGACCCGCCGCGCCGCGCCCTCCTCGACGTAGCGGCGTGGCGAGGTGATCGTCTTCTCCGGTCGAACGACGAAGCGGCCGGCCCGTTTCAAACGCCGGACGAGATCGACGTCGTCACAGATCGGCAAGTCGCGGAAGCCGCCCGCCCTCTCGTAGGTTTCGCGGCGGCAGAAGATGCCCTGGTCACCGAAAGGAAGCTTTCCCAGGCGGGATCGGAGGTTGGCCCACCCGGCGATCCAGCGCATCGCGAAGCCGGACGGCTCGTAGGCGAGCGAGAACGCTCCGGCGTCCGCTCCTTCCGCAATCGTTCGAGCGATGAGAGCGAGCGCGTTCTCCGGAGGACGCGAATCGGCGTGCAGGAAGAAGAGGATCTCTCCGTGCGCCTCCGCGGCCGCCCCGGCCAGCCCGGCACCGCGGCTGCAGCCCGGCAGGGGCAGGACGCGCGCCCGGCTGCCCCAAAACGCCTCCCGGGTTCGCTCCGGGGCGCCCGTGTGGGCGATGAGGAGCTCCGCTTCGGGCGAGTCGGAGAAGCGGGAGAGGACCCACGCGATCTCCGGACCCTCGCTTTTGATCGGAACGATGACGGAGATCACGGTTCGCGGCGCGCTCGATGCTAGCATCGCGAAGGTGAAACTTCCCATGCCGGCGGCCGTTCTCGCCGGTGGCGCCTCGAAGCGGATGGGCCGGCCCAAGGCGGCTCTTCCATGGGGGGCGGGGAGTCTCTTGGTGTATCAGACTACGCGTCTCTCGGCGCTCTTCAGCGACGTCTACGTCGTTCTCAAGAAAGATCCGGACTTCCCGGTCGGCCCTGCTCACGTGCTCCTCGACGGCTCTCCCGAGTTCGCGGCGATCCACGGCCTCGTACGGGCGCTGGAGGAGGCGCAGGATCGGATCTTCGTCCTTGCGGTCGACCTCCCGGGACTCACCCACGATCTCGTACGCGCAATCGCCGACCGCGGTCTCGCCACGCCGGCGCCCGCGCTCATCCCGGAAGCGGGCGGCCGGCTGCAGCCGCTCGCGGCGGTCTGGAGGCGCTCCGCCGCACGCTTCGCCAAGGCCCGCATCGGGCGGGGAATGCTCTCTCTGACAGCGCTCGCCGATGAAGTGGCTGCCGAGATCTTCCCGGAGAAGGAGTGGCGCCGCTTCGACCCGAGCGGCGCCGCCTTCGCGAACCTGAATACGTTCGCGGACTTTGCCGCGCATCGGGAGCGCGTCTGATCGGCAAGAAGAGTCTGCACGTCGACTCGCGTGGTCAGGCGCGGATGGTCGACGTCGGCGCAAAAGCCTCGACCCGGCGCTGCGCCGTCGCCCGGGGGCGCGTGCGGATGGGTCGGGCGGCGTTCGAAGCGCTCGCGGCCGGGCAGCTGTCGAAAGGGGACGCGCTCGCGGTGGCGCGGCTCGCGGGTATCCTCGCCGCGAAGAAGACGCCCGAGATCGTTCCCCTGGCGCACCCGATCGGCCTCGAATCGGTCGCGGTCGAGTGCGTGCTCGTCTCGCGCGCCCGCGAGGTGGTCGTGACGGCTGAGGTCTCGACGTCCGCGCGAACGGGGGTCGAGATGGAAGCGCTCACAGCGGTCGCCGGATCGTGCCTCGCGCTCTACGACATGGCGAAGGCGCTCGACCGCGGAATCGAGATTCGAGAGATCGTGCTGCTCGAGAAAACCGGCGGCCGGTCCGGCCCTTATCGGCGCGGCTCCGGCGCCGGCTCGGAATCCGGGGTCCCTGCCCGATCGGGAAGCGTGTACAGGTAGGTCCGGCTCGGCGGGTGAGTCGGTGCGCCCGTTGTCGGAGGCGGGATCCGCACGGTCGGAACCGGCCGGTTCGCGAACGGAGTCGGCGTGATCGAAGAGGCAGACGCCGTTGGTCCGGCCGTCGTCTTGCGGTCGCGCGTTCCCGCTCTTCCGATCGAAGAGGAACGGACCAGTCCGAGGACCGCGAAAGCGAGGACGACGACGAAGAGGGCCGCGGCGGCGTAATACGCCCAGCCGGGACGGCCAGGTCCGGGATCGATCATCACCCGGCGCGAATGCAAACGGGCGACCAAAGGACGAGTCCAGAGTCCAAAATGCCGCAGCTATAGTAGCCGGAACGAATGAGGTCACCGATCCGGGTCGCGATCGTCACCGTCTCCGACGGCGTCGCCTCCGGCGCGCGAGAGGACCGGGGCGGCCCCGCCTGCGAGGAGACGCTGCGTCGCTCGGCGGTCGATCATCTCGTCGTGTCGCGCGAGACGATTCCCGATGACCGGGATCGCATCGCCGAGACGGTCCGGACGCGCGCGGATGAGGGTGGCGTGGACTTGATCCTCCTGACCGGAGGAACCGGTGTCTCTCCGCGCGATCGAACCCCCGAAGCTGTCCGCAGCGTCCTCGACATCGAGGCCCCCGGCCTGGCGGAGAAAATGCGCGCCGACACGGGGCGGGATTTTGCCCCCGCCTACCTCTCGCGGCAGATCGCCGGCGTACGCGGGCGCACGCTCGTGCTCGCGCTTCCGGGATCGCCGAAGGGCGCCGCGGACTGTCTGGACGCCGTGGCGGAGCTCCTGCCCCATGCACTCCGTCTCGTTCGCGGCGAGCGGCCGCACCATCCCCGGCCCGACCCCGGAACCGGACGCGCTTGACCGACCTCGACCGCGGAACAGTGCTCGGCGTCGACGCGCTGCTCGCCGACCCGTCGCTGATCGCGGGGAAGAGGATCGGCCTGATCACGAACCACGCCGCCGTCACCGCTGACGGGGTGCCTTCGTGGAAAGCGCTCGCCGGTCTTCGTGAGACCCGGCTCAGTCGTCTCTTCGGACCGGAGCATGGCATCGACGGCGGCGCCGTCTACATGGAGGGCGTGTCTTCTTCGACCCATCGCGAGACGGGGCTTCCGGTTGTCTCGCTGTACGGGACGACGCTCGAGAGCTTGAAGCCGCGGCGGGAAGACCTCGCCGACCTGGACATTCTCGTGCTCGACGTACCCGACGTCGGAAGCCGCTACTACACGTTCCACTGGACGATGCTGCTGGCGATGGAGGCCTGTGCCGAGCTCGGAAAGCGATTCGTCGTGTGCGACCGGCCGAACCCGCTCGGGGGAGAGGTCGAGGGGGCGCCGCAGGACCCGGACTTCCTCTCTTTCGTCGGGCTGCACCCGATCGCCGTGCGGCATGGGATGACCTCCGGCGAGCTCGCACGGCTCTTAGCCGCGGAGCGCGGGCTCGACCTCGATCTCGTCGTCTCTCCGATGCGGCGCTGGGGCCGCGATACGCCGTATGCGGAGACCGGCCTGCCCTGGATTCCTCCGTCCCCCAACATTCCCACGGTCGACGCGGCGCGCGTCTACCCGGGCATGTGCCTGCTCGAAGGAACGAACGTCTCCGAAGGCCGCGGCACGACCCGCCCGTTCGAGACGTTCGGCGCGCCCTGGCTCGATCCTTCGGCTTTGGTCGACGCGCTGGCGCGATGGGAGCTGCCCGGAGTCCGGTTTCTCCCGACGCGGTTCCGCCCGATGTTCGAGAAGCACGCCGGCGAGACTTGCGGCGGCGCCCTCCTCGCGGTTCGGGATCCCGCCGCGTTCCGGCCGTTCGAGACCGGCCTCGCGGTCATCGCCGCAATCCGGGAGCTCGCGCCGCGGGAATTCCGATGGAGAGAGGAGCCGTACGAGTTCGACTCCCGGCCCGCGATCGACCTCCTGAACGGCTCGGCTCGCTTCCGCGAGGCGGTCGATTCCGGCCGGGGTGCCGTGACGGAGATCGCGCGTCACCGGGAGGAAGGACGACACTTTCTCGCGCGCCGCGACCCCTTTCTTCTCTATCCCGACCACCGGCCGGCCGTCGTCGCGTTCGTCGGGGGACACGACGCCGGCAAGACCACGCTTCTCGCGGATTTGATCCCGCGGCTTCGATCCCGCGGTCTCGACGTCGGGGCGATCAAGCACACGTCGCACGACGTCGAGGACGACGTCGCCGGCAAGGATTCGCAGCGACTCGGCGCGTCGGGCGGCACAGTTTGGGGGCTCGTGACTCCCGGACGCGCGACCGTCCGCAGGCGCATCGAGGGCGCTTCGCTTTCGGAGATCGTTCGCCGCCACTTCACGGGATGCGACCTCGTCCTCGTCGAGGGCTACAAGTCGGTTCCACTGCCCAAGATCGAAGTCTCTCGCGCCGGGTTCGCGCGGCCGCCGGTTCCTGACGCTCTCGCGCGGATCTCGGACCGTTCCGCCGAGGACTCGATCCCGACCTATCGCTTCGAGGACATGGATGGAATCATCGCCGAGGTGCTCCACTTAGCCGCCCTCGATCGAAGTGAAACGAACCGTACCTAGCGTGCGCTGTAAGGCCTCGTGCTCATCGTCTTCGATCTCGACGGGACTTTGATCGACGGCTACGACGGCATCACCGACGCACTCGGTTTTGCGCTCGCTCGGCTCGGTTTCGCGCCGCTGCCGGTCGGGAAAGTCCGTGGCATGGTCGGCCAGGGCTTGGAGAAGCTTCTCGAAAAGGCGGTCGGACCAGCGCTCGTGTCCGAAGGCGTCCGGCTCTTCCGGGAACGCTATGCCGTGATCGCCGACGAGAAAACTCAGCTCATGCCCGACGTCCCGGAAGTGCTCGAGCAGCTGGCGCGCGGCGGTCATCTGCTTGCGGTCGTCTCGAACAAGCCGGTCGGGTTCTCGCGCCGGATCCTCGCGGGCAAGAGGGTGGTTGCGCGCTTCTTCGCGATTGCCGGACCCGACGGCGCGGCGCCGCCCAAGCCGGATCCGGCGATGATCCTTTCAGTGATGCAGCGGGCCGGCACGCCGCCCGAGGAAACCGTCGCCGTCGGCGACATGGAGATCGACGCGGAGACGGCGCGCGCGGCGGGCTGCCGATGCGTGCTCGTCGACGGCGGCTCGCGATCACCGGAGGAGCTCGCCGCCGTTCCCGCCGACGCCCATCTCGCCCGGCTCGCGGAGCTGCCCGACTGGATCGAGCGGGCGACCTGGGAGGTCACCCGGCTGAAGACAAGTTAGGATGAAGTGCGATGTCGCGAGCGTCGTCGGTCAAGTTCACTTACCAGGATTACCTCCAACTCCCCGAGGACCGCCGGTACGAGATCATCGGCGGAGAGCTTTTCCTGACTCCGGCTCCTGGCACCCGCCACCAGCGCATCTCGGCGCGCCTCCAGTTCCTGCTCACCCGGCGGGTTCGCGAGACCGGAGAGGGGGAGATTTTCAACGCACCCTGCGACCTCCTGCTCTCGGAAACCGACGTCGTCCAGCCCGACCTTCTCTTCGTGGCCCGCGGGCGGGAACGGATCGTCGAGGAGAGGTACGTCTCCGCCGCTCCCGATCTCGTGGTCGAGATCCTCTCGGAATCGACGGCGAAGCGGGACCGCGGGATCAAGGCGAAGCTCTACGAGCGCACGGGCGTGAAGGAGTTCTGGATCGTCGATCCCTGGGAGAAGACGGTCGAGATCTTCCGCCGTGACGGTCCCGCTTTTGTCTTGCACGCGCGATTCGGCGCATCCGAGACGCTGCGAACGCCGACGTTCCCGGGTCTCGAGATCCCGCTCTCGGAAGTTTTCCAGGCTGCCGACGACGTCACGACCCCGGCCTAGAATCGGCCGATGAGCCGGATCGTCGTCGCGGAAGAGCTCTCGCCGGCGGGTCTCGAGATCCTGCGGAAGGCGGGGCACGAGGTCGCCCTTCTCGCGGGCGCCGACCGCAAGCGGCTCCTCGCCGAGCTCGCCTCCGCCGACGCGCTCCTCGTGCGGAGCCGCACGAAGGTGGACGCGGAGCTCCTCGCCGCGGCCCCCCACTTGACGGTCGTCGGGCGGGCCGGAGTCGGGGTCGACAATGTGGACGTTCCGGCGGCGTCCGCGCGGGGCGTGCTCGTGATCAACGCTCCGACGGGTAACGTCGTCTCCGCCGTCGAGCACACGTTCGCGCTCCTCCTCGCGCTGCTGCGCCGGGTCTCGGAAGCTTCCGTCTCGCTCGCGTCCGGGAAGTGGGAGAAGTCGAAGTTCCTGGGCTCCGAGCTCGCGGGCAAGACGCTCGGAATCGTCGGCCTCGGACAGGTCGGATCGCGAGTGGCCGCCCGCGCCCGGGCCTTCGAGGCCCGTCTCCTCGGCCACGATCCCTATCTCCCGCTCGAGAAGGCCCGGGAGATGGGCGTTCCGCTGGTCTCGCTCGAGGAGCTCCTCGAATCCTCCGACATCGTGACGCTGCACGCGACCGCCACGGAGGGGGGCCGACCGCTCATCGGGCGCGAAGAGCTCGCGCGCATGAAGCCGGGAGCGGTGCTCGTCAACGTCGCGCGGGGAAGCCTCGTCGACGGAGAGGCCCTCCACCAGGCGCTCGCCTCGGGCCGGCTCGCCGGCGCGGCGCTCGACGTGTTCGATCCGGAGCCTCCCGATCCGAACGACCCGCTTCTCAAGCTCCCGAACGTCGTCGCGACCCCGCATCTCGGCGCTTCGACCGTCGAGGCGCAGGAGCGCGTCTCGCTCCAGACGGCTGAGGCGGTCGCGGAAGCGCTCGGCGGCGCCTCCTACGTCCCCGCGGTGAACCTGCCGTTTCGCGGCCCGAAGGACGCCGGCGGCGCGGCCGCGTGGATGGACGTCGCGGAGCGGACCGGCCGCTTTCTCTCCTGTCTCGCCGGCGAGCGGCTGGGCTCTCTTTCGGTCGAGACGTGGGGGTTGCCCGAAGACTTCCTGCGTCCCATCGCGGTCGCATCGGTCAAAGGGGCGCTCCAGGCCCACACCCCGGAGACCGTGAATTTCGTGAACGCGCTCTTCGTCGCGCGCGAGCGCGGCCTCGCGGTCGCCGAGACCCGCCATGAAGATCCGGGCAACTACGCCCGGTCGATTCGCGTCGCGCTCTCAGACGGACGCTCGAAGGCGATCGCCGACGCGACCCTCTTTTCGGGCCACGACGCGCGCGTCGTCGAGGTGGATGGCCTGCCGCTCGAGTTCCGACCGGAAGGAACGGTCGTCTTCCTGCGGAACCGCGACGTCCCGGGAGTCGTCGGCCGCGTGGGGACGATTCTCGGCGAGGGAGGAATCAACATCGCGAACTTCTCGCTCGCGCGCGGCGGCGGAGACCGCGCGGCGGCGATCATCGCGGTCGACTCGATTCCCCCCGCGGGAGTCCTCGCGAAGCTCCGCGAGGCGCCGGGCGTCGAAGAGGTGCGGGTGGTGACGTGGTGAACCGATTGCGCGTCGTCGTGCTCTACGGCGGCCGATCGGTCGAGCGGGAGGTCTCGCGCGTTTCGGCCAGGACGATCGTGGGAGCGCTCGACCGGTCGAAATACGACGTGCTGCCGCTCGCCGTGTCCGAGGACGGACGGTTCCTGTCGGCGGCGGACTCCGCCCGGCTTCTCGCGGAAGGGCCGGTGCCCGATCGGATCCGCCGCGCGGAGCCGGAGAGCCAGGGCCTCGTGCCGGTGGAGATCTCTCCCGGCCGGGCGGACGTCGTCTTCCCGATCATCCACGGCACGACCGGCGAGGACGGGACGCTGCAGGGCTTCCTCGATTTCCTCGGAATTCCTTACGTCGGCGCCGGGGTGACCGGCTCGGCGATCGGAATGGACAAAGCGGTCTTCAAGGCGCTGCTCTCGAGCGCGGGGATCCCGACACCGCGCTCGGTCGTCGTGCGCGCTTGCGATCGCGGAGAGCGGGCGCGGCAGATGGCCGCCTCCCTGCCGCTGCCGCTGTTCGTCAAACCCGCGACGGGCGGCTCTTCGGTCGGGGTCGTCAAGGTCAAGGACCTCGCCTTACTCGACGAGGGATTGGCCGAGGCGTTTCGCTACGACGACCGGGCATTGATCGAGGAGGGAATCGACGCCCGCGAGCTCGAGTGCGCCGTGCTCGGCGACGAGGAGCCGCGCGCTTCGGTACCGGGAGA
>WNGA01012391.1_pt1 | contig 18594 bp, 19 predicted proteins | sample 5400061 | NCBI WGS metagenome assembly WNGA01 (sample SAMN13153366, study PRJNA577476) | soil metagenome | isolation source: 100 cm soil or saprolite under grassland replicate 2 | place: USA:California | collected 2016-06-15 | reverse complement strand
CGACCGAACCGTCCTGGTCCGGGTGGGGCGGGAACAGCTATCGTCGACTGTGGAAGTCGCTTGTGCTCGCTGGATCGTTCATCGCCTCATGAGCCTCGCAGCGACCTCTCCGACACGGAGGGATCAGAACAGGTAATGCTCAATCCGGTGCACCTGCGAACCCTTGCGACGGTGCTTCGGTGCGGGTCGTTCGCGGATGCCGCGCGTCAGTTGGGATACACGCCGTCGGCGGTCTCCCAACAGATCTCCACCCTCGAACGCCAGCTCAAGGTCGCGCTGTTCGAGCGGGACGCGCGCAGTATCCGGGCCACTCCCGCAGCCGAGTTCATCGTGGAGAACTCCAGCGCAGCGCTGGGGTCGCTGCGCACGCTCGAGGACGACATCAGCTTGCTCCTGGGTGGTGTGATCGGACGCATCAGGGTGGGCAGCTTCCCCTCCGCGGGCGAGCAACTCCTTCCCGCCGCACTTTCGACGTTCAAGCGCGCGAACGACCGCATCGATGTCGTCCTGGACGAGGGCGAACCACAGGAGCTCATCCCGCTGCTTCTTGCCCGTGAGCTCGACGTGGCCCTCGTCTACCGCTACGGGTTGGTACCGCGGCCGTGGCCTCGTGGCGTCAGCACTCGGCGTCTGGTGACCGAGGACCTCCTCCTCGTCCTTCCTCCTGGGCATCCCCAGGCCGGCAACGACGTGGTCCACGTCGCGAGGCTCGCCGATGACACGTGGGTCTCGACTCGCAACGGCACAGCCGCCGCCACGATGCTGCGTCAACTCTGTCGCAGCCATGGGTTCGAGCCGGCCGTCTCCTACCGGAGCAACAACTACGGCGTCATCCAGGGCCTGGTCCGGGCCGGCATGGGCATCGCGATCATTCCCGCGCTCGGCTATCAGCCGCACGACGGGCTGGCCGTCGCGCGGGTCGAGTCCGCGGCCACCTACCGCGAAGTGTTCCTGGCGCTCTCACCGGCTGTGCCGCGACCACTCGTCGACGCCTTCACCGAGGCCCTCGAGCAGGCCGGCAGGGCTGTCGCCGCGTCGGCAGTCGGTATCTCGGCTCCGGAGCAGTAGCACGCCAGGGCAGATCGGACGGTACGCCGATCTGCCCTCCAGCCGTCGGGTTCTTGTTTACTGGGCGGCCGGCGGCATGAAGCCGAGTTGCATCATCATGCCGGCGATGTCGGGGTGCGCGTGGAACTCGGTGATGCGGCCGTCGCCGGCCTTGGCGAAGTAGGTGCCGTGGCCGGTGACCGTACGTCCGGTCGGCGGCATCTCCTGGCCACCCATCGCCAGTGGGCCGGTGTTGGTACCGGTGAACTCGATCTCAGCCGCCACTGAGTCGTCCCCGATGACCCGGTTGGTCTCGCTGGCCCGCATGTCCGGGAATGCGGTGTACCACGCCTGCATGTACGACCGGATCTCGTCCTTGCTGCGCAACGGCTGCGGCGTGCTGTCGTCGGTGTAGACGAAGTCGTCGGCGAACAGCGCTGCGAAGCCGTCGGTGTCGTGGGCGTCCCACGCGGCCATGCCCCGGTCGTCGAGCGCAATGATCTCGTCACGTGTCATGAGCTTTCCTTTCCTGGGTCGGCACGACTGCACGTCGTACCGCTCGAAGCGAGTGGACCGCCGCCGAGGCGACGGCCGTGTCACGGTTGCCGGCCGAGAAATGCGACCAGGCGGGACAGGTCGTCCGCGTCGTCAGGTACCGGGACCGGCGGCTGGAACTCGGACCCGCGCATCTCCGGCACGTTGAAGGTGGACTCGGAGAACTGCAGAGTTTCGGCCACCAGTTCGGGGTTCCATTCCACCCGCTGAGCGGTGGCGCTTGCGACGTCCCAGCCGTGTACGACCATATCCGTCGCGAGGATCTGCAGAGCGAACTGCGCAGGAATCTCACCGGTCGGCAGCATGGCCATGCCGGCCAGCTTGTCCGGATCGCTCCAGGCAGCCACGGCGGCCTTGCCCGCGGCATCGAACGACTCGGCCGCGTTCGTGCCGACCTGATCCTGCGCCAATACCTCCGGATCGGCCTGCCCCTGAGTCCCGATGTCACGGAACATCACCAACACGCCGATCATGTGCCCGAGGACTTGCCGCACGTTCCACTCAGCGCACGGCGTCGCCTTCGCGTAGTCACCCTCACCCACCGCCGCGACGATCGGCCGCGCCTGATCCACCCCCGCCTGCAGCCTGGTGAGCGGATCCATCTCGCACCCCCTCGTTGCCACCAGCCCCTACTCGCCAGCATGCATCTCACTGAGGTTGATTGGGAACGGTGCACCGCCACCTCGTTCATCCCGGCCACCCCACCATCACAGCCGGTCCCCGACCACGCCACCCCAGTGATCACCCGGCGATCAGTCCGGAGCCGACCTCGCCACTCGCCGCTCATCGCAGCGACTTCCGCGCGAAGTCGACGGCCTCGGTGAGCAGGATGCGCCAGAGCTTCGGATCGACCGTGGGGATCGAGACCCACTCGCGGAAAACCTTGCCGGCGGGCGCGAACGGCTCTCCGTGGCCGTTGTCGACGAGCTCGGCAACCCGCTCGCGAGGCAGCTTCACGACCAAAGCGCCCGCCTTGTCGTCGTACGACGCGAGGAATCGCCCGGCCAACCGAACGCACGGGTACCCCATCATCGTCGCCCGGCCGATGGCGGGGTCGTACAGCAGGTCGTCGGTGAGTTCCTCGTACACGTCGCGGGCGTCGTCCCCGGCGGATGGCTCCGACGGGGACGTGCCCTCCCTTAGCTCCGCCATCAGGCCGTCGGCGGGGCGAAGACGCCGAACTTGTTGCCCGCCGGGTCGCACAGGTAGGCGAACTTCGGGGCGCCGGGGCCGGGGTCGAGGTGCTTGCTCACCACTGAGCCGCCGAGCTGCTCGGCGTCGGCGCAGGTGGCCTCGACGTCGCCGACCAGGATGTAGAACACGGCGTGGCCGGGCACCTGGCCGCCGGTGCCGAAGATGCCGCCCATCGGGCCGTCGGCACCAGAGGCCTTGATGTTGCGGTAGTCCATGCCGCCGGACGCCGCGGGGTTGTCGGCCTCGAAGCTCCAGTCGAAAAGGCTGCCGTAGAACTTCTCGGCTCCGTCGGGGTCGCTGGTGGCGACCTCGAACCAGGCCAGGGTTCCGGGAGCGGGGTTGGTCATGGCTGTCTCCTTCTGCGTCGGATCACCCGCCGGGGCGACGAGTCACAGCCATCGTCTCGGCCCCTCGCGACAGCCCTATGTCGGTATTCGGCAGAAGATCCTCGGGACGCAACGCCGACTCCGGCAGCTTCGTCTCGTGGCCGTCGACGAGCAGCGCCGGTACGACGCGCTGCGGGCGCGGCAGCGACGGCGCCCTCTCGGCACGGGTGATGCGGTCCATGCGGAACACTCGGTCGTCATGCCGCAGATGGCACCAGGCCGTCAGGTACGAGCCGTTGGGCCCGACCACGATGTGCTGAGGCTCGACCTCGCGCTCCGTCTCGACCCCGCCGACATCGATGTAGCGGATGCGCAGCACATGGTTGTCCCGCACGGCGCGCCAGATCGCCTCTGCGATCTCCGCGTCGGGGTCGGGCACCGGGTGAACCAGCAGCCGCACCTTCTCGGCAGTAGTGCGCGCCTCCGCGACCGCCCGCTCCGGCATCGCCGCCACGATCTTCTGCAGCGCACTGCGGGCGTCCTTCTTGAACAGCACGTGCTCGCTGCGGCTCAGCGCCACCGCGACGGCCGCCGCCTCGCGCGGAGTGAAGTTCAGCGGCGGCAGGCTCATCGAGCGATCCAGGGTGTACCCGCCCCCTCTCCCCTGCTTGGTCGCGAGCGGGACGCCGGCCTGCCCGAGAGCACTCAGGTCGCGCTCGATGGTGCGGAGGCTTACCTCGAAGTGCCCGGCCAACTGTCGCGCCGTACGACCGCGCGGCCCTGCGGCCCGCAGCTCCTCGACCAATGCGTACAAACGGTCGATGCGGTTCATGCCGGCAGCCTAGACGCGAGCGTGGACATTACTGAGGCGGAATCATCGGATGCCGAAGGAGCCAACGCCCCCGGGAGGGTCATTGTGGCCCCCGTCTTATGGTGTTGCGAGCTTCGCGGCGCGGAGGGTGAGGTATCGCTGCTCGGGAATGCTGGCCGTCATGGTTGCGGCACGCAGATAGCACTCGCGAGCCGCCGGCAAGTCACCCGCCTGTTCGAGGAGATGGGCGCGGACCGCGTCGTAGCGATGCGAGCGCCTGACGTGTTCGCTCGTGGCCAGGGTGCCGAGCAGGGCGAGGCCGGCCCGGGCGCCGTACACGTTCGCGACGGCGACCGCGCGGCTGAGGGTGACCATCGGTCCGGGCGCCAGCTGTTCCAGTACGTCGTAGAGCGCGAGGATCTGTGGCCAGTCGGTCGCATCGGCCGTCGGCGCCTCGTCGTGAACGGCCGCGATCGCCGCTTGAACCTGGTACGGGCCGATCGGGAACCTGCCGAGTGTGCTGGTGAGCAGAGTCAGTCCGTCGGAGATCTCGCTGAGGTTCCAGAGGTCGCGGCGTTGTTCCTCGAGCGGTACCAGTGATCCCGCCGCATCGGTCCTCGCGGGCCGGCGGGCGTCGGTGAGCAGCATGAGGGCGAGGAGGCCCGCGACCTCCCCGTCCTCCGGCAGCAGCCGGTGCAGCAGCCGGGCGAGCCGGATGGCCTCGGCGGTCAGATCGGTTCGGAAGAGCTGCCGGCCTGACGTTGCGGTGTGCCCCTCGGTGAAGATCAGGTAGAGCACGCTCAGTACGACGCCTAGACGTTCGGCTCGCTGCGGTACTGGAGGCAACTCGAAGCGTGGACCAGTCTCCATCAGCCGCCGCTTCGCCCGGGTGATGCGCTTGGCGATGGTGGCTTCCGGGACCAGGAATGCAGAAGCGATCTCGGCCGTGGTCAGTCCTCCCACGGCCCGCAGGGTGAGCGCAAGCTGGGAGACGGCCGGCAGCGTCGGATGGCAGCAGAGGAACAGAACAGTCAGCGTGTCGTCGAAGTCCGCGGCCTCCTGTTCCATCAGAGCAACCCTGACGGTCGGATCACGCATCACCGCGTCCTCACGGCGCCGACGCGCGCTGTCGCTTCGCCATCCGTCGACCAGCGAGCGGCGCGCCACGGTCAGCAGCCAACCTCGAGGCTGCTCCGGCACACCCTGTTGTTCCGGCCACTGGACCGCAGCCGCAAGGAGTGCCTCCTGTACGGCGTCCTCACAGGCGTCGAACTGCCCGTACCGCCGGGCGAGAACACCCAGGACCTGCGGCGCGAGCTCGCGCAGCAGGTCCTCCATCGCGGTCGTCGTACTCACGGGCCCGGGCGGCCGATCACAACGCGCCGGAATGATCCATCAGGCGGCGAACCTCCATCGGGTACCCGGTGAACGCCACGACCCGCTTGGTGATCTCCAGAGCCCGCTCCTCGCTCCCTTCGATGATCCAGTAGCCCGCCAGCGCCTCCTTGATCTCGGCGAACGGCCCATCGGTCGGCACCGGAATGCCATCGACGCTCCGGACCGTCTTGGCCTGGCCCGGGTCGACCAACTGCTGACTCGACACCAGTTCGCCGGACTCACGCAGCTCGCCGTCGATGGTCATCATCAACTGCTGCATCTCAGTGACCCACTCCGGCGTACGCCCCTTCAGGGAAGCACCCAGCCCGCCGGTCATCATGATCATGTACTTCATCGCGGTCCCTTTCGTCGAGCGCCGCCACCACGGGGCGCGCTGCCCGATGGTCGGAGCCGTCGCCCGATTCTGGACACTCCTCCCAAGACGATCGTGCAGGCGCGCGCTAGCCCCAGAACCGGCGCCAGACTTCACGCTTCTGCTGGGCGAGGGCGTCGAGAACGTCTTGTTGCGTTGCGGCGTCCTCGGCGACCTTGAGCGCCCGCCCGATGTCGCCCCACGAAGCGCCGGCGGCGACAGCGCCGCGGATCGCCTCGCCGAGAGCCTTGTCTACGGCCGTCGATGCCCGGCAGCACTCGCCCACCGCCTCGAGCGGAGCCGGCTGCCACCGGCCGCGTTGCCGGAGCCGAAGACGTTGACCATGTCCCGAGAACCGCAGCCGGGGTGCTCGTGTCAACACGACGATCAACCTCCCTGCACGGATTCCCTCCAGCCTAAACGCGCTCTTGTCAGCCGGCGGTTGCGAGGAATTGGGTTGCGGCGAGTTCGGCGTACAGGGGGTTGGCCTCGACCAGTTCGCGGCCTCGTTGACCGCGTCGAGTTGAGATGTCGCCTCGTCCAGGAGCAACAGCCGCGGGCGGCGGAGCAGCGCCCGCGCGATCGCGACACGCTGGCGTTCTCCGCCGCTGAGTTTCATGCCTCGATGGCCGACTGTGGTCTCCAGTCCGTCAGGGAGTGCGTTGATCATCGCGGTCAACCGGGTGGTCGCCAGGACGTCCCGCAACTCGTCGTCCGTTGCCGTCGGGGCGCCGTACAGCAGGTTCTCGCGCAGGGTCCCGGAGAGCACGGGGGCGTCCTGCTCGACGTACCCGATCGCGGCCCGCAGTTGCGTCAGCGGCCACGACTGTACGTCGATGCCGTCCAGCAGGACGGTGCCGTCGTCGGGTTCGTAGAAGCGCTCGATCAGCGAGAACACGGTGGTCTTGCCTGCACCGGACGGGCCGACGAACGCGGTCATTCCGCCGGGCGGGATGGTGAAGCTCACCCGGTCGTGCACGACCGGCAGCTGGGGATCGTAGCGGAACGAGACCTGGTCGAACGCCACCGAAGCAGGTCCGTCGGCGAGCAGTCGAGCCGGACCGTCCGCGGCCTGGTCGATGTCCTCGACCGGCAGCGCTTCGGCCTCCTGGATCCGGGCGACAGCGGCCGCGCCTACCTGGTACTGCGTCACCGCGTCGGCGAGCTGGTTGACAGGCGGAATCAGGTAGTAGATGTAGAGCAGGAACGCGACCAAGGTCCCGACGTCGATCGCACCGCCGGCCACTCGCGCACCACCGACGCTCAGCACAGTGATGAACGCCGCCTGTACGGCGAGGCCTCCGGTGTTCCCGGCGACGGCTTCCCACTTACCCGCGCGGACGCTGGCCCCCCAGGCCTCCGTCGCGGCGGCACGAACCCGGTCGCCTTCGCGAACCTCGGCGCCCGACGCCTTCACCGTGCGGAACGCACCGAACATCCGCTCCAACGCGGCACCCATGACCCCGATCGATTCCTGCGCGCGCCGCGCCGCGCGGTTGATCCGCGGCACCACCAGCCCGATGACCACCACAGCGAGGGAGAGCGCGAGCAACGTCACCCCGAGCAAGGTCAGATCCATCAAGCCCATCATCACGACCGTGGCCGCCAACGTCAGCAGGCTGGTGATTCCACCCACCAACGAGCCGGTGGTGACTTCCCTCAGCAAGGTGGTGTCCGCGGTCACCCGCGACATCAGGTCGCCTGGCTCGTGGCGCTCGACCGCGGACAGCCGCAGCCGCAGCAGTCGCCCGATCAGATGATGCCGAGCCTGCAGCACGACGGATTCCGCCGTACGGTGCAGAACGAAGCTGCCCAGGGCACCGATGCCGGCGTTGGCCAACACCAGCAGCGACATCGCCACAACCCAGCCGGCGACGGGACCGCCACGATCGAGGCTGCCGATCAACGCACGCACGATCAGCGGCAAGGCCAGACCACTCGCGGCGGTTGCCAGGCTCAGCACCCCACCGACCACCAGCGCGTTGCGGTGCGGCCGCGCGTACGCCAACAACACCCGCCACGCCGCCATCCGTGTCATCGACCCGGACGACGCAGCCGGTTCACTCCTTCCCATGCCCCCATCGTGAACCCAGACCCAGGTTTAGCGGTTGATGCGGTTAGTTTCGTAGGCCCACATGACGATCTCGACGCGGTTCCGGGCTCCGAGCTTGGTCATGATGCTGGTCAGGTGGGTCTTGACGGTGCTGAGGCTGACGTGGAGTTCGTCGGCGATCTCGGCATTGGTCCGGCCGTGGGCCACTGTGATCAGGACCTGCTCTTCCCGGTCGGTGAGTGGTTCGACCGGCTGGATCGGCTTATGCCCGGAACGTAAGTCGGAGAACGAGGCGAGCAGCCGGCGCGTGATGCTCGGGGCGATCAGCGCGTCACCGATGGCGGCGGCGTGGATCGCCTGGATCAGGAGGTCGGGTCCGGCGTCCTTGAGCAGGAATCCCCGGGCGCCGGCCTTGAGAGCGCCGTACACGTACTCATCGAGGTCGAAGGTCGTGATGACGACGATCGCGAGCGGCTCGTCGACGCCAGGTCCGGCAAGCTCCCGGGTCGCGGCGATCCCGTCCATGCCGGGCATGCGGATGTCGAACAGGCACACGTCGGGGCGGAGTCGTCGGGCGAGCGCGACCGCTTCATGTCCGTCGGCCGCCTGACCGACGACGTCGATGTCGGGTTGCGCGTCGAGGATCATCGTGAGCCCGGTGCGGATGAGGTCTTGGTCGTCGGCGACGAGCACTCGGATGGTCATCGGACCGCCCTCGCCTTGGGCAGCGTCGCCTCGACCGTCCAGCCGCGCTCCGGATCAGGACCTGCCTCCAAGGAGCCGCCGAGGAGCATCGCTCGTTCGGTCATCCCCACCAGGCCGTAGCCCAACGGATTCCGAGGAGTTGCGCTTGCATCTCCGTCGTCGGAAACGGTCAGGCGCACGCAGTCGTCGTCGCCGGTGACGCGTACGTCGATGCGCGTTGAGTGGCGCGCATGTCGTACGGCGTTCGTGATCGACTCCTGGGCAATGCGATAGATCGCCGCCCCGACCGGCGCCCCCAGATCCTCGAGGTCACCCGACAGCTCGAGCTCGACCCGCGGCCGGTCCCCGACGCTGCGGGCGAGCCGCTCGAGGTCGGCCAGTCCGAGTTGCGGGGCAAATGCAGGTGCCTCGCCGTCGCGAAGACCACCGACCATGGTGCGCATCTCGGCGAGAGTACGCGAGGCCTCCTCTTCGATGACCGCGAGGGCATCGAGCGCCGCGTCGGGGTGCGAGGCAGCGACGACCCGGCCGGCTTGCGCCCGGATGGCGATGGCCGACACGTGATGTGCGACGGTGTCGTGCAGTTCACGGGCCAACTGCTCGCGCTCCCGGAGCCTCACCTGATCGAGCTCGCGTCGCCGGGATGTCGCCCAGTTCCGGACTGCGGCGCCGAGCGTTGCCGGGAACACCAGGAACATGCTGCCGACCACGGCATCGACGGGCCCGGTGTAGTCGCTGGCGACGCCCAGGATCAGCGCGACCAGGATGATCGCGAGCCCGATCCCGACCTGACGGCCGGATCCCCACCGGACCAGCGCGTACGGCAACAGCACCACGCAGATCGTGGTGTAGAGGCCCACCGGTTCGCCGGCAGTGATCAGGGTCGCGATGTCCGCCACGATGAAGGCTCCGAACGCGACAGCCACCGCCCCGAGAGGATGCGTACGTCGCCAAAGGAGCGTGCAGACGACTCCCACCGCGAGTACGAGCGCAACCGGTCTCCAGACCACGTCATCGCGGAAAATGCCTTCGAGAACCGCCGTCGGCAGGAGTACGGCGACGAGCGCCCAGTCCCGCCACACCCGCTGGGGTGGCTTCGGGGCTCCCGGTGCGGCCCAGAGCGTCAGGGCAGCTTGTCTCAGCATGACCACAGCGTAGATAGCCCGGGCGCTCAGCGGATCGGCCCAAAGTACGGGTCGTTCGTCGACCAGTCGGCCGAGGGAAGTCAGCCCCTTCTTCCGAGGTGCGTTGCGCGCGATCTCGACAGGCTGAAAGCCCACATCGGCTCGCTGGAGGGGATCAAGGATGATGTCGAATTCTCTGTATCGGTTGGGCCGGTTCGCCGCGCGTCGACCATGGGCGGTCATCGGGGCGTGGGTCGTCGTGGCTGTGCTCGTCGTCGCGGCATCGAGCGCCTTCGGTCAGAAGCTCGAGGAGTCGTTCGGAGCGCCAGGAGTCGACTCCCAGCAGGCAACCGACCTGCTGGCGGCCGCCGGATCGGACCAGGCGGGCCTCACCGCACAGGTGGTCGTGACTCCGCGCGATGACCGGGTGACGTTCTTCAACTCACCCGACGCGCGAGCTGCCTTGTCGCAGGTCCAGTCGGCAGCGGCTGAGCTGCCGCACGTTCTCGCCACCAGCGATCCCGCGGGTGGGCTGGCGGCGGGAGTACCCGGAGCTGTTTCGGCCGACGGCCGCGTCGCCGTCATCCAACTGCAGTATCCGGTGCTCAAAGAGCTGGGCCCGAGTGACCTCGACAATCTCAAGGCGTTCGCGACCCGGGCCGGCCAGGCTTCCCCGCTCCGGATCGAGCTGGGCGGCGACCTGTTCTTCGCGTTCGAGGACTCCGGGGCGGGAATCGGCGAGGCGATCGGCCTGGCCGCCGCGATCGTCATTCTGCTGCTGGCCTTCGGATCGGTCATCGCGATGGGTCTGCCGATCGGGATCGCATTGTTCGGCCTCGCCCTCGGCATCAGTTCGATGGCCCTCGTCAACTACCTGATCGACATCCCGACCTGGGCACCCGTGCTCGGCAGCATGGTCGGTCTCGGCGTGGGCATCGACTACGCCCTGATCCTCGTCACCCGGCACCGCGAGTACCTCGCACGCGGGATGACGATCGAGGAGTCGGTCGGGCGCGCCGTCGCGACGGCAGGTCAGGCGGTCGTCTTCGCCGGCGGCACTGTTGTCATCGCGATCCTCGGGCTGGCGGTCGCCGGCGTACCGTTCATGACCGCTGGTGGAGTCGCCGTCTCGCTCATCGTGCTGATCATGGTGCTCGCCTCGATCACCTTGCTACCGGCGTTCCTGGGTCTCGCCGGGCACTGGATCAACCGCCTCGGACTCCGCCGCGTGCGCACTCAGGCCTCGGCAGGCTCGGGCTGGCAGCGTTGGGCTGAGCACGTCTCCAAGTACGCCGCTGTGTACGCGATCGGCGCCACCGTCGTGCTCCTGGCACTCGCCGTACCAGTGCTGGCGCTCCGGGTCGGCACTCCCGACTCGGGCTCGCTTCCCGAGAACCGAACGGAGCGCCGTGCGTACGACCTCGTCGCCGACGGCTTCGGTCCTGGCATCAACGGGCCGTTGGTCATCGCCGTCGACATCTCGAAGGACGCGAGCGTGGTCCAGCCCCTTTTCAACGCGGTCAAAGCCGACAAGGGGATCGCCGCCGTCGCGCCTCCGTCGGTGAACTCAGCGGCCGGCGTCGCGACCTTGGTCGCGTTCCCGACCACGGGGCCTCAGGACGACGCGACGATGAACACCGTCAAGCGTCTCCGCGCGGAGGTCTTTCCGGCTGTGTTGAGCGGGAGCCCGGCGAAGGCTCACGTCGGTGGCCAGACCGCGACCTTGGCCGACGTCGGTGCCAGGGTCAACGATCGGCTGCCGCTGTTCATCGGCGCGGTCATCCTGCTGTCGCTCGTACTCCTGACCGTGGTCTTCCGATCCGTTCTGGTGCCCCTCAAGGCAGCGTTGCTCAATTTGCTGAGCATCGGCGCCTCGTTCGGTGTGATGGTGATGGTGTTCCAGTGGGGCTGGGGCGCCGGCCTGATCGGGCTCGAGTCGACCGTGCCGATCCTCCCGTTCATCCCCATGTTCATGTTCGCCATCCTCTTCGGTCTCTCGATGGACTATGAGGTGTTCCTCCTCTCCCGGGTGCGCGAGGAGTACCTGACCACCGGCGACAACACCGCCTCCGTCATCCGCGGCATCGCCACCACCGGACGGGTCATCACGTCGGCCGCGCTGATCATGATCTCGGTCTTCCTCGGCTTCGTCCTGAGTGACGATCCGTCGACCAAGATGTTCGGACTCGGCCTGGCCACCGCCGTCTTCATCGACGCAACCCTCGTGCGCCTCGTCCTGGTCCCGGCCGCCATGAAACTCATGCGCAACGCCAACTGGTGGCTCCCCACCTGGCTCAACCACCTACTCCCCACAATGCACATCGACCATTCACCCCAACCCAACCCCACCCGGGCCGACGAAGCCGCCCTCGTCTAGCCCAGCTGTCTCCGCGGTTCAAGCGAGGGCAGATCGACGCAGTACGCCGATCTGCCCTCGGCTCACTCCGCCGACGTCACCGGCGCCACACCTCGCCGGCCGAGCTCGGCCGGCGCCGGGGCGGCCATCCCCTTGTTGCCCTCAGCAACCGGTTCTGGGGCGGCCGCGGGTGCTGCGACATCCTCGCCGTTCAGTACTCGGTGCATCCGGGCGGTGTCGAGCTGGCCTTCCCACTTGGCGACCACGAAGGTGGCCACGCAGTTGCCGAGCAGATTGACGAAGACTCGCATCGAGTCCATGATCCGGTCGGCGCCGAGCAGCAGCGCGACACCGGCGACGGGGTAGGCGCCGATGGCGGCGGCCGTCGCGGACAGCGCGAGGAACGACGAACCAGGCACCCCGGCCATCCCCTTCGACGTCAGCATCAGGACACCGACCATGCCGAGCTGCTGCGCGAGCGACAGGTGTACACCGAAGGCCTGGGCCAGGAAGATCGACGAGATGGCCAAGTAGATGGTGGCACCGTCAAGATTGAACGAGTACCCGGTCGGCACCACGAGCCCGGTTGCGGCCGAGGAGTTGCCGGCGTTCTGCAGCTTCTTCATGATGCGCGGCATCACCGCCTCGGTGGACGCCGTACCGAGCGCCAGCATGAACTCCTCGCGGGTGTAGCGCAGGAACTTGAAGAGGTTCATCCCGACGTAGAAGCGCGCGATGCAGGCCAGGATCAGCGCGAACAGAACTGCCGCCAGATAGCAGCAGGCGATCAGCTTCCCGAACGTACCCAGCGATGAGATGCCGTACTGACCGATGATGAAGGCCATCGCGCCGAAGGCACCCACTGGGGCGACCTTCATGATGTAGCCGACCAATCGGAAGATGATGTGCGTCAGCTCATCGATGAACTGGAGCACGATCGGCGATCGCTTCTCGCCGAACTGCGCGAGCGCGATGCCGAACAGGCAGGAGAAGAAGAGCACCGCGAGCAGTTGGTTCGCGGCGAACGCGCCGATCACACTGCTCGGGATGATGCCGAGCAGGAAGTCCACTGCGTGCGGCAGCTGCGCGCCGCCGGTCTTCGCCTCGACCGCACCCGCGTCGAGTGTGGACGGGTCGACATTGAAACCAGCCCCCGGCGTGAAGACGTTGGCGACCACCAGGCCGAAGACGAGCGCGAAGGTGGTCACGACCTCGAAGTAGAGGATCGCCTTGAAACCGATCCGCCCGACCGCCTTGACGTCGCCGACCTTGGCGATGCCGGTCACCACGACACAGAAGATGAGCGGCGCGATCACCATCTTGATGAGCTTGATGAAAGCGTCCCCGAGCGGTTTCAGATCGGCGCCGAGGCCGGGCCAGAAATGGCCGACGGTGATGCCGGCGACAACAGCGACGAACACCTGGAAGAACAGCGACTTGTAGATCGGCCGGCGGGCCGAGCGCCGGGAGGACTGGTCGGACTGGCCGGCCTGGAGTTGCTCCACCATGACGGGGCCTTTCTGCATACGGTGCGAGGGGAGGGACCGGGACGCGTACTTGCCGGCGGTGACCGACGCTTCGCCGTACTCGTCATGATTTCCGTTATGCGGAAATAGTATTCCGTTGATTGGTATACGTTGGTCCGCCTGACCACCCGCCGTCAAGGCCTAATTGCAGAAAGTTGACGTTGCCCGGCCTGTTCGCACTGGGGAAAGCCGACGGGGGCTGTCCGGGCTCTGCCCAGGACAGCCCCCGCGTGGTGTTGCTTAGTGGCAGGCGGTGGTGCCGCTGTCGGTGTAGGTCTTGCCGGCTTCGGGGACGAACTGCCAGTCGTAGCTGTTGGCGTGCAGCGTCAACTTGAGTACGCCGTACGTGTCGCTGTTGCGTGCCTGGCTGTTCGGCTGGATGGTGCCGAAGCTGTAGTGGCTGGCGCCGCCCATGCCGGCGACGAACTCACGGATGCCGAGTGCGTCGTCGAGTCCGCCGGTCGGGTTCTGCGGTGCGAAACGCTCGTACTGGTGGTTGTGGCCAGCGATGACGACATCAGCGTTGAAGTCGTACAGCGCCTGGAAGAGCGGCCTGGTCGCGGTCTCCGGCGCGTGGTTGGCGCCAGAGGTGAAGAGCGGCTTGTGCCAGTAGGCAACGGTGCACGGCTTGCTGCTCGCCGCGAGGTCAGCCCGCAGCCACTGCTCCTGCGCCGAGCCGGCGGACATGCTGACCTGGGAGTTCAGCGAGACCACGTGCCAGTTGCCCAGGTCGTAGGAGTAGTAGCCACGGCCGGACGGGCCGGCGGCCGCGCCGAAGTAGCTGTAGTACCCGGTGGCTCCCGACGTGTTGTAGTCATGGTTGCCCGGCGCCGGCTTGGTCCGCGCCTTGTGCCGGCCCCACGTCGGCTCGTAGTAGGTGTTGAACTCCGACAAAGTGCCACTGTCGTAGACGTTGTCGCCGGCCGTGAAAACGGTGCCCGGGATGTTGTCGAGCAGCGCAGCGGTGGCGGTGTCGCCGGAGCCGGAGTTCGAGATGTCGCCCGCGCCGACGAGCACGGGGTCGCCCGACGGCGGCGGTGTGGTGGTGGGTGGTGGCGTCGGGGCGGAGGTGTCGATCACGAGCTGGGGCGCGTTCGCGCCGCTCTCCCGCGAGTCGTAGTACGCACCGTCGTCCGCGTGGTCCTACCACGTCGTCGTACTCGACCAGGAACTCCACAAGAAGAAGGCGATCCCGGTACCGGGTCTACCCAACCGAGCCCGTGTCTCGGCCAGCGGTCGCATGGTGGCGTGGACCAGCTTCGTCGGCGGCGACTCCTACAACCACGGCGGTTTCTCCACCCGCACAGGCATCCTCGACACCCGCACCGGCGTGCTCGCGAGCACACTGGAGAAGTTCGCGGTGACGCGACAGGGTCGGCCTTACCAGGCCTCCGACCTCAACTTCTGGGGCGTCACCTTCACCGCCGACGACAACCGCTTCTACGCAACGATGTCGACGGCCGGCCGCCGGTACCTCGTCGAAGGCGACTTCGCCGCCAGAACCGTCCGCACCCTCAAGGAGAACGTCGAGTGTCCGTCGCTGTCACCCGACGGCACCCGCATCGCCTTCAAGGAGGGCATCGGCGCCGACCCCACCCGCGGCTGGCGTCTGTCCGTGCTCGACCTTGCCTCGATGCGGGTGACGCCGCTGGCCGAGCGCCGCAGCATCGACGACCAAGCAGCCTGGCTCGACAACACCGCGCTCGCCTACACAGTCCGAGACAGCAGCGGCAACCCGGCCGTCTGGTCCGTCCCCGCCAACGGCTCCGGCACCCCTCACCTACTAATCCCCGACGCCGACTCCCCCGCCCCCCTCGGCTGAATCCCTTGCAAATAGGGCGATGTCAGCTCAGCCAACGGGCCCAAGACGCACTTCGTTTCGAGCATGGTCGCCCTGCGCAGACGCACTCACGGAGGAGTGCAATGTCTGCTCAAGGATTGCGGAGCAACGCGCGAACGCGCCGGACCTCAGCACACGCTGTCGTGCCCCCGACTACCACCGATCTGCTGGGCTCGTCTACTTGTAGCGCCGCCAGAATTCGTTGGCACCGGATCTGAGAGTGGCTAGGCGGTGGGCGTGGACCTTCGCTATCTCGGGACGGTTGCGGAGGTCAGTGATCACGCTGGTGACTAGCACTAGTTCGCGGATTCTGCGGAGGACTGGCCACGAGGGAAGGGTCGTGACATCCAGGACGTAGGTGGTGGCTAGGGCTTCGTGGTCTTGGAGTGCGCCGAAGCGAAGGGCACTGACGGCGGCGACGACGAGATCGTACGCGAGGGGCCCGATGCTGGTGCCGTCGAAGTCGCAGAAGACGAAGCGGCCTGCGGGCTCTCGGAGGAGGTTGCCGATGTAGGCGTCGCCGTGGAGTAGGCCGACCTGAAGGTCCGGGAGTATGGATCGGTACTCGGCTTCGATTTCGGACCACTGCTGGGTCAGCCAGGTGTGGTCGTCAGCGGGGAGGCCGTCGGCCATGGCTAGTCTGCTCCGGGCGCTGCTGAAAGGGTCCCAGTGCCTCAGGCCGGGTGGCGGGGTGAGTTTGTGCCAGCCGAGGAGTGGCTGTGCAAGGTCGGCGCCGGTCCAGGCGGGGTTCCTGCCTTCGAGTGCTTCCCAAATCGTTGCCGAGTAGTTCTCAAAGAGGACGGGCTGTGTGAGGCCTGGGGCGAGTCTGACGGCGGGCGCATCTTTGTCCTGCAGCCAGGTAGCGATCTTGGCGACGTGGTTTGCGCGCTGACTCGCCAGATCGCCGGCGCCGAATCTGACCACGACACCTTGGCTCGGCAGGCGGTAGACCGCGTTGTTGGTGTACTTGATGAGTTCTGCGTCGTCGGCGACAAGGCCGGCTTCTTGGCAGATGCCTTTCAGGGCGTGCTTGAGCTTTTGGTCGAGTTCAACCGTCAGGTTGGTCATGCGGTCAGTGCCTTCAGCGCGGTCTTGCGGACGGATGCCAGTTGCTGCATGAGGTCCTTCGCGTCGGGGTTGTCGGACCAGTCGGACGCCGCAGTGGCGATCTCGGACAGACGGCCGATGCCGCGTCCGCTGCGAAGACTTTGGGTTTCACTGATCACTTCGTGGGCGACCTCGACGCCGGCATCGAACTCGTTCGTCCGCAGTAGGTTCGTTGAGAGGATGATGCGATCGAACGTCTGGCTGCGCTTCGATCTGTCAGGGCCTGATTCCTCGAGCGCCTGCTGCGCGAAAGCCACCACACGTACGGCGTACTCTCTGCTCTGCCTCGGGTCCTTTGCATACCCGGCGAGCGAGTTGTAGACCAGCGCCCTGTGTCCCGTGTAGTCGCCAGGCGTGAAGTAGAGGGTCGTCCAAGGCGATACGCGGCTCTTGTCGGCGCGGCCCATCTCGTGCTCTGCGCGGGCAAGAGCGTCTTGCACATGGTCGTGCTTGCCGAGCATTGCGTACGCGAGCGCTTCGTTCGCGTGGAGGCGAGCGACCTCGGCAGGATCGCCTGCGTCCTGGGCGGCCAACTGGCCGAGTTGCAGCAGTTTCAGGGCCTCAACCGGTTGCGCTTCCTGCATGCTCACACGGCCGAGGCGATACAGGATCGAGGACGCCAGCGACGGTTCATCGGCATCCTTGGCGAGGACAAGAGCGTTCATCAGATAGCGCCTTGCGGATGACTGGTCGCCGATGTCGTGGAACGACCAGCCAAGCATGCTGCTGAAGTCGGCGAGTGATACCTTCAGATCCCTATGCGTCCCAGCGTCCGCGGTGGAGTGGATCATCCGGCGCCACCGCCGTAGCGCTGATCCAGCTTCCGCAGTTCGACGGTCATCGAGACGACCTGCTGGACATCGGACTCCGTGATGATCGGCGGTACGGCGGCCACGCCATTGGAGAATTCCGGTAGCCACTGCTTCGCCTCGTCGTTCACAGATCCGAAGGCGACGCTAGCGACTGCGCCGGCGAAGTTCTTCCGATCTTCGATCGTCAGGGCGCGTGATTGCAGGGTCTCTGGTTGGGACATGGCGCTGTAGGCCAAGCCCATCAGGCCGCGCGGGATCTCAAGCGCGTCGGCGATGCGCTCCAGAACGTCGTACGCCTTGACCTGGCGGCCGTTCAGGATCTCCGACACCTCGCCCTGGGACTGGTACGTGCGCGCGCCGATTTGTGTCTGGCTCCAGCCGTGCCGCTGCAGCCAGCGAAAGACCCCCGCTACGTCGCGAGACGCGAGAACGGGGCGCAACTCCGGGCGATCCCACCAGCCGGAGTCGAGCGGCGGCAGCGATGCCGTCATGGTCACTCCTTGTCGCTAGGCGGTTCTGCGAAGTTAGCCCGCGCGCATCCGACGAGTCTATCGGCGCGGCCGATAGGTCCTATGGATGAGCACTGCCCGTAGTGGACCGTCTCACCTGAAGGCCATCGTTTGGATACACACAGTGATCCACACGAGAACGCCACAGCCCGGCGCGTACCGCCCAGCCAGGAAGGACAACCATGACGACAGCGCTGTTCGTCGTGTCGTGCATCGCGGCAGGTCTGACGATCGCGATGCTGAACGACCTGCTTCGAGATGTCGGTGGCAGGAATGAGTGACGGTGAGGAAGCCGATCGGCTCCAGGTGCGGGTCTGGTTCGGCTCACACACGATCGCCGAGTACACCGGAGACAGCACCCACGCGCGACGCTACGCCGAGGCGATGCGACGGCGATTCCCAAGTCTCCGAGTCAGCGCCGAGCCGCTGCCGCGCAGAAGGCTCATACAGCGATGACAGCCATCTCGGCAGGTCCGGCTACCGACTATCGCAAGCGGGGCGACATCGTGCAGGCGTATGGCTACCTCCGGAAGCACTTCCTCATGACTGAGGCGGAACTGGCCAGGGCGCGGCACATCATCGTCGAGACGGCCCAGCGGCACGGCGTACGGCTGGCCGCGATCCACGTCGAGGAGATCGAGACATCTCCGGAGGCATTTCACGATCTGCTCGCCGCGGTGATGCGCGACGAACAGCGAATGATCATCGCTCCCGACATCCACCACTTCGAGGTCGCCGGCGAGCCTGCGGCCGTTGTGGAACGCCTCGAATCGAACGGCATCAAGATTGTCGTCGGCCAGTGACATCACGGTCTGAAAGGGTCGCGAGATGCCAGAGCTGTCGGCACTCGGCTTCATCTCGATGCAATTCATGAGAAAC